>Ga0183101_1000025_pt10 | contig 19792 bp, 18 predicted proteins | sample Biomet3_FD_127790 | JGI IMG/M metagenome (GOLD analysis project Ga0183101, IMG submission 127790) | Microbial communities from bioreactor (seeded with sewage sludge) at LBNL, California, USA - Biofuel metagenome 3 | ecosystem: Engineered > Bioreactor > Anaerobic > Unclassified ...
TAAAATAATAATTTAAAAAGAAAAAATAATCTGAAATTATTAAAGAAGGAGAAATAATCTGAAATTATTGAAGAAGGAGAAATAATCTGAAAATTACTAAAGAAGGAGAAATAATCTGAAAATTACTAAAGAACGAGAAAAGCAGCCAGAAATTTCAGAAACCCTAATTTTTCCTTCCTAATTTTCCTTTCTGTTCCTTCTCTCCTTATACTTCACTTCTTTTGTTATTTTTATTATATACATAGAATTAAGATTGGATAAAAGATCCTTTTTAAAAGGTTAAATACCAGCAGCTACAATAAAAGGGGCACAGGACTTCAGAAGTCATAAAGCTTTAAGTGCAGTTTTGGAGTTTAACAGGAATGATCAAAATAACCACTCCTTGCCGAATTCATATGACGCTTATTGATATGAATGCGGAGATCGGAAGAGTCGATGGAGGAGCAGGACTAACCCTTTCCTCTCCCAATATACTAATTACGGCTGACGAAGCCGATGGAGTCAATATAGAAGGTCTGCAGAGTTTTGCCGATCGGATGAAAAGAGCTGCAGAATCCCTGCTTCCTGAGGGTAAAGGGATCAGGATCAACGTACAGGAAGTGTACCCAGCCCATGTAGGTTTCGGATCAGGAACTCAGTCTTCCCTGGCCGCGGCAGCAGCTGTAAATGAACTATATGGACTTGGGATGAGCGTTAGAGAACTTGCACTTGCAGTAAAAAGAGGAGGGACTTCTGGTATAGGAGTAGCTGCTTTTGAGAAAGGTGGGTTTATAGTTGACGGAGGGCATAAGTTCAAAGATAAAGGTGGTTTTATGCCGTCGGCTGCCAGTAAAGTACCGCCCGGGCCAGTGCTCTTCAGAGAGGATTTCCCTCAATGGGAAATGGTGGTAGCAATCCCCAACGACAAGGGAATGCATGACCAGGAGGAAGTCGAGACCTTCAAGAAATTCTGTCCCCTCCCTGTAGAAGAAGTCAGGGAAATTTCCCATGTCGTGCTCATGCAGATGATGCCTGCCGTGATGGAAGAAGATATAGTGAGTTTCGGGGCCGCAGTAAATCATGTTCAGACTGTTGGCTTTAACAAAAGGGAGAGCTTTATCTGGCCTGAGTTTGTGAAAAATATTGCTTCTTTCATGCGCAGCCGGAGCTACGGAGCCGGGGTAAGTTCTTTTGGGCCTGTAGTATATTCTTTTGTAGATAACAAATCGGAAGGTAAACGGCTTCAGGCGGAAGTCCAGAAAATGCTTGACGACTCTGTTGGCGGGACTGTCATGCTTACCAGGGCAAGAAACCACGGCGCAGAAATATCCCGGGTTTGAAAGCCTTATATTCAGTTAGTGAGACCGAAAATCATTGTGCTCATGCTCGGGCAGCCTGTGAAATGATTCCCCGGCTGGCCCAAATGAGCCCATATGTACGAACACGTTTGATAGATAGCTAGGTCCACGTGTCGTTCTGTGCCTCATCCTTATAGCAATCGCATACCGTTCTTCAACCAAAAACAATGGGTCTATCGCAATATTTATTTCCGCATATAGCCTGTGTGCTAGAAGGCAAATACTTACTTCAGTCACATTCCTTCTAAATTAATTTAAGTATGATTCTCAGGCTGCAATATCCTCTTTTCTGCCGTAACCGTACGTAAAATGCTTGCACAACTTTTTTCGGGAAAGATAAAAGGCAAAACCTAGAGTGTCTGCGGTTGCGGCATCTTCAAAAGGTTGCAGCATCTCCAAAATTATGATTGTATTATCGAGAAGGGCTAAGCTTCCCGAAGGCCAGGCAATAAAAGCCTGAAAAAGAGCTGTTACCATAAGTCCGGCAAAATACCATTTGACCGCACAAAGTCTCCTGATGTGGAGAGAAGTTCAGGATCCACGATTCCATGCGTATGGGCGCATGTGAGTGCTTTTCCTGGGAAGAGTTCAGGCCTATCCTTGTCAATCTAAGATCTACTTAACTGAATCGTTAAGTATAAAACATACACATAAATAAAAAAATTAGGAAAATAAGGATTTTGAAAGAAGATTCCTTAAAACCACTGGTCGAGAGTTTTCTGTCTGGCTCCTGAGGCAGCTTTAAGTCGTTCTGCAGCTTTTCCCACCCTGTCGACCGAAAAATCGTGACTCTCACAGAGGAATTCGAGAAGTTTTTCAGAATCAGGTTTACCCCATCTTATTTTGTAATCATCCGTTACTTCAGGGTGGAGAAAGATATCTCTTATTTGATCCACAGCTTCAATTTCTGCCTTTTTTTCCCGGAGCACGGCATAAATATCTCCATGCTTTTTAATTAGTTTAAGGGCTGTTTTGGGGCCTACTTTCTCCAGCCCTTTGTTATAATCCGTGCCCACACAGATAGCGATATCTATGAGCTGCTCCCGCGTAATTTCCAGGGCTTCGAGAGTCTCATCCAGCTCGATTTTTTCGGGTTCGACGTCAACGTAAATGTTTTTTCCCGGAAGCTTGCGTTTTCCTGTTACAGCCAGATTCCGGACAACAATCGGAGCCCCAAAAAGAAATGAATCGTAATCTTGCGAAGCAACGCAATTTGCATCTTTTTTGAGAACCATATGTGCAGCCTGTGCTTCGCCCTCACAGGGAGCCTGAACAAAGGGAACTCCCATAATTCCAAGGAGATATTTGGAGTCTTCAACAATTTCCTGGTTTACTTTCGAAGAAGCCTGAGCATACTTATATGCCGATTCAAGATCCCCTACAGCCTTTGCATTCTCCCACTTTTCCCGGGAGGATTCCCTTACTTCTTTTCTTTGGTTCAGGGTTTCGGACTTGAGATCAGGAGGCTTGCCGTCAAAAACAAAGAGAGGTTTGACGCCTGCTTCTATAAGGCTCGCTGTCCGGTAGAGCAGGCCTGAGAGATGTGAAGTCACTCTCCCTGCAGAATCAACCAGAGGGCTTCCATCCCGCTGGCGAATAATGCTCAAAAACTGGTGTAGCGTGTTAAACGCATCAATTGCAACCACCTGATTTGTAAGATCCGAAAGCTCAACTTTTCTTTTCTGGAGCAGGTCGCCTATATCTGTGCCCATATTTTCCCTCGCGTGTCTTAAATTTTCCAGAAAGCCTCAGCGCTTTCATTACCTTCTTCTCTTTCATTACCTTTTTTAGTCTTTTCTTACTTTTTAGTTCTTCAACTGTTACGCAGAAAATCAATATCAATATACTTTACTACAGGTCAATATCAAAAACGCTTTGCAGCAAGTCAATATTAAAGATGCTTTACAGCAATCATGTGATTTATTGCTCAATACGCTTTATAGATACTGAAGTTTTATATTTACCGCGTGTTCAGAGTTATTCTGAGATACTTATCGATGAATATACACTCTTGAAAGACAGAGTACTACTCCAGAGGAAAAAAGTAACGAAACGTAATGTGATTTCATTGGTCATCGGTTAAGGAATTTTCTTGCCTGAAAGCTATCGATTTTGCATTAGAAGCCGTCCTTAAATTTTGGCCTATTTACATGAAATCGACACCATGTTCCATCTCACAATCTATTACAACATTTGACAAACGTTGTGGAGCTGGAGACAATTTATCATGATTTCTCACTTAACCGAAGACGCATGAATGTGATTTTCATTTCAATTCATGGAGCTCATTTGGTCACCGAATTCCGGCAGTCATTGAACTCATTCGACCAATGAATTCCGGCAGTCATGGTCTTCAACCAGTCATGGACTTCATCAGATCATAGAATCCAGAAAAGTAATGGAATTCCAGTCCTGGCCATAGATTTTTAATCCGATTTTTTGAACTTAGCTCTATTAGCCCTTCGGAGGCCCAATCAAAGCTATCCAGTATGAACAGAGAAAAGAGACGAGTTTAATAGGCTTTGTAGCCTCTACAGACACCTAAGAAAATCAAGCAGTAAGGTCAAGTCGAACATCTATTACTGAATCTTCATTTGCTTCTATTTTGGATATTGTCAGCAAATTACCTTTTCTTTCCAGTAAAGTCGCTTTCGTGACCTGGACCTGGTGACCATCCACCTGCTTCTGGTTGTTGTTTTTATGGACGACCAGGAGCTTCTGCCCTTTCTCAGCCCCTTCTCCTATTTTGGACACGATATTTCGTATGACCTGTTCAAAATCAGAATAAATCAAAATTTCCGACTTATTTGCAACCTTTGTAATAATGCCAATCGGTTCCAGACTAAGGTGCATATAGCTTTCCTTCTTTACCTGCTTACACAAGTAATCAAATAATACTAACTCTGAGTAATAATAACTTACGATACAAACTATCTGATTCATTATTTTATAATTGTTAAAATCCAGATATTCTCTGTTCTACAGAAGAACCAGTATATATAATTTACTGGATCAGGGTCCCTGTGCCCGAAATGCCCTAGTAGGGTATTAATTACATTAGATAAATTAGCATATATTAGTATTAAAATTAGGATAAATATTAATAAATTAAATTCAAAACTGAACGAAGATTAAGAGTCCGTTCAAAAAATACTTGAGCCATTTTTTTTCTTTCAATTAACGCCGCATATATAGAAGATTACTGCCCTATAAAGAGCATACTTATAAAGTATTGAGTATTGCTGTATAAAAAATTAAATTTGATTGTTAAAAATCTGGGGATTTAAACCATGCTTTTTAAAATAGAAAACTAAATATTTTGCCCTAAAATAAAAAATTATAAATTAAATTAATGATATTTTCTGCGGTTGAATTCGTAAACTGCATTATCAACTTTGCTTGATAGCTCATTCATCCGTTCTTCAATCTTTGTTTCTGTACTCTCCATGTTGACCTTGAGAGTACGGTCCTTTGCTTCCATTTTGTTTTCGAGTTCCTGAAGCCTATTGTTTACAGAGATGAGCATGACAGCTAATGTTCCGACCAGAACCATAACCGAAAGAATAATCAGGGGATTTGTGGATTTATATTCAAATCTTCTAAGCCACTCAAAGGATAGAAGAAAGGATGACAGAACCATCACAACAAGAAATACTGTATCTCGAGTCTCCATCGTATACCTCTAACATGCCTGTAAAAATTGTTCCGCATACACAAGCATTCTGTAATATAGCCTGTTTCAAAATTATCAAGCGGAATATTCCTTTAAGTATTTACTGCTTTTCTATTTTTACGATTTTCGATTTTTTAATTTTTTCTATTTTGTTCATTTTTTAAGAGGTATAATATATAATTTTTTCACAGACTAATGTTTATCGATTTATTCCGTTACTTTTGATTATCGCTCCTGCAAAAAAAGAGCCAGCATTTCAGAAATGTATTTCAGAGATGTATCCTGGAAGCATTTCGTGGAAAAATCTCTATTTACATTAATAAATACATTAATAGAAGAAGTACGAGATTCTCAGGTAAAGTTATATATAAACAGTCATGAGAAACGGAGATGGAATTACAGTAAGTATATAAAGGAATAGAAAAGGCATACTGTTAAGAACTAAGGAGTTTAGCACTTGAGTTCCATTGAACAATCAATTAAAGAATATTTACCCATTATTTCCATGGGAGGACTAATCCTTATAGTGCAGATCCTTGCACTCTTTTTGTCCACGCCAATGGAAGTTAGTGGAATGCAGGCTTTTGAGGACCCAACCCAGGTGTCTAATTCTATATATTATATTGTAATGATCCTGGTTTTTACCCTGTTTGTCCTTATAGCAATAAAGAAAAATATGAAGTGGGTAATCAGTCTCTTTATTTATCTAGCCATAATAAGCACTATCTATTACGTAGTCCTCGCCCTGTTTACCCTCATTCCGTTTCTTTCAGGATTTGAGTCCATTGCCTCAGTTGTGCTGTCCGTAGGAATAACAGTGCTGCTCTATAAATATCCAGAATGGTATGTAGTTGACATTGTGGGAGTTTGTATTGCAGCCGGGGTCAGTGCCCTGATAGGAATTTCCCTTTCGGTTGTCCCCGTAATAGTACTTCTGGTGCTTCTTGCAATATACGACGCTATATCAGTATACAAAACAAAGCACATGGTAGCTATGGCCGAGGGGATAATGGATCTAAAACTTCCAATCATGTTTGTAATTCCCAAAAACCTGAAATATTCTTTCTTGACGGAAGACTTCAAAAAGGACGAAAAGCATGAGGCTTTTTTTATGGGGCTCGGAGATGCGGTTATGCCTACCCTGCTGGTAGTCTCAGCAAACGTCTTCATGAAAAGTAACTTCTATCCGGTCCTTGGGGCCATACTGGGCACGCTTCTAGGTCACGCAATCCTTTCCATCCAGGTAATGAAAGGAAAACCGCAGGCTGGTCTTCCCTTTTTGAATTCAGGAGTAATCCTGGGGTTCTTTGTTGGTGTCCTGATCTCAGGAGCCTCAATCCTGTGAAGTTAACTGTTCTTCACATTACTACTTTTATAAATCTCCATTTTATTTTCAAATTTTCGCAAAGATTTTTTTATTTAATAGCTTAATCACTTGATATGTACAAAAGAATTGCAGTGGTCTTTGACAGTGCCGGAACCCTTCTACATATGTACAGGGTTGCAAAGGAAGCCAGTACCGGGAATATCCTTGAAAATATAGAGAGCACTGCTATTGTCGCGCAAAAGAATGGATGCGGGCTTGTAGTTCTGAACGCCGAAAGTGATATACTCCTGCGCTCAAGAAGAGATATGCCTCTGTTTGAGTTTATAAAAGAGTACAGAATTTCAATAGGTATAAGCTGTTCAAAAGGAATTTTTACTCCGGATATTGCATGTAATATCATAAAGAGAACATCCCCAAAAATGGGCGACATACATGATGTGCTGGAAGCAGTTACATCCCACTGTCCAAATATTTTTTACCTGGCAGCAGGCCTGATAGTTGACTCTCAAGCTAGAAGTGTACCATATATACTGAGTACAGGAGGGCATGTATTCAGTACCACGTTACAAGCGGTCCAGACTCTTCATTCCATGAAAGTGGATACATATATAGCGTCCGGAGATAGTTTATTTGCTCTCATGCAACTGGCTGAGTTCATAGATATTCCCCCGGAAAGAGTCTTTGCCTATTCAAACACCCTGATGAAAGAAAAAGTAGTGCTTGAACTAAAGCAAAAATATGACTTAGTAATTATGGTAGGAGATGGAATTAACGACATACTGGCATTCAGAGCAGCAGATGTAGGAGTAATGACAACACAGCAGGGTGATAAAAGACCTAAAGAACTAAGAGAAGCTGCAGATGTGATAATTGACGATATTATAAAGGTCGTGGATGTGGTAAAAGCGCTGTAATCAAGATGTAAAGAGAATTATTATATAAACGAATCAATATAACACGACGGGTCAATAATAAGACAAAAATATAACACATCGAGTTAGTATACAGGACGAGATTAAAGTACTGATTAAGCAAGTTCGTCAGATGAATTTGACTTTACTTTAAATGTACTTTAAATGTTAACAGTGAAAAAATAATGCGTTATGTTTATGTAATCTTTACTCTTATGTAGTTGTTGCCCAAATGTGTGAAATTCGTTAAGTGTGTGAAATTTGTTGCTTGTACTATTGTATTATTCATTTCTAGTAATTGCCTTTCACTCTTGAGCGATATGCTCAGACAGGCAAGAGCCACCAGAAAGTATTGCAGCTCATAATTGCGGAGGAAAATCCATGCCAGTATTTATTGAAGTCAAAAACCTAACCGTAGATTTCGACGGTCATAAGGCCCTGAAAAACGTAAACTTAAGTATCAATGAAGGGGAAATAGTTGGAATTCTGGGAAAAAGCGGATCCGGAAAAACAATCCTGATGCATGTACTGCGCGGCACAGAGTCTTTTGAGAATATTTCAGGTGAAGTAATTTATCATCTATCCCGCTGCCCGAAATGCGGATACATAGAGCGCCCCAGTAAAACAGGCCAGAAGTGTCCGGTCTGTGGAGAAGGACTGGAAGCTTTCGAAGCCGATTTTGTAAAACTTTCACTTTATGACCCGATAAGGAAAGATATTACAAAGCGCATAGCTATCATGCTTCAGCGTACCTTTGCACTTTACGGAGACGAAAGAGTTCTTGTAAATGTCATAAACTCCCTGAATGAAATCGGATATTCCGGACAAGACTCTATGAGAAAAGCAATTGAACTGCTGGAAGAAGTAAACCTGAGTCACCGCATGATGCATGTTGCAAGAGAACTTTCAGGCGGAGAAAAACAGAGGGTTGTGCTTGCAAGGCAGCTTGTGAGAAATCCTTTGCTCCTGTTAGCTGACGAGCCCACAGGTACCCTTGATCCCATGACTGCAAAGCTGGTGCATGATGCTATGATAAGAGCAGTCAAGAATTATAATATGAGCATGGTCCTGACTTCTCACTGGCCTGAGGTTATTGAACAGCTGGCGAATAAAGCTATCCTGCTTGAAAACGGAGAGGTAGTTAAGGAAGGGGATCCACTTGAGGTTTCTGCAGTCTTTATGCAAAGTGTATCCATTGTGAGGCAGGAAAAGAATGTCATGGTCGGGGAACCTATTATCAGGGTAAGAGACCTCTCAAAGCGTTATATTTCAGTTGATAGAGGCGTGGTCAGAGCTGTAGACGGTATCTCTTTTGATGTAAAAGAAGGAGAAATCTTCGGGCTGGTCGGAGTGAGCGGAGCAGGTAAGACTACAACCTCAAAAATTCTAATGGGAATATTACCGCCCACATCCGGAGAGGTTGAGGTTCGCGTGGGAGACGAATGGGTTGACATGACAAAGCTGGGAGTGGATAATAAAGGAAGAGCAACCAAATATATGGGGTTCCTGCACCAGGAGTACGGCCTTTACACTCATAGCTCAGTAATAGATAATCTTACCGAGTCTATTAGTCTTGATCTACCTTTTGAACTCGGAGTCAGAAAAGCTGTAATTACTCTCAAAGCTGCAGGTTTTGAGGAAAACAAAGCAAAAGCTATTTTACCCAAAATGACTGATGAGCTGAGTGAAGGGGAGCGGCACAGGATTGCACTTGCACAGGTTTTGATTAAGGAACCGAGAATCGTCATTATGGACGAACCAACAGGGACTATGGACCCGATTACCAAGGTATCGGTGACGAACTCCATCCTGAAAGCTAGAGAAGAGATCGGAGAAACATTTGTTGTAGTTTCTCACGATATCGACTTCGTAAACGAGATATGTGACCGTGTCGCACTCATGCGTAACGGGAAGATTGTAGACTTAGGTGAGCCGAAGAATATACTATCTCAACTCACCGAAGACGAAAGGGCCCAAGCTGCAGAAGAAATATAAATATGCTGCCACCTCTTAGTATAGAAAAATACTAAATGAGGTGCCGATTACGAGTAATGAGATCAGCGTAGAGGTGAATGGGCAACAATATACCTTACCTGCAGGCTCTACCCTTGAAGATGCCCTTAAAATTTCCAGAGCCCCTTATATAGCCGGTACAGCGATCGGAATTCTGAAAGAGGTCGCTGAGGAAAAGACAGAAATAGTCACCGAATACGCTATCAATACTCCCAGAGGAGAATTCAGGATAGAAATAAAAAATCCTGAATCGCCTTCAGGAAAATTATGGGCTGAGCATTTTAAAGAGTACGAAGGAAAATCTATTCACTGGGCAAGTCCTGAAGCTCTGGCTTTCGGGCCCTTTGAAGCCGAAATTAAACCTTCGCGTGAGGCAGGGAGTTTTGAAGCGTTTGAGGTGGTGTTTGGAGCAGGGGGTTTTGATTCTCACAATACTCATCTTATTTTTTCGCTTAAAAGGCATACTGCAGAATATGGAACTCCTGAAGACGGAGTCTTTGCAGAAGTTGTGACCGGAAGGAAAATTTTGTCCAGGCTTTCAAGAGAAGATACAATTCTTGGTATTGAACCAATTATAGAATGGGAACAAATCTCAGAAAAGACCTGCACAACTGATCTTTCTATTCTGCTTGAAGATGGAAACAGCATATTTACTTATTTTGAAGTTGAGCTTTCCAGAAATGCTCCGAAAGGGGCAGAACATTTCTATGCACTTACCCGTGAAGGAACTCTCAATATAGATGTTACTACCAGCTCATTTATCTCAGATGATGACCTGAAGGGAATATCTGCTCCTTACGAAAATTTCGAGCCAAGACGAGAAGGTGCAGTTTCTGTCCGTACAGTTGGATATGGGTTGGGCAGAATATATATTTCAAGAGAGGAGCGTCCTTCAAGCCTTGTTCATTCGGTTGTAGGGCAGGTAACGAAAGGTATCGAACTCATTAAACTTGCAGGAGAAGGACAGAAGCTTTCGGTTGAGAGTCTTCCTCTCCAGATAGTGCTTCTGGGACATAGCTTTGAGGAAGTCGAGCCTGTACTTTCTTCCATAGGGGTTGAACTGGTAAAAGACGGATATACTGGAGAAGGTGCCGTAATTGTCAGTCAGAACCCGCCAACAACCTTGGAGATCCTTGGAGAAGCAAAGGTGACTGCGTATGCAGTACCCAGAGATAAACTGATTGAGATTGAGCTTTACCCTGAAGAAGCCCCGAAATCTGTGGATTTCTTCCGCCATGGTCTTGAACTTAAAACAAAAACTGTTGGGAAACTGCCTGTTTATATGATATATGACGATGCCTACCTTTTTAAAACCGAAAAGGAAGTTGTGAAGTATAAGGAAATCCTTCCAGAAAATACTCCTGCGGACAAAGTACACGGAGGGGAAATAGGGATCACAAATCAGGCTTCAAAGAGAATGGGGACTATAGGAGTAAGACTTGGAGACGACGAACTTTTTGGCCCTACTGGAGAACGATTTTCCTCAACTAATATTGTCGGCCGGATAATAAATCCTGAAAAGCTCCTTGCTGTTAAAGAAGGAGATGTGATATACGTAACTGAAATTGTACGCAAGTAAACTTAAAATTATAAAATATAATACAATTGAATAACTATTAAGGCGTACTCACTAATATATAAAAGATGTAATATATAAGCACAGTAATAAGTAAGTAAACTTATAAGTATCCGGTTAGTAGCTCAAGTTGATTTTCAGCTTGCAGGTATCAGGTTAAATCTTGTTAACGAATAAGTCAGATCATTACAACGTGGTCGTTTTAATGAATCAAGATGTTTAAGCGGATTCACATTAATTTATCGAAAGTTAAAGTCTCCCAAGGCTAAGGAGAGACAAAATATGACGGAAACGAAAAAAGAAGAGGTTACAAAGTACATTGTAATCAGTTCGGATAAAGTGCTGCCTTCAGATGCAGCTATGAAGATCTATGAATCAGAGTTTCCAGTTACGGTAAAGGAGACATGTTTTGGACTTATCGTATCAGGAGCCAAAGATGATGTCCAGACCCTGGTTGAACAAATACGGCAACTGGATAAAAATCATATTTTTGTAAAGGATAGGGGATTCCCTCCAGGAGATGAGAGGCGCTGCCGCGCAAGCAGGGGAGGAGGCCCGCGGCCGGGATTCCATTTTTTGAGGGAAGAAGTGGAGATGCTTCCTGCTATAGGGGCTGCACTTGACGAACTGGAAGCAAAGGAATGTGTAACAGAAAAATGCAAAAAGAAATGCAGGCTTAAAACTTCGGACCTGAAAAAAGTTATTGAAGAGGAGCTTGCGAGGTGAGTTTTTTGGCAAAGGTTTTCATTTACCCTATAAATAGTCTTATTTTAGCTGACCTGGTTGAACGTTTCGGGCACAAACCCCTTACCATGATGAGCCAGATCCGAGAAAAAGTTACAAGCCTCAGCCTTGATTCTCCTCCTCTAAACATTACTCCCGAAGACCCTAAATTGGGTCTTAAATATGCTGCAATTGAAGTACCGGCTGGAGTAAGGGGAAGGATGTCGTTAATAGGCCCTCTCATAGAACAGACAGAAGCTGCAATTATAGTTGAAAACCCACCTACGGACTTTGGTTGTGTGGGCTGTAACCGTACAAATGAGCTGACGAAGTATCTGGTCCGCTCAAAAGGTGTCCCCATACTCGAGGTAAAGTACCCTGAATCAGACGACGAAGCCCGCGATTTTGTAAACAAAATCGCGACATTTCTGGAGTCATTGCCTAAGGAGAAGTCTGAGGAAGATGAAAAGGCAAAAAATGAAAAGCAGTCAGAAAAGGAGGGCAAGAAATGAGTGATGAAGAGTCGGGACTTGTTAAGATTGCACTCGTATCCTGTGGTTCTGAGTATGCCGGAGTTCAGCCTGAGTTTGAAGAAGCAGCAGCTAAAGTTAATGCAAAATTTATTTACCCTGAAATTGATGTTTCATCCGTAGATACTATAGGCAGAGAGTTCGGGCTTGAGGTTGCGAGTGGAGACCTGAGGCTTATGATGGCCCGGGCAAAAGCTGTTGTTGAAGGTATAACCAATGCAGACGGAGTTTTCATTACCACTTGTTTCCGCTGTGCCGAAGGAGCTATTGTACGAAATGAGGTCAGAAGATATATCCATGAGCACTCCAGCATTCCGGTAATCAGTTATTCTTTTACCGAAAGCACCAGTGCAGGTACACTTCTTACTCGCCTGGAAGCTCTTACTACAATTGTTAGGCGCAGGCACCTTCTTACAAGGGAAGTTCAGACCGGACTGACCGCGGGAATAGATTCAGGGTCAACAACAACAAAAGCCGTGGTAATGAGGGACAACAAAATAATAGGCAAGGGTTGGGTGCCCACAACAAAAGTCCTTGAAAGTGCTGAAGAAGCCTACTCCATTGCCCTGAAAGAGGCTGGTGTTTCCAGGGAAGAAATTCAGGCTCTGGGTACAACCGGATATGGGCGATTTCTTATAGGTACTCATTTTAAAGCCCAGCTTGTCCAGGAAGAAATCACTGTTAACTCAAAAGGAGCCGTCTACCTTGCTGACAAGCAGAAAGGCAATGCAACAGTTATTGATATAGGCGGTATGGACAACAAGGCAATCTCGGTTCAGGACGGAATTCCCGGAATGTTTACAATGGGTGGGATTTGCGCAGGTGCTTCAGGACGTTTCTTTGAAATGATCTCAAAGCGGCTTGGTGTAGATATCACTGAACTGGGAGCTCTGGCAGTTAAAGGGATGCATGAACATGTATCTATGAACAGTTACTGCATAGTCTTCGGAACTCAATCCCTTGTAAATTCCCTTGCAAGAGGGGCCACTCCTGAAGATGTGGCTGCTGCAGCCTGCTATAGTGTGGTAGAACAGATCTACGAGCAGCAGTTGCAGGAAGTAGATGTTAAAGAACCTCTGATTCTTGTAGGTGGATCATCATTAATTGCAGGAGTACCAAAAGCCCTTGGAGAACTTCTAAAGATCGATGTCATTGTGCCCGAGAACTCACACCTGATAGGAGCAGTAGGAGCAGCTTTGCTTGCTTCGGGCTTTGTGGAGGAGTGAGGAAAAGATGGATTCGCTTGAAGTCTTTGATGTCGAGTCCGCAATTGCTCCGGAGCAGGAATTTTATCGAAAGATTATTGAGGACAATCTTTCAAGTCTCAAGCTTGCCCCGGCAATAGGGAGAATAAAGGTAGTGTTGAGACCTGAAGATTCCCTTTTTCAGATGGCAATTCTCCTGAGGGATGTGGGCACCAGAGTTACAACAGCTGATATTGCTGACATGGAAGTAAAACCAATTGCCAGTGAGATAATAATTTCAATCAAAAAAGAGCAGTATATTCCAGAATTACTGGGAAAACTCTGGGAACGCTATGGAAAAGCGAATATCAGCCAGCCTGACCGCTGGACTGTGACCATAAGTACGGATAACCCAAGGGCAGAAGCGGCTTTTCTTAAAGATATGATGGTTGCAGATCCAAGGCACAGGCTTCACGAAAACCTTGTTGACTTCGCAATCCGTGTCACTCCAGAGGGTTTCAGGGTCCGGTATCACCTGTATAAAGGTAACCAGTTTATTTTCGTGGCGTCCGAAGAAGCACTAAAACATGAGTGGATCGAAGAAGCAGGAGCAATGCTCGAAGAACTGACGAAAGGAGGGAAAAAGTAAGATGGCTGTACTCCGGCCCTATCTTTATACCGGTGGCGTCCACAAGCATGGACTTTTAATTGAGCTGCTGGAAGACCTTGGAGGTTACATAATCCAGAAAGTAGTTACAGGGACTGAAGTCAATCTTATTATGCTTATTCCGGAAAAAGATATCCCAATAGTGAAAAAGCAATCTGAAGAACTGCTTGGAATGATGGTAGAAGCTCCTCTGACTGGAGTTGAGATTGCAGTTGTTTCACCGACTCTTGCTTCTCATCACCTTCCGCATTCAGCCTGTGACATAGCAGAGTATCTCCGTCACCCCGGAGCCAATACAAACATGATAGGGCTTGCAAGAGGAATGGGGCGCAGGGTATCCCTGTCCATGGATTATGAACGGAGGCTTATCAACGAACATGATATTGCAGTTTTCACATTCGGGTCTTTCAGTGACTGCATAATAAACAAGAAGCCAAAGCTTTTTGAAGGCATAGAAATCCCGATTGTAGTTACAGGAGGGCCTGACCTTAAGACTGAGGAAGTTCCCGGAGCAGACCTTTACGTTGGTAGTATCGGGAGGACTTCTCACAGGTTACGAAAAACCGAGGAGATTAGTGCCCTTGATAAACTCAATGAAGGGGTTGGAAAGATTGCTGATAACATTCGTAAACAGCAGGCAAAAGACCCCCTCGCAGTGCTTCCTGCCAGAGTTATGAAAGAGATTGAAAACCAGGTCCCGGAAATCCGAACTGTACTTTCGCCTGCTCCACTGACCCTCCAGCTTAATGGGCTCAGAGTCAAGTTGCCTTATGATGAATTTCACGAAAAAATTGAAAAACTGGAATTTGATGAAGGGGTTACTCTTTCCGAACTTGCAAATATTTCAAAATCAAAAATGAAAAATTATATATTGATAAAAATCAAATCTAAGTCTGACGTTGGTTTTGCAATTTGACCCGGGTTCTGTTGCATTAAGAGTTATTTGCTTTACATTTTACTGGGTGCGTGTTTTTCACTTATCCTTTATATTGTAAAGCCTGACACAGAAAACGGAGTCTGAATCCTTTTTCCACGTTAATCTACGCTGGTGGTTTCGTATGGAACTTGAAGATATTGTGGAAATTTTGAAAAAGGACCCTGAGAAAGCTGTTCCTGAACTCCTTGAAGATGTCCGGAATCAGTATGGTGAAGTCCCATATATAATGAACTTCATGAAAGATCTCCCGGAGATTTTCATCCCAAAAACGCTTTACGAAAACTCTATAATGAGGGGATTCAAGAACCTCGACCCAGAGACAGTTGAACTTATCGCGATAGGTGTAGCTTCTGCCCTTCGCTGCGAGCATTGCCTGAAAATGCATATTAGAGTAGCAAAACGGAAAGGAGTTAGCAAAGAAAGAATATTTTATGCAATTATGATAGGAGCATCTATCTCCAATGCCGCAGTACTCGCTGAAAGCACAAGAGCACTTACATCCGAATTTCCGGATGAAGGAAATGAAGAAGAATACTGCTGTGACTCGAACTGTGAGATATGCAATATCTCCAAAGCCACTCTTAAGTAAATAGATAATTCAGTAGATCTAAATTCGTTATAAAAATTCACTATAGAAATTCGTTATAAAAATTCACTATAGAAATTCGTTATAAAAATTCACTATAAAAATTCGTTTTTGTGATCTTATAAATTCAGTTCATGAGGATCTCATTTAATTTTGAAAAATTAATTCCCTGACCACACCTGACTAAAAGCTAATCCCAGGAAGTCCTCAATCAATAATCATCCAACCTATACAGACTCGCCCTTTTGCACCGAATTTTATGCGAATATGTGTGATAAGTGTGGAGTATATGCGGGATGTATGGGATGTATGCAGGAGATAGATACTTTTACGTTGGGTTTTCAGGGTTAATAATATTTATTTGGTAGGCCGATTTATATAAGTTGAGACCATATGTACAGAGTTATATTCTCTTTTATGCTGTTACTGATGTTACTTATTTTACCCACTGTCTCAGCTGCATCTGAAACGAATCCGGAAAGAATTCTTGATTATCCATGGGACCACTCTCCTATTACTGTATATATTGATGACAGCAATGTTCCCGAACACTACAGCACGACATATTACACACAAATAGAAAAGGCTATGGAATACTGGGAGGGGGGAGGAAACGGAAACCTTGAGTTTACGCCTGTTTTCAAACTTGTGGATTCAAAAGAAGCTGATATCAGAATAAAATGGGTCGAGAATCTGGAGACAGTTGAAGGGGCTCCTCCAGGTGTTGCTGGCTACGCAAGCCCTACGGTATCTGATGGTCGATTTGTAAGAGTCGATATAGTGCTTGAGGTAGGAAACTATCAGGGAAAAGCCTGGCGCCAGTATGGGGATACGACAATGCTTTCTGTTGCAAAACATGAATTCGGGCACGCTCTGGGCCTTGGTCACAGCAGCAACAGAAGAGATATCATGTATCCTGAATACGAGCAAAAAGAAGATATAAACCCTCTTCTTCTGAGCAAGTACGGGCCCATGCTGCGTATGGGAGCTCTTGCAGCTTTTGCAGTTCTCCTGTACCTCGGGGTAAGCTGGCAGCACAGCAGGAAAAAAAGGAAAAAACTTGAGGATAAATATTTCAAGTAAAAATTTATCTAAAGTACCTCCAATAAATCCAAGTTAAAAACTATCCTAAAAATCAAAATTGGTTTTCATTGGTCATCGGTTAAGGAATTTTCTTGCCTGAAAGCTATCGATTTTGCATTAGAAGCCGGACTTAAATTTTGGCCTATTTACATAAAATTGATACTCTGTTCCAGCTAATATACTATTAAACTATTTAATAAATGTTTAAAAATTGACGCAATTTCTCATGAGTCTTCACTTAACTGAATACGCATGTAAAAGACTTAGATGAGGATATTAATCCTCATCATATATTCTTTCTTAATTACATATTCTTACTTTCTTTTATACAAAAACACAGCAAGCAAACTAACGATTCCACAGACTGATTCAAAACCTGGAGATTTTTTGTCTTCATTTCCAGAAGTAGTTGGACTTTGTGTCTGTTTAACATTTGTTGTATCACTTGCATTGTTTTCAAGATTACTATTAGATCCAGATTGAGTTTCAGATTTTGTTTCATTCAGAGTTGTGTTTGATGCTGTCTTGCCAGTTATCGCAAAAGGAGAAGATAACCCTGGGGTTTCAGCTATGAAATACAGGTATTCATTGTCTTCTCCTGCAAGAGTGGTTTGTAAAGGATTCCATTGTGAATCATTGTACCTATTAAAGGTAACAGAAGACTTGTCTATATTTTGATCTTGTAACCAGGATTTTTCAACCTTGAAATATACTGTTGCATTTTCAATATTATCGGGCGTTGCAAATCCACTATTTCCTACCCAGATGTTTACGAATTTATATACTTCATCAGAAGGTGGTTCAGAAACCAGAGTGGACTGCTTTATTAGCATCTCAACTATAGCTGTAGTTTTGCCAACAGTCTTTTTTGAATCAAAACTTATATTAGTTACAGGAGTGGCATTTTGTGGGAAATTGAAATTTACAGAGTTTCCGTATGTAATAGAAGTCTGCGAAATTTCTTTAGCTGCAACATTGCTTTGAAGTTCGGGCGAACCCCCGGCGCCTCCGCTGCTACCACTGCTACTGCTGCCACTGCTACTGCTGCCACTGCTACTACTATCGCTGCTATCTGACACAGTAACGGTTCCCACGCTATCTCCACTGCTGCTGTCCCCACTATCGCTTTCATCACTTGAGCTACTTACTTCTTCTACATTTATTGTTTTGTTTGCTAAGCTTGTTCCGTTTTCATTGTTTGCTGCAAGATTGACAGTATAGTTTCCTGCTGTTGAATAGGTATGTTCCGGATTCTGCTCGGTTGAATTAGTTCCGTCTCCAAAGTCCCAGTTCCATTCATTTGCATTTTGTGAGGTGTCTGCAAACTGCACATCGAGACCATTGAAAGTATCGGCGTCAAAACCTGCTTCAGGAAGAACTTTCTGTTGTCCCTGAACAGTTATTTCTTGAGCTGTCGCATCCCAACCTCTTCCATTGCTCACTTCTAAAACAACTCTATAAGTCCCGGGAGAAGTGAAAGTATATGTTGGGTTCTTTTCTTTTGAAGTATTCGTCAGTCCAAAATACCATAAAGCTGTAGTTGCATCTTTACTCTTGTCAGTAAATGTTACATTCAATGGTGCATATCCAGAAGTGGTCGATGCAGAGAAATTAGCAGTTGGCAGACCTGTAGTGTTTTTATTTCCTACCACATAATCTATCTTTTTAAGTGAATCACTTCCATTAGGCCCAACTACAATTAAAGTAACATTAAAGACTCCATAAGCACCAGCTCTCCCAAATTCATGAGAAGTAGTTACCAAGTTTCCGTTTCCAGCGCTGTAAGACCAGTGGTTAATTTGAGGATTATAAAATTCCCATTTCCATCTGGTAACTTGACCGGTAACATTACCAGTTAACCTTGACTCAAAAGGAACAGTCCCATGAGTAATATTACAAGTAAAGTCATTAATTGTGACATTGTCTGAATATGTGACATTGCCTGCAGCTGAAACCACTCCAATTGATGGTATAATAGCTAAAGCTACTTGCAAGAATAGTATAACTAATAAAACCATAGATGAAAAAGATTTTTTCATATAAGGACTCCTGAGGACAAATCAACTAATATGTAAATTCTACGACTCTTCAATTTAGTTGCATAAGTCCTATTTATTTTTGTTAGCTTTTACAAGACAATGACCGAAAAATTTGTTTTTAAATATAAGCTTACTTTTTTAAATCAAATTATTTCAAGAGTAAATCTCTAAAAAGAAGTTCATTTAATCCGTAATTTCTTGAAAACAACCCAGATAAAGTAATAACTATGAAAATAGTTCTTGAAGTTGTAATTATAGATTGTATTAAAAACATACTTAAAAAAGACAAAAAGTTCTTTATTATCAGCTTACAAATGGCCTTAGTGTAAGTCACTAATTTTTCTTTCGAATTTTTACTCAAAAAGCTGATTCAAAAACTCAAAATCTACTTTTTTGAAACTCATTTCTAAAATCATCAATTGAGATTCTGACCAAGAAAGCAATTTTATAACTCTTATAAATTATTAAACTATGACTCAGTTTTGTGACAGGCTCAGAAGGTAATCACTTTTCGGATAGATTTTAAATAGGCAGCTCTGGGGGTTCCTTATTTTCTGCAGTGAATCTTTTGAAGAACTCTTTAAAATGAGCGGGAAGATCATCCATTTCCAGAATACTATCAAGAGAACTCCATGCATGTTCCACATGTTCATAGCTTAACTTTACATCAGCAATGACATATCCCCCATCATATATTATGGCAATTACCTTTTTGTCCGGAAGCTCAAAAGTAGCATATCCTGCAATCTCTCCGAGAACAATTGAAATCCCGGTTTCCTCCCAGACCTCCCGAACAACTGCGTCTTTAAGAAGTTCTCCACGGCCCAGCTTTCCACCCGGAAGATCCCATTTTCCCGGATTGCTGTGAGAATTTTCTGACCGTCTGAGAAGCAGGAATTCGCCTTTCTCGTTCCGTAGAACGGCATAAACAGAAACGATGTAAGGTTTCTCCAGGTTCATACAATATATATGTGAGATTTCTCTGTCTTAAAGGCTGGCTCTTTTAAGATCTTCTGGATATAACTTTTTAAAAATATATTCCAATAACACTTTTTAAAAACTATCTTCCAATGTCACTTTTTAAAGAGCCGCGAATTTGAGTTCAGAATCAAATATGCCTGAATAATTGGAAAAACGACTTGAAAACATGCTTGTTGACTAAATAACAATATAAATTAAATACTAATTATAAAATTAAAATAAAAA
>Ga0183101_1000109_pt2 | contig 19752 bp, 18 predicted proteins | sample Biomet3_FD_127790 | JGI IMG/M metagenome (GOLD analysis project Ga0183101, IMG submission 127790) | Microbial communities from bioreactor (seeded with sewage sludge) at LBNL, California, USA - Biofuel metagenome 3 | ecosystem: Engineered > Bioreactor > Anaerobic > Unclassified ...
AGCTCGGCCGAGAGCGTGATCGTATCGAACGCATCGCAGGTCGGGCCAAAGACCGCCGAGATCCGGGCCGGGCCCTCTTTTGTAAGCGAGAGCACCGGGTAGGTGCAGTGGTCGAAGACCTGCCCCGAGTAGGTGTGGTACACGCCGTCGTTGATGTAATAGCAGGGCTTGCCGTCGCGGTGGGCTTTTCCCACGACCTTTGCAACAAGCGTGCAGGCATTTGCCACTAAAAACCGGCCGGGTTCTGCAAGGATCTGCATGTCTGCGGGAAAGAGCCGGGCGATCTCGGAATTGAGCTTTTCTGCAAGGTCCGCGAGCGGGCGGACGTCCGGATTGTACCGGACCGGGAAACCCCCTCCGATATCGAGTATCCGGATCTTTTGCCCGAGCCGGTTCTCGCACTCCTCGATAATATTTGCAGAGATTTCCAGGGCGCCCACGTAGTTCTCGAAGTTCGTGCACTGGCTGCCCACGTGGAAGGAAAGGCCCTCGACCACAAGGCCGAGCTCAAAGGCCGCCTTGATGAGGTCTACTGCCTCGCCCGGGTCGGCACCGAACTTGGACGAGAGCTCGACCATGGAGCCGGTGTTTGGCACCCGGAGCCTGAGCACGAGGCCGGCTTGCGGGGCGTGGAGCCGGATCTTTTTTAACTCCTCGATGTTATCGAAGGTCACCAACGGCTTGTACTGGTTGAGCTCCTCTAATGTCTCGATCGGTTTTATCGTATTCGCATAGATGATCCGGTCCCAGATGAAGTCCTGGCGCTCTTTTGCCGGCATGTCCCTGATAAACTCGTACACGATCATGAACTCGGGCATCGAGGCAACATCGAAACTCGACCCCTCGTCAAAGAGCGTCTTTACAATCGCCGGGTTCGAGTTTGCCTTTACCGCAAAATAGACCTGGATCTTTGGCAGGTATTTCTTGAATTCCCGGTAATTTTCCCGGATCTTTGCATGATCGATAATAAAAAGAGGTGTCCCGTGCTCACGGGCAAGCGCTTCCAAAAACTGACGACTTCCCCGGTCCTTCTGCGGGGCCGGGCGATCGTTTCCGCACAACGGTGTGGTGGTGGTCACGTCACTTCCTCGGATTCACTATTTGGTACAAGAGTGGTTCATCTGACAAATAAGAAGTTTTTGAATTGCCAGACATCCTCACGGTCGTAGTCGTTTTCCGGGTTCTCCTTGAAGTACACCGTCCGGTCCTTAAGCGGCGTCCAGTCCGATGGGCCCGAGTAAAATTCGCCGAGATACGGCTTTGCGATGTTTAACACGTACTCGTGGGGCAGGTCGTCGGGCAGGCAAAAGCCCATCCTGGGGTGCTCGATCATCCACATCACGGCCGAGACCACGCCGAGCGCGACCTGGATCGTGGTTGCGTTCTGGCCCGGTGCGAGCTTCTTTGATTCGTCTATCGAGAGGATGCTCCCCGTCCACCAGGACTTGTACGGGTGGCCCATCAGAAGCGCGCCCAGGATATCTGCGCCGCTTGAGATCTCGCGGTCGGTCATGATCCGGGTCTTGGGCTGGAGCTCGTAGTTGCGGCCGCGCAGCTCGTGGAGCGAGGCTATCGTTGCGTCACAGGGAAGGTACGCGTAGTTCACAGTCGGGCGGTAGATTGCCTTGCCGTCTTTCCAGACCGTCCAGCGGTCGGAGATCCCGAACGCCTCGCCGTGCCGGATCACCATGCCCACGATCTCCTGCTCGGGCACCCATGAGCGGACCCAGGTGTTGATCCCCATGTGGGGGAGCATGATGGCATTTTTCGGTCCTTCGGGCGGGACCTGGGCGTTGTCGGGGAGTTCCTTTTCGTGCGTGCCCCAGCCGATCTCGGCCGGTGCCGTGCCCTCTTCGAGCAGGCCCTCGATGCACCAGGTGCCGACAAACTCGTCCACCTTCTTTGGCATCCGCGAGATCTGCGTGTCGCGCTCGGAACAGTGGATAACCCTGATCCCGACTTCCATGGCAAGTTCGCCAAAGCGCTGCTCTTTTATGAGCTGTTCGAAACGTTTCGGATCTGCTGCGAGATCGTCTGCGATCATCCGGTGTGCGATATCGACAAGGCCCTGCTTGGTCATGTGCGAGATAAGCCCCGGGTTTGCCCCGTGGTCGACCACGCAGGTAGTAGAACCCTTCCAGTCTTTGGTGAGTTCGCGGAGTTTCATCTGCCGGTAGTACAGGGATTTCTCGTACGGGCTTGCGGTATAGCGTTCGCCCAAGGGATCCCATGCCTCGACCGAAGTATTGACGTACAACACATTGTGGTTGTGGCACCACTGGACGATCTCGCCGGCATCGATGTTCCAGGCGAGATCGATCAAGAGGCCTCCATCGGAAAGCGTCTCAGAGAGAACGGCGTCGAGATTTTCCGGGGTTATCCGACGTTTTAAAAACCGGAGGCCCCGGCTGGTATACGCTTTGAGATCCTGCGCTTTATCTTTGAAATCGACAAGCGTGATGTTCTCAAGCGGTATATTGACATGCCGAACAAGGATGGGGAGCGTGCACTTGGACACCGCTCCGTAACCGATGATAAGTACTTTGTTTTTAAAGTCCATCCTATACCCTCCCGGGTTTTTCTCTATAATGTGTATTTTACGCAGTGTACAGTTATAAACTGATGAGCAGGGCGGGCGTTTCGGGGAGAATTTTTCCCTGAAACGCGCACGATCGCTGCTGCAAACTACCCCGTTTTCTTTGTTTTGTGCCAAAAATCACGATCCGGGAACGGATCGCAAGCGGTTAGGGATGGCGGTCTCTTCCTGCCTGTACGAAAAAAAGGAACCTTTTTTTGGTACCGGAAAGCATTCCCCGGTACGAAGGAATCTGCGTGAAAAAGATCGTTATCCGGGGCACCGAAAGGACCGCACAGGCACTTGCCGAATACCTAAAGGACAATCCCTGCCCGAACATCACCGACACCTGCATGACCGGCCCGACCGTCACAACCCTTTTTGTCCCGGATGAACTCTTCGACAGCGTGCTCTCGAAAGTAAAAGAGATGCCGGACATTTCCGCACACGAGAGCCTCATCGAAGTTTCGTCCCCGGATTTCGTGATCTCGCCGGTCCTTGACGAAATCAGGGAACGGCTTGCAGAAAAACCAAAAGAGAAGCCAGAGGAGCGGCCCGTAATCGAGGATCTGCTCGAATCCGCGGAACGCCATACCGATCTCGACACGAGCAAGATAATCCTTGCCGCGATCGCCGGGGTAGTGGCCCTGATCGGGCTGTTTTTGAACAACGTGGGGATCGTTATCGGCGCCATGCTCATCTCGCCGCTGCTCGGCCCCATCTACGCGTTTGCGGTAAACACTGCGGTCGGCAATACCCGCAGCGTCATTAACTGCGTAAAGATCCTGTCCGTCCTTCTTGTCATGGTGATCGCGATCTCCTTTGCGGCCACGGTTTTGCTCTCCTTTGCAATCCCGCTTACCATCACGTCCGAGATCAGTTCGCGGCTCGATGCAAACCCGGTCTACATCCTCATGGCGTTCCTGCTCGGGTTTGCCACGATCTTTGCGCTCTCGGAAAAAATCCCCGAAGGAGTTGCCGGGGTCGCTGTTGCCGCCGCCCTCCTTCCTCCGGCTGTGGTCTTTGGGATCTCGCTTTACCTCGTGCCCGCATCGGCCGTTGCCGCGCTCACGCTCACCCTCCAGAACGTTGTCGGCCTCCTTGCCGGGAGCATCGGCGCCGTCCTCATCTTACGGATCCGGCCCCGGGGATTCTTTGCCCAGCTGACAGCGCAACGGGTCGTCCGCCGGGTACTGTGGGTGCTCCTGATCCTGGTGCTTTTAATCCTCGTCCTTACGTTTGTCTCCCGTGGAACGTTCTTTGGATAAGGCCGGCCGGGATAAGCGGTCCTATCCGGAACCGTTTTTTTTGTGTCGGAAAAAGAGCGTATTTATGTTTACGGGAGGGCATTATTACAAGTAAAAACCGTCAGGTGTTATCCATGTCAAAACGGGCAGTCGACCTGGTCTTTTCCGCGACCTATCTGTTAGTCGATCTCCGCATGATCCTGCGCGAGACGGCACCAACACACGAATTATCCGATAAACAGAAAGCAGAAGCGGCACGCCTGCTCGAAAACCTCGAGCGACAGGTGGGTTCGCTCAAAGCGGAGATGCTCAAATGAAGTGCGGGAACGGGATCGATGCAAGGCAGGTAAACGAACTCTCCATCAACATCGACCCGATCCAGGCCGGCGGGAAGCTCACGGGCGATGCGATAAAAGCAATCATCGCGTACGGCGACGGCTATTCGGTCTGCGACAACTGCCGGAAACCCAACCGCCTCGACTGCATTGCAAAGCCGCCGATTGCGCAGTTCCACAAGGATGTTGCATCATGGCTTTCCATGGACGAGGCACGGATGATGCCCGGGGCCCGGCGGGCATTCCAGGCGGTAGCCCATACGTACGTGAAGCCCGGCGACCCGGTGCTCCTCACCGCGCTTTCGCACTACACCGAGTTCCTGGCGGTTGAAGAATCCGGCGGAGTCCCCTGCGAGATCCCGGCCGATGCAGACCATAAGATCACGCCCGAAGCCGCAGCGGCAAAGCTCGACGAGGTAAAAAAGAAATTCGGAAGGGCTCCGGTACTTGCCCTCATCGATCACGTGGACTACCAGTACGGGAACCTGCACGATTTTGCCGGGATTGCAAAAGTTACGCACGAGTCGGATGTGCCGGTCCTCTACAACGGAGCGTATACGGTCGGGACGATGCCGGTGGACGGGAAAGCGCTCGGTGCGGATTTTGTTGTCGGTTCGGGCCACAAGAGCATGGCTGCCCCGGCGCCGTCCGGTGTCCTTGCGGTTACTGCCGAACGGGCAAAGGAAGTTTTCCGGACAACGCAGATCGAAGGCGATGTGACAAAGCGCCGGTTCGGTGTCAAGGAGCCGGAGATGATGGGCTGCACGCTCATGGGCGCAACGCTTGTCGGGATGATGGCTTCGTTCCCGCACGTAAAGGAAAGGGTGAAGCACTTCGACAAGGAGCTCGAAAACAACCGGGTCGTGATGGAAGCCCTGCTCTCGATCGAAGGAACGAAGATCCTTTCCGAGTACCCGCGGAAGCACACGCTCACCCGGGTCGATACCCTGGGATCGTTTGACACGATTGCCGGGGACCACCCGAAAAAGGGATTCTACTTCTCGTCCGCACTAAACGACAAGGGGATCTTCGGGATCATCCCGGGCGCAACCCGGGTCTGGAAGTTCAACACCTACGGGATCACGGCAAAGCAGGCCCGGTACCTTGCCGATGCATTTGTCGCAGTGGCAGAGGAGAACGGGCTTCCGGTAAAGAAGTGAAACCGGGGCGGGCGGTAATCCCTCTTCGCCTCCCTGCCGGTGCTGTCCCGCAAATACCCTTTCTGTCATGGGGATTTTTTATCCGGTTCCCCATGCAGTGCTGTTTTAAGAAGCGCGATTGCGCCATAGAGAATGGCGGGGACTATGAGCAGCCCGGTATCGGTGATGACGGTATCGAGCATCATCCGCGATCCGGCGGTATCGCCACTATATGCCCGGTCGCCGCCGATTATGCCGAGCACGGCAAGGATAAAGAACGTTGCAATACCGGCAAAGAGGATCGCGGCGTACTGCGATCTCTTCGTATACGATCTCTCAAAAAGCGGGAAGGAGACGAGCAGGAACGAAGCATATGCCAGAAATCCGGTGATCATCATGGGCAGCCATTCCTGTTGGTAGGATGCCGGGGTTTCGGGATGGCTGAAAAATACGAGTGAAACCGCAAAAGCGGCAACCGCAATAATAACCGGGACGAGCCAGCGGACCGGTTTTTGCGGGACCCGTTCGAGCGCAAACCGGATCGCTGCCGCAAGGAGCCCGGCGGGAAGACCGATCGTCAGGGCGAGGAAGATGGCAAGTATCAGGTTTCCCGGCTCCAGGGCAATCATGGAAGGTAACTTTTTTTATCCGTGCAGATAGTGTTTGCGATCCTCCCGCAGGGCTTGCCGCCACCAAAGATCCCGCCGGAATTGTTCCCGGCACCAATTTTTATCAACAAGCGCCGACCAAACGAGAGTATCGGATGCCGGAAAAATTGTCGGGAGGCCGGAACGCCGCCATGCTCAAAAAATGCAATCTCGCAAAAAAAGTAGACAAGAAGACGTTTGCAGAAAAGGCCGCCCCCCTGCAGGAACGTCTCGGCGAACTCCAGCGGCAGCTGCGGGACGAAAAGATCCCCGTTGTTATCATTGTCGAAGGCTGGAACGCCTCCGGGATCACGATGTCGATCCAGGAACTGATACGGTTTTTGGACCCCCGGGGCTGCACGCTCTTTTCGATGGGATCGCCGTCCGTGGAAGAGAAGAGGCATCCGCTCATGTGGCGGTTCTGGAACCGGATCCCGGCGGCAGGGAGGATCGGGATCTTTGCCCGGGGCTGGTACAGCCGGACGCTTGCCGAGGAAATCGCGGGACCCGGCTGGGAAGACCGGATGGACCGGGCAATCCTCTCCATCAACCGGTTCGAGCGCCAGCTTGCCGACGACGGGACGATCGTCATCAAGATCTTCCTTCACATCAGTAAAAAAGAGCAGAAAAAGCGGCTCCTTTCCCGGGAGAACGACCCGCTTGTCTCATGGATGATAACAAAGGGCGACTGGGACTTCCACAAGGAGTACGAGGCATATTACCCGGTCATCGATACGATCCTCAAAAAGACTAATACCTCTTGCGCCCCGTGGACGATCGTGGGGGCGACCGACCCGCAGTATACGCTCCTTTCCTGTTATACAACGGTGGTAAAGGCAATTGAAGCGGGCGAGAAAAAAATTCTTGAAGGGCGTCAGCACCCAAAGGAGGTTCGCCCGGTCTTTTGCCCGCCCATTGTCCCGGTTGTGCGGAGGGCCGGGGCACCCGATACAGCCGGGAAAAAAGAGTACGAGGCCCGTGTCGCCGCCGCCCAGAAACGGATCCGCGAGCTCCAGTATCTTCTCTACAAGCGCTCGATCCCGCTCGCGGTTGTCTTTGAGGGACGCGATGCGGCGGGAAAGGGCGGGACGATCGTGCGCCTGACCTCCGAACTCAATCCCCGGGGATACAGCGTGATGCCGGTCGGGGTGCCAAACGACTACGAAAAGGAGCACCAGTACCTCTGGCGGTTCATCCGGAACTACCCGGCTGCCGGCCACACCACGATCTACGACCGGAGCTGGTACGGGCGCGTGCTGGTCGAACGGGTCGAAGGCTACTGCACGAAGACCGAATGGAAACGGGCGTATGCCGAGATAAACGAGATTGAAGCGGAGTTCATTGCCTGGGGCGGCGGCCTGCTGAAGTTCTGGCTCGAAGTGAGCCCCGAAGAGCAGCTCAAACGGTTCCGCCAGCGCGAGACCGATCCCTTAAAGCAGTGGAAGATCACGGACGAGGACTGGCGCAACCGCGAGAAGTGGGAGGAGTACGGCGTGGCAATCGACGAGATGTTTGCGCGGACGAGCACGAAGCATGCGCCGTGGACCGTGATCGAGTCCGATGACAAGTGGTACGCCCGGACAAAGACGCTGGAGACGGTTGTTGCGTACTGCGAGAAGTTGTTGGAATAATTGCTTCTCAAAAAAATATTGATAAAAAAGAACTCTGTAGAATCAATTGCGAGTTATTTGACGCTCCAGGGGCTCTGCCCCGCACGCTTGAGGCGCCCCGCTTAGCGATGATGCTGTATTACCTGCAAGCAGGGGTGCTCCCGGTACAGGTAATACCCACGGAATCGTTCGCGCCCCCGCCCCCTCGGGGCTGGGATGGCGCAAGGGGGGCTGCATTATTATGAAATGCGGGATTTCTACAGAGCACAAAATAGTAAAATAAGAATATTGGTATCGAAGAGATATCGTTTCACGTCCGTTCCCATTCCTGACGCAGGGCCCCGAGTTCCCTCTCGATATCGATCCCGAGGTTCCGGTAGGTCCCCCGGTACCGGGCCGGATTAAATGCACGGTTATCCGGCGCTACCTTTTTCTGGCGTGATATTTTCTGCCAGAGGGATATCGGGATGATGACACTGGTCTTGTTTCCCTGTTCATCATAGATGTACTGGACCTGCATAACGTACCTTTCAGAGTGTACTGGTTTCCTGTAATAAGTATAATCTCGGTTTGGGAACCGGTCACTGGTGTCCTGTCCCGATGAAGCCCAATAGACTGGTCGTTATAGATCCGGAAATACTGTCAGGCTCCTCTGGAAGTGAGTGCCCCGGTCTCATGTGAAATCACCGGTGTTTCCCGCGGCCGTCTGACCCCTTTTTTATACCTTCGGGAGGATCTTCCCGTTCTCCGCACTCACGTACTCAACGGAAGCGAGCACCGCATCGAGCAGCCCGGGGATGTCCATCTTTTCCTCGGCTTCCCGCACGGCCTCCGCAGTTGCTGCGGTTGCCGGCATCTTCGGCACGGCACGGCAGGCAAGATCGCCCTGTTTCCCGAGAAACGTCCCTATTTTGCGGGCAAGGTCCACGGTCTCCGATTTGTCGTACGTGACGAGCGGCCGCAGAACCGGAATGGTCGTGGCATCCGAGATCGCCGCGAGGTTTGCGAGCGTCTGGGATGCGACCTGCCCGAGGTTCTCCCCGGTAACGATGGCCTGAGCGCCTTCCTTTTCACAGAGCCGGGCCGCGAGCCGGAGCATGAAGCGTTTGCAGAGAACGCATCGGAGCCGGGGCGGGATCTTCTCTTTCTGCATGGCATCGTAGAACGCTTCGGCCGGTACGACCGTCATCTGCAGGGGCTGCTGCGGACACCAGAGCGAGAGGCGGCAGAGGTTTTCCATCGCCGTTGCTTTTACATCGTTCCCTGCCCAGCGGCCGCCATCAACATGCACGAAGGCAACTTCGCAGCCGCGTTTCATCGCGAGCCAGGCAGCAACCGGCGAATCGATGCCGGAGGAGAGGAGTGCGAGCGCTTTTCCCTGCGAGCCCCACGGAAGGCCGCCCTGCCCCGGGAACCGTTCGTCGTACACGATCCCGCCGCATTCGCGCATCTCGACAAATATCTCGTATGCCGGGTCCGTGAGATCGACAGTGAGGCCGGGGATCGCATCGTAGATAGCCGAGCCCACATACTCGCCGAGTTCCTGGCTATTCATGCCGGTCTTGTACTGCCGTTTTCCCCGGACCGCAAACGTGCAGGGCGGGCGGAGGTGGTTTCTGGCAAGGGCAAGCGCAGCGTCCCTGACCGCATCCGGTTCGGCAGCTACGAGCTGGCAGACGTTTGTGTCCACGACCCCAAAGACCCGCGAGACGATCCGTGCGGTCTCTTCGGCCCTGTCGGTGAAAATAAAGATCCGGCCCCGGGGGCTCTCGAAGCGTGAGTCGATGCCGGCAGCTTCGAGCGCCTGCCGGATGTTCCTCAACAGCAGGCCGATGAAATGGTATTTTACCGGATCGCTCTTTAAGAAGAGCTCCCCGTACCGGACCATTACGACGGTTTCTTTACCAGTTTTTCCTGCTGCCATGGATGTACCCGGATACTTTCTCGGTCAACGATGATAACCGTTGGCGGTGCCGGCCGGAATCTCCGGGCGCTTTTAAGAGCTCCGTTTGAATGAATCGATCACAACCGTTGCCGGCTCTTTGTCGGTCACGTACACAAGCTCGATCTCGTTATCGGAGACGATGGTGCCAAAGTCATAGCCGGTATCGGACTGCACGACCGTAAAACTCTTTTGATCTCTGCCAATTACGCCGGCAATAGACCGGGTCGTGGTACTACCGTCTGCCTCCACGATTGACATGGTTCCGTTGAAGATCCGGCCCTGCTGCCTGGTAACCTGCAGGGTAAGGGTGTTGTTGCTGTCATAATAGCCGGTACCCTCGGAGTAGCCCTGCAGTGAGCCGACCCAGGAACCGGTAAGGTTTGTAGAGACCTCTGTAGCGGCAGGATGGGATGTTTCCGATGCGGTGCAGCCCGCACATACGACACATAACACAACGAGAAGTGGGATAAACAACAGTTTCATGCATATTTTTTGTCGCTGGTGAGATTTAAGGATGCGACAGACGGGCCTGCGGTGCCGGTCCGGTTCTTTAGTGTGGAAAAAACAGCCGTGTTTTCCTCTCAATAACGAAATCCTTTAATCAGGAGAGAGAATAGTGTAATGAAATGGCGAAAAAGGCGAGCAAAAAGGTTGAAGAAGAGCCGTTGAAACTCTTCTATATCTTCTATAACCAGGAACGCTGGGACAACTGGTTAAAATCCTTAAGCGAAGCAAGTTTCGAGGTAGACCCGAAAAGCGACGAGATGCCCGAAGGATTCCGGGTGCTGGACAGCTTCTCGGTGGACATCACGCTTGCGGTGCTCAAGATCGTTAAACTCTACCAGAACAAGCGGTTCTCAAAAGAGGAATCGATCGACAAGATGGCACAGGTCGAAGCGATCGTGATGGCCGCCGCACCTGCGGGCGATCTCGAAGAGATCGTCGAACTCCTGCAGCTCCCCAAGCTCGTCCTCTTTGCATCCTGCCGCAAGTACCTTAACGGCGAATTTGACAAGGACATCAAGACGCTCGTGAAGAAAGGAAAGGGGCAGATCGAGAAGGATATGGAAGGTGCGCTTGAGACTGCCGCAAATATCGGCGCTGCCGTGATCGATGGTGCTGCGTGCTGCGGGAAGTACGTAAAAGACGATCTCGAAAACCCGACTCTCTTTGACGAATGGCTCATCGAGTGCGAGCGGATGTTCGAGGCGATGGGCTCGTTAAAGAACTTTGACGAGTCAACCGGAGAAGACGATTGATCGCCGACCGGGCCCGGTTCCGCCACGCAAAAAAGATCGAACGTCTTTGCGGCTACCGGGTCCCCGAGTTCGCCTTTTCCCCGGTGATGCTCGAAACCGTCACCTCCCGTTTTAATTTTGATGCGCTCGATTTTGCCATCCGCGATCAGCTCCTCCGGTTCTTCGATGATTTCCTGCGGTGCAAGTGCAAGAACTCTCCCTTGTGCGGCTGCCCCGAGAAGAAGTTTGCCAAAAAAGTGATCGAGCTGCGCGAGAACGGCCTCGACCACCGCCAGATCGCGGCATACCTTTCGGACGAGTACGGGATCGAAGTATTCCCGGCCGATGTGCTCTCGTTTTTGGAAGAATCCGTGCACGTGCTCGAAGCGATCGCAGATGTTTCACGGCTGCAGGGCGAGGGGGAGCTCGAGAAAAAGACCGTGGAGCATATCCGGCTGATTGAGAGATAGGTGGCCGGGGCTGTTCGTAATAGTATACTGTTATTTCCAAGTTTTTTCAAATCCCATAACGGGGCCGCAATCAGAAGCATATTGGTGAAGGGGTATACCACATAATATCATGAGCGGGCGGGCAGTCCCCGGCAGAGAAAATGCTGATGACCTGTACACAATTGAGGAGCACTCGCTTGTGAAATTATTGGAGGCCGAGCCGGATCTCTACACGGCTTCTGATGTCAAAGTGCGATTCAAATGAAATGATCGTTCCTTCGTAATCATGATTAGTTTCAATCCTTGTTCTCTTGGATGAATTTTAGACGTATGTCACGTCGTAATAAACCCGATAATAGTCATCACCGATCGTAACCGCAACCGCGCTTAGGCTGAACTTGTTTGCGTCCGAGGGAGCGTATATTCTCACACGGCCGGTTTCACCCGGTTGAAGTATCGCAGTCTGCGCAGTACGAGAATTTAATTTTATATTACCGTCGTAAAAATCAACCAATAAGGTGAAATCTTGCGCAGACCTACCGATATTTGTTACATCGGCGATTGCGTCACCGTCGCTCCAATACATCTTCACTACGCACGATCTTGGATCGCTTGTCAGGGTTGTCCGGGCTGGTGTTTGGGTACTGCTATTTGAGACGCACGCCGATCCGAATATTAAAATGCAGAGAATTATCGATGCAAAAAAGAGAATTTTTAAATTCTTGCGATTTTTTGTGATAGACATTTTAATCAGCCAACCGTCTTGAACATGGCCCCGATCGCTTTGACGTTATCGGTATAGATTAAGGTCGTTTCCTTATCTTCACCATAACCGGAACCATCGATTGAGACATAATGAGTTACCTCTATGAGCTGGAGATTGCTCGATTGTATGTCGCCGTTATAATTTTTATCGGTGGCAATAATACCGGCAATAATTACAACTTTTTCAACGGTGTTCGGTGCTCCTTTAACTTTTACATCGGTGACTAAGTATCGATCGAGTCCAGAAGGCGCCCTTTCAACGACAGCGGTTACCGTATCCCCACTGTAAACAATTGTGCCATCTCCGGGATCAACTTCTCCGGTGTCAAAATCCGTTTTCCCCATATAGATCGAGGCAGTCTTTCCGAATTTTACATTAACGTCACGGACTCCCAAAAGCTGCCCGTTATACCTCATGACAATGACCTTTGCAGCCCCCTCATCGGCCTTGAATGTTTGTGGGGCATCGCTCGTTACATTTCCCGCCAGTTTGTCATTTATTACAACAATAGCACGGGAGGTCGTCTGTGAAGAAACGCTTAACCCCTCTGGAGGAATTGCCACGGATATCGTCCCTTGTAATTGAGATTGTGCCGTCGTGGTTGGTGCGGTTGTAATCGCTGCCGTTTGCGGGACAGTCGTCGCAATTGCGGTTTCCGTGGCGATCGCTGTCGGAGTTGCGGCTTGGGTAACGGTGACCGGCCCGGTACTCGAGGTACATCCTGCGATCAGAACCGCAGCAACAATACAAGCAAAAATCAGGAAAAGAGAAATGTTCCTCTGCATATCGGGGATATTATTTTTCCCGTGCAATAACCCTTTCTTTCTGTATTTTGGCAATGAGACGTTCGGGACCCGCCAGCCGCTCGGAAAGATCGCGTATCTTATCATCCTGCTCCAGGCGGATCTCTTCCATTTCGTGCTCGGTCCGGTGCGCCATCCCCCGGGCCGGGGAGCCCCCGGGTTTAAATAATCCGGGACGAATAACAACTGGTACGTATGACGGAAACGCTGGAGACCGTTGTCAGCAAGAGCGATCGTCTCGACATCCCACAAAAAATAAAAGAGAGCCTCCGCATCCGTGAAGGCGACCGGATACGCTGGACCTACGAAGGCGACCGCCTGGTCGCAGTGGTCATCAAAAAGAAAAAAGGGAACCTGGCCTCGCTTGTGGGAAAATTCAGCGGAGAAACGACGGACTCAGTAAAAACGCACAATCTTACTGGAATGCATTAAATGGATGCGTTCGTTGATTCCGTAGTTCTCATTGGCGCATTTTACCGGAGCGACCAGTGGCATACACAGGCCGCTCCCATCATCAGTGAAATCGATAGCGGCCCAGATCGTGCCATTATCACTGATTTCATCCTCGCTGAAGTACTTAATTTCCTTCACCAGAAAGCGGGTCATGCCGCAGCCATAGAAACGCTCCGGGCGCTGGAAGTGGCAGAAAATATTACGATTGTCCGGGTAACCGACGACCAGTTTTCCGCAGGAAAAGCCTGCTTTGAAAGATACCCCCGGTTGTCCCTTGTCGATGCGCTCACCGTCGCATGCATGAAAGACATGGATATTTCCCGCATATATTCATTTGATTCGGATTTTGACGGGATCGAGGGGATATTCCGTCTTACACAACCAATGGGGGATTAAATCCGGTCGGTGTTTCCGCTTTTTTGCTGATTTCCCGGGGAAAGGATCTGTGGCGTGTTTTTTGCATCATTCACCAACGGCGACTCCCGAATTTTTTCCACCCAAAACAGCTCTTCTTTTCATTTATCTGTGCCTGGGTATAATCCGGGCAGGGATCCTCCTCCCAAAAGCGTACATTAGCGTTTCAGGAAAGCCCGATTTGCCCGGAAATTCGACAATCCGGGGATAATACAGCCAAAACCAAAAATTTTGTGTAAAACTGCACCGGTTTTGTGCACTTTTTTAGATACGGGCCATTTTGTCAGGATGTGAAAAGACCCCATTCTCCGACGGAGACGCCTTCCTGCAACAGCCCGGGTGATCCTAATAGTATTTCGTATGTCCCGACCTCTCTCCCGAACGCCGCCGACTCACGTCGGAAAAAGCAGGATCTTCCCGGATGCCCTTTAAAAGCCCCATATCTTCGTTCTGTACGATCCCTGTCCACAGGCCCGTTCCCAAAAATTTCGGCCACATGAACGCTGCTATTAGCTGCGTTTTTGTTCCGACGTGAAAATGCCATTTTTCCCCCGAATTCGTGCGTGTTTTGTATGAATGAGTGCGTGTTTAACTGAGAAACGGGGTAATCCGGGTTTAAATCAGGCCCGGAAAAGGGAAGGCCGGATCGGGGTGCACAAGCCCTGCCCCCAAAACCCGTTCCGGGAGGTACGATCCGCCACGTAAAAACAAGCCCAAAATGGCCCCGGATTTCTCCATTTTGATCCCGTCACTTTCCGAAAAACCCCGCAAATCGCTCCGATTTGGTTCGCATGGAAAACCTCCCCAAATCATGCTCCGTTTGTCGAAATACGCCCGTTTTCGATGCCAGATAACGGGGTCTAATCGCGTTTGGACAGGGGCTCTTTTAGCCACATCCAATCACCCTTGCAACCATGAGATCGGCTGCAGGAACGCGGCTAAATGCGTCGGTCGTATCCGGGCCACTCTCCGGTGTGAAATCCTGCGTGGGGGATGAAAAATGAGTAAAAACAGGCCGGTGGTTTTTCACGTCCCGGCCAAACCCCGGCTAAAAAAAAAAGAAACGATCCCAGGGCTCTGTAGAAAACCGTAAGTGACCTCCTGAATTTTGTTTGAGAGGGAACCACGGGTGCTCGCCTTCTTGCCGGGGCTCGCCCCGTGGAGCAAAACCGTGTACGGAAAGCACAATTGAAAAATTTTTATTCAGTGGGGGGTCACCCACTCAAATACTGTTTGGGGAAGGGGAGATAATTTCTACAGATCCGATCCCGGTCTCACTTGAGTTCCCGGTACTTCCGCAGCTCGCGCTCGCGGAGCTCGGCCCTGCGGATCTTTCCCGAGTGGGTCTTGGGGAGTTCGGTCACAAACTCGATCGCACGCGGGTACTTGTACGGCGCCGTGGTGCGTTTCACAAACGATTTGATCTCTTTTACCAGGGAATCCGATGGCGTGTATCCCTTGTTGAGCACCACGAATGCTTTCACGATCAGTCCACGGATCCGGTCCGGTGCCCCGACCACTGCCGCTTCCTGCACGGCCGGGTGCTCGATAAGTGCGCTCTCGACCTCGAACGGCCCGATCCGGTAACCCGAAGACTTGATCACGTCGTCGTCACGGCCAATGAACCAGAAGAAACCGTCCTCGTCTCGGTATGCCTTGTCGCCGGTGTAGTACCAGCCGTTCACAAACGACTTCTTGTTCTCCTCGGGATTTTCCACGTACTCCACGATCAGGCCCGGCGGCGGTGGCGTAACGGAGATTGCAATCCTTCCCTCTTCCCGGACACCGACCGGCTTCCCGTTTTCATCGTGGAGTTCCACGGTCCAGCCGGGCGATGGCTTGCCCATCGAACCGGGGCGGGCTTCGAGGCAGGGGAACGATGCAACGCAGCAGCAGGTCTCGCTCTGGCCGTAACCTTCGCGGATGGTAAGTCCCGTTCCTTCCTTCCAGACCCGGATAACTTCGGGATTGAGCGGCTCACCGGCGCTCGTGCAGTGGCGTAAGGATGTGAGATCGAATTTCTTTAAGTCCGCGAGGATCAGCATACGGTAGATCGTGGGCGGGCAGCAGAAGGTCGTGACCTGGTATTTTTCCAGGAGCGGCAGGAGCTCGGTTGCATTGAACTTCCCGTGGAAGTTGTAGACAAAGAGACATGCCCCTTCGATCCACTGGCCGAAGATCTTTCCCCATCCACACTTTGCCCAGCCGGTATCGGTGACCGTGAAGTGCAGGTCGTTTGATTTGAGGTCCTGCCAGAACCGTGCCGTAACGATTTGGCCGAGCGGGTGGGCGTGGTTGTGGAGCACCATCTTGGGCTCCGCGGCAGTCCCGGAGGTGAAATAGATCAGCATCGGATCGGTGCTTTTGGTCCGCTGCTCGTCAGGAATGCTTACGGACTTGTGGGAGACCGGCGCAGGGTAGAGCAGTTCGTAGGGCCAGCTCGCCCAGCCTTCGAGTTCCCCGTCCACGACAAACCGACAGGTGAGCGTGGGGCATTCGTTACAGATCTCCTCGATCTTCGATGTGTTTTCAAGATTGGTGATGACCATCTTGAACTCCCCCTGGTTCACCCGGTACTGGATATCCCGGGGGGTAAGCATGGTCGGGCAGGGGCAATAGACCGCGCCGAGCTTGATAAGGCCTACAACAAAGATCCACCACTCGGGGATCCGGGGCAGCATGATAAGTACCCGGTCGCCCTTGTTGATCCCGTACTTTAAGAGTACGTTTGCTGCCTGGTTGGAGAGGTTTGCCATATCGAGAAAACTGAATTTCTTCTCCTCTCCCTGCTGGTTTGTCCAGATCATCGCGAGCTTGTTGCGGTCCTTTTTCGCCCAGGCATCGACAACGTCGTACCCGAAGTTGAAGTACTCGGGCACATCGATCTTAAACGCCGCCTTTGTCTGTTCGTAATCCTCCATGTTATGCTGCTCTTGGCCCATAGAATCAGCCGGAGTATTAAACAGTATATCCATTTCAATGTTGTCCGCTTTCCCGTTGTTCCCGTCAGAGAATCCGGACGGAACATAAAGATTCTCCATTAGTATTATGATTCGACACACTGCATAGTATAGAGATGGCTGAAAAACGGTACGATTCACTGAAAATTGAGAATGTCGTAGCTTCGGGAGTGATCGCCGAGTCTATTGACTTAAACGAGGTCTCCAGCAAGATCAAGAGCTGCGAGCTCAACACCAAACGATTCCCCGGTGCGGTCTACCGTATCGAGAACCCGAAGATTGCATCCCTGATCTTTTCCTCAGGGAAAGTCGTCCTGACCGGTATCCGCGACGACAAGGCGTTAAAGGACGGCCTTGCGATCATTATCAAGTCCTTAAAGGAAGCCGGTGTGGATACGCTTGATGTTCCCCGGGTCGCAGTTACCAATATCGTCTGCTCCTACGATATCGGGAAATACATCAACCTCAACAAGGTCGTTGTCACGCTCAACCTGGAAAACATCGAGTACGAACCCGAGCAGTTCCCGGGCCTCGTGTACCGCATCAAGGACCCGAAGATCGTGGCGCTCCTGTTCTCTTCAGGGAAGATCATCCTCACCGGCGGCAAGAATCTCGACGACATCAAGAAGGGTCTCGACTTCCTCGAACAGAAACTCGAAAGTATAATGTAAATTTTGGATGCAGGCATCGTACCAGCATCGCATACTTTTTTGTACATTATTTTTAAAACGGCCGGGAGAACCACCGTTTTAGACAAAGATGCCCGGGAGCGTCCGGCATTATGCCCAGTACCGGTGCGTCTGGATGAACGTACGTTCGGCTTTGAGGATCTCGCGGTAGAATGCATCGCCGTCCGAGAGCGTGGCGAGGATCCGGGACGCGTTCTCGGGCCCTACGCCCCGCGCCGAGAGCGCAATAACCGCCTTTTTCCCGCTCGAAAGTACGATGTTTGCGTTCCGCATCAGGCGCTGTTCGAGAGCACGTTCCTCCTCGTTTTTTTTCGTTTTCCTGATGACGGTATCGTACGCATCCGCCTCGTAGGGCTTGAGCGCAGCGATCAGCCGGGCCCCGCACTTCGGGCACTGCGGCTGGTCGGGCACCCGGGAAACGACCGTTTTGCTCTTCCAGTCCCGGCAGTTCATGCAGGCAAGGACCACCTCGTCCTGTTCGAGCCGGCGTTTTAAGGTGGCGATCACGGCCTGGTCTGCGGTGGGCGGCGGGATCTGGTCGCGCGACGAGAGGATCCCGTCCGCGCCGATGATCGAATGCGGGCCGATGGCAACTTCGATCTCGTTTGCCTTTACCAGTCCCACGATCTGTGCGGCCGCATCGATGTCCATGTAGCCGGATAAAAGCTCGCGGTAGGCCTCCTGCTGGACGACCGTGTTGTCGAAATAATCGAGCAGGCGCTGGATGCTGATCTTCTCGTAGTCTGCGTCCGGGTCGATTGCCCCGAACTTCTTTGCGATCTGCACCAGTTTCCACTTGAAAAGAGCCGTCCGTTTGAGCGCGAGTTTTAAGATTCCCGGCATGTGGGCGGGTTCGAGCGAGAGGAGAAAATCGCGGACATCGGCGGCGCGGATCGCGGAAGGGAGGCGCAGCAGGATCCGGTAGGCATCGAGTTCGATCCCGACCGTTGTCCCGAACCGGGCGGAGATCAAAATCGAGAGCACCCGGCCCAGCGCTTCGTTTGCCTTGTGGCCGGCACAGACATTGCAGACAACGCCGTCGTCGATGTTCTCGAAGGTGATGAGCCGGTCGGTGGGGATTTTGCACCGGCTCTTCTCCATCTCGGAGAGGATGTGGGCGGCAAACGCGATGCTCTCTTTTTCCGAAGTGTACTTGTCCGTGGTGCGCTCGCGCCGGATTGCGCCGACCTCGCGGGCAACGGCAAAGGGCACCGGGATCTGCTCGCCTTCCCACGAGGGGAGTTCGCCGATCGCTTTTTTGGCCGGTTCGACCGTGAGCCGGCCGTCATCGATGTCGAGCACGCGCCAGAGCTGGCCCTTGGTGATGAAGACCGCGCCGGTGTGCACCCAGCCGACAACAAACGATTCGTCAAGCGTCCCCACGGTCCGGCGCGAGACCATGTCGAAGATCGGGATCTTGCGCTCGTCGTGGATCATCGAGAGGTTGCCCGAGAGGTAGCGGCGGGCCCGTGCCGTCGTGATGATCCGGGTGCCATCGATCCGGATCACCCGGTGCTCTTCGAGCTGTGTGCAGACATCGTCGAGCAGTTTCCCGCACCCGGCAAAGAGCGAGGTACGTTCCACGATCGTCCGGATCCGGGAACGCTCAACCTCCCCGTACTCCACGGCAATTGCCGCCACCTGGTTTGCGAGCACATCGGCAGCGTTCGTGTCCGGGACCACCGGTTCGATCTCGTTTGCCTTTGCCCGCCGGGCAATAACGAGCGATTCCAGGAGATCGTCAAAGCCGGTCGCAAGGATCGTGCCACGCGAGATCGTGTTGAGCTGGTGGCCGGCCCGGCCTACCCGTTGCACCAACCGTGCCACTTCGCGCGGGGAGCCGAACTGGATCACGTGGTCCACCCGCCCGATATCGATCCCGAGTTCCATGGACGAGGTGCATATGAGGGTTATTATCTCCCCTTTCTTGAACCGCTCCTCGGCATCGATCCGGATCTCTTTTGAGAGCGAACCGTGGTGTACCTCCACGTCGCCCCGGGAGTAGAGCGCATGGCCGAGCGCTTCGGCGGTCACCCGGGTGTTGACGAAGACAAGGGTCGATCCCTCGTTTTTGAGCAGCCGTTCGAGCGCCTGTACCTGGTGCTTGAAGTTGTCGCCGACAAACGAGACCGTGATCTCCAGCTGCTTTGCAACCGGCACCTGGACAATTTCGCAGGGCCGGATCCCGCAGAGGAAGGTGGCGATCGTTCCCGGGTTCCCGACCGTTGCGGAGAGCCCGATGCGCTGGAATTCCCCGGCATACTCCGCAAGGCGTTCGAGGGCTACTGCGAGCTGCGCCCCGCGCTTGCTTGCCGCCAGCTCGTGGATCTCGTCCACGATCACGAACTGCACGTGTTCGAGATGTTTCCGCAAGCGCTTGCCCATGAAGAGCGCCTGGAGCGTCTCCGGGGTCGTGATGAGAAGGTCCGGTGGCGAGAGCGCCCGCTTCCTGCGCTCGGCCCTGGGCGTGTCCCCGTGACGG
>Ga0183101_1000217_pt1 | contig 19748 bp, 13 predicted proteins | sample Biomet3_FD_127790 | JGI IMG/M metagenome (GOLD analysis project Ga0183101, IMG submission 127790) | Microbial communities from bioreactor (seeded with sewage sludge) at LBNL, California, USA - Biofuel metagenome 3 | ecosystem: Engineered > Bioreactor > Anaerobic > Unclassified ...
TGACTGGAAAATGCCAAAAACACACAATATAAAACCAAAAATTTTAATAATATGCATGCAGTAACCCACTCAAATTAGAAATTGGTTCTTAATTCTGATTTATTGCATTTACTTTGGAAACTAACAAAATATAATCCTTTATATGAGCGTGGGTTTTGTTTAAAAAGTTAGTTTTTGATAAGATAATAAAGGGGAGAAAACATGAAAAAAATTATTTATTTTGCAGCTGGATGCTTTTGGGGAAGCGAGAAATTATTTCAAAATATTAAAGGAGTAATTGAGACTAAAGTTGGCTATGCAAATGGTGATGATAGATATAAGAATCCATCATATGAATTAGTTAAGACTGGAAAAACAAATTTTAAAGAAACAGTTAGAGTTAAATATGATAATCAGATAGTTAGTTTGGATTTTTTAGTTTATGCTTTTTATGAAGTAGTTGATCCGACGATTAAAAATCGTCAAGGAAATGATATTGGAACACAGTATCAAACCGGAATTTTCTATGAAAATAATGATTTAAAAAGTAAGGATATAGTTATTGAGATTACTAATCGTATTAAAGAAAATTATCGTGAATTCTATGTTTTAATTGAACCAATAAGAAATTTTTATAATGCTGAAGACTATCATCAAAATTATTTAGTCAAAAATCCAAATGGTTATTGTCATTTATCAAATAAAGAATTTAATAAGATACAATCGGCAAAATTCGATCCAGTAAAATTTGAAAAAAAGAATTTAGATAACTTAAGTGACCTGAGTTATAAAGTTACACAAGAAAAACTAACGGAAAAACCTTTTTCAAGTTCTTTAATTATGAATAATCAAAAAGGGATATATGTAGATATTGTGACTGGTGAGCCATTATTTTTAAGCATCGATAAGTATGATTCTATTTGTGGTTGGCCAGCTTTTAGTAAACCTTTTGATTCGAACGCAATAAGAGAAAGTTTAGATACTAGTCATGGTATGATTCGTAAAGAGGTTTTAAGTCGAACGGGGAATTCACATTTAGGTCATGTTTTTGATGAAGATAGTGAATCGCCAACTGGAATCCATTATTGTATAAATGGTAGTGCTTTAAAATTTATTCCAATAGAAGAGATGGAAAAAGAAGGCTATAAGGATTTTATTAAATATTTGAATTAGAATTAAAAAAGAAGTTTCTTGGAAACTTCTTTTTTATTTTACATTTATAATAAATCTCGATTTTGTGGTAATTGAATGATACGCATGAAGTTAGTTTTACCAGCACCAGTAGGGGTACCACCTGCGATAATAACTTGATCACCAGGTTGTAAACCTAATTCTTTAGCATGGACAATTGCCAAGACTTCCATATCCTCAATGAAATCTGGCATACGCGTTGGAATATAAGTAGAGTAAATACCCCAGTATAAACCGTTTTGTAATGCGGTTTTCTCTTTGTTTGATATTGAAAGAATTGGGCAACATGGTCGAGCTTTACTAATACGACGACTGCTAGCACCTGTTTCAGTAAAACTCACAATAAGTTTTGCGTTGATTAGTTTTGCGGTATTTGCAATAGAATTTGCAATTGCATCGTTATTATTTTTTTCACTTGAATCATAAGCTTCTTTAGCTAATTGTTCGAAATTAAGTTCTTTTTCCATTGTTGCAGCAATTCGAGCTTGCATTTGAACTGATTCAACTGGATATTCTCCAGAAGCAGATTCAGCGCTCAACATTACGCAATCACTAGATTCGTTAATTGCCGTAGCAACATCACTAACCTCAGCTCTTGTTGGAATTGGACTATGAGTCATTGACTCAAGCATTTGAGTCGCAGTAATCACTGGTTTACCTTGTTTTCGACAAAGATCAATTAATTCTTTTTGAATTAATGGAACTTGCTCAGGAGGAATTTCGACACCTAAATCACCACGAGCCACCATGATTCCATCGCTTTCATCGACGATTTCTTGAATATGTCCTAAAGCCTCAACATTTTCAATCTTTGAGATAATTTTGATTTCTGGATGATTGTGTTCAGTTAATATCTTATGTATATCGCGAACATCATCAGCATTTCTAACAAAGGAAGCACTAATAAAATCAACACTGTGCTCACAGCCCCAAATCAAGTCTTGCTTATCTTTATCACTAATAAAAGGCATACTTAATCGCGAACCAACACAGTTAACACCTTTTTTACTCATTAATACATGATTATCTTGAGCTTCACAAATAAGTTCATGAGCTTTTTCATCTTTTCCGGTAACAACTAAATCTAATTTACCATCATCAAATTTAATATGATCACCAGCTTTACAATCATCATATAGATTAGGGAAATTTACACTTATTTTTTCAGGAGTTCCTAAAACTTCTTTCATCGAAATTCTAACAGTGGAACCTTTGTTAATTTGAATTGCATTATTAGTCATATTGTGGCAACGAATTTCAGGACCTTTAGTATCAAGCATAACTGGAATAAAAACGCCTTCTTTTTCAAGAGCACGAGCTTTTTCAAGTTTAGCAAGATGTTCATCATAAGTACCATGGCTAAAATTAAGTCTCATACAAGCCATGCCGTTTTCCACAAGTTTTCGAATCATTTCGGTTGTATCACTGGCAGGTCCAATAGTACAAACAATTTTTGTATTCTTTTTAATATTTAGTTGTAACATATTTATACCTATTGAATTAATGCAAAATCATCATAAAGTTCTTCATGTTTATCACGTGGAGTTTTTAAAGCTTCATAAATATCTTGGTAGTGGAGTTTATTATTAACAATTCCAATACAAACACCGCCAATTCCTTTATCCAGTAATTGAACAGCATAAGCACCCATTCTCGTTGAATTAAATCTTTCCATAGCACTTGGTCGTCCACCACGTTGAACATAACCTAAAACATCAAGACGAGCTTCAAAACCAGTTTCTTTTTCAATTCGATCAGTTAGGGCTTTTGTATCTAATAATTTTTCACTAACAACAATCGTTGCATGATCTGGATTAGTTTTTCTTAATTCTTTAAGTTGTGCGATTAAATCATCAATATTCATTGGATGATCCCCAGTAATAATAAAATCAGCATGAGTAGCAATACCCGAAAATAAAGTTAAATCGCCACAGCGATTACCCATTACTTCAATTACGCCGCATCTATTATGACTAGATAAAGTATCGTTAATATCATCGATTGCTCTTACAATTGTATTTAAAGCTGTATCAAAACCAATAGTGTAATCGGTTGATGAAATATCATTATCGATAGTTCCTGGTAAGCCAATACAATTAATACCTTGTTCACTTAATTTTTTGGCTCCCATATAACTTCCATCGCCACCAATAACAATTAATGCATCAATACCAATCTTTTTTAAAGTTGCAATTGCTTTCTTTTGGACAGCAGGTTCTTTAAATTCAGGTAAACGTGCAGTTTTAATAACTGTACCGCCCATGGAAGCACTATATTTTGCATAATCTCGATCTACTTTTTCAATTTCACCTTCGACAAGACCTTTAAAACCGTGCTTAATAACATACATTTCTTTTCCGAGTTTATAACCAGCACGGATGGCACCAATCATAGCGCAATTCATTCCTGGCGCATCGCCGCCACTTGCTAAAATTCCAATTTTCTTAATCATAAACATCACCCCTTTTAACTTAACAATACAATTATAGTCTATTACTTTGTTATTTTATACAATAAAAAGTATGATTTTTTTCCATTTTTGCTTGAATAATCAACACAAAAAATACTAGATAACTACTAGGAGTTAACTTTTAGTTTACTAGCGTGCGAAATCAGCTAAATTTTAAATAAAGAATGTAAATTGATTTTTAATTTAGTTTATAATGTTAATACTATGTTTACACGTGATTCAACTTATCAATTAAAAAGAAGAGGCTTATTATCTCGTGATGATAATGAAATTCTTTATTCTCTTTATTTACCATTAGTTGGTTATAAAGCTATTTTTATTTATTGTTTTTTGGTTAATGAATATTTGATTGACAATAAAGATGGTAAAATTCTTTATTTACTAAATAAAAGCGATATGACAGTGAGTGATTTTCTTCTTAATAAGAAATCACTTGAATCTGTTGGGTTAGTGCAAACTTTAGAAAATCAAGATAATTACGTATTTATTTTGAAATCAGCTTTAACCCCTGGTGATTTTTTTGGTAACACCGTTTTAAAAGGTTTGTTTGTAAATAAGGTTGGAGAAGTTGAAGCTACCAAGATGATGAAATTATATGAAATTGATCAAATTGATTTTTCTAAATATACAGACATCAGTGCTGGAGTTAAGGATTCTTTTTCTATAAATTTTGATTCAAATGATGTGAAGTTAAATGATGATGTTAAATTAGTTACAGTCAATAAAAATGAAATTAAAGATAATTTTGATGATGTAAAATTAATTGAAATAGTAACCAATAAATCAAGAATAACGACAAATGATTTAAGTGTTGATGAAATAAATGAAATTCATCGTTTAGGAACGCTTTATGGTTTAAATGAAGCTATTATGGCAAAGATTTTGATTGATGGTTTTAATAGCAATAAAGAAAATGGTAAAAAAATTGATTTAGATTTTTGCAACATGCGCTGTAAAAAAGAAATTTATAAATATAAGTCATTTACACAAAAGACTGAGCAAAGTTATTTTCATTCAAATACGCCAATCGCGAATAAAATTAATTATTATGAATCAACTAGCCCTCGTGATTTTTTAAAAGAAAAGCAAAATGGAGTCGAACCTATTAAATCGGATTTAGATATTATTGAATATTTATCGCAAAATTTAGGTTTAAGTAATGGAGTAATAAATGTTATATTAGAGTATACATTGATGAAGTTAGACAATAAACTTAATCGAAACTATATCGAAAAGATTGCTATAACTTGCAAAAGAAGTGGATTAAATGATGCGGTCTCAGTTTATGGCCAACTTTTCTCACAAAAAAAGAACGATCAAGCATCAGTTAAAACGGTGAGAACATCGGCATCGACTAATACAGAAAAGAAGAAAGATAGTGAAGAGGATTTAACTAATCTTGACGAATCTGTTTCTAAATTATTATAAAAAATATGAATAAAGTAACCTTATTGAACATTGAAACTGATGATTTAGCAAAATATCGCGAAGATTGTTTTACCGAAATCAAAAAAGATACTCCATTTTATGGAATTCTTTTGAATAATGGTTTTGGCGATGAATCAATTAAAGCAAATATCGGTAAAATTCATACTTATTATGAAGATTATAAACGTTGGCAAACAATTAAGACTTATAGTGATGTTTTAAAGACTGGTGAGAAATATAGTTATATTTTAAAGTTTGATGGCCAGCATATTTCTCGTGAGAGCGAAATACTAAAACCATATCAGGAATACCTTGAATATACTTCAAAGTTTATTTATAAAGATTTTCCTGATTCTTTTAATGAAGTATCGTTAAAAGATGTAGATAATAAGCCTTTAAAAGCTAAAATTTTAAGTGCTTTGAAAATGAACAATTGGATATATATAACTGGAGCAATACGAAGCGGTCGTACATATTGTGCAATCGCGTTAGTTAATGGTAGTGCACGCAATGGGAATAATAATTTGGCTTTTTTAGATTCAGCGAAAGAGATTAGAACATTATCTAGCTTAATTTTCGATAACCAAAGTTTATTTATGGACAAATTTAATAAAATTAAAACTTCTCATTTATTAGTTCTTGATGGTTTCGGAAATGAATATGTAAATGATATCGTTCGCGATAGCATTATCATTCCATTACTTCAATATCGTGCTCAAAACAATTTAATGACAATATTTACTAGTGATTTTGAAATCGAAGATTTATTAACTTTATATTCTAAAAAAGATAACAATAACGTTAGAACTAAACAATTAGGATCAATTTTGCATTCGAAAATTTCTGGTGAAATTTTAACTAGCAAAAAGTCTTTGTATTAATCTATTACTTTATCAATTTTCTTATATAAATCATCAAGTGTTGAATCATTATAAATAACGACAATATCTTTATTATTTTTATCGTATGAGTAATCTTTATTAATGCCTTTTGCTAATTGAACATTATCATTTCTAGATTCAAGATTTGTAATTTGTTTTTCGCTAGAAACTTCTAAAACAATAATTTTTTTGAATAAAAATTCGTAATGAGCTTTAAAAAGAAGCGGAACTTCAATTGCTACGTTGTCATTAGATTTAATGTAGTTAATTAAAACATCTTCTAATTTTGGATATATAAATTTTTCGACTTGTTCTTTTTTAACTGGATTTTCAATCATTATGCGTTTAGCATTTTGAGTTATATTTTTATTGTTAATATCAAAAGGAGCTTTTAAGATATTATGAATTTTATTCGCAATTTCAGGATTGGAATATAGTTTATGGATTTCTTCATCAGAAGAGATAGTTAGATAGCCTTTTGTTGCTAAATATTTTAGTACTTCACTTTTGCCAGATCCAATTGGACCAGTAATCCCGATAGCCTTTTTTATACTCTTATCAATTTGACAATTTGGGCAATAAGTAGTGCCCCTTCCATTAACAAATATTTTATGGAAATAAGTGCTACAATTAGGACATTTATCGCCTTCATGTCCATAACATTTTAGATTAACTTGCATTCTTCCATCAACACCTTCAGAAGGATGAAAAGAGTGGATAGTTGATCCGCCACATCTAATGGCCATATTTATAATATCTTTAGCATTGATGCAAATATTTTTAATTTCCTCATCAGTTAAATCTTTGCCTTTTTTGAGTGGAGAAATTTTTGATGCAAAAGCAATTTCATCTGCATAAATATTTCCTATTCCACAAAAAATTGTTTGATCAAGAAGTAAATCTTTTAAACATTTATTTGAATGTAATTTTTCTTTGATTGTTTTAATATTTTCATCGTTTATTTTAGTTGGTTCGATACCTAGTTTAGAAATCATTTCTAGATTTTTATATTCTTGAACGGTTGATAAATACATGATTCCAAATTTACGAGTATCATCAAAGGCTAAACTTGAACCATCAGTAAAATAAAAAAGAGCGGTGGTAAATTTATTGCGTTCATAGTTTTTAGTGCAGTATCGCCATTTGCCTTCCATTCTTAGATGATTGATTAAAACTAAATCATTAGTAAACATAAAAAATAAATATTTACCATATCGATCAATTTCTTCAATTGTTTGTCCTTTTAATTTTGTGGTAAATTCTTTTAAATCGCTTAAAACTAATCTATTAAAATAAACTTCGACGCGGTCAATAGTTTTCCCTTTTACTAAAGGTTCTATTATTGATCTAACGGTTTCAACTTCTGGCATTTCTGGCATATTTTATTTAGCATCGAACCAAGTCTTTGCATATCCTCCATCTACTTTTAAATGTACTTTGAGTTTAACACAATTTTCCATAATATCAGCAACAAGTGCTTGAACTTTATCAACTTCATTATCATAAACTTTCAAGATAAGTTCATCGTGAATTTGGGAAATTAAACAAGATTTGTATCCACCATTTGTTAAAGCCTCATCAACTTTTATCATCGCAATTTTAATTAAATCAGCAGCACTTCCTTGAATTGGAGCATTCATTGCAGCTCGTTTTGCAAATTCACGGACTTGATAACTTGAATCATTCAATTCATCAAGATATCTTCGACGATTAAACATTGTAGTAGCATAGCCATGAGTCTTTGCGAATTCAACCAATCCATCTAAATACGTTTTAATTTCAGGGAATTCTTTATAAAAACTAGTTATGATTTCTCGTGCTTCCGAGACACTAGATTCTATTTGATCAGCAAGACCCCAATCACTAATTCCATAGATAATACCAAAATTAACTGCTTTTGCCTTTCTTCTTTCAAGCGGAGAAGGTTCACGGTCAAGATGAAAAACTTTTTTAGCAGTCTCGCTATGAATATCGTGACCAGATTCAAATATATCGATTAAAGTTTGGCTATTTGATAAATGAGCAAGAATTCTTAATTCAATTTGCGAGTAATCTAATGATAAAATCCCGAGTTTACTTTCAGGATAATAAAAAGCTTTACGAATTTGCTTTGCATCTTCATCTCTCACACTAATATTTTGCAAATTTGGTTCACTTGATGATAAACGTCCAGTTGTAGTTACAGCTTGATTAAATGAAGCGTGAATTTTTCCATCTTCATGAATGAAACAAACGATACCATCGACATATTGAGAAATTAGTTTTGAATATTTTCGATAATCTAAAATTAGTGGAATAATTGGATGTATTCCTTTTAATTCTTTTAGATAATCGATTGATGTTGAATTATTTTTATTACCAACTAGTTTTAATTTATCGTATAAAATTGTACTTAATTGTTTTGGTGAAGAGATATTAAATTTTTCACCAGCTAATTCATAGATTTGTTGCTCCAAATCATTAACTTTTGTTTCGTAATCTTTCTTAAAATTAAGGAGCATTTCTTTATCAACAGGGAAACCCTCTATTTCCATTTTTGCCAAAACTAAAGTAAGTGGTTGCTCAATAGAATAAAGTAAATCATACTGATCTTTTTCTTTTAATTTAAAAACAACATCACTAAACTTATTTAAAGAATAATAAGCGATATATGCTGATAATTTAGGATTATTACTAACAAGTAAAACATTATCAACATTATAAGCATCTTGGACATCAATATTATAATATTTCATAATAGAAGCGAAGTCAGTTTTAAGATCGGAATTTAATAAATAACTTGCTAATAATAAATCGAAATAAAGCCCATCGATGCTTATATTATTGTGACTTAAAGTACACACAATGGACTTATAATCAAAGGTATATTTTTTAATATCTTTATCTTTTAAGGCACCTAATAATTTTTGGTCTTTTAATATGGCGTTTTTATCGATGTAATAGGTTTTATCTTTAATTGAAATAGCCATTCCGAAAATATTTGCATCATGATAATTTATATTTTCGCTATCTAACGCAAGGCCAAACCCATCAGCTAAATTTAATTCAGTTGTCGAGGTTATTTCTTCAAAATTAATAGTTTTAGTTTCTTCGTCTTTAAGCATTAAATTTTGAGGCAACCTCGCGATTAATTTGGTAAGTTCGTAACGTTTTGCAAATTCACTAATATCTTTAAGTTTATACCCTTTATAAAGAGTTTCGCTAACGGTAAAACTAATTGGATCTTCTGTATGAATAGTGGCTAAACGCTTAGAAAGACGGCCGGTATCTTGATAAGTTACGATTGATTCATCAACCTTACTTTTTCCAGTTAAGGCAGCCTTGATAATATTTTCTAAATCGCCATATTTTTTAATAAGTTCAAGCGCTGTTTTCTCTCCGATTTTAGGAATTCCAGGAATATTATCACTAACATCTCCTAGTAAGCCTTTATAATCGGTTATTTGAATTGGCTTTATTCCATATTGTGCGTTAAAGTTAGCAAGATTTAATTCATTAATATCCGTCAAACCTTTACGTATTAATTCAACTGTAATATTCTCATCGATTAATTGTAGATAATCGTGATCAGAAGTGTATATTTCAACTTTATAGCCACCTTTAGAAGCCGCTTTTGCCATAATTCCGGCGATATCATCAGCTTCAATATTATCATCTTCATAGTAAGCAATATTTAATGATTTTAATAATTCACGAGCAATCGGCATTTGTAAATGGAGTTCTTCTGGCGCAGGTTTACGATTTGCTTTATAATCCTTAAATTCTTGATGACGGAAGGTGTGTTTGCCTTTATCAAATGCAACAAAAATACCATCACCATCTTTTAAGGTTTTCATGATGTTAGCAAGCATATTACTAAAAGCAACAATGGCATTTGTTGGAGTGCCGTAAGAAGTAGAAAGAAGTGGGCCACCCTTAAAACTAGTGGCATAAAAAGCTCTAAATAAAAGACTATTTCCATCTATAATTACAATCTTTGACATATTAATTGCTTCCTTCTATTTTCTTAATATCATCCAATACAAAACCTAATTCATTATTTTTATAATTTCGTTTAAGCGAACCAGTTATTACGATAATATCTTTCTTTTTTAAAGTATTAATTAAGTCAATATATTTTTCGTAAGCATCACTAAAAACAGTAATATCAATTTCATCTAGATCATCGTAGGCGGTTATAAATGCCATGGTTTTGTTATTCTTAGTTGTAATCTTTTTAGCAGTTCTAAATAAGCAAACGATTGTTGAAACTTTATTTTCGACTAACTCATTGATTGGAGTAGCATTTAAATCGGAAATCTTATCTTTAACATGATTAAGTGGCGAATCACTTAACATAACTCCAAGAGCATCGTATTCGTTTTCGATTCTTTCATATGGATCATCATCAGCGGTGATGTATTCAAAAGTTAATGGAAGAGTGGTATCTATAATCAGTCTTCCTTCAATATTTCCACGTATGTCAGCATTTTGTTTGGCTCTTAAAATTGATAATTTTAGCGTCTTTCGATTTGAAAATAATGAATCAAAACAACCAGCATCAATTAGTTTTGAAATTGTGGCTTCCGTAATATTGTCAGGAGTGTAAGTCATACGAATAACAAAATCTAAGAAATCTTTAAATAAACCATGTTGGTTTCTTTCATCAATAATATTAATAGCCATTCTTCCAACTAGTCCATTAATTGAATTTAAAGGCATCATTAATTCACCATTAATTACATCAAATTGAGTAGTCGATAAATTAATGTCAGGAAGATGGATTTTAACTCCGCTTTTTTTGATTTCACTCACATATTTAGAAAATTTTAAATCATTTTTACTATAATTTGACTCTAAAATTGCTGCATAAAATTCGGCTGGATAATGTGCTTTTAGATAACCAGTTTCGGCCGTAATCATTGAATAAGCAATAGAGTGTGATTTATTAAAACCGTATTCAGCAAATTTAGCGATATTATCAAAAATTTTATTAATAACTTGGATTTTATGACCTTTTGCTAAAGCACCCGTGATAAATTTAGCTTTTAAAGCATCCATATCAGATTTGTGTTTTTTAGCACAAGCTCTTCTTAAAAGATCAGCTTCCGCAAAAGTAAATCCTGCGAAAGCTTGTGAAGCAAGCATAATTTGCTCTTGATAAATCATAACTCCATAAGTTTCTTCTAATGCTGGAACAAGAGAAGGATCATCATAAACAACTTTTTCTTTTCCGTTTAATCGATTTGCGTAGGTTGGAAGATAATTTCTTGGTCCAGGTCTATCTAGAGAAATAAAGGCTGCTAATTCATTAAAATTACGAGGTTTAAACATCTTCATCGCATTATTAGCGGCTCCAGTATCTAGTTGAAATAAGCCCATTGTTAAATCTTTTTTAATTAATTGATAAATTAGTGGATCATTTAAATCAATATGTTTAATATCAACATCAATATTTTTCTTTTCTTTAATTAAATCCAGGCAATGTTCAATGGTGGATAGATTAATTAAACCTAAAATATCCATCTTTAAAAAGCCTTCATCTTCAAGATAATCTTTTTCGTATTGAGTAACCATTCCTGTTTCGTCATCGAAAAGTGGAATTGCCCCATTCAAATCAACATTATTTAAAAGCATTCCAGCAGCATTTAAACCTCGTTGTCTACCAAGTCCTTCAACAAGAAGTGCACGATCATAAACGAGTTTGAAATTGGAGTCGTTATCAATTTCCTTTTTAAAATTAGGAAAATTTTCATAAGCTTGTTTTAAAGTAACTTGAAAATTATTCTTTTCAACAATCAGTTTCGTTAATAAACTAACATCGTTAGGGGATAAATTATAAATACGCCCAATATCCCTTAAAGCTTGTTTTGCGCCGATTGTTTGAATCGTTACAATATTTGCGACACGATTTAGTCCATATTTACTTTTTAAATATTGAATTACTTGATCACGTTTTTGATCACTAAAATCCATATCAATATCGGGCATAGTTTGTCGTTGAGGATTTAAGAAACGTTCAAAAAGCAAATTATATTTTAAAGGGTCTACATCAGTAATATTTAATAAGTATGATACTAATGACCCAGCAGCAGATCCTCTTCCTGGACCAACAGGAATATTATGGTTTTTAGCAAAATTTACATAATCTTGAACTATTAAAAAATAATCACAATAACCCATTTTCTCAATTGTTAAAAATTCATAATTTAGACGATTACGATATAGTGGTTTTTCTTGTAAGTCGACTCCTCGATATTTTAAGCCCTCAAGAATTTTGTTTTTTAAAGCTTGTTCGCTTGTTTCGTTATTCTCTAATGGATAATGAAGCATTTCACCTCGTTTTTTATCAAACTCAAAAGTAATTGTACCTACCAATTTATTAGACATTTCTAGTTCATCAGTTAAGTAAAACTTAGTCATCTCGATTGGAGTCTTAAAAAAGTAATCAGTGTTTGTAGTGACATAGTTTTTTTCCAGTTTGGTTTGCTCTTTAATAGCTTTTAATAAATCAATAACGATTGCATCGTCTTTTTCAATATATTTTATTAAAGGAAACGCTAGCAATTTATAATTGTATTGTTGAGCAAAATTACGAATTAAATTGTAATGCGGAATAAGTGAAGTTGAGTAAAATTCTAACCCAACATAAAAATCATCGCTAGGAATACCATTTGCAATTTTTGCTAAAGCGTTTTTAAATTCTTCATTTATGTTATCAAAAAGAGGAGAGGCAGTTGAAATAATAGTAATAAGCCCACCTAAATACTTTTTAAGTGTTATTAAGTCAATGTTTCCTCTACTTAATAAAGTTGATAATATTGAAATATTCTTGTATCCATCTTCATTTTTTATAATGACGGTATAATTATTATCTTCAACAGTTAAATCCATTCCAAAAATAGGTTTAATTCCTGTTTTTTTAGCTAACTTATTAAAAAGAGGAAAAGCCATTAAAACATTTTTATCACTAACCCCAAGTGCAGGATAATTACATTTTTTCGCTTTCTCAAAAGCATTCTCTAAAAGAACGCCACTTTCTAAAAATGAATATTCACTATAAAGATGAAGTGGAATGAACAAGGTTATTTCTCCCCATTGATAATTACTTTATCTAAAGCCTCAATTAGGGATGGTAATTCGGTTAAATCTTTGATTTGACAACCGGCTGCTTGCTCGTGTCCGCCACCTTTAAATTGGTTTGCAACTTTATCAACACGATAGTTTCTACTTCTTAAAGATATTCTAAAGCATGGTTCGGTAACATCTTCAGAAATTGAGCACCAAATATTGATGCCTTGGTAATTTGAGAAGAAATTGACATTTTCTTTACCTTCATCACAGGTAATTCCAAGTTGTTTTTCTTGAGCATCTGTTAAAGTGTAGTAGCAAACTCCATGTTCTGAAATATGGTAATTACTTATAACATATTTAACAAAATCTAAGTCATGCATATCTTTTGTATACATTTCTTCATAAATTTTTGTAATATTTAAACCAGTATTAATGAGTTCAGCTGCAATATTAAAAGTGTATGGAGAAGTAGAGTTATATAAGAAACGACCATTGTCCCCAACCATACCAATATATAGATATCTTGCGGCTTTACTAGATAATTTGTAACCTTTTTTATTTCCATAGATTAACAAGTTAGAAATAATTTCAGCACAACTCGACATCTCAGGTTCAACAATTTGCTTTTTAGCAACATGCTCTTCACTAGGATGGTGATCAATTCGAATAACATAATCGGCCTTTTCATAGCGTGGATCAGCAATTCGCTTTTTATCGCCAACATCAAGAATAATCGCTAAAAATGGCTTATCAGTTAACCATTTATCACTAACCTTATCAACATTAGGGAAAATTTTACCTGAGAATTCAACGTGATTATCACCAACGGTTTTAATTTCTTTAGTTTTAAAATTTTCTTTTAGCCATGTTTCTAAGCCAAATTGACATCCAAGAGCATCGAAATCAGGCATAATGTGTCTAAAAACAACTATTCGATCATATTTTTCGAAAAGTTTAATAAAAGCATCATAAGTTTTTTTGTTTCGTTTTGTTTCTTCTTTTAAAAAGTCCATAATTTTTTCCTATCTATTTAAGTAACATATTGTAAGCATCACGAGCAATCATAATCTCTTCATTTGTTGGAATTACAACAACTTTTATGCTTGATTTAGCAGTGGAAAGTAAGCCTTCTTTACCACCATGAAGTTGTTCATTAATTTTTTCATCATAATCAATGTGTAAAGCTTCTTTAATGTTATCTAAAACATTCTTACGATATAAAGCACTATTTTCACCAATACCAGCACTGAAAATAATTAAATCACAGCCACCAAGTCTAACGTAATATTGTCCGATAAAATCAGCAACACGACGAGCCCATAAATCATTGGCTAATTTAGCTTGTTTATTGCCTTCATTTTGAGCAGTTTCAAGATCACGACTATCATCGCTTAACATTGAAACGCCTTTTAAACCGGATTGTTTACTAAATTCTTGGTAGATTGTTTCTGGATCTTTCTTTGTACATTTACAAACATAATAGAAAACAGAAGGATCGATATCACCAGTTCTTGTTCCCATCATAATTCCACCAGTTGGCGTTAATCCCATTGAGGTAGCAACACATTTTCCATCTTTAACAGCAGTTATGCTTGCTCCGCTTCCTAAGTGACAGATAATCATTCTTGCGTGTGGATCGTTATTTACATATTTTAAACCTTCTTGGCTTAAATATTTGTGACTTGTTCCATGGGCGCCAAATCGATAAATCATATACTTACTAGTATATTCGTAAGGAATTGGGAAAATTTTATCAACTTCTGATTGAGTTTGATGGAATGCGGTATCAAAAGTGCAAATCCCTGGAGTATTTGGTAATACTTTCATAAATGCACGGATACCAACAAGTTCAGCAGCATTATGGTTTGGTGAAAGTGGAATTAGTGATTCAACTTTATCAAGTGTATCTTTGTTAATGATGGCTGATTTTGAAAAATAAGGACCACCTTGAACGATACGGTGTCCAATAGCTTTAATTTCATCATATGAAGCAATAATCTTATCACGAATTAAAGCATCCATAACAAGTTTAACGGCTTCACCATGATCTTTGACGCTTAAAGTTTCTTTTTTAGATTCTCCATTGTATTTGATGCCAAAAATTGCATCTTCGTGACCAATACGTTCAACGTTACCCGAACAAATTACTTTTTCTTCAGGCATTTCAAATAATTTAAATTTTAAACTACTACTTCCGGCATTAACTGCCATTACTTTCGACATTTTTATGTCCTCCAATAATTTATCTTTTTCATTATAGTATTTTGGAGGCGATTTTCATATTAAAAAGCACAAAAAATAAATAATTATTTATTTATAGTTGTTGGAATATCTTTATATTCTGGATTTTTAAATATTTTAGTAATGAAACAAATTAAAATAACAATTGCGCAAGCAAGCCAAGTGATTGAATCAGCACTCATAATCGTAAGATAAGCAATATCGCTCGTTAGATCATCAGGACTGATTATTTTTGGACCATATAAACAAATAACAAAACGCACAATAAGTTCGATTACACCTAATATAAATGGAATAAATGGTTTTTGTAATCCTTGAAAAACACCTCTTCCAATAAATAGAATTCCTAATGTAAAAAAGAAAAGAGAATTAGCAAAATAATAAAATGTTCCATATTTTATTGTTAGGTCATCAATATTTGCTGGTGACAAAAACATTTTTAAAAAAGTTCCATTAATGCATAGAAGTAAGGTAATAATTATTAATATTGTGGAAGCAGAAATTGATAATATTAAAGACTTTTTAATTCCTTCTTTTATTCGTCCAAATTGTTTTGCACCATAGTTTTGACCAGTAAATGACAACATTGTAGTGCCAATCGCATTTGGAATTGACATTATTGCACCCAAATATTTGTTTGCTGCTCCATATCCTAATTGAGCAGGATTTAGTGGATCTTTATTTTCTAAATCAAAGTTTACAACAGCACCTTGCATAACAATAATTCCAATGGCAAGAATAGAAAATTGTAAACCTAGTGGGATGCCATTCTTTAAATGTTCACTTGCGTATTTCCAATCGATTCTTAGATCTTGCATTTTAATATGAAAAAAGGAGTATCTTTTGTAGCAATAAATGAAGCAAGCTATTCCGCATAAAAATTGGGAGATAATTGTGGCCCATGCGGCACCAGCTACTCCCCATTTAAATGTGACCATGAACAATAAATCTAAAATGATATTTAATAAACATGATGAAATAAGAACTATAAGTGGGGTAATCGAATCGCCAATTGATCTTAAAATATTACTAAATAAATTGTAAAATAATTGGGCTATAATTCCGATGAAAATAATTACTAAATATGTTGATGCAGACTCATAAACTTGGCTACCTTGATTAACGTTAATCATGGATAAAAACACATCTTTAAAAACAATGGAAACCACAGTTAAAATTATTGCGATAAAAAATCCTAAAACAATTTGGATTGAAAATGATTTTTTGATAGCATTTTCATCATTTGCACCTTTAGCCTTTGCAGTCAATGCACTAAAACCCGAAGTACAACCAAAAGCAAAATCTAAAAAAATAAAAGTTATTGATCCTGAATCATTTATTCCAGCTATTTCATTCGCGTTTAAATTTTGTCCAGCAATTATTGCATCCGTTAATGAATATATTTGTTGAAATATAAGTGAAATAATAATTGGGATAGTGAATAGAATAATATTTTTAGTGATATTACCTTTTGTCAAATCTTCTGGTGATAAAAAATTTTTAATTTTTTGAATAAATTTCACAATAAATACTCTATATTTTTGTTTATGAAAGTTCAATAAAAATGAATAGTTATTTGCAAGTATAAAATTAGTAGATTCTTAGTATAAATACTTTTGCTTTAATTTTTTAACTTTAAAAGTTATCATATATTTATGAAAGAAAGCGCTGTATTCTTACACATATCATCATTACCTAACAAATATGGAATAGGTAGTTTAGGTAAAGAAGCATATAAATTTATTGATTGGCTGAAAGAATGCGGTTTTTCCCGTTGGGAAATATTGCCTTTAAACCCTGCTGGTCCTGCAAACTCCCCATATCAAACAAATAGTGCTTTTGCTTTTAATATTGCATTTATTGATCTTGATTTGTTGATTGATGATGGTCTTCTAAAAAAGACTGATTTAAGAGGCATCGATTTCGGGAATGACCCAGAAATGGTTGACTTTAAAGCTGTTTGGGCAACCAGAAAAGAAATCTTATATAAAGCGTACAAACGTTTTGATAAGAATAATTTTGAATTTAAAAAGTTTAAAGAAATTAGTGTTTTTCAAGAATACGCAATGTATATGACGATTAAAGGACATAATGATAATAAAGCTTGGTATGATTGGTCGTTAGAATATCGAGTTTACACGCCATTAGTTCATGATTATATTTTTAAAAATTATTATAAGGAATATGAATTTCATTTATTTACGCAATTTATTTTTTTAAGACAATGGAGAATATTAAAAAAATATGCTAACAATAAAGGAATTAGTATAGTTGGTGATATTCCATATTATCTTTCTTTAGATAGTGTTGAATTTTACTTTCATCCTGATTTGTTTTTGGTTGGTAAGAACAATCAAATTGAATATATTTCTGGCTATCCAAGCGATGATTTTAATAAGCATGGTCAACGATGGGGCAATCCACTTTATGATTGGTCATATATGAAAGTTAACAATTATAAATGGTGGAACGAGCGACTAAGTAGAGCTCTTGATTTATATGATTATGTTCGTATGAATCACTTTCGTGGCTTCTATCAATTTTATGCGATGCCATTCAGCTTTATGGAAAATAAAAAAGGCTTTTTTATGGAAGGTCCACGAATTGATTTCTTTAAAGATAAACGTACTTTACCATTAATTGCGGCTGGTGTTGGATTAAAGGATGAACATGTTACTAAATTTATTAAAGAATGTGGTTATCCAGATATTCGAATTTTAATTCTCGGCTTAGATGGAGTTTTAGATAATAATATTCATAATCCGTTATTCTTTGACGGTAGTTGTATTGCTTATTCAACAAATCACGATAGTACAACTTTAAAAGGATATGTAAAAGAAGATAAAACTCCTTTATTCCTTTCAAACTTAAAACAAATTTGTAGTAGTTTTAGCATTGAATTTGATGATTCTAAGATTAATGTTAAATATTTATGCAATATTCTTCTTGAAGTTTTATATAAATCAAACGCTCAATGTATTGTTCTTCCAATGCAAGATATTTTAATGCAAGACAAAGGTTCAAGGATGAATCAGCCAGGAACAACAAAAGAGACGAATTGGTGTTACCGCATCGTCTCTAGTGCTTTAGATGATAAATTTGTGATCAATAAATTTAGAGAACTAAATTCAAGATATCATCGTATTAATTCTTAAGATATAAAGGCTTATTAACTTTTAAAGTGCTGTTTTTAATGATTATTTTATCTCCATCAATAATATTAGTGTAGATTCCATCTGGAAGGTCTAAACTTTTAATTGTTAATGGGTTTTCGCTTAAGTTAAAGATACCATAAATGATGCTTCCATCTTTATAAATATTTTTAAGAAGTAGTGCTGGTTTATCTATTTCAATAGAGTCAGTCTGTAATAAATCAAGATTCTTTTTATCACTTTTTATTTCAACCATTTTTTTAACAAAATTAAAATAATTATCATCTACAACTTTTAAATTAATTAAATCTTTTTCAAACAAGGTTGGACGTTTGAAATCCTTAGTTTCCTCACCGCCATAGATAAATCCAGTTCCTTTTAAAAAGAAACTATATGCAATGATGCTTTCTCTTAATGGATCATAAGTTGTGTAACTAGCGATACGTGGCTGATCATGATTTTCAATAGTGCCAATTTTTAAAGCATCTTTTGGATTTTGCGCATTTTCTAAATTGATAGTTGCTCGATAGTTATCGAGATATTTAATGTTTTTAGTTTCTAAATATTTTTGGATATATTCAAAGTTAGAATAACGATAAAGTAAATCGAAGCCATCAAGATAGAGTTCACAATCACAATCACAGTTTCCATTGTTTTCACGGATATAACTGGTAAAACTTGGATGAACAGCTTCACCTAGGAAAATAAGATTTTTATTAATCTCTTTTAATTTAGGTAAGGCATATTGATAGAATTTATTAGGCAATAAACTTGCGACATCAAATCGATATCCATCGACACCTAAATTTGTGTAATATTCTAATACCTTATATATATAAGGTGTCAAAGTTTCACAATTGTAATCTAAATCATAAACATCACTCCAATTACCAAAGTGATTAGCATTTTGTCCATCTTTATTTTTGTAATAGAATTCAGGATGTTCTTTAAGAAGAATTGAGTCACGAGATGTATGATTGAAGACCACATCCATCATAATTAACAAATCTCTTGAATGCGCTTCTTTAATAAGTTGCTTAAAATCATCTAGAGTGCCAAGTTCATGGTTAATTGCATAATAATCTTTAATTGCATAAGGTGAACCAAGAGTTCCTTTTCGTCCATCGATTCCAATTTCGTTGATTGGAAGCAATTGAACTATTTTAACTCCTAAGCTTTTGATATAATCTAATTGATTAATTAAGGCTTTAAAAGTGCCTTCTACTGTATAGTTTCTTACATATACTTGATAAATAGTGTAAGTTTTAAGTTCGTTCATAATAAAATAACCTCTCTCGTCTATATTAAATATTCTAATAGTAAAAAGTGCAAGAAAAACATTAAAAAATAGAT
>Ga0183101_1000310_pt5 | contig 19733 bp, 18 predicted proteins | sample Biomet3_FD_127790 | JGI IMG/M metagenome (GOLD analysis project Ga0183101, IMG submission 127790) | Microbial communities from bioreactor (seeded with sewage sludge) at LBNL, California, USA - Biofuel metagenome 3 | ecosystem: Engineered > Bioreactor > Anaerobic > Unclassified ...
GATCCGATAGGAACACATATATTCTTGTTAGGAATTGTAGGGAAGGCTCTTTGTTTTGTGATGTTCATTAGACCGAATTACACAAAACAAAGAGCACTTATTTTTATGTAACTGTCAAAGTCAGGCTGAAGAACCGGAAGAAATTATGTCGACCTTCAAAAATAAGAATGAGTAGAAAATTGGAAATAAAGAAGAAATAGAAAACTATCCTGGAATTGAAATTCCCTGAAGCCGGAACCACTGAAGAAATCACAAACAAACTCATTACTTTAAACTTTTAATAAGATTCTGAAAGTGCTTTTCGTCCAGTATCTTCTGGGTATTAAGCATACGCTTAAACTCATCGACGCTTTTTTCCCCACCTTTCCCCTCAAGCTTGTCTTTTAATTCCATTGCAGCACGCAGAAGCCCAGTTGCTTCTTCATAGAGGGCATCAGCCTCTGCTTTTGTAAGTTCTTCGGTCTCTAGTAGTTCTTCGTCTACTTTTGATTTTTCATTCAATTTTGGGATAAGAGCCCTGATTTCAGCAGCTTTATCTGTATCCAGTGATTCTTTTTCGCTCAGCTCTCGGATCATGTCCCTGAGCTTGTACTCGCGCCCATCAATCTCCACGCTTTCAGGGATTTTCGTTCCTGCCCAGGCAAAATCACTCCTGAGACTCCAGAGTAGCTTATTGCGCTCTTCGTACCCAATATATTCTTCATCTGCCTCTTCCGTATCATTATCTCTTTTTATCATGAGCAATTTCCCCTGAAGAGAATAGCAGTTAAAACTGCAAAATTATATTCGAATGGATAATATTCGAACTATACTGAACTAATATCCTGTGAATTAATTCCCAATCACTTCAGTTCTGTAAGAGAACCTCAAGATAAAAACAAAAATTGATTTTTAGCTCACAGAAAGTCACATATTTACAGCAGATTTTCATTTACAGCAAATTTTCGGCTATATTTTCTGAAATTACATGCTCGCAGTAAAGACAGCGTAGAGTTACCCCATCTTCTTCAGACTGGACCACAGAAAATTTGGATTTTATGGGTTCACTGCTGTTTGAAATACAGTTTGGATTGGTACAGCGTACAACACCTTCGACATAAGAAGGAAGCACAACCTTATTTTTCTGAACTACTTCAAAATCCCTAATAATATTGATAGTGGCCTTCGGAGATATAAGGGCAATCCTGTTAAGCTCTTCGACGCTGAGTTCCTTACCTTCAATCTTCACAACGTCTTTTATACCTGCTGCACCGGGTGCATTCATGACGAAACTGATAGTAGCCCGAAAAGCACTGGAAATCCCAAGTATACGCAGAACATTCAAGGCCTGCCCAGCTTTTATATGGTCGATCACTGTTCCATTTTCAATTGCCTGAATTTTCAGGTCTCTTTTTTCCTTCATTCAATCACTCCCGTAGCAAGAGCGAGAAGTGCCATCCTCGTAGGAACCCCATAAAAAGCCTGCTTGAAATAACATGCATACGGTGTTGAATCCACTTCAGGAGAAATTTCGTTAACCCGTGGGAGAGGATGAAGAATCTTAAGGCTAGGATCTGCGTTTTTCAACAGGTCACCTGTAACCTTCAACCTGTTTTTGACTTTCTCATACTCTTCAGGATCAGGAAAACGTTCCCTTTGAACCCTTGTCATATAAAGAACCTCAACATCGCCAATTATTTCTTCAAGGGAATCGGTTTCTCTAATTCGAATATTATTCTTATGAAGATCCCTGATAATCTCCTGGGGCATCCTGAGTTCAGGAGGCGAAACTAAAGTTATTTCAGCTCCGTAAAGAGATAGGGCATGACATAGAGAATGAACTGTTCTTCCATACTTCAGATCTCCTGCCATAGCGATCTTCAGACCTTCTAGATGGCTTTCCCTGCGAATGGTATAGAGGTCAAGGAAAGTTTGTGTAGGGTGGTGTAAAGAGCCGTCTCCACCATTGATTATAGGGACACCTGCAAATTCCGCAGCCATTCGTGCCGAACCATCAAGAGGATGACGCAACACGATAAGATCTGCATATTTGCTGATTACACGAATAGTATCGGCAAGGTTTTCTCCTTTCATTACTGAACTTGCCTCCACAGAACCCAGGTTGAGAACCTGCCCTCCAAGTCTCTGTGCAGCAGCCTCAAAAGATAGTCTTGTCCTTGTACTTGGTTCAAAAAAAAGAAGAGCTATTATTTTTCCATCCAGCAACCGGGACCTCTCTTCACCTCTGGCTACAGGTTCAAGCTTTTCTGCCGTATCCAGAACGTAATCGATTTCTTTCCGCGAAAAGTCCTTCATAGAGATGACGTTTCTGTTCTTAAATGACATCCTGTTTTCATAAAGTGGTTCCCAGAGATATAACCTTTGCTCCATAAATTTCTAAGAGTATTGAAGGAAATTAAATCCTGTCTTGTATCTCAGTGCTAACACGTTACTTTCAGTGCTAACACGTTACTTAGACACTTTATTAATAAATTCAAGCCAGAGCTTTGCATCTCTAACCCTCTGATTAGCGAACTGTTCCTGAAAGCGTTTCGTATTTTGCTTGAAGATTCCGCTCTCGATCTCCTTCAAATTTGTGATTGCACGCAATAAGCCTGCAGTCTCATGATAGAGATTTCTTGATTCTTCCGAAGTAAGGGACTCCTCTTCAAGTTCTTTTTCATCCTTCATTTCCTTTGATGAAAGCATTTTAATGCATTTATCTATCCTGGATTTCTCAGATTCACTGAGTTCTTCTTTTTGAACCAGTTCCCATACATAGTTGTGTAGAGGATAAGTTTCTCCCTCAACCTCAACATGATCCGGGATACGCTGGCCTACCCAGAAAAGGCGAGAATGCAGAGCCGAAAGCAACTGCTTGCGTTCCTCATCCGTGATATAATTCCCAGAAGCATTCTTTTCGGATATTCCAAGGTTCTTTTCCATTGTCCTCCCCCAGTAAATATTATAGCATTAATCAAATTTCTACAACAATTAGCTAATATTTAGTTTTTATAACTGGCTAATATTTATTCTTTATCTGTGAATATCAAATATAAAACAACATTATGAACATAAAAACAGTCGCAAATAAAAAGAAATATAGGTAATGAAAAACTCACATATAAAAATTAGATCATTCGAGTAAAAATAAAAGGATAAATTTAAGAGAATTAAATTAAAAGAATCGATATAAAACCCGGAAGTCCGAAAGAATAAATCCGGAGTAAAACAGGAATGAAAACATACAGGACAGCTGATATAGAAATATTTGAAAATTTCAGCTTTTCCTATTTCCCGCTTGAGGTGATACTATAGTTCCCATAATTCAGGTTGCACTTGATCTTCTGGAATTGGATCGTGCGGTAGAGATTGCAAAAGAGGCAATAGCCGGAGGTGCGGACTGGATCGAAATTGGAACCCCTCTAATCAAAAGTGAGGGGATGGACGCAATCCGCACCATGAGGAAAGCTTTTCCAGACCGTACGATTCTGGCAGACATGAAAACTGTAGATACAGGCGCTATAGAAGTTGAGATGGCAGCAAAAGCTGGGGCTGATGTTGTTATTGTGTTAGGGAGTGCAGATGATTCTACATTACTTGATGCACTCCGTTCATCCCACAAATACGGAGTCAGGTTGATGGCAGACCTCATTTCGGCTCCTGATCCTGTAAAAAGAGTAGTTGAACTTGAGGCTCTGGGTGTAGACTATGTTAATGTACACATAGGTATAGACCAGCAGATGATGGGAAAAGACCCCATAGCACTTCTCAGGGAAATTTCACAGAGAGTCAACGTACAGCTTGCAGTCGCTGGAGGGCTTGATGCAAATAGTGCAGTGCAGGCTGTCAAGGCTGGAGCAAAAGTTGTAATTGTCGGAGGGAATATCACCCATTCTGACAACGTAACCGAAGCTGCAAGAAAAATCCGGCAGAGCGTGGACTCCCCAGACGCAGTAGAAATCTGCAGTATCAGCACTGTAGACCAGGAAATCAGAGAAATTCTTAAGGAAGTATCCACTTCAAATATTTCTGATGCCATGCACCGGAAAGGCGCAATGAAAGGCATTCACCCTCTGGTAAGAGGAAAAATGGTAGGAACCGCAGTTACCGTGCAGACTTTTCCCGGAGACTGGGCAAAGCCCGTGGAAGCAATTGATATTGCAAAAGAAGGAGACGTAATCGTTATTTACAACGAAAATAAAGATGTTGCCTGCTGGGGAGGGCTTGCAACCTGGAGCGCCTTGAACAAGGGAATTGCAGGCTTAGTAATAGAGGGTGCTGTCAGGGATATTGACGAAGTAGAAAACCTGGGCCTTCCGATTTATACAAGCAATACCGTACCTAACGCCGGAGATCCTAAAGGTTTTGGAGAAATCAATGCTGAAATTACCTGCGGTGGCCAGACCGTTAAGCCAGGAGATTATATAGTGGGCGATGAAAGTGGTGTTGTGGTAATTCCAGCAGAGAGAGCATACGAGCTGGCAAGAAGAGCAAAAGAAGTTTATAAAACAGAAAAAAGACTCTTCGATGAAATCAAGAGAGGTGGGACGCTGTCTGAGATTATGGATCTGAAGAAATGGGAAAAACATTGAACGACCCTATTTTCAGGAACTCAGACAAAAAACAAGAATAAAACATAAGTAAGAATAAAAAGCAGTGAGAACAAAAAACAGTGAGAATAAAAGAGGCCAGAAAATCATAAAAACCGAAGAAACAGCGAAATTTGCAGAAAAGGGTTTTACTTGTCGTCTTCAGACTGGGAAAAGCAGATTCTGGACAGAAGGAGGGCCCTAACAAATTTCATTTCTTCTTCCTGGCAGTTCTCACCCAACTTTGTCCGAAGAAGGGAATCCAGCTCAACTTCTAAGCTTTTCAGGGTAGCTTTTATCTGCTTTTGTCTTTCGGGAGGTAAGAGTCCTCCAATACCCCTGATGTTTCCAGAAAGAGTGAGCTGTTCAAGTTGCCCGAAAATGGCTCTAGTACTCGTACCCTGGATGTCAGCAATCTCATTAATTCCAAGCCCTTTCGTAAAAAGAGAGAAAGTTCTTTGCAGAGAATCTGTTTCAAAAGAACCGGAGGTAGAAGGATCATCTCTGATGACACTTGCAGCCTCTAGCTCAGGCGAGATCTCTGCCGAATCTATTTCCCTGAAGCGGCCTACCGAAGAATTCCGCTCTGACCAATCCTGAATGCTCGTATCCAGATACCTTGCCTTTTTTGTCGGTAAGTTGCAGGCTTCCAAGCTGTTGATGTTGTCAGACTCGGGATTGGGCATTTTAGTCCCGAATATCTCGACCTCAGCTTTGGGATTTTCATCATTTTGAGCAATTTCTTTCGAGCTTATTTCCTTTTGTTCAGAGTCTTTACAGGCACCCTCTAATTGTTCAAGTTTTTCAGCAGGTTTCTCAGCAAGTTTTTCAGCAGGTTTTTCAGCAAGTTTCTCAGCGGGTACTAAACTGTAATCTCTGCAGTAGTTTTCGATTTCCTTGAGAAAAACATCCCCGTATTTTTTGAGTTTATGTTCTCCAACTCCTGTAATGGAATGGAACTCCTCAAGGTTATGCGGAAATCTTGTAGCCATTTCCTTAAGGGAAGTATCAGAGAAAACAATGTAAGGAGGAAGATTTCTCTTAAGAGAAATTTCCTTTCTCAGAGCTTTTAACCGCTCAAAAAGGATAGGATCAGGCTCTTTTCCGGATATTGCAGTTTTTTTCGCCTCTGAAGCTTTCAGGATGTCAGAAGCAACTGAAAATTTTTCTGGAAAAGCCTTTTCCTCAGAGAAACTTAAATCGTCGGCTTTTTTGCCTTTTGTACCGGTCACTGTAGAAGGCATGAAACTTTCTTCAGCTTCAGGAACAAAGCCTTCAGGGCAGACAAGCTCTACTTGTTCCAGCCCTTTCAGTATTTTTCTGCTCATGGCGTTAAGCTTCAATAAAGGATACTTTGTCCCACTTACATCCAGAAGACCGGTGTTTATCATTTCGGAAGCTAATGATTTCCATTGTTCTTTTGTGAACTCCAGGCCACTGCCGTGACTTTTCAACCTTTCATGACGGTTTTGCCGGATCTTTTTATTCTTTGAGCCTGTGAGGACATCAATAACATAATTAGTGCCAAAGCGCTGGTTCAGTTCCTGGACGCAGGTTATCAATTTTTTTGCAGCTCCAGTCCCATCAAAGGTATCTTTAGGAGTAAGGCAGCAGTCACAATTCCCGCAGGGTTCTGAGAGCTCTTCACCGAAATACTCCATCAAAGTCTGGCGCCTGCATTTATTTACCTCGCAATAAGCTACCATTTGCCTTAACTGCACCAGAGAAATGTCCTTCTCCTTTTCATTTGTCTTCTGTGAGATAAAGTACTCAATCTTGAAACGGTCTCCTCTGCTGAAAAAAAGGATACATTCGCATGGGCTTCCATCCCTTCCTCCTCTACCGGTTTCTTGATAGTAGCTTTCAAGATTTCTGGGAAGGTCATAGTGTATTACAAAACGTACGTTGGACTTATCAATTCCCATCCCAAAGGCGATTGTAGCTACTATGATGTCCACGTCATCTTTAATGAACATCTCCTGGTTTCGGTTTCTCTCGGTATCCGAAAGCCCTGCGTGGTAGGGAAGGGCCCTGAAACCCGCAAGGTTCAGTTTTTTTGTAAGGGCCTCGACACTATTTCGGCTCTGGCAGTAAATGATTCCTGCTTCACCTCTATGCCTGCGCAGGTAGTCAGTAATCTCGGAAAAAGTTTCCTTCTTTGGCCTGACTTCATAGTAAAGGTTTTGCCGGTTAAAACTAGCTACGTAAGGACCTTTTTCCGGAGGAAGATGAAGATTGAGTTGCGATATGATGTCTTCTCGAACCCTTTCTGTGGCTGTTGCCGTAAGTGCAATAATTGGGATATCAGGAAAGCCTGTTTTAGGATCTCTCAAAAGTTTCAATTTCCTGTACTCAGGCCGGAAATCATGCCCCCACTCGGAAATACAGTGAGCTTCGTCAATTGCAAAGAGGCTGACCTTTCCTTTCTTTAAAAAGGCAAGGGTTCCTGGCATCATAAGCCTTTCAGGAGCAACGTAAAGAACTTTTAACCGGTTTTCAAGAAAAGCCGTCTTTACATCACGGTTTTCTCTGGCGCTCTGGGTACTGTTCATGCAGGCTGCAGCGATCCCGTTTGCTTCAAGCCCGTCAACCTGATCTTTCATCAGAGAGATAAGGGGAGAAACAACAACAGTAACTCCTTCCATGAGAAGGGCAGGCAACTGGTAGCACATCGATTTGCCCCCGCCGGTAGGCATGAGCACAAAAACATCTTTCCTCTCCAAAACATCCTTGATAATTTCCTCCTGCAACGGGCGAAAGGAAGTGTATCCGAAATACTGGTGCAGGGTTGAATACATTCTAGCGGACAGAGAGGGCATTGGCTCGAGATCACGTTTACTCGCCTTCAAGAAATCATACTCAGTGCTCGTTTTCGAATCACCCTTTACCTGTAGAATCAATGTCACGCCAGAATATAGACCCGGAAGACCCAGGAAAATTAAGGTATGGATATGCGTTAATACACAGCTATATCCTCAACATTTCAATTTTTATAATAGACTTTGTCTATTTTTATGAAAACTGTTCCTCTATGATAGACTATCCCCGTGTAGTGAGGAATTAGATATCAGTATAAAACGTGCCAGGTATGGAATCCTGACGCTGTGATGTTTTAAGCTCATCATATTTAAGTTGCAGGTGTGCAGGGTGAAAGTATTTGGATATATTAGCTGTAAGCTCTGGATGCATGTAAGATATCTATCAGGATAGTAAAGTTTAAAAAGGGCTTAGAAAGGAAAATTACATCACCAAATTAGGAAAATTCGGAAAAGGATTGAAAAGCAGTAATAAGCAAGTGGTTTACTGGTTTCTAGCGTCAACATTATTAATGTTTGATATGAGGTAAAGATAGGAAGATAAGGAGTGCGGCTACACCCAGGCACTTCTTATCTTCCTCTTAAGATAATCCATTTTGCCAACCAGCTATGTTTTCAGTTTTCCGCAGTTTTCCATTCCTGGTATATTTTTCCTTATTCCAAAATTGTTCTCCCGCGTCAGTCTACAAATCTCTTGTCTTTTACCATCCATTCCAGAGTGTCAGCTATTTTTTTCTGTGACTCTGCCAGACTTTCCAGGGACTTTGCAATGCTTTCAAGCGTATCGACAAGCTCATAGTTCTCACTACCCATTCCTATCACCAATTCCTCTCCGAGATTTTAATGGGAATATTTTTTGAAAAGCTTTGTATATAATTCTAATTTTTACTTTTCTGGAAAGAGTAGACGTAAGTTTCTGCCTATGTAGAATACTTGCTTTCCGTATCAAGCGTAGTTTTCCATAAAGTATTCAGGAAATAGATTTCAACTCCTTTTGAAGTTATCTTACCAGCAAGTAAGTTACTGGGCAGTAAGATATAAAACAAAATTAGAACTGGGAATTAAAAAATTAGTTTCCCGTTTATAGCTTCCATATGAAGAAAATACATTTAAAATTTTATTTCATTTCAGTATAAGTGAAATGGTTTTATTTATCTGAAGACTTCTTTTACTATACCTTTAAATATCAAAACCCCCATGCACAAACTCATATATCACACTAAAATAATCAAATTCAGATAATTTTGATAGTCTTTACTGATCACGATAATTTTTTCAAAGGATTTTCAGTTCAGCATCATTTAAGGAGCATTTCAATGGTAAAACCCGAGAAATTCATTCCAAAAGCAGTTGAGAAAATTAGCAAGGAAATAAAGGATGGGAGAGCAATTATTGCACTCTCAGGCGGCGTGGACAGTTCTGTTTGCGCGGAACTGGCTCACAGGGCAATAGGAGGCAGGCTGCAACCAATCTATATTGATACAGGGCTCATGAGAAAAGGAGAGACCGAGAGGATAAAGCATATTTTCGCTCACATGAACCTGGATATCGTATATGCAAAGGACAGGTTCCTTGCAGCCCTGAAAGGCATAACTGACCCTGAAGAGAAAAGGAAGGCCATAGGTGAGACTTTCATCCGGGTCTTTGAAGAAGAGGCAAGGAAACTTGAAGCCGATTATCTTATCCAGGGCACGATTTACCCTGACAGGATCGAGTCAGAAGGCGGAATCAAATCCCACCACAATGTTGGAGGACTGCCCAGCGTAATGGACTTCAAGAAGATCATTGAACCTATCGAGGACCTTTACAAAGATGAGGTTAGGGAAGTTGCCTGGGCGCTCAAGCTACCTGACGAAATCTGTGAAAGGATGCCTTTCCCCGGACCTGGTCTGGCTGTGCGGATTCTTGGAGAAGTTACAGAGGAGAAACTTGAGGTTGCACGGGAAGCAAACTCTATAGTTGAAGAAGAACTTCTTGACAGGTTCTGCCCCTGGCAGACTTTCGCCGCTGTGATTGGCAAGGGAACAGGCGTAAAAGGAGATATCCGGGCTTACGGCTGGATAATAGCTGTAAGGGCTGTAGGCTCCAGAGACGGAATGACTGCAGAAGCGCTCGAGCTTCCCTGGGATGTACTCAAAAAGCTGGAATCAAGAATCACCTCTGAAATCCCGAAAGTAGCCAGGGTGGTTTATGATATCACACCAAAACCGCCTGCGACTATTGAGTTTGAGTGAGGCACAAGCCACTGAAATGGAATTAGAGTTGCAGAGTATAAAAGTAAAAGTACAGAATATAAGGAATGAATAATGAAGCTGGCTCTCAGTTTCAAATCTTTTTTACAATATGAAACAAGCCACAAAGCGAGTTTTTACGCCCATGACACTGAATAAAGCAGTAATGGAAATCCGACAGCGGATTAAAGTTAGACCTTCTCCTACCAATGAACCCGCAGCAAGCTGGACAGGAGTCGACCTTGTAAATGGAAACCAGGTAAAGACTTTAACTGTAATCTTCAAGAGCGCAGGGTGCCGCTGGGGAAAAGCCGGAGGGTGTACTATGTGCGGTTATGTCTATGACTGCGCAAGTGAACCCCCAACTCTGGAGGATTACAAGGCCCAACTTGCAAGAGCAATGAAGAAAGCTGAAAAATTCCCTGAGTTTATGGTAAAAATTTTCACATCAGGCAGTTTTCTTGACGAGCAGGAAGTTCCTCCTGAGGCAAGAGATGCAATCCTCAAAACTCTTGCAGACGATCCCAGAGTAGTCAAGGTACTTGCAGAAACCCGCCCTAACTTCGTAACTGAAGAGAACGTGCAGGAGTGTCTCAAGATCCTGAAAAATAAGCCCTTTGAGCTGGCTTTCGGGCTGGAAACAAGCTCGGATAGAATCCGCAGGGACTCTATTAATAAAGGTTTTACCTTCAGGGATTTTGTCCGTGCCTCAGAAATATCAAGGAAAAATGGGGTAACTGTTAAAGCCTACCTTATGCTAAAACCTCTTTTTCTCTCAGAACGCCAGGCCATTGAGGACATTATCCGTTCCATAGATGATGCGGCCCCTTACTCTGACACAATCTCAGTCAACCTCTGCAATGTCCAGAAAGGCACCCTTGTTGAAGCGCTCTGGGAAAAAGGACAATATCGCCCTCCCTGGCTCTGGAGTATTGTAGAAATCCTGCAAAGGGCAAAAGCCGCTCACCCAGACCTTCCTCTTATGTCCGATCCGGTAGGTGCAGGCTCAAAACGCGGCCCTCACAATTGTAAAATCTGCAGCTCAGACGTCGCAGACTCTCTCAGGACTTTTTCACTTACCCAGAATCCGGAAGATCTCAGCAAAACAGACTGTGAATGCAAAGAACTCTGGAGAAAAGTCCTGGAACTTGAAGACTTTACCTACGGAGCACCCATTTTAGATTAAAAACCGTAAAAAATTCTTTTTTACCTGAACTTTTTTACTTGAACTGAGTGGGAATATTGTACCTGGCCATCATGAGAAGGTCAGCATACTTCCCATTCTTCATTATTGCGTATTTTTTTGTCCCCTCGACCTCAAAACCAAAAGACCGGTAAAGACTGATAGCTTTTTCATTGTCTGCAGTAACATCAAGCTCGATTCTTACTAGCATAAGCCAGTTATCTGCAAGGTCGAGAATGTTTTCCATCAAGATTTTCCCAATACCCTGACCCTGATATTCAGTCCTTACCATAATCCCAAGGACGGCTGAATGTCTCTGTCTGATACCCTTTAGAAGATGTATCCCTACCATTCCGACAACTTTTCCTTCGGATTCGGATACCAGTACATGGTCATCACCGCCCATACTCCTCAGAAATCCTTCTGTAAACTCAATGGTTTCGGTAGGGAGGGCAAGGGTGTGTGCCCTAACCTCTTTTTGCCTTCGCATCTCATTGATGTCCTGAGCATCACTTAACCTGACAGGCCTGATAAGTAGATTCATAAATACCTCTTGAACTCTTTTATCAAAATTAATCAGAAACTAGAGGTAGTTATAAAGCTCCGGGTCGTTTATAATTAATCTTCTGGCTTTTTGAATTTGTGAACCATGGTTCCGACTCCGCGATCAGTAAAGAGTTCAAGAAGCATGGAGTGAGAAATGCTTCCATTTATTATATGAGCCCTTTCAACCCCGTTTTTTACTGCGACTGCTGCGCCTTTGAGTTTTGGGATCATGCCCCCCTGTATAACGCCTTCAGCGATAAGGTGATCAATATCGTCCAGAGTTACACGGGAGATATGGCTACTGGGATCATTTATATCTCTAAGCAGCCCTGAGACATCAGTCATCAGAATAAGCTTTTTAGCATGCAAAGCTGCAGCAATGTCACCTGCCACTATATCAGCATTAATATTCAGGGCATTGCCTTTCACATCCACAGCAATAGGAGAAATGACAGGAATGTAACCGTTTTCAAGTACTATATGGAGAATATCAGGATTAATTACCTCACATTCCCCTACCCAGCCGATATCAACTTCAGTCTCAATACCGTTAATTACTACCTTCTTTACAGCCTGCTTATGACCAAGGATCATTCTGCCATCGTATCCAGTAAGCCCAATACCTTTTCCTCCGCAAACCCCAATAAGAGATACAATTTTGGTATTGATATTTCCGACAAGTACCATCCTGGCAATTTCCATAGTCTCGTCATCTGTAATACGTAAGCCCTGGAAAAACTCAGCTTTCTTGCCCATCCGCTCCATTTTTTCCGTAATCTCAGGCCCACCCCCGTGTACAATAACAGGTTTGATTCCCACATAGCGCAGGAGCACAACATCTTTTATAATATCCTCCATGATCTGGGCGCTAACCATTGCATTTCCGCCCACTTTTATAACCATGATTGAGTCATAGAACTCCTGCATGTAGGGCAGGGCTTCAATAAGCACGTTCTCTCTCTTCAGTTCCATGATGTAGGAATCAGAAAATCTATTTTTAAACTTATCGTTAAAGATTCTGGTGAAAACTAGAAGCCACATGTAAAAAAATAAGGATAAAAATTAATTTTGAGAAAACATTGGAAATAAGCCAGCCCGGATAGTATTAAAAATTAAAGACCAGTCCAGGCTAATTCCTTTTCTGAATATTAAAGAAAAAGAAAGAACCCTATTTTCAGGGCATATGAGAAAAATTATATTTGTCAGATTTATTCTATTTATTCGATTTTTTCTATTTTTTCTTTCTTGACAAAAGGTTTGCTGATTTTCTCGGGCATCCAGTCAGGCCTGTTTTTAGGGGCTTCAACCATTTCCTTCCATGCCTTGAAAACGTGCACCTTCTTTGTCCCGCGTTCTCTGAGGCGGATGACATCCGGATTGGATTTAGTCCCATCGCCCCGATTTGCAGCTTTCAAGGCAGCCTGTCGAGGCTGTTTTCCTGTGAAAACGCCGTGCTCATTGCCTTCTTCGTCTCGTAAAACAAAATTTCTTGTGTTGGACATAAAGGTCACCTCGCAAATGTATTGCTAGACACTGATTACGTTTTAAAGTATATAAAATCTTTCTTCAGGATGTTGCCTGTAGTTATTGGTTTATACGAAATTCACCTAAATTTGCGAGGAATATATAAACTAAATTTTTCAATATTGTTGGCAAAATGGGAAATATTTAAATAATTATATCTTGTTAGAAATGCAGTCCAAAATATGTTTTAGGAAATCAGTTTTGGGAAATTCAGAAACTTAAGTTTCATTGTGTATTTCGAAAACCCCCTTAAAAGCACAAACTTTACATGCTATAACTCCTTATGATCATTATATTTTTCCAAATGGAATAAAATTGCATGTTTATCAAGATTCATTTTACAAAATCAAACATTCATCTTTTTATGGATCTGGTTAATTATGGAACATTGCACTTTCAACCTCCCGGACGTCCAGGCCAGCAAACCAAGCATAGCTATAAACCTTACCCGTGTCGGGGTAACAAATGTTAAAAAACTCGTTGAAATCAAGCGAAAAGACAAACGTCCTATCGTACTTATTTCAACTTTTGACGTTTTTGTTGACCTGCCCTCGGACCGAAAGGGAGCAAATCTCTCAAGGAACTTCGAAGCTGTAGATGAGGTACTGGAAAAAATACTCAGTATGCCCGTATACGAAATTGAGCAGCTTTGCAGTGATATCGCACACAACTTGCTTGGCAGGCATGAATACGCCAACCAGGCAGAAGTTCGGATGACAAGCGAATATATGATAAGGCGTGCATCCCCTGCTACCGGGATCAAATGCCAGGAAGTAGTGAATATCTTTGCTGAAGCATCAGCTGTAAGAGGACAGGGCGATGATGACTATTTTGATGTGAAGAAATTGATAGGCGCCGAAGTTGTAGGAATGACAGCCTGCCCCTGTGCTCAGGAGATTATGCGAGATAAAGCTGCAAATGAGCTTTCCGAACTTGGAGTCGATAAAGATACGATTATAAAATTCCTGGAAAGGGTTCCCATGGCTACCCATAACCAGCGAGGAAGAGGAATTATATCGATCAAAGTAGCACATGATTTTGATGTTTCCCTCGAAAGCATCATCAGCATTATTGATCACTCTATGAGTTCCAGCGTGTATGAAGTCTTGAAACGCGCAGACGAAAAAGTCGTTGTGGAAACTGCACATATGAACCCGAAATTTGTGGAAGACTGTGTAAGAACCATGGCAGACAATGTAGTAAAAGAGTTTCCGAACCTTCCTGATAATGCAGTAATTACTATCAAGCAAACCAATGAAGAAAGCATTCACAGGCACAATGCTTATGCCGAAAGAGTTGCCCTGATGGGAGATCTAAGGTCGGAAATTAATCACTGTTAAAAATAGGAGAGTACGAAATAGACCAGTCCTATATTTGTGAACCTGGAAGTCTCTGGAAAAAGCTCTGGTTCCCAGAGGCCTCCAAAAGTTCAATCCAAAACAGTTTCCACATATTTTTTGATAAAATTTTTTCTTAAAAGGTTTTACGGAGTCATCCCCAGAGCTTAACCCACATAAACTTTATTAGAGGGCCTGGACAACCTATAAGCAGCAAAATTACAACAAAGGACTTTGGGACCTGAAATGCCAGCGTCCTGGAAGCCTTCGAGGTAAGATCATGGCTGATGCTGAAGTAATCACAGCAGTAGGGCGAAATAAAAAACCCATTAAAGCGGGAGATACCGTCAAATACGTAAACAGTGATACGGTCAGCCGCGTAACTGAGATCAAAAAGGATGAGCACGGAAAGGTATGGGTTCTGCTCGAAAGTACAGAGCTCTGGTACAGGGAAGAAAACCTGGAACTAACTGAGCTTAAAGCTAAAGAAAAGAAAGAAGAAAGAGAGTTAACAGCCGAGGAACTGGAAGAAAGATTCAGAAAAGAGAGAGAAACAATGCAGGCCTTCGACCTTGGGAAAGCAGGTGGTGGAGGAGCAGGAGGTTAATTCCTCTTGCTGCATTTAAAAACCTTCTCTTTTAATATTTCGATTTTTTCCACGTCTAAAATATTTTCCGGATTTCCAGCATTTTAAGGTCATTTTTCCTGTAATTTAAGGTCATTTATCCTGTAATTTTATCCTCTGTGCAAGAATACATTTTCCACTGTGTCTGCCGCCTAGAGGGTTTTGCGGTGAGCCAAGAGAATTCATACATCGAGCCATTACGGCTGCTCCTCTGGCAAGTCCGTCGTCTACGAAGACTACTCTCTCATCGATTTTCGGAGCTATATTTAGATCTTCCAGGCATTTCAGGATCAGTTTAGGTTTGTTCCCTGTAATCCCTGCCCTGCCGGTGATCCCTATAGTTGTATCCTCAAAAACAAGGTTTGCTTCTTTTGCAACCTTAATCAACCTGCAAACCACGCCTGCCATAACCTCATCAATGACAGCAGAAACAACCTGAAGTCCGTGAGATTTACAGATTTCCATGCCTATGGCACTAAGCTTACCCATATCGGAACCGTTTACTCCTACATCGCAACCTATAAGTGTCACGCCTATCTGTTCAGCTGCATCAGGCCTTACAGGCACGCTTCCGTATCTAGTTCTATCCCCTGTAACCTGTTCTATAATAATAAGTTCATGAATGCGCTTTGTATACGCTTCAATCGCTTTAGCCTTCATCTTTAAAGTAAAGAAAGAAGGCGGTTTCTCTTTTTCAAAAACTTCGAGAGCAGTTCCTACTTTTGAGTCCACAATCTTCGAACCCCGGATAATTGCATCAGGAATTGCTCCGGCATAGCCACAGAAGTTACCCACTGTTTTTGCATACGGTTGATCTGAATTTGTGATCCTGCCATCAAGGGTTGTCCCAAAATCAATTGAGATACAGGGGTTCCTGAAATCAACATCTGTAAGTTTGGCTGCTTCCTTAATCCCTGCGGTTGCAAGCTCTCCTTCCATCTCATTTGCAACGATTTCAACGCCAGTTGAACCTATTGGAGGTAGTACACCGGCTACAGCCCCATCAAAAATTACTTTTTCCAGTTTACTGTATTTCTGAAATTTTTTGGGGATATTTGAAATAGACATTGGTGGGGTCATGTTTTTCGGGGGAACTCCTGCCATCAGGCAGCCATCTGCCAGAGCCTTGATAAATTCACCCACTTCCTCTGGAGAATCAAAACCTGCAACAACTCCAGTGGAACGAACCACAAAGTCCAGATCGGTTTTTATATCCAGACTTGCTTTTTCCATTGATTCGGTCAGGGTTCCACGTACCAGTTCTGCAACGGATTCACGAGTGAGTTCCACACCGGTAAGGGTCCTCCCGAATACGACTTCTCCGGGGTTAGGGGGACGGACATCTCTGGTCATCCGCACTACCTTATTAATAATATGAGTCCTTGCAGTCTCCATATTGGTAGCTGTAAGAATACATTTGGTTGTAGTGTTTCCAACCTCTACGGAAGCTACAATAAAGAAAGGTTTTGACTTAAGGTCAATCAAGCGAACCTGAGGAGATTCTGTAATTCTGGGTTTCAAAGCCATTTTTAATTCCTTCCTAAAAACCTGTGCATAAACTCGATTAAGTACAAAGTACAAATCATTGTGCGAACTTAATCTGAAAACAATACCGACTTATTTGAAGATTATTCAAACCTAATTAAAGTAAGTCAGGATAAATTTATGTTTTTAATATTTAGAAAGCCAGTATTTGAACTCAGATTAATCGGGAAAAGTAGTACTTCTCCAACTTTACAAAAAGATCAACAGAAGTGGATTGTCAAAGGTTTAAAGATGGTATTCATCAAAACCTATAATAACTTTTGCTAAGTACTGTAAATTAGTAATATTATTACATCGGGAGCGTGGAAGGTCACGAATACTCCAGCGTTCAGGTATGAGATGAAGTGAACGCTCGCCCTTTTTATTTTCGTTTAAACCTCTGTACCATTGCTTCTTTGTAAAATGAAGTTTTTTTAGTACTCCGGTTACATAGTTGAGAATGCAACTTTATCTTATGGAAGTCTCATACATGGACATTACACAATTCCTCAGAAACCAGGCGGAAGGCCCGAAGCATCCCTTAGGTGAGATTGCAGTACGCAATTTGATTTTATAATATGTGTAGGACACTATTCCATAATTTAGTGATTTGAGAACTTTTATCAGTCCTGAACTGTCATTATATCGGTTTTTGGATGTTTTGATAATACTTTGAATGGGGTTATTCATCCTTGGAATCCGAGAAGATAATGGAACAAAGTAAGATTAAACCAGATATTTTTTGAGTTTGATCTTGTCTATAAACACTGTCTGACAAATTCCTCTGGCATTAAAGTGCGTTTTATGGTTTCTTCAATTGATAAGCCTTTACTCAAGAACCTTTTTACTACGCTTTCCATAGGTTCGCCAACCTCAACAATGTGCATATCAGGATCATAAAATCTGATAACTCGCTGTCCCCAGGGCTGCTCTTTTAGTTCGTGCACATATTCGATGGAGTCAATACCTTTTAGCTTTAGAAGGAAACTATCCAAATCGTCTTCTTCAAAATACAGTTCAGAGTTATTTGATTTTTGAACGATATCATTTTTGTTTATATTTATTAAATCTGAAAAATGTGATTTCAAGTGTATAGCAAAGCCGCCTTCAAATGATACATTCTCACCGAAATCACACTGTACCTTTTGATTGAGGACGTTTTCGTAAAAGCTTCTGGAAACCTCTATATCATTCACAACAATAAGCGGGCATATAAATCTCATATTATTTTCTCCTTTTGTAAATAATATGATACTTCTTCTAGTGTTTCTCCTGTACTGGATTCTCTGTAAGAATATTCTCTTCTGATACATTCTCTTCTAGTTATTCTCCTTTGTTCCAAAAATAACTCTGGTACTTGTAATTTACTTCAGCCATTATCAATCATAGCCTAACAGACTGAAAGTGTTTTTTTCTTAAAGATTAAGGTAAAAACTCTAGACGAAGTTAAAATTCCAAGTTATAAAATTCCAAGCTGTTATGCTATTGAAACGGAACGGAAACGGAACGGAAATCTCCAAAGATTTTAAAAATATTTTAAAAAATGTTTCCAAAAAACTTTTAAGCAAAACCTAAAAAGGAAATGCTACTATCCGGTTGAAAACTTCAATAGTCCGGTTAAAAAATTCAATTAAAACTCTAGATAACACCTTAGTAAAAAATATGGAAAATTAACAGTTGCTCGCAAAGTAAGCAACTGCGTTGATCCTGAACCGAGACCTGATCTTAAAGAAATATTTATTTCAAAAATTATTTACTTTCTTCGGTATTTCCTGCATTTTTCCACAAATTTTTCTACTGGAAAGGTAGCAGGATGAGAGTGCATATACCCTGCCAGGGTGTTATGCTCGATAAGGCCATCAAAACCGTCCTGTATACCTTTTCCGCGCAGCATTTCGTATGCAAACTTTGCATCGCGATCGCATTCTGTGACAGAGTAGTGGAATTCGTGGCCTCTGATATTGTGAGAAGAGAAGTTTTTGTCAAGAGGGCGAGCTTCAGTATACCCAAGGGCTTTAAGCCGGTTTGTCATACGTGTATTTGCAGGCACGACATCTGCGAGTTTATATGTCCTGTTATCGATTTCATATGTTCCGCAGAGGTAAAGAAGGCCACCGCATTCTGCATAGATAGGCAAACCGTCAGCTGCAAGGCTTTTAAGTTTTCGGGTCGTTTCTGACTTTTCAAGGACTTCTGCGTAAAGTTCAGGGTAGCCGCCTCCAAGGTAAATCCCATCCACATCCGGAAACTCTCCTGCCATCGGGCTGAAAAATTCGACTTCAGCTCCGTAATCCCTGAAGGCATCGAACATATCCTGGTAATAGAAACAAAAAGCCGGGTCCCTGGCAACTCCTATCCTGAGGTCTGCTTCGGATCTCTGGATACGTCTGATCTCCGGAACCGAAATAGGCTCAGCAAGTTTGATCACTGCATCAAGGTCAACATTTTCCTCAATAAAAGCCGCCATTTCCTCAGTATTGTAGTCCTTTTCATGAGCCATATACAGACCAAGATGCCTGGAAGGAACCTCGATATCTTTCTTTCTTGGGATCATACCTACAATAGGAATGTTACCCGGAAGTGAATTTCTTACGAGTTCAGCATGCCTTGGGCTGCCTACCTGATTCAGGATAACACCCACAACCCTTACTTCAGGATCGAACTCAGAATACCCTTTAAGAAGAGCAGCGGTACTCCTGGACATACCATGCACATTGATTACCAGAATTACCGGCAGGTTAAGGGTTTTTGCAATATGTGCGGAACTTGCAATTTCCGTAGAATCAATTCCATCAAAGAGTCCCATAACTCCTTCTACTACCACAATATCCGCATCTGCAGAAGTGCGGGCCACAGTTTGCCCGACTCCGTCAGTGCCCATTATGTATGTGTCCAGATTCCTTGAAGGGCGCCCGCAAATTGCAGTGTGATGAGAAGGATCGATATAGTCAGGCCCTACCTTGTAAGGCTGAACCTTTAGCTGCCTATGTTTAAGGGCAGCCATGATACCCATGGAGACTGTCGTTTTTCCGACCCCACTATGGGTTCCTGCAATAAGTATTCCTTTTGTCATCTGCTGGATATTGTTGCCGTTAAAATATATTAAAGCTATCAATCCAGCTATTTTAAGCACTTTGTGATCGCGTCCAAGAAAAATAATGAAAAGAAGAAATTTTGAAAATTTTAACAAATAATAAAAATTTTAGAATTTTAAAAACACGCGCGGTTAAACAGAACGAATAAGATCAAAATTTAATAAAATTAATTAATATTTAGATCCATAATAGTATAAATAATTATAAAAAGTAAATAAAGCATTATAAAGCTTTAAATTTATTTTTATCGCCTTATTAGGGGTTATGAAGTATTAGATACA
>Ga0183101_1001428_pt1 | contig 19610 bp, 19 predicted proteins | sample Biomet3_FD_127790 | JGI IMG/M metagenome (GOLD analysis project Ga0183101, IMG submission 127790) | Microbial communities from bioreactor (seeded with sewage sludge) at LBNL, California, USA - Biofuel metagenome 3 | ecosystem: Engineered > Bioreactor > Anaerobic > Unclassified ...
TGTCGAGATGGAACTTCGGCGAAACGCGAATCACGGTGTCACCGAAGATGGTCTCACGGCCAGTTCCAGTGATAAGAACTTTGACAATGTCGCCATTCTTGACGCCAAAGGCCTTGGCATCATCCGGTGTCATATGAATGTGACGCTTCGCAACGATGCAGCCTTCCTTGAGTTCAAGAACTTTGCCATTGAGCGGGTTGACGATTTTAATCGGAGCGCTCCCTTTGACATCGCCCGATTCCCGAACCGGGGCGGCGATCTTTAACGTCCGAGCGTCGGTGCCCGAGATTTCGACTTGGTTATGATCCCGGAGAGGTCCAAGGATCGAAACGCCTTTGATGCAAGCTTCTTTACCGGTTTTCGGGTTGAGCGGGCCATAGATATCCAAACGGGTATCCGAAACGAATTGTCCCGGCTGTGAAAGATCCTTCCGATTAACGAGTTGCGCGCCTTTTTGATCCATCAAGAAGTCAAAAGCTTCTTGCGTCAAGTGGATGTGACGAGCGCTGGTTTCCACTAAGAATTTCAATTCCATGATTTTCTTGCTCCTTTTTAAGCGGATTTATTATAGGTCAATGTTCTCTTTAGAGAAAGAAAAGCGCGCAAAAGATAAAAATAACTAACACCTTTTTGTGCCGAAAGCCTAGACTAAAGCGCGAGGTTTATCTATGGACGATAACGAAAACGAGCAAAAGCCGTTGGACACGCCCCAAGAGGGTACAGATCTGAACGAACAAGATACCTCCGAAGAGGTCGTCGTTAAGACGATCACGCCGGAGCATTTGTCCGAGGCGGTCCAACGCAAAGACAAAGCGGAATTAGACCGTATTTTTGCCGAGGTTGCCGATATCGATATTGCCGAAGCGGCAAACGAGATCGATATCAAAGATCTCATTGTTCTCTTCAGAGACGTAAATTCCCAGCAAACCGCCCCTCTTTTTGATGATTTGAGCCAAGAAAAGAAGGAAGAATTGGTTCGGGCTTTGACCGATAAAGACCTGGTCAAGCTGATTAACGAACAAGCCGCTGATGACTTGGCGGATACCGTCGGAGACATGCCCGCCAATTTGGCCATCAAGGTTTTGCACGCCGCCGACAAAGACATGCGGGCCGACATTAACCAAATTTTGAAGTACAAACCCGATACCGCCGGCGCCATCATGACGACCGAATATTTGGAGTTCAAAGAGAGCCAAACCGTCGCTGATACGATCACGGCGGTTCGCACCATCGGGCGCGAGGCCGAAACCGTTTACACGATCTTCGTCCGCAACGACAAGCGCAAATTCGTCGGCACGGTCGACTTGGATGATTTGATCTTCGCCAAACAAGACCAAAAACTCGCCGATATCATGAATAAAGACGCTCCAACCGTCCACGCCCAAACCGATAAAGAGGAAGTCGCCAACGTCATCCGCCGTTACGACCTTAACGCCGTCGCGGTTTTGAATGATGATGAATGCTTAACCGGCATCGTCACCGTCGATGATGCGGTCGATGTCATCACCGCCGAAGCCAACGAAGATATCGAAAAGATGAACGCCGTCGCTCCGATGGAAGACACTTATCTCGAGACTCACCCCTGGTCAATGGCCCGTAAATGCTTGCCTTGGATCGCGGTCTTGTTGATTTTGGACACCTTCTCAACCATGGTGGTCGACAAGCTTCAGTATCAATTCGCTCCTTATACGATTTTGATCGCCTTCATTCCGGTTTTGATGGATACCGGTGGCAACGCCGGAGGCCAAACCATCGCGATTATCATCCGCGGATTGGCCATGAAGGAGTTTGAACCGAAGGAATTCTTCAAGGTTCTAAAACGCGAAACGATTTCGGCTTTGATCATTGCCTCGGGAGTCGCTTTGATCGGCTTTGTCTGGTTCACCTTGGAACAATACATGGGGATTGTCATCAATCCTGATTATGCCCTCGCTTACTTTGGCAGCAAGGACGTTGTGGTCTCGATTTGGGCTGGCAATTGTTGGACTCTCGATTTCTTCTACGCGACGATGAAAGTTTCGATTACCGTGACGTTAGCCTTCTTTGCCGCGGTTTTCCTCAGCAAAATCGTTGCGGTTCTCCTCCCGATGAGCGCCGCGGCCCTAAAAAAGGATCCGGCGATTGTCTCTCAGCCGCTATTAACGACCGTGGTCGATGTCAGCTCGCTTTTGATTTATTTCCTCGTTGCTTATCTCATCATTTTGCAGTTTGTTCACTAATCGCGCAAAAAATGTTGCTTCCTCAAAACTCTCTTACTATAATTGAGCACGCCGCGGGAGTGGCGGAATTGGTATACGCGCACGTTTGAGGGGCGTGTGGGGTAACCCATATGAGTTCAACTCTCACCTCCCGCACCACGAAAAAAATTGACCCGTTTATTCGGGTCTTTTTTTCTTCGAAACAAAACCATCGAATTTTTCTGAAATGATAAATTTTTAACAAAGAAGCGCTACTTCCCTTGACGAAGTCGACTTCTTCATTAAAATGGCATCACAGGCCAAAAATGAGACAGATTTATACTTTGAAATTAAAACTTTTTTTATCGCAAAAAGACAAAGGCCTTTTAGAAAAAACGATTTCGGTTTATCGAAAGGCGTGTAATTTTGTTTCTGTATATGTTTTCAAGACCGGAATCGATGATAGAAAATCTCTAAACGACCAGCTTTATCGTGTGGTTAGAGATCGATTTAACCTCGGGGCACAAATGACACAATCAATTTTTCGTCAAGTTCTCGGCGAATATAAGACCATCAAAAGTCAAAGAAATGATAGAAAAATTCCGGTTTTCATATCTGGGCGATGTGACGAAGTCTATGGAAGAGATTATTACTTCCTTCAAAATGGAAAAGTTTCGATCGGTCTTTGCAAAGGCCGTTTAAAACCTTCTTTTTCAAAAAAGGGATTCGAAAAATATTTTTCAAAAGAATATCGATTTGGAACGGCTCAGATTTTGAGAGACCGAAAAAACAATTACTATCTTTCAACAAGCGTTTCAAAGGAAGTGTCTGATGCGAAGCTTCTTCCTTCAAACTCGATTTTCGTTGGTATCGATCGTGGCATTCGCTATGTGATGGTCGCTCATTCATCCGATGGCAATACGCTTTTTTATCAAGGAGGATCTATAGAAAAACGAAGAGAACAATTTGAGAAAATCAGAAAGGATTTGAAGAAACGAAATACTCCTTCATCTCGTCGACGTTTAAAAGCGATAGGCTCAAGAGAAAACCGTTATATACGAAACGAAAATCACGTCGTTTCAAAGGCACTCTTAAACTCATTTCCTTGCGGAACCACTTTTATCCTCGAAGGTTTATCGGGCCTCTCCAAAAACATCAATAAATTTTCTTTTCAGCCGTTAAAAAGAGCCCTCGTTTCGTGGTCTTACTATGACTTAGAACAAAAATTAGTTTATAAAGCCCGAGATAAACAAGACCCCATTGTTTATGTCCCCCCGAAAAACACGTCTATTACCTGCCCAAAATGTGGTTTTGTCGACTATCACAATCGAAACCGTCCGAATCACGTTTTTATTTGTAAACGCTGTGGCTTTTCGGCTAACGATGACGAAGTGGCAGCTACCAATATTTTAAATCTTGGTATTGCGAAGGCAAAAAACGATAGGGTGCAATCCGTAAACTCGGTGCCAACCACCCCACGATGCAACGCGGTCTGAATTTAACTCAGACAGTAGAGTTTCTCTATGCAGTTGCAGCTAGTTTCTTTTAGAGACAGGCAGTTGGCTTCCCGCACCTAAATAAGGTAGTATAACGACATGAGTTCTTATCAAGACGACAATGCCAAAGCCATAACGAAATGGATCCAAGAAGGCTGGGAATGGGGCAAGCCGATTGACCACGAAACCTTTTTGCGGGCCAAAGAAGGCCATTGGGACGTTCTTCTTACCCCCACTAAGAAAGTTCCCAACGCTTGGTTTGGATCGCTCCAGGGAAAACGAATTTTAGGTTTAGCTTCCGGCGGCGGACAACAAATGCCGATTTTTGCCGCTTTAGGCGGGATCTGCACGGTTTTTGATTATACCCCCGCTCAATTAGAGTCCGAAAAAATGGTCGCCGAACGCGAAGGCTACTCCATTGACATCATCCGGGGCGATATGAGCAAGCCTTTGCCCTTTAAGGACAATTCTTTTGACCTCATTTTCTTTCCGGTCAGCAATGTTTATATTGAAGAAGCCAAACCGGTGTTCAAAGAGTGTTTCCGGATCTTAAAACATGGCGGTGTCTTGCTTTCGGGCCTCGATAATGGCATCAACTTCATCACCGATGACGATGAAAAAGAAATCAAAAACCATTTTCCCTTCAATCCTTTAAAAAATCCCGATCAAATGGCTGAGTTAGTGAAAGATGACGATGGGGTCGAATTCTCCCACACCCTCGAAGAGCAGATCGGCGGTCAACTCGAGGCAGGCTTCATCCTGCAAGATCTTTATGAAGACACCAACGGAAGTGGTCGGCTTCATAATCTAAATATCCCCACGTTCTTCGCCACCAAAGCCCTCAAGAAATAAACCCCTTGCAAAAGAAAAGAATCCGCCAACAATAAAGGCATGGATCTCTTCAGTTTGCCCGCTTCGGATGGTTTAGGCATTTCCTGCGCTTATTTTCCTGCGGTTACGCCCAAAGCCAGCATTCAAATTATCCCTGGAGCAAAAGACCATAAAGAACGCTATTATGACTTCGCCAAATTTTTGAATCAGGCGGGTTTTGCAGTGATTTTAGCGGATAACCGGGGTCATGGCGCCTCGGTGAACGCCGCTTATCCTTTGGGCTATATGGACAATCTTCCTCTCATGGTTGAAGATCTTTATCACGTCAGCGAATGGGCCAAAGCGAAGGCGCCCGATGCTCCTTTAGATTTATTTGGCCACTCCTTTGGGTCTCTTTTAGCCCGCCTCTATCTTCAAAAGCACGATACCGCCATCGAAAAATTAGCCATGAGTGGGACGGTTCGGCCCTCTAACGCCGCGGTTTTAGGAGTCGCCTTAGCCCAAAAGACCGTTTCAAAAAAAGGCAAACGCAATCAAAAGACGTTACTGGCCCGTTTAGGAAACGGAGGCAATCTTAACTGGGTCAATAGCGACAAAGCCAAAGTCGAAGAATTCCGCAATGACCCCCTTTCGGGCGGCTACACTTACGCCAACGTCTCGGTTCTCACCTTGGTCGAATCGGTAGAAGAGATTGCGCAAATATCCAATTATCACTGTCAAAACCCCTCTCTTTTGATTTTCAGCGCCACCGGCGAATTCGACCCTTTCACTGGAGGCAAAGTCGGATTGAACGAAACGAAAAGGATTCTGGGCAAAGAAGGTTACGCTCACTTCAAGTCGATTATTTACCCCCACTTTAAACACGAACTTGTCACCTCGACAGGCAATGAAGCGATCCTCCAAGATCTTCTCGCGTTCTACCGGCAATAAAAAAGGATGCCCGTTGAAGAGCATCCTGAGAATCAAGAAGGCGAAAATCAGTTAATCCAACTGAAGGCCGTGGCCAGGGTAGCGCTGAAGCTCGTATAGGCATCGGCGCTAAGAATCTTGCCGCCGATGACTTCCGTGCTAATCGCACCGTCTCCGGTGCTGTTATACTCCGCAAAGTCCGCTGCGGTCGGAACGTTGCCAGACATTTCTTCCCAGCGTGGATTCTTGCTACCCGTGGCACGGGTCGCCGAGGAAACCCAAGCTTCTTTTGAAACGCTGGCATCCATCGTGCAGTTCGCGTAAGTGACTTTGGCATTGGCTCCCCAAGCCCGAGCCAAAGAGACGGTTCCTGCCGTCACGCCGGTTTCACCGGTAATCGTGCAATCGCTGAAGACATAGCCCACATCGCTAGCCGTCAATGAAGCCGGCCGTGGAGCGCAGATGTAACCGCCATTGGTATCGCTACCCCGGTTCATGCAGGTCAAAGTGCAACTCTTGAAATAAACATCATTGCTTTCGCCGAAGATGTAGTCCGTCATACCGGAAATCGCACAATTGAGGAAGTACTGTTTTCCAGCGTTGGAATAAAGGGTGTCTTGGAATCCGGTGAAAACGCAATCGGAGAAACGCGATTGATCGGCGCAAGAAACGAGCGCCACCGCTTGCTTGTTGCCATCGCTCGAGGCGGTATATTCGCTCATGGTGAGGAACTTGCTATTCCGGAACGTCAGCTTCGAAGCGGCAAATCCCGTGGCATCCGCGGTTAAGGTCGTCGAAGAAGAACCAAAGGTTCCCCAAGCGGCACCGCTGGCATCCACACTATCGGAATCTTCGCTCGACTGGATAATGACTTTGCTCGCATCGCCGCTCTTTGAAGTGAGAGTCAATAACGGCATCGTGATGTAAAGTTTTTCGTTATACGTCCCGTCGGCGATATCAATTTGCTTCTTATCGGTAGCGGCCAAACTGGCTTGGAGGAAATCGTGGGCGTTTTGAATGCTGGAAAAGGTCATTAACGAATTAACCAGCGTTCCTTCGGCGCTAACGGTCGGATCAACCGCGACTTCATAGACACCGCTCGCGTTGGCAGCCAATGCTGTCGCGTCGATATAGGTGACCTTATAACTATCGCTAAAGGTTTTAAAGGTTACCGTAACCGTCTTCTCACCAGCAGTCGTATCAACCGCGCTGACACTATAGGCGGTGCTGGCTAACGCTATTTCGGAAGAAGAGGTTGCCGCTTTGACCACGATGTTGGCCGAGCTGAAGGCCTGACCGACTTTGAAGACCTTGCTGGTGTATTTGGCTTTCTTGCCATTAACGAGCGGAGTGGTCAAAACTTTAATCGAAGTCACTTCGCGAACCACGACATCGTAAGTTTCTGAATTGTAAGTAGAATATTTGACCGAAATCGTATAGGTTCCTGCCACCGCGCTATTAAAGGCGGAAGAATCAACCGTATAGTCGCTATCGGTGAGCGGAACAACCATCCCATTGCTATAGGTGGCTTTGACGATAAGTCCATCGGAAGCAAATGTGTCGCCGACGAAGTATTCTTTCTTAACTCCAGAAGTATCAATTGTAAAGCCGTTTACAGTCCCATCTTTTAAGAACTGAGTGAATTCGCAATAGTGGAAATAAAGCCCACTGCCCGTTGAAGTCAGGAAATAGGTTCCGGCTTCCAGGACCGTCACCGTGTAAACAGTCGCCGAGAGTGAATTCGTCGGAACCGTATTGGTTGCTGGGCAAGTCTCATAAGCCGTCCCGTCATTCTTGTAAAGAACCCATTTGCGACCTGCTCCACCCGCTGAAACCGCAAAGCGGAGAATGCCATGGCCAGCAACAGTAATTTGGATAGCTTTGGCGCTGGTTGTTCCTTTGCCGCTAACATTGACACGGTAGGAAGTTGAATGGGCGACTCCATCAAGGGTAAAGCCCCCGTTTCCGTTGCCGATTGAGGTATTTGGAGCAAGAGCAAAAACGTCGTTGATTGCCACCGTGGCTGTCGTTGCGGCTGTGCCAACATGATCATCTGGATTCAGCTGGGTGAAGACCGTTTCGGCCTCTGAAGAACTGTTTGAACTTGAGGAAGACGAAGAGCTGGTCGAAGACGAGGAGCTTGACGAAGAAGACGAGGACGATGAAGAAGACGAGGACGAGGCCGTTGAGGAAGAACTCGCCGCAGTTGAAGAGGTTCCCCCACTCGAGCTTGCCGAGCTTCCCGCGGCCGAACTAGACGCGGCAGCGCTCGAAGTCGTTTGTGAAGTGGCCGTACTGGAAGTCGTCGCTTTTGAAGACGCGGCGGCGGATGAGGCGGGGCTTGAGACGCTGGTTCCCCCGCAAGATGCGAGGAGCAATCCCGAAAGTGCAACAAAGAGAATTTGACGATGGTTCATGAAATAACCTCTTTTTCGACTTGAGTCTAAGGATGAATTTTCCCGAGTTCAATTCTTGCCCGTTAACCTTGGGCGCTAAGCACAACAAAATCGGCCTAAATCAGTTATACTTAGGGCGGTGAGCACAACAAGAATTGCCGTCGGTCATCTTCGTTTTGAACATCCTTTATATGGGATGGTTTCTTCCTTTTTCCATGGTAAAGGCGAACTGCCCCTGATTTTTCTGCCCTCCTCTTCCGAAGAAAGTTATGACCTCATTATCGAAAAAGAGGGAATTCAAATCCGAGGAAATATCCCCTTGGCTTTATCCCATCTGGCTCGGCTTGCGGAGAATGAAAAAGGACAAAGTTTTCTTCCGCTCGTCACTCTCCACGAAGAACCCCGTTATTCCTATCGGGGAGTGCTTCTTGACGAAGCCCGGCATTATTTTGGAAAAGAACACGTCAAATCCCTCTTGGATTTGATGTGGCGGCTCCAGCTTAACCGTTTCCACTGGCATCTATCCGACGATCAAGGTTTTCGGCTCCTTTTAGAAGCGTATCCTCGCCTCAAAGAAACCTGTTTCCGCGAGGGCACTCAAGAAGGCTGGCTTTTCAAGAAGGGTCATTTTGTTGCTGGACCTTATGGCTATTTCTATACGGAAAAGGACATTCAGGAGATTGCCTTTTACGCCAAACAACGGGGTATCGAAATCGTTCCTGAAATCGATATGCCCGGCCATTTGAGCGCCATCCTCTCGGCTTATCCCGAATACACCCACGATCAAAAGGTATTTCCAGTTCCCACCCATTTTGGCATCTTGGATCACACACCTTGTCTAGGGAACCCCGAAGCAAGAGCCTTCCTCCTCGCCCTCGTTGAGGAGGTGGCCTATCTTTTTAAAGCGAAATATTTCCACCTGGGGTTTGACGAAATCAAAAAGGAGTCTTTCCGGGATTGCCCACGCTGCCAGGCGGAAATCAAAGCGAAAGGCTATCACGATGAGGAAGGCCTCATTAAAGCGTTCCGGAACGAACTCCGGGAAGCGCTCTTTCAGCGGGGCGTCATTCCGATTCTCTGGAACGATGGCCTCAAAGAAAAAGATGAGCATTTCATCTCCGAAGTTTGGGAAGTCCATCAAAAAGGAAATCGCCGGCGGGCCATTCGACAAATTAACGCGGGCCAAAAAGCGGTTATCGCCCCTTTCTTTTCCACGTATGTTTCCAATCCTTATAGCTTATTGCCTTTGAAGAAAGCTTATGACTTCGATCCGCTTTTAAAAGGAATCAAAAAGAGCTCGAACGTCCTCGGCGCCGAGATCTGCTATTGGAGCGAATACGGCACGAGCTGGGAGAAATTCGAGTTCGAGTTTTCTTGGCGAGCCGCCCTCATTGCCCGCAACCTTTTTGAAGAAAAACGACGGGGTTTTAAAGAAAGCATTAAGGATTTGTTGAGGAAATCGTCCTTTTACTTCGAAAGAGAGGCCCCGATCAACCAGAATCTCATGAACCCCTCTTTTCTAAAGCGCTTTGCTCATTTCCTGTCCTATACTAAAGACGTCGATTGGGAGATGAAACAGTATGACTAATCCCGTTCTCATTCGTCCAGCCCAGTTAGGCGATCTTCCAGAGGTCCGGTCCATCTGTCTAAAAACCTGCACCGACCCTCATCTTTTATCTCACCCGAAAGTTCTTTATCTTCTTTATGCCGACTATTACCTCTATGAAGAGATCGGGCATTGTTTCGTCGCCGAAGTAGACGGGCACGTCATCGGCTATATCCTTTCAAGCGAAAGCGGGAAAGCGTTCACCCGCAAGATGAAAGAGCATTATCTCCCGCTGCTAAAAAGCATGGATCCCCATTTTTACCGTCTCCGCAAAGCCTATTTGGTCGCGATGCGTTTTTGGCCTTCTTACCCCGCTCACCTTCATATCGATATCGCTCCAGGCTACCAGCATCAAGGCATCGGAACCCGTTTAATGGAGAATTTGATCGCAAGGTTAAGACTCGACCACGTTAAAGGCGTGGCGTTATCGGTCTCAAAATCCCATCCTCAGGCCATCGCATTCTACCGAGCAAATCGCTTTCATGCCCTCTACCATTGGCCCGATAGTCTCGTCTTGGGACGCAAACTCTGATTTTTTCCTATGAGTCAGGGGCTAAAGATGTTATATTTTTCGCTGTTATGGCCTTATTGGAACTCCAAAACATCGAATTCAATTATTCGGACAAAGAACTCTACAAATCGGTCTCGATGAAGATCAATAACGGCGAGCATTGCACCCTCGTCGGCATCAATGGTTCGGGTAAGACCACTCTTTTGAACATGATCGTCGGGCAAATCAAGCCTGACCAAGGCAAGGTCTTATGGACGAATGGGGTTACTTTTTCCTATTTGGATCAGCAGCTCAAAGTCCAGCAGGATATGCCCGTTGAACAATATCTTTACGGGGTTTATCAAAAGCTTTTCGACGAAGAAAAAGAGATGCAATCCCTCTACGAAAAATCAGCCCTCGATCCGGATAATTTTGAAAAAATCCTTGCCAAAGCCCAACGTTTGCAGGATGACCTCGACCAGAATAATTTCTATGGCTTACAGGAAAAAGTGGGCCGTTTGACTGATGGTTTAGGTTTCGACAAGAGCCAATTGAGCGTGCCGCTCCATCAACTTTCTTCGGGCCAACGCGAGAAAGCCTATTTGGCCAAGATGCTTCTCGAAGAACGCGATGTTCTCATCATGGATGAGCCCACCAACTTCTTGGATCAACTCCAAGTGGCTTGGCTTTCCGAGTATCTGATCACCTATCCGAAAGCTTTCTTGGTGGTTTCGCACGACCAGGAATTCCTTCGGAAAATCGCCAATGTGGTTTTCGTTTTGGAAAATCAGACTTTAACCCGCTACAAAGGCAATTACGATTATTTCTTGAGTCAGCACGCCCTCGATAAAGAACAATACGAGAAAAACTACGAAGCCCAGCAACGCTATATCAAGAAGGAAGAGACTTTCATCGCCAAGCACATCGTGCGGGCGACCTCGTCTAAAGCCGCGAAGAGCCATCGGGCCCGCCTCGCTCATTTGGAAGTGCTCGATGAGCCAGGCAAAGAAGAAGGCCGGGTCTTTTTCTCCTTCCCCTTTACCCACAACGTCGGCGAAAAACCCCTCCAAGTCGAAGAACTTTCCATCGGTTACGACCATCCTTTGCTCGATCCGATCAGCTTTATTTTGCTTCAGGGCGAAAAAATCGCCATCTTGGGGCAAAACGGCGTGGGCAAAACCACGTTCTTGAAGACTGTTTTAGGGACGATCCCCGCCTTGGGCGGTTCCTTCCGTTGGCTCGAAGGAACGGTGGTCAATTACTACAACCAAGACGAAAAGATCGATCTGTCATTGACCCCGTTTGCCTATGTCCATAATGTCTATCCGAATTTAACCAACACGGAGATCCGCTCCGCTTTGGGCGCCGTTGGAGTCCGCAAAGACCTCGCGATCCGTCCGATGAGCGAGCTTTCAGGCGGTGAAGTCACGAAAGCCCGTTTTGCGGTGATGACCCTCAAAAAGAGCAACTTCTTGGTTTTCGATGAACCGACGAACCATTTGGATCAAAAAGCCAAAGATGCCTTATTCGATGCAATCGAACGCTATCCCGGCGGCGTCATCATCGTCAGCCACGAAAAAGATTTCTACGATGATCTTGTGGATTACGAATTGCTCTTTTAGGCCAAACGATCCCGTTTGCGGAAACCAAAAAGCCAGGTCAGCCAGACATAAATCGGACGTTGCCGCCAATATTCATAGCCATTGAGGTCGGTATTATAGGCGGCAACAATGCGGTGATAATTGTTTTCGAGATCTTTCAAGGAATTCACATAGGATTCGAAATCCAAGCTTTTTTGGATGTAGCGTTCTTCTTCGGAAAGCAAGGAAAGCCGGCGCTGAAAGTCATTGAGCAGCGTAATCGCGGCCATCGCTTGTTTTTCATTGATGACATCGGTATCGAGACCGACAACGGCTTCGCCCATGGCTTTCAAGGAATCATCAAGCGGCAATTTGGCTTTATGAAAAAGGTTATAAAGCGAGAGGAGAATTTCCTTCTTTTCGGAAAAGAGAACCGACAAAGCCACGAGCCTTTTGCGGAGTTTTTCGCGGAAATCGAAGAGAACGATGATCGAATAAATCGCAAAAAAGAGATAAGCCAAGGCCAGCAGGACGACAATCCAAACGACAATTTGCCAGGGATATCCCATGACGACCATTTTAGGGGCTTCGGGGCTAAAGGGCAAATTGAAGAAGAAGTTTCGCGAGGAAACCCCATCCGAAGAAAGGAAATTTGACGAGATGGCATAAGGGGTTTACACTAGAAAGCCCGGAGAAAATAGGGCGGAAGAACATGAGCAAAAAACCGATTGTTGCCATCCTCTACGATTTTGATTCCACTTTGGCTTGCTCCGATATGCAGAACTTTGGTTTCATCCCCTCTTTGGGAATGACACCGGCGGAGTTCTGGGGCAAGACCACCGAATTCTCCAACAAATCCGGCGTCGAACGGACGCTTTCGTATCTTTACATGATGTGCTACATGACGAAGCAAAAAGGCATCAAGATGACGAAAGAGTGGCTTGGCGAACAAGGCAAAGCCATTGAATTCTTCCCCGGCGTGCTCACCTGGTTTAAACGCATCAATGATTTCGGCGATAGCTGTGGCGTCAAAGTCGAACACTACCTCATTTCTTCGGGCAACAAAGAAATTGTCGATGGCTGCCCGATCGCCAAAGAATTCAAAGTCGTCTACGCTTGCGAATTCCTCTTTGATGACGTCACCAAAGAACCGATTTGGCCGAAACTCGCAATCAACTACACTCAAAAAACCCAATATTTCTTCCGAATTTCCAAAGGCGTCTACGATGCGACCGACGATGCCGGCGTCAACGAAAAACGCCCAGATCGGCGCGTTCCTTATAGCAATATCATTTATATCGGCGATGGCATGACCGATATCCCGGCGATGATCATCGCGAAGAATAACGGTGGCAAGTCGATCGCCGTCTATCCTCGGGGCAAAGAAGAGAAGGTCCAAGATCTCTACAAAGATGGCCGCGTCAACTATGTTTGCCCAGCCGATTACCGAGCGGGGATGGAATTAGAAAAAGTTCTGCAACTCATCATCCAGGGCGTCGCGATCAACGAGCGACTTGGCTTACGGGAAAACCGCGACAAACCGATTGATTAGCGAACAAGGCGAACGGGAAAAACCGCTCGCCTTTTTATTATCCTTGCAAAAAGCCACTCTCTTTTTCAGAATCGCTTTCCTTTTCTTTTAAGAGATGGAAAAGTCTTTGCCTCAACCGCTTTTCTAGGGGTCAACTCTCCTCGCTTTCTTCAAAGGAAAAACGGTAAAAGAACTGAAAACGAGCCCTACCCTCAAAGAGAGTTTGAACAGTAAAGAAAAGTTGAATATAATCAATCATTATGAGTGGCTTGCTTCTCGTCGGGCTGGAGTATTGGAGCGCTTTTCTTCTTTACGTGGGGATTTGCGTGGTTTTATTCGTCCTTGTTCTTTTATTAGCCCTGCTCTTCCGCCGAATCCATAATGCCGCGGTCCGGAAACGGGCCCTCAGCAAAGCCTTTAAAGTCACCGAAGGCATCGGCGGCAATAACGTTTCCTGCCTCCATGGCGAAGAATTAGCCCCCGCCCTTAAGAATAAGCAAATCGCCTTCGCCAATTTCCCTCTTTCCGAAGGTTCTGAAACGCTTTACACGCCGCCGGAGGATGGCAACGAAGCTTCCTTTTTCGTGGCGGGCAAAACTCTTCTTTTGGCCATCCCGCTTGAGAATTACGATGAGAAAGTCGCGGAGAATCTCGCTCGGATCTGCGAAGGCTACAATAACGCCCTCAAGTTGCTTTTCAATAAGTCCTTGGTCTATACGCCGATGGTTTTGGTGATCGCCAATAACGCCTCCGAGGCCGCCCGGGTCAAAAATCCCAGCACCAAAGTCGTCATCGGAATTTCCGGCTTGATCAAAGAGTTGCTTCGTTTGTCCCGTTATTCTTCTTCTTATAGCGCGAACGATACCCTCAATACCCTTTATTCGGTCTTCCCTGATATCCGATTGCTCCTTAAAGAGGACCGCGATTGCGATCCGCGGATTGAGAAGGGCAAGAAAATCGTCGACCGCAAGAATGGGCCGATCGTCTACAATCCCAAAGAGGATGGCGATTTGATCTACACGTTCCACCTTTATGAAGGGCGGAGTTTGCAAAAGCCAAAGAAGGAGCAATAAGCATGAACAGCTTGGATATCGTGATTATTGTCTTCCTTGCCCTCGCGCTTTTGATTGCGCTCATTCGCGGGTTTAAGCATTCGCTCACCCGAATCGCCTGCGATCTTTTTGCCTTCGTCCTGGCTTTCTTCTTAGCCATTATCACCGATGGTACCTTGATGGTCAACAACACCAATTACTACAATTTTATCAGCGAAATGAGCGCTAAATTCCCGGATACGCACTGGCTCATCAGCATGCTTTCGGGCGCCGTCTTCTTCTTGGTTTATTTCCTGATCTTCTTCATCTTGCTCCGTTTGCTCTACCGCAAAATCGGTTCCAAGAAGGGCTTAGGGATCCTCTTCTTCTTGCTTTCTTATCTCTCAATCGCCCTTTTCTTGGGCTTTTCCACCAGCTATTTCTTCGTGAACAGCGCCAATAAGAATTTGCAGGACGCTTATTTAACTTCCACCATCGCCATTAAACTCTTCCCGCTCGATGGGAAGGTGCCGCTCATGACCTATTTCGTCATGATTATCGGAGGGATCTAATTTATGGCCAAACTTGATATCGCCTCCATTTCCTACGATGCCCTCTATGAGAAGGCCAACCAAGCGATTGCCAGCGGCGATTTTAAGAGCGCTCGCGAAGATCTTTATGAAGCATCCCGGGTTCTCTACCGCTTAGCCCAACTCGCCAAAGCCCCCTTAAAAGAACGTTGCCTCCAGCGGAGCGAGAAGCTTTCGCTCATGGCGGATTGCATCATCCTCACCGATAAAACCCTTTCGCAAAGCGAGCAAGCGAAAAATTCCCAGCAAAACGGGACTCAAAATGATCAGGATTCGAATTCTTTCTTCCCTTGCGAACGGCCGACGGTCACGATGGATGACATCGCGGGCGAAGAAGATGTCAAACGCCAAATCAACGACCAGCTCGTCAAGCCTCGGGAGAATCCGGAACTTTACGCCCGCTTCAAGAAGACTTTGGGCTCGGGCATTTTGCTTTATGGCCTTCCCGGCACTGGCAAAACCATGATGGCCAAAGCCATCGCCAACGAACTCAATGGCGCGTTCTTCAGCGTCAAATGCTCCGATATCCTTTCGAAGTGGCTCGGCGAAAGCGAGCAAAACATCAAAAATCTTTTCGCCACCGCCCGCCAATATCCGATTTCGGTCATCTTCTTCGATGAATTCGAAGCCATCGGCGCCTCCCGGGAAGACACCGACAAGACCCAAAAGGACATCGTCCCGGAAATCCTGGCCCAAATGCAAGGCTTCGAAAGCTACGAGAACACTTGCATTTGCATCGCTGCCACCAACCGGCCTTGGATGATCGATAGCGCCTTCCTCCGTCCCGGCCGTTTCGGCACTCACTACCGGGTCGATTTGCCCAACAAAGAAGCCCGACTCCAGCTTTTTAAGATGAAATTGCGGGATCTCCCGATTTCCCCGGAGTTGGATTTCGATCACCTCGCTGACATCACGGAGGGCTATAACTGCGCCGATATCGCCGATGGTTTCGTTGAGAAAATGAAACAGTGCGCGATTGACCGTTCTCTTGAAAAGGGGCAGGAATCACCGATTGACGAAAGCGACGTCGAAGAAGCCGAAGAGACGATCAAATCGACCGTCGCGGAAAGCGACGTGGAAAACATCAAACGCTTCGAAGCGGGCCAGATGGATAAGAACCTCACCGGCTTTGCCCCCGAAGAAAAACCGAATGTCACGATGGCAGATGTCGCCGGACTTGATGACGTCAAAAAGGAAATCGACGAACAAATCATTCGACCGCATCAAAACCCCGAACTCTACGCGAAATTCAACAAATCCATGGGCACGGGGATCTTGCTTTATGGTCTCCCCGGCACCGGCAAAACCATGGTGGCCAAAGCGATCGCCAATGAACTTGACGCCGCCTTCTTCAGCGTCAAGTGCTCCGATATCCTTTCGAAATGGGTCGGCGGCAGCGAACAAAACGTGAAAAATCTCTTTGATTCGGCCCATAAATACAAGACCGCGATTATTTTCTTCGATGAATTCGAAGCCATCGGTTCGAAGCGCGAAGACGAGGATTCCGCGAGCAAGGCCCTCGTTCCGGAAATTTTGGCCCAGATGCAGGGCTTCAAGACCAGCAAAAACGAACTCTTGGTCTTAGCGGCCACCAACCGCCCTTGGATGATCGACAGTGCCTTCCTCCGCCCTGGCCGTTTTGGCATTCATATCAAGGTTGATTTGCCCGACGAGGCCGCCCGCATGGCGATCTTTAAGAACAAGCTGAGCAAAGTCCCGTGCGCCAGCGATCTCAATTTGCAGCATGCCGTTGAACTGACCAAAGGCTATAACGCCGCCGATGTATCCGATGGCTATATCGAAAAATTGAAGAGCTTGGCGATCGAGAGGGCTTTGGCCCAAGGCGGGGACGAGCTCATTTGCAATGCCGATCTCGATAAGGCCGCCGAACTCGTTAAGAGTTCCGTCAGCCCTGAAGACGTCGAAAATCTCAAACGCTATGAGGAGGGGGATTACCGCTCATGACACCATTATTCAGTACGCTGTCCGAAGAAGGGCGGCCCGCGAAGAACGCCACCGTCATCGTCGCTTTTGACGAAGCAGGCGTCTTGTGCACCTTCAAAGGGAAAAACCTCGACAAAATCCCCTTCGAACACGTCACTTCGCCTTTAGGTTTGCCCAATAGTTTTCCCGATTCGATCGGTGAATTCGTCAGCGAGCCCCAAGGCTTGGATCTTTCATTCGTGGTCGCTTACACGATGCGGATTCTTTTCCCGAGCATTCTCGTTCATCAGCTCTTGGAAAAGGGCTATAGCCGCGAGGATTTGCCTTCGTTATCCACCGAGGCTTTCTTTAAGGAAGTCCTCTCCTCCTATTTCTCCGAAGCCTTAGCGGATAGTTTTGCCGAAGAAGCCTCGCTCACGTTCCCTCTTCTCCAATCGCGGATGAAGAAAGGGAGTTTCACGAGCGAATACCTGACGACTCTCAACGCTTTAACGGCTTTGCCCTTAGGGGTAAGCTTCTCCTCGCTCCACTTTGGCATCGCCGAACGCAGCAGCATCAAAGCCAAAGTCTCGCTCAAGAGCGCCCGCCGCGTGGCGCAGAAAGCGAGCCGTTGATCATGGAGAACGCAAATTTAACCCTCCGTTACGCCAAGGTGGTTGCTCATAGCGAAATGCTCGCGAATGCCTTAGTCACTTCAGGCGATCTCAAGCTCATCGCCAAGGACCAGAAGATTTTCTTCGCGATGGAAGAAGATCTCGAAAAAGTCGATCTGAAAACCCTGAGCGAAACCAAAGTCAAACTCCTGGAGGATGTCATCGCCCTTTTAGGCGAAGACAATTCGTTTTATGGCGAAGAAGAAAGCGCCATCTTGACTTATCTGGCTTATCTTTACCGCGAAATCTTGGTGAAAAACCACACCCTCAGCCCCAGCATCCACGCCAAACAGCTTCACGATATCGCCGCTTTAGGGGAACGGCAAAAGGATGAACGCCGCTACAAAGAGCTCGACCATCGCATTCAAACGCTCAAGCATAACGCCCCCGCGCCTTCTTCCTATCAATTCGCATCCTACCAGAAATCTTTGGATGCCCTCGAAAAAGAGAAAAAGGATCTTTCGGCGAAACTTTTCAAAATCTAAGGGCTTTTTGCAGGGATTTTTAAAGAAAGGGAACCGCCCCTTTCTTTTTTGTTGTCAAAGCGAGCAAAAAGATGAAGCTCAGGGCCACAAATTTTTCGCTTCGGCTTATAATAAGGGGCATGAACGAGATCCCTTTAAAATCCTATCACCATATCGCCATCCTCCTTTTAGGAGGGACGGGGACTCGTTTTGGTTCGAGCAAACCGAAACAATTTTTGCCGATGGGCGGCCAGGCCTTGTGCCTTTATGGCGCGAAAGCCTTGGAGAAAAGCCCCTGGGTGGATTTGATAGTCTACGTCATCCCCGAAGGTTATGAAAAGAACTTCGCCCTGCTTTTAGCGGAAGCCGGCCATCAAAAACCCTCATTGACGATTCCAGGCGGCCCCACGAGGCAAGCCTCCAGCGCTTTGGCGGTTTCTTATCTTGTTGCCCATGGCGCTGATCCTTCGGCTTTGGCGCTCCTACAAGATGGCGATCGGCCCCGGCTTAAAGAAAGCTATATCGAAGGCAATTTCAAAGCCGCCGAAGAGTATGGCGCGGCCGTGACGGCGATTCCGGTGAGCGATTCGGTCGCGATCAGCAAATTCTCGGGCATTTTGGATGGCTATATCCCCCGCGAAGAAGTCTATTTGCTTCAGACGCCGCAAACGTTCCGCTTAGGCTTATTGCACGAAGCGATGGAAATCGCCGCAAAAGGCCAACGGAATTACACCGATGAAGGATCGTTGGTCTTGCAGTGCAAGGGCGTGAACCCCCACATCGTTTTAGGAAATAAAGACAATATCAAAATCACGACGAAAGAAGACCAAGCCACTTTTGAGGAGGGCGAAAAATGAATCATTCCGCAGTCGGTGATATCCTCGAGGGCACCGTGGTTCGGGTCTATCCCAAATACGCGATTATGCTCTTCGATAATGGCGAAACGGGGCTCCTTCATATCTCGGAACTCTCCAATTCTTTTGTACGAAACTTTACCGGCTATGTTCAAGTCGGTAATATATACAAGGTCAAAGTGATCGCCTACGATGAAGACAAGGCGTTCATGAAGGTCTCGCTCAAGCAATTGAGCGGCGAAGAAAAGCGCGAGCCGTTAACGAAAAAACGGATCGAGCCTCAAAATGTTGATTTCACGGAACTCGAAAAGCGACTTCCGGATTGGGTCAAAGAAGAAAATAACAAGGAGTGACAGCAATGGTTATTGAAACGAAGACGTCAGGCTTAGTCGACAAGATCGATTTTGCCTCCTATCAAGCGAAGGTTAATGCGATCAATGAGATGATCGTCAACAAGACCGGGGCAGGGAATGATTTCCTCGGCTGGGTCGATTGGCCGATCAACTACGATAAAAAAGAGCTCGAGGCCATCATCAAAGAGGCCGATTATGTCCGCAAGAATTATGACATTTTGGTCGTCTGCGGCATCGGCGGTTCTTATTTGGGCGCCCGGGCGGCGATCGAAGCGATCAATGGCGTGCTCCCGAATCAAAAACTCGAGATCATCTATTTAGGCCAGACCTTCGATCCGACCTATCTCGCTCAGCATTTGGATTATCTCAAAGACAAGAAGTTCGCCGTCAACGTCATCTCCAAGAGCGGCACCACGACTGAAACCTCGGTCTCGTTCCGTCTCCTCAAAGAGATGCTTGAAAAACGCGATGGCGTCGCCGCCGCCCGCAAAGCGATCATCGCCACGACCGATAAGGCCCATGGCGCGCTTTATACCTTAGCCGTCAAAGAAGGCTATGTCCGCTTCGTGGTCCCCGATGATATCGGCGGCCGTTATTCCGTACAAACCGCGGTCGGATTATTCCCGATTGCCTGCGCGGGCATCGATCCGCGCGAGATCCTCCCCGGCAGCGCTGCCGCCCGGGAAGAGTGCGGAGAGCCCTCCT
>Ga0183101_1000111_pt3 | contig 19609 bp, 19 predicted proteins | sample Biomet3_FD_127790 | JGI IMG/M metagenome (GOLD analysis project Ga0183101, IMG submission 127790) | Microbial communities from bioreactor (seeded with sewage sludge) at LBNL, California, USA - Biofuel metagenome 3 | ecosystem: Engineered > Bioreactor > Anaerobic > Unclassified ...
TTTGGTCCCGATTCGATGTGTCTTTTTGATTTGCTTCTTAAAGAGAATTATAATTTTATGATTGCGCACGTGAATTATCATTTACGTAAAGAAGAACCTAGTGAAGTTGAAATTTTAATAAAAATTTGTGAAAAAAATAAAATTCCTCTCGATATATTAGATGTATGGATGCCAAAAGGCGTTAATGAGGAAGGTTGGGCAAGAAAAGTCCGTTATGATTATTTTAGTGAAACCGCAAGGAAATATGGCATTGAAAATGTTCTTGTCGCACATAACGAAGACGACCTTCTTGAAACTTACCTTTTGCAAAAAAGAAGGGGGAATATAGTGTCTTTTTATGGATTAAAAGAGGTTTATGAATATAAGGACGCCAAAATTATTCGTCCACTTTTAAAGATTCCAAAAGCCAAATTAAGAGAATATTGTGATAAAAATCATGTACCTTATGGATTAGACTTATCGAATTTTGATACGCATTATGCTCGTAATAAATTGCGTAAAGAAGTTGTAAAAGATATGCCTCGAGAGCAAAGAGATTTGTTACTTAAAGAAATTGATGACAAGAACAAAATGCAAAACGATGACTCGCAGCATTTATTATCTTTAATTAATAATCACACACTTGAAGTAAATAAATTACTTGGTTTATCAGTAGAAGAATTTTACCTTTTAATAATTTTATATTTTGAAAGCGAACATTATTATCACCCTCTATCAAAGAAATTTATTTGCGATTTATTTTCAATTATTAAAAGTAAAACGACCTGGCACCATGCTTTTACTAATAAAGACATTTTAGCTTTAGATTATGGCTTTTTAAGACTTTATCAATTAAAAGTTACAAATTATGAGATTACAAGTTCAAATGATTTAATTATGATTAATGACAAATCCAGTCTTTATTATTTAATTAAAAATAAGGAGTATAAGATTAAAAACGGAGTAAAAAGTAATGAATTGTATGTTTTTAACGGTTTAAAAAAACGCGTTGGAAGGTGCTTTATTGATTGGAAAGTCCCTTATGTTTATCGCTTATTATGGCCAATAATCTATGATAAAGATGGCGAAATCATCTATATTCCTCACTACCAAAGGGATTATAAGATGAACGAAGATTCGCTAATATTTTTCAATATTGGGAAGTTTTTAAAATAATATGTATTTTTCTTTATAAAATATTTTATCTATTATAAAATGTACTTACTTGTTAAAGGAGGAAAACGATGGAAAGAAAAAGATCTGGTTGGGTAACATTCTTAATGTACCTTGCAATTGGCATTTTTAGTGCAGTTATTATATATAGTATTGTCACAAATTTTACGAGCAAATATTCGCAAATAAATAGTGGAAGTTTAATTCAACTTGCTTATGATGATACGGATAATAGAACTGTAACTGATGCCGAAATTGTTAAAAATGGAGACAGTGCAACCGTTAATTTAGCGGTTAAGAACACTGAATCTGGAAGCACAAATTATTACACTGTAACTTGTGATGCTTCTCTTGTTTATGATGTCCACTCTTTTGATGGACTAAATACCAAAAACGTCAGTGTTTATGATTCGTTATTTAATCAAGTTAAAACTTATAATGGTGCCAATTACAATTCACATTGGAACAGTTATATCTATACCGAGAACGTCTTCTTAAGTTGGCTTCCAACAATTATTTCAACTTTAGTTATTGTTGGTATTGCAATCTTCTTCTTTAGATTCTTGATGGAATCTGCCGGAGGAAATAAACAAGCCCTCGATTTTAATAAATCAAGAGCAAGACGTGTCGATAATAGTAAAGTTCGATTTAAGGATGTTGCTGGTTGTGATGAAGAAAAAGCTGAGATGATTGAAATTGTTGATTATTTAAAAGATCCAAAGAAATACACCAAATGTGGTGCTAAGTTACCAAAAGGTGTCTTGCTTGTTGGCCCACCAGGAACTGGTAAAACTATGCTCGCAAAAGCAGTTGCCGGTGAAGCTGGCGTACCATTCTATTCAATTAGTGGTAGTGATTTCGTTGAAATGTTTGTAGGTGTTGGTGCTGGTCGTGTCCGTGATTTATTTAAGACAGCTAAACAAAATGCTCCTTGTCTTATCTTCATCGATGAAATTGATGCAGTTGGTCGACAAAGAGGTGCTGGTTTAGGTGGTGGAAACGATGAACGTGAACAAACTCTTAACCAATTACTTGTTGAACTCGATGGTTTTGAAGAGAACAGTGGGATCATTGTAATTGCGGCTACTAACCGTGATGATGTCCTTGATCCAGCTCTTCTTCGTGCAGGTAGATTTGATCGTAAGATTACAGTTAATTTACCTAATAGAGAAGGTCGTGAAGCTATTTTCAAGGTTCATGCAGCTGATAAAAAGATTGATCCAAGTATTGATTTTGGTGCTTTAGCTAAACGTACTGTAGGATTTAGTGGTGCTGATATTGCTAACATTTTAAATGAAGCAGCAATCTTGGCGGTTCGTGGAAAACGTGAACTTGTTACGATGGCTGATATTGATGAAGCGATTGATCGACGTATTGCTGGTCCAGCTAAATCAACGAAGGGCATGAATGATTTTGAACGTAAAGAAGTTGCTTACCATGAGGCTGGTCACGCTATTATTGGTTTAACCTTACCCCATAGTGATAAAGTTAGAAAAATTACAATTATTCCACGTGGTGAAACTGGTGGTCACGTATTAATGGGACCAGATGATGATAGATTCCTACTCAGCAAGAGTGAATTAATTGCTGAAATTACCGGTTTACTTGGTGGTCGTACTAGTGAAGAAATTTTCTTCAATGACGTTACAACTGGTGCGAGTAACGATATTGAAAGAGCCACACAAATTGCTCGATCAATGGTTGTTGAATATGGTATGTCGGACCTTGGTCCAATTCAATATGAAAAGAATTCAGGTAGTGTTTTCTTAGGTCGTGATTACACTAATTCTCAACGTAATTTCTCAAATGTGGTTGCCGAAGAAGTCGATAAAGCTATTCGTGAGATTATTGAAGAAGCACATCAACAGGCAACAAAGATTATTACTGAACGTAAAGATGATGTTACTTTAATTGCTGAAACTCTTCTCGAGAACGAAACGATTAATGAGGAAGAAATTGATTACTTACTCAAGAATCGCAAGATGCCTGATGAATCTGTTAAGCAAAAAGAAGCTGCTCATAATTCAATAATTGATGAACAAGTTGAAAAAGAAGCTGAAGAAAAAAAGGTTGATGAAGCTACAAAGACCAAGGATGAAACTAAGCCTAGTTAATTTTTAAAGGACAAATTTCATGGCTTTTAAAATTGGTGATGTTGAAATTAAAGGAAAAGTTATTCTCGCCCCAATGGCGGGAATAACTTCTTTTAGTTATAGAAAATTTATGGAGCCTTTTGGTGTTAGTCTATCTTATACGGAGATGATTAGTGATTGTGCATTAATTTATGGAAACCATGAAACTTATAAATTACTCGATAGTGATGGAAGTGATCGACCACTTGCTGTTCAATTATTCGGTGGATCAAAAGAAACTCTATTAAAAGGATTAGATATTTTAAATAAATCTGGTTGCAACTATGATATTTTGGATTTAAATCTTGGTTGTCCAGTTCCGAAAGTAACTAAAAATAATGGTGGAAGTAGTTGGCTAATTGATCAAGAAAAATTATTTGATATGGTTTCGGCGATTGTTAAAGCTTCGAAAAAACCTGTAAGTTGCAAAATTCGACTCGGATTCGATAAGGTTAACGTTAATGAAACCGTAGTTACATTAGAAAAGGCCGGGGTAAAATTTATCGCAATTCATGCTCGCACGAAAAAAGAGTTATATGCTGGAGAACCTCATTATGAATTATTAAAAGATATTCATAATCTTATCCACATCCCCTTTGCAATTAGTGGCAATATTTACTCTGTTAATGATGCGCTTAAAGCTCTAGAGATAACTAAAGCAGATGCTATTATGGTTGCAAGAGGAGCAGAAGGCAATCCAGAACTAATCTCTAACCTTTATAAAGCATTTAATAATGAAAGTTATGATGAAACTAAAGATTTTATAAGACAAACTAAATATGCTCTTGAATATGTAGATTTAATGATGAATGAATTTGAAGAGTTGACGGCCGTAAGAATGTTACGTGGAATATTACCACATTTCTTTGATGGCGTGGTTGGTACTAAGCCATTAAAAAATGAACTTTGCACAGTAACAAACACTAAAAAAGATATAGTAGATATTATTAATAAATATGTTGATATATATGAAAAGACTAAGCTTTCTTAATTTTTTTAGCGAAGCCCACAATGATTTGTTTTAATTCAGCATCTTTACGATAAATAATGTATGTTGAACGTTTAATATTGAAGTTTTTGACATCAAGAACTTTTAATTTGCCTTCATCAATTTCTTTTTGGCAGACGGAATAAGGTAAAACCGAGACTCCATAATCAATACTGACAAGATCCTTAATAATAGGAATACTTTCAATTTCAAGTACGACGTTATAATTACTAATATTATCGTTACTTAATATAAGAAAACTAGCAAATTGGTTTCTTGTTGTTGATTTTGGGTGGCGCAAAACCAAAGGTTCTTCTCTTAATTCGGTAATATCAATATTTTTCTTATCAACAAACTTATTAGTTGGTCCGGCCACGAAAACCAAATAATCATCGAAGATTTTTATATAGTTATGCTCGTTTTGATCTTCCATAACTTCATCACCAATTAAGAAATCAAATTCATAAGTATCCATACGTTCATATAATTCTTTAATAGGGTGAATGTGAATACTAATATTGGTCTTTTGATCTTCGTTAATAATTTTTAAAATTTGAGGAACAAGATATTCGCTAGTCGAAGGAGTTAATCCAATATCGAGGTGAACAAGATTTGTTTTATAATCATTGATTGCTGTATGCATTGCTTTATCAAGCGAATCTAAACGGGTGCAATATCTTAAAAGTAGTTTTCCTTCTTCAGTTAAAAGAAGAACTTTACCTTTATGATAAAAAAGTTTAATGCTGAACTCATCTTCAATTGACTTAATTTGTTGACTAACTGCTGGTTGAGTCATTGATAATATTTCAGCTGTTTTTGTATAATTTAATTCTTTTGCAAGCGTTATAAAGGTAATTACTTTCGATTCAATCATAACTATAAATTTTCCTTATAGTTATATTATAAACAATAATTTTACTTTATCAATCAATGAGCCGATAATCTTAATAAATTGAAGGAGAAGAACATATGTTTGGAAATCTTTTTGACGTGCAAAATTATTCGACTATTGGCTGGATATTACTCACTTTAGGGGCAATGCTTTTGTTTGGCTTTTTGGGGACAAGAATCACTAGATTATTTAGATTGCCTAATGTAACGGCTTATATTGTGGTTGGAGTTCTTATTGGACCAAGTGTTCTAAATTTATTTCCTTCAACCGTTTTAAGTGGAATGGATTTTATTACTGATCTTGCTTTATCATTTATTGCTTTTAGTGTTGGAAGATATTTCAAACTGGCAACTCTTAAAGAAAGTGGTGGGAAAGTTGTTGTTGTTACAATTTTTGAAGCCTTGTTCGCGGCAATCATTGTTACTTTAGTAATGTATTTATGCTTTAACTTTTCTTTATCCTTCTCTTTAATATTGGGAGCAATCGCATCATCAACCGCTCCTGCTAGTACAATAATGACTATTAAGCAAACTCAATCGAAAGGTGTTTTTGTTAATACCCTTTTACAAGTGGTCGCGCTTGATGATGTTGTTGCTTTATTAGCTTATAGTGTTGCTATTGCAGTCAGCAATGCAACAACTTCTGGAACAGTGGATGTGATGAGTATTCTTACTCCATTAATCTATAATTTATCTTGTATTGTATTTGGTTTTGTTTTAGGTTTCGTCTTATATTTCATTTATAAATTTGTTAAGAATAAATCAGAAAGACTTGTTATTCTCTTAGCCTTTATTTTAATTAATGGCTTTATTTGTAATGTCTTAGGGGTTTCACCTTTATTGTCTTGTATGATTTTAGGCATGTCTTATATCAATTTTGCAAATGATGAGTCAATGTTTGATGATATCAGTGATTTTAGTGATCCAATAATGGTTATTTTCTTTGTTTATAGTGGAACCAAACTTTCGCTTGCTAGCTTAGCAACGCTTGGTATTCCTGGTGTTGTGTATTTCTTTATTAGAGTTGTTGGAAAATATGCTGGAGCATCTTTAGGCGGAGCTATTACTAAATCTGATAAATCAATTACTAAATATTTAGGTTTAGCCCTTATTCCACAAGCGGGTGTTTCAATTGGCTTAGCAGCGATGGGGGCCCGTTTATTACCAGAAGATTTAGGTAATATGTTAACCACAATTATTTTATCTAGTAGTTTACTTTATGAACTGGTAGGACCAGCTTGTGCAAAACTCGCATTATCATTATCTAAATCTTATGATGTTGAAAGTTTTAAGAGTAAAAAAGGAATTAAAAACGAAGAAAGCGATATAGTTTATAACTATAAATATACCGATGAAACAAAGATAGATGAAAAACCAGAAGATCAAAAATTTTATGCTAATTCGATGCAAGCCAAATTATTTCATCGCAATAAAGATAATTAACTTTCTTTTAAAAAAGAGAGAAATTGTTTAAGATATTATCTATAATAATTAGGCGAGGTTTATTTATGGAAGAAAAATTAAACGATCAAGAGCTTATTCGTCATCAAAAACTTGATAAATTAAAAGAGCTCGGTGTTGATCCATGGGGTCAAAGATTTGAACGTACTGATACTACTGCTACTTGCAAAGAAAAGATTGCTGGAAAAACTAGCGAAGAACTTGAAGCAAATCAAGTTTACGTTACAGTTGCTGGACGTATTATGCAATTACGTAAAATGGGTAAAGCAAGTTTCTTAAATATTTTAGATAAATTTGGTCGAATCCAATGCTATATTTCCGTCGATACAGTTGGGGCTGAATCTTATGAGATTTTTAAAACTAATGATATCGGTGATATTGTTGGTGTTTCTGGAAGGTTAATGTTAACAAGAACTGGTGAACCAACCATTCGTGTTGATAAATATACTTTCTTAACTAAATCACTTAAAGTTTTACCTGAAAAATATCACGGACTTGTTGATATTGAAGAGAGAAGTCGACATCGATATCTTGATTTAATTATGAATGAAGAGAGTAGAGATGTGGCGATTAAGCGAAGCAAGATTATTCGTTCGATTCAACATTATCTTGATAACCAAGGATATATTGAAGTCGAAACTTCTGTTTTGAGTCCAATTCTTGGCGGAGCAAACGCTAAACCATTCATTACTCATCACAATGCGCTTGATAAAGATTTTTATTTACGTATTGCGACGGAATTAAATTTAAAAAAATTAATTGTTGGCGGTCTTGAAAAAGTTTATGAAATTGGCCGTATTTTCCGTAATGAAGGAATGGATGCTAAACATAATCCAGAATTTACGACAATTGAACTCTATGAAGCTTATGGCAACCTTCAAACTATGCGTGAACTCTGGGAAGGCTTAATTCGTAATACTGCTAAAGAAATTTGTGGTTCAACTTTAATTAAATACGGAGATAAGGAAATCGACTTTGGTCCAGAATTTAAATGGGTCAGTATGGTTGACCTCGTTAAAGAAAAAACCGGACTTGATTTTAATGACAATTTAAATATTGATGATCTTGTTAAATTCTTTAAAGAAAAGAATATTCCAATGGAAAAGCATTGGAATTCTCAAGGTTATTTCTTAAATGCTTTATTTGATGAATATTGTGAAGCTGAATTAATTCAACCAACCTTTGTTTATGGTCACCCAATCGAAGTTTCTCCATTAACTAAAAAGAGTAAAGATCCACGTTATACTGAAAGATTCGAACTTTATGTTAACGGATTTGAATTAGCTAATGCTTATACTGAACTTAATGATCCAATCGATCAAAAAGAAAGATTTGAAGCACAACTTGCGGCAAAAGCAAGAGGTGATGAAGAAGCTAATGAGATGGATACAGATTTCTTAGATGCGCTTAATTATGGCATGCCTCCAACGGGCGGTATCGGAATGGGAATCGATAGATTAGTAATGTTATTAACTAATCAAGAAAATATTCGTGAAGTAATTTTATTCCCAACCATGAAAGATGAACAATAATAATTAACCTCCCTAATAGGGAGGTTTTTATTTTATAAAATAATGGGTCTTTGCACAAAAGAAGGGACTTACTATATGGTTTTTGATTCTTTCTTTTCTTAAGAATGTTTACTTTTTTATAGAAAAAAGTTTTATTAAAAATCTAACATTCCTTACAATTTATTTATTGAAGGGCGTTCAAAGTCATTAATTCTTTACTTTAATGTCGTTTTTATGTAAAATATTGCTACGTTACTTTAGTAACGTTTCTTCTCTGCTGTTACATTTGATAACAGCCAGATAGTCCAAAGGGAGGGTAAAAGAATGAAAAAGTACGAATTATTGTACATTATCAAGGGTAGTTTAGACGAGACAGCTAAGAAAGCTGAAGTCGAAAAAACTAACAAACTTCTTACTGATTTAGGTGCTAAAATCACTAAATCTGATGAAGCAATTCTTGGTTTAAGAGACCTCGCATATCCAATTAAAGGTGAGAAAAAAGGATATTACGTCGACTTAAAACTTGAACTCAATGATATGAAGGCAATTACTGAATTTGATCGTCTTTCTAAAATCAATAGTAATATTATTCGATATTTATTAACTGTTGATAAACAATAGGAGGACTTTATATGATTAATAGCGTAGTTTTAGTAGGTCGTTTAACAAAGGATATTGAAATTAGAAAAACTCAAAATAATTTAAGTGTTACTAGTTTTAGTATTGCGGTTGATAATCGTACTAAAGACGCCGAAGGTAATCGAACAACAAGTTTTATTAACTGTACAGCTTGGCGACAAAACGCTGATATTCTCAGCCAATATGCACACAAAGGAAGCTTAATCGGAGTTGAAGGATCGCTTCAACAACGAAGTTTCACTCGTCGTGATGGAACCAAAGCCAGCGTATTAGAAGTTGTTGTTAATAGTGTTACTTTACTTGAATCAAAAGGAACCAGAACACAAGGTGCTAATGGTGCAACTAAAACAGTTGAGCCAAGTTCAGCTCCAGTTGATGTTCCTGATACATCAGAAGAGAAGACTGATGTTACTTCGGGTGATTTAACCGATGATGACTTACCATTCTAGGTAGAAAGAGGAAAAAATTATGGCATTCATGAAAAAAAGAATGAAGAAGAAAGTTTGCTATTTTACCAAAAATAAAATTACTTACATCGATTATAAAGATGTCGAGTTATTAAAGAAGTTCGTTAGTCCTAGTGGAAGAATTTCTCCACGTAGATTAACCGGCACTAGTGCTAAACCACAACGTGAATTAGCTCGTGCTGTCAAAAACGCTCGTTATATGGCATTACTTCCATATCTTGGAGAATAGTTAATTTAAAAAAATAGCCCTCGATTAAGAGGGCTTTTTTATTGAAATTATTGTGGAATTTTAATTTTTAATAAATATTAGTTTTAATGCCTTTTCTATTGTATAATAGAAAAGGTATTTTATTATGCAAAAGAAAAATTCAAAAGCTAATCTCGCTGTATTGATTATTGCTGCTATTATTGAATTAACAGTAGCAGTTTTTACCTTGCTCTATGTTTTTAACACTTTTGACTTACAAACCAAACTTCTTCCTGAAGTCTTAGGTTATATCACTCTTGGTGTTACTTTTCTTGATGCAATCTTATGTTTAATTTTGGTTTTTGCAATTAACAAAGTCAAAGAAAAGACTGATATTAAGATGAGTGATGTTGTCGGAGCCGATATTAAAGAAGCCTATATGTTTGGCAAGATTGGTCTTGTTGTTGTTAACGAAGATGGTATTGTCCTTTGGGAAAATGATTTGTTGCTTGATCGACAAATTAATATTATTTCTCGTAATATTTTTGAATGGTATCCTAAACTTAAAGATTTCTTGAATCAAGATGTTGGCGATAAGATTACCATTAATCAAAATAATATGGATTATGAAGTTAAATATCTTAAAGCAGCTGGCTTATTTATTTTTAGAGATATTACTGATTACGAATACTTGTATCGTTACACTAAAGAGCAAGCTACATGTGTTGGTATTGTTATGATAGATAACTATGCCGATATTGTTGGTAATACGGATGTCGTTAATGAAGTTATTTCAAGCGTGAGAGATATTATTAATGCTTATGCCAAAAAATATAATTGTTTACTTAGACCATATCGAAACGATGCTTACTTTGTTATTTGCAATTTCCAATCATTAAGCGATATGAAAAAAGATGGTTTCTCTTTAATTGATGATGTTCGTCATCTTCAAGTTAAAGAAACCATTCAACCAACTCTTTCAATTGGTTTTGCACATGATTTCCCAGATGTTAATAAATTAAACGAAATGGCAAGCAATGCGATTGATATCGCAATGAGTAGAGGTGGCGATCAAGTTGTCGTTTCTAAATACGGCAGCGAACTTGAATTCTTTGGTGGTAAGAGTGAGGCTGTCGAAGTTGGTAATAAAGTTAAAGTTCGTGTCTTTAGTGATTCGCTTATTAGCTTAATTAATCGTGCTAGTAACGTTATTATTATGGGTCACAAAGATATGGATATGGATGCTCTAGGTGCTTGTTTAGGTGTTAAAGCAATTTGTGATGCTTGTGGAAAAGAAGCGTATATTGTTTTTGATCCTAAACTTACTGAACTAAAAACAAGAACCGCTTTTACGAGTTTATTTACTCGTGAGCAAGTTGTTAAACTTGCGGTTACTCCACGTGAAGCCATTGATCTTGTTAAACAAGAAAGTGTTGTTGTCGTTTGCGATATTTCTCGACCAACCTTAACAATGTGCCCAAAGATTTTAGAGCAAACTGATAAGATTGTAATCATTGATCACCATAGAAGAGCAACCGAGTTTATTGAAAATCCAGTTTTATTTAATATTGAACCAGGAAGCAGTTCTTCCTCTGAACTTGTGGCGGAAATGGTGAAATATAATAGTAGACCTAATAAGATTCCACTTGATCCAACTTTTGCGACGATTATGTTAAGTGGTATTTTCCTAGATACCGGTTTCTTTAAATCAAAGACAACTGGGCTTAGAACGTTTGAAGCGTCGATGATTCTTAAAGAATATGGTGCCGATAATGCTTTAGCCGATGATTTATTAAAAGATGAATACGAAGAGTATGCTCTTGTTAATAAGATTATTAGTACGCTAAAAACCCCTTACTATGGAGTTTGCTATTGTGTTTGTGAAGAAGATGAAATCATTGAACAAGCCACTCTTGCAAAGGTTGCAAACCAATGTATTCAATTTAAAGGTATTAATGCCTGCTTTGTAATTGGTAAAACGACGGAAGATACTGTAAGAATCAGTGCCCGTAGTGATGGAACAGTTAATGTTCAAATTTTAATGGAAAGAATGAATGGTGGTGGTCACTATAGTATGGCGGCTGCTGCAATTAAAGACTCAACTGTCAAAAAGACAGAGAATGCTCTTCTTGAAGTTTTACAAAACTATTTAGGAGAAGCTAGAAGTAAGAAAGAAGATACGAAAGGAAGTTAGTTATGGAAGTCATTTTACTTGAAGATGTTAGAGGTGTAGGCAATAAAGGAGAAACAAAAAAAGTAGCTGATGGTTATGCCATCAATTATTTGATTGCTAAAAATTTAGCGGTTAGAAAGACTACTGAATCAATTAATACCCTTAAAAGAGAGCAAGCTAAAGAAGAAGAGCGCCAAGCCCAATTAAAAGCAGAAGCACTTGTTAATAAAGATAAACTCGAAGCAATTACGCTTGAGTTTAAAGCTAAAGGTGCCCATGATCACATCATGATTGGCGAAATTTCTACAAAAGAAGTTGTTCGTGTATTGAGTGAACAATATAAGATAAATATTGATAAAAGAAAGTTTGTCGATAAGATTAAGATTAATGCTTTTGGAACAACAGTTTTAAATAATGAATTATATAAAGGGGTTGTTGCTAAAATTAAAGTTCATGTCAGTGAGGAAAATTAATGCCTAATTCAAATCTCCCACATAATGATGATTGTGAAGAAACAGTTCTCGGTATAATGCTTCTTGATCCTAAGGCTTGTACAGATGCTTTAGCCTTGCTTAAAGATGATGATTTTTATATTGATAACGTTAATCATCGTGCGGTTTATCGCGCTATGAAGGAGCTTTCGTTTGGAAATATTCCTATTGATATTCATACAGTTGGCGATTACTTAAATAAAGCCAAAATTCTTGAATCAATTGGTGGCGTTGATTATCTTGTTAGTTTAACTGATCGTGTTACTGGTTTTACAAATTTAGGTTACTATGCAGATTTACTTAAAGACTATGCTTTGATGCGTGAATTAATTACTACAGTTGATGAAATTCGAGATGATGCAAACAAACAAAAAGTAGAAAATTTCTCTTCCTTTGTTGGTCAAGCTGAAGCTAAAATTACTATGATTACGGCTGAGCGCAAACTCTCTGGTTTTAAAAGTGCGAAAAATATTTCAGCTGAACTTGGTAAAGAAATTGAATCATTAAATAGCAGTAATTCTTTCGTTGGTATTACAACTGGATATCGTAATCTCGATAATATTTTAAATGGTCTTCAAAAAGGTAATTTAATTGTCTTGGCGGCTCGTCCTGGCGTTGGTAAGAGTGCTTTGGGTTTAAATATCGCTTATAATGCTGCACAAAAAACCAATCGTCCAGTAGCGGTTTTTTCGCTTGAAATGTCAAACAATGAAATTATGAGGCGTTTATTTTCTAATCGTGGAACTGTTCAATCTGATCGCATTAATAAGGGTATGCTTAGTAAAGATGACCGTTTACGATTAAAAGAAGCCGAAACCGAAATTAGTAAAGTTCCTTTATATATAGATGATACGGCTGCAATTCCACTTGAAGATTTAGTTTCAAAAGCGAAAAAACTTAAAAACGATTTAGGTGATTTAGCACTTTTGGTGGTAGATTATATCGGTCTTGTAAGTGTTCCTTTAAAAACTGAAAATACGGTTTTACAAATTAGTCGTGTAACCTCAACTTTAAAACAATTAGCCAAAAACCTTGATATTCCAGTTCTTGCTTTAGCACAAGTCAATCGTCATGTTGAAGATCGTGAAGATGCGAAACCAGAATTATCTAACTTAAAGGATAGTGGTTCGATTGAACAAGATGCTGATCAAGTTATGTTTATTTATAATCCAAATCAAGTTTCACCAAAATTCAAAAAGAATAAGAGTAAATATCCTGATAAAGATGGTGATGAAAAGGATGATGATATTCCAGATACCGCGACAACTCAACCAGTTGAAACGAAGAGTAATCCGGATTCAGGAGAGCTTTGTCAAATTATGGTTAAGAAGAATCGAAATGGTGGTCTTGGTAATGTTAATTTATTATTCTTTAAAGCTTATCAAAAGTTTGATATGCCAAGTCCAGAAGCAATGGCGGAATTTAATAAATATTTTCCAGGTAATGAAGGCTAATAATGAAGATGCATGTTATTGCTAGCGGGAGTAAAGGTAACGCGAGCATTATTTATAATGATGAAACAGTAATCCTTGTCGATATGGGAATTACTCGAATTAGATTAAGTGAAGGACTAAAAGAAATAAATAAAAGTATTAAAGACATTAATTATGTCTTTTTTACTCACGAACATAGTGACCATATTAAAGGGGCCCAATATTCACCAACCAAGCTTTTTTATTCCCGTGCCGGTACTCTTCCATTAATTGAAGATCATGAGCTCGAATTATTTAAAGAATATTATTTTAATTCGATTAAAGTAATAACTCTTTTGACAAGTCATGATGCGACTTCTCCTTGTGGATTTTTATTTAAGGATAAAGAAAACTCTATAGTATACCTCACGGATTCTGGATATATTCCGGATGTAACTTTAAAAGCCATTATGAATAAAGACTATTATTTTATTGAATCAAATCACGATGTTGAAATGCTAATCAATAGTTCGCGTCCAGAAGTTTTAAAGAAAAGAATTCTTAGTGATTTAGGACACCTATCTAACGAACAAAGTGCACATTATATGACTTTATTAGTTGGTGATAAAACGAAAGGGATTATGCTCGCTCACTTGAGTGAAGAGTGTAATACGCCTGAGAAAGCAATAGAAACCTATCGAAATATTTTTGATGAAGAAGGTCTTTCATTAAGAAATATAAAGCTTTCTTGTGCTAAACAATATGAAAGTGTGGACTTTATAATATGATTAAAATAAATATCTATTGTGTTGGTTCTTTAAAAGAGAATTATTTAAAAGAAGCGAGTGATGAATATTTAAAAAGGTTATCACGTTATGCAAAAGTTTCAATTATTGAAGTAAATGAGGCAAAAATTAATAGTTTTGATAACATCTCTTTAATTGAAAAAACTTTAGATGGAGAAAGCAAGAATTTATTGGCGCGAATTAAGGATGAAGAATATTTGGTTTTATTAGATTTACATGGTAAAGAATATACCAGCGAAGAACTTGCTTTTTCCTTTAATAATTTAGTTTCTAAAGGGACTTCTTCTTTCGCATTGGTGATTGGGGGAACCCTTGGTTTAAGTGATGAGTTAAGAAAAAAGGCTCGAGCAAAAATCTCGTTATCAAAAATGACATTTCCTCATCAATTAACTAGAATTATATTATTAGAGCAACTTTATCGTATTTTTAAGATTAATAATCATGAATCGTATCATCATTAAGGAGTTTAAATATGGAATTTAAGGAATTTGATAATTATAAAAAAGAAAATGATAGTCGATTTATCGGATCAATGAAATATACTATCGATAAAGAACATGATTTTTATTTAGAACCAAATTTTGAATCGCAGCTTAATTATTTAAGTGAACGTTTTAGAGATCGTTATTCAGAAATTATTGGTTCAATGATGAAACTAGTTCAGAAGAATAAACACGTGATATTTACTGCTGATTTTGAAAATCCAGTAGTGATTTTAGATGGTTATGTTTATAAAGAAGTCGAAGATATTTCAAATCCTTTAAATATTGATAGTGGATATATTAGTCGTGGTAGTGATTATGGCGATTAAATGGTAACTACTATCAATTTTTATTTTTGCTAGAAGAGAAGATACTCATAGTATCTTTTTCTTTTACCAAATAAACGCTAAAAACTACCAGATAGTTAAGAATTATTTATATTATTGCTTTATTAATATATATTTATCGAAGAAAGGAGAATTATGAAAGTTAATGTTATTATTAACCCAACTTTTAAAGAAGATATCGAGGTTGATATAAAGGCCCAAAAAGAAGATGAAAGAATTGCTAAAATTACAAGTATTCTAAATGAATCGAACGAGAAAAATCTTGTTGGATATGAAGCGGAAAAGTTTGTGATTTTAGATTTAAAAAAGATTTATTATTTTAGCACTGAAAATGGTAAAGTCTTTGCTCATCTCGAAAAAGAAAAATATCTTGTAAAAAAGAGAATATTTGAACTTTTAGAGTATGTAAAAGATAAACCAAATTGGTTTTTAATTAATCAAGGAGCGATTGCTAATCTTGATAATGTTTTAAGAATGGAAACATATTTTAATGGATCTATTGTGATTGTTTTTAACAATAATGAAAAAGAATATGCATCTAGAATTCAAACAAGTTTACTAAAGAAGAAACTTGGGTTATAGGAGGATATATATGAAAAAGAAATATTTAATTGATGCTTTAAAAAGAGGAGCGATTGCCGAAGTTACTGGTTTACCAATTGTGCTCATTATTTTTATGATAATTTATCTAAGCATTAAATATGCAACCGGGAACACAGATAACCCTGAGATGAATACAATGTATTTTATGTTAAGGTTAGTCGCGAGTTTCTATATTACATGCTTTATTTTTGGAGCCGCAACGGAAGTTTATCAAATAGAAGAATTGCCAATCGGTTATGCAATAGCGATTCACTTTACTTGTTTATTTGTTTGCTGGTTTAGTTGCGCTTCGCTAGGAAGATGGATTGATCTCACGAATTGGATTGCTTGGATTATTAGTATAAGTGCTTTCATTGTTACTTACTTAATTGTTATCTTGATAGTCTTTGCAGTAAATAAAAATAAAGTTAAAAAGATTAATAGCAAATTTAAGAAATAAAAAAGCCCAGCGATTTAATTCGGTGGGCTTTATTTAGTAATTTTTATTTAGTGGTTGGGCCAGTAGGAGATAAGGTTTTCATTGAAAGCCACATGACTCTAAATCCATAGATGATAACATAAAGCATGATTTCGTACCCTGAGAAGATAAAGCCTAAAATCATTGCTAACAAGGCTGGAGTTAAAGCTGTCCAATAAGCAACATTGAAACATTGTTGGAACTTAATAATACGATTTGGATTATTCTTACCACGAGTCATTAAGAAGAGAACTAGACCCATAAGGAGAGTAATACTACTATTTACAGCAGTAATGATTCCAAGTTGTAACCAAGTATAAGTTGAACGATTGTTGATGTAGACTTGATCCATGAATCCTTTAAAAAGATTTAAAGAAGCAGTGGAATTTTCGTTACGAGTAGCATTACTTGAAACATAGAAATATTTTAAGGATGTAATCTCGCTTGATAAATGAGCATAATCACCATTAACCCCACCAACAGATGTATAAGTACCTGATTTATATAGTGCACTCGCAAAATATTTATTACTAAAAACCATATAAGAAGCATCACGACCACTAGTTGAATTAACACCTAAAGCCGCAATTGTTGATAAGGTTGTTGAGAAGTTAGCATCTTCACTAAGATAGAAAACTTGGAAATCAACACGACTTGTTGTATGCTTATCATCAGCAGTTGTTGTGTGCTCATAAAGTAAATAATTGTTACTACTTGATAAAGTGATTCCACTTAATTTAGCACTTTGAGTAGAGTTATCAAAAGTTATTGAATAACCTTTTGAATTAGCATCTTCAAGGAAACTATAAAATCCTTCATCATAGTTATAAATATAGGTACTATTTACGAACTGACTGCCAGCAGAGGTGGCGGCATGTACAGTAAGTGGGATGACTGAAATAATAATACTCACTAAAGCAACAATAACAGCAATATACCATTTACTTCCTAAACCGACTTGGAAGGCTCCATCGTTACTGTAAAGTGTTCTAAAATATTTCTTAAAAGCTTCCCAGTTAAAGTGTTTCTTTTGTTTTTCGACTTTGTAATTTTGACTCATAGAATTATCCTTCACGTTTATTTGCTTTAATAGTATAAACTATTAAAGTCTATTACGCAAAATAATCTTATTAAGATATTTCGTTCTAAATTGATTAATTTCATCGTTAATAATTTGAATTATATATATTTCTTGCTAAATTATTAAAAAGAATATAAGATAATGCCACTGGGGATGTCTTGGTTTCGACATATGTCTGCAGGGCATAGAGTGCAAGTCGCTTGGAAACGTTATATTCCAAAAAAATATAATTGCCAATAATCGACAATTCGCATTTGCTGCCTAGTTGCAGCCGACTTAGTTTCGCTCTTATATAAATAGAGAGTGCGCGGATCTTACTTACTTCGCTTCTTACGAGTAAAAATCCGTCATAACAAGAAGATAAGTAATGACTATGATTATGTGTCATTAACGAAAAAAATATAATCTAGCGTGTGAAAATTTGTGTCGTTTGCTAGCACGCAAAAATAAAAACGTACACTAAACTTGTAGAGTTTATGTGTGGCGACATATGGACCGGGGTTCAACTCCCCGCATCTCCACCAGAATAAGTTATTTTTGATAAATATGGTCTTGAAAACTTATTAACTTTAAAAAACAGCCATTTTTGTTTATCAACAAAAATGGCCTTTTTATTTATTATTCTTTTAAATTTATAGCCTTCAACCTATAATGTCCGAAAGAGGTATATTATGAAAAAGATTGGATATTTATTAATTGCAGGCCTTTTTATTTTTAATTTAGCAAGTTGTGATAACGGAAGTAGTGATTGGAGTGGTGAACAAGGATACTTGGAAGCCCAAGGTAAATGGGCAAATGTTGGTAAAGGTTCATTGGAGTTTGCCTTAAATAGTAATGGTGGAACTCTTGTTAGTGAATTAAAAGCTGAATATATACAAACATATGTTGGAGCAAAGGCGTTAACGGTAAAATCTATCAATAGACTTAGTGATACTAATTTTAAGATTGAATTTAGTGGAACAATTACTGATACCACAGTTGATGGTATTATTTTAAGTTCAAAAGCGATTGTTAATGGTACTAAAAATTATTTATCAGTTTTCTTAGTGACGGATAATGTAATTTATAAGACCTCTTCTCGTGAAACGACAAATAATGATCTTTATGCTTTAGATACAACTTTAGGTTTATATAATGGAGCTAATTGGGTGGAAAGTGCGATTACTTCAACCAACATTGTTGCTACTTCTAAAGACAGCGCGTTTCCTATTACCTTAGTTACTCTTGATTTAAATTATTTAAGTAAAAGTGAAATAAGAGTTAAAGCCTCTACTTTAAAGATAAATAGTGGGCACTTTACAATTGATGTTGCGAGTGTAACCAATAGTTTTGGCGCAAATTATAGTTTCAATTTTTAATTAAAAATAAAACGACATAGTCAAGCTATGTCGTTTTTTGTTTAAGAAGTTCTTCCAGGGTATTAACAACATTTTGATCTAATTTATTTTTAAATTGTTCGCGCATCATCTTAAATGTTTCTTCTTTGGAGAAGCCTTTTCGATAAGCTCGGTTGCTCGTTAAAGCATCATAGACATCACTAACAGCAAGAATTCTTTCTTGCATCGTGACTTCTTCGCCTTTAAGTTTACTAGGATAGCCGGAACCATCTAATAATTCATGGTGATGAAGAGCAATTGAGGCGACTTCTTCGCCATAAACACCTTTAAGATATTCATAGCTATATACCGGATGTTTTTTAATGATTTCAAATTCTTCGGGAGTTAATTTACCGGGTTTATTTAAGATTTTGGAAGGAATTTTACATTTCCCAACATCATGAAAAGTCGCAGCATGCATGATTTTAGAAACATCATAATTAGGTATTAATTTGCCAGCCAACAAAACACTATAATCAGATACACGGTTATCATGCTCTAATAAATAAAGGTCTTTTTCTTTGACTAATGTAGACAAAGCTTTTAATTTATCGTAATCAATATCATTTTCTAATGAAGTATTCGTAATAAGAATAACAATGGAAGAAGTGAGCCCAACAATATGATAATTTTCAGGTTCAAAAATAGACAAAGAATCACCTTCTTTTAAGAGATATTTTTTATTAAGAAAAGTGATATTAACTTTACCCTTAACGACATGCAAAGTGTGTTCGACATCTTTATCATCATCAATATTATTGTCTCTTACTGAAACAATAAGGGTAGTTCCTTTAATCAGTCGATAGGAATCAACACTATAATCAAAACCATTATATATATTATTATTGGCAGGTTTCCTTTTTTTGAACGCTTTAGGTTCGTGTTTTAAATATGTTTTCATATCACATTTATTATTTTATTATATTCTACAACTTTTTATTTTTTATATAAAA
>Ga0183101_1000256_pt3 | contig 19607 bp, 16 predicted proteins | sample Biomet3_FD_127790 | JGI IMG/M metagenome (GOLD analysis project Ga0183101, IMG submission 127790) | Microbial communities from bioreactor (seeded with sewage sludge) at LBNL, California, USA - Biofuel metagenome 3 | ecosystem: Engineered > Bioreactor > Anaerobic > Unclassified ...
TATAACATAGGAAACGTTGAAATTGAAGAATCAGATAATGGAGCATTGGTCATCGGTTAAGCACTAAATTCCTTATCTTGTAGATGTTTTTATCTGATAATACCTTTATAGCTGTATCTCTATGTCTCCTCGTTCCCCACCTACTCTTGAAGACTCTCTTCGGGAAATGTTTCCCGAAGAGTGGTTAAGACAAACTTCCAAAGAAACTGGTCTTATAATACGTGAACGTAAAATTGACCCTGTCATCATCTTTTGGGTTTTAACTCTGAGTTTTGGTGTACGCTTGCAGCGTACACTCGCCAGTTTGAAACGCGAATATGAAACTGAATCCCATAAAACCATAAGCGATAGCAGTTGGTACTATCGTTTCACTCCAGAACTTGTTGAGTTCCTACATCAGTGTGTAATTCACGGCATAGAAGAACTTGCAAAAGAACCTGGTAGAAAACTTAGCAAGAAACTCGAAAACTTCCAGGATATTATCATTCAGGACAGCACAATAGTTCGTCTTCATTCTTCTTTATCAGATAAATTTCCAGCAGCAAGAGCAAGAACAGTAGCTGCTGGGGTAAAAGTCGGAGTTGTGGTAAGTGCAGTTGCTAACGGACCTAAAACCGTTGCTGTGTACTCCGAAAAAACAGCTGAGATCAAAACATTAAAAATAGGTCCCTGGATCAAAGACCGTATTCTGCTTGTTGATCTTGGTTTTTACAAAACTCAGATGTTTGCAAGGGTTGAGGAAAATGGGGGATATTTTGTCTCAAGAATTAAAAAAAATATGGATCCCATTGTTGTTTTAATAGAGGAAGGAGTGCCTAAAACAAAGTGCAAAGATTTCATAGGGAAGCCTATTAGTGAGTGTATTAAGCAACTCTCGGGAAAAGATATTGATGCAGTTGTAAAAATAGCATTCAAAAGAAGAGAGTATAAAGGCAAGCAAAAACAGGATGAAATGAATGTACGTCTTGTAGCGGTATACAATGATGAGGATGAAAAGTACCACATTTATATCACAAATATTCAGAAAGATATTTTGAATGCAAGAGACATTGCAAACTTATATGGGGCAAGATGGGACATAGAACTACTATTTAAGGAATTGAAAAATAAATATGCGCTGGACGTTCTTGAAACAAAGAATGTGCAGGTAATTGAAGCTCTAATCTGGACAGCAATATTGACACTAATCGTTAGCAGAAGAATTCATTCTCTTGTAAGAAACTCAACAACTCATCCTGAAAAAATGGCTAGATATACGCAGTTACGGTGGAGTACAATATTTGCAGAGAATGCATCTGATTTATTGACAGTAATTCTTCATAGATGTGGAATTCAAAGAACTTTTGAAACGATAATGAGTGTATATGAAAGTCAAGCATTAGATCCGCATGTAAACAGAGAAAGGTTTAGAGATGAATGGATTGAATAATAATTGAATGAAGTGGGTTCAAAAAGAGTAACAAGAGAAGGAAATGAATCCTTAACCGATGACCAATGAAGCAGTATTATGAATCTACTATTCTATCCTGAATCTATTTTTTATCCTGAATCTATTATTCTATTTTTTGGATCTACTCGACTCTGTTCCAAAATCTAGTGATTTTTGCGTTTTTTGATTGAAAATCTGAATTCGCAAGAAGACTCCGGTTATCATTAAAATCAATATTCGACATCTAAAGACTTCAATTCTTAAATTGTATCACAAGGATTGTGACCAATTACAAAATCTAGTGATTTTGAACTTTACATTCATCACTAGATTTTGGTACTGAGTCAACGGAAGCTCATCGGCATCCAGGTTTATTACAGACCGCGAGAAATTTCGTATATTTACGAACAAATGATGCCTTAAAAATAGGGTGAAAATTCTGGAGGAATTGCGAACGGGCAGAAACATAGCAAAAATCTGGTTTTAGGGGTGTAGTTTAGGATATTAGGAGGGTCTGATGTTTTCAGTAGACACCCGTTCGCATGTAAACAAACAACTTGTGGATATAAATACCTTTCGTATATATACGAACAGTATTCAGGCTATACAAAAAACTCTCTGAGAAAAAGATATTGGAAAACGCTCTGTCAATATTCCAGTAGTTTTTATAAAATTCAAAAAGCTTTCTATTCTTCTGAAAAGCCCGGGAGTGACACATATCCTCAGGAACAAACTTTAGAAAAGTTTGATCAAAACTTCTTCAAAAAAAGTTTGATCAAAAATCCAGGTGTTTAAGAAAAGTGTAATAAAGATCACTCACTTTTTTGATCTTCCTGAGGTTCAAGGAGAGCATGTGTTCGGTTAATTATCTCTGTTCTTGCTTCATAATCCAGAAGTATCCGCTCTCCGAATTCAACACTGTGCACAATTCCTTCTTCATACAGCCATGAGAGGATTGACATTCCTTTTTCCGAATTAGGAAGGGAAAGAGAGCAAAAACACCAGGGAGGCAGATGCTTTATTATCTCGTCTTTTAGCGCAGCCATACCTGTGCCTTTTTTTGCAGAAACAAAGACCGGATTTGGGGCCATATAGCCTATATGATCCATAATGGCTTTAAGTTCGGATTCATTAACCAGATCAGCTTTATTAAGCACGGTAATAATAGGAACTCCCTGTATCCGGTCCCAGAGAGTATCGTGAGATGTCGAAAGTTTCTGCAGGATCGTTTCAGGTTTTTCGCTTGCATCCACTACCAGGAGTATAAGGTCCGAGAGAAAAATCTCGTCAAGAGTGGACTTGAAGGCGTCAACCAGCCAGTGAGGAAGATCCTCTATAAACCCCACTGTATCGGTCAAAAGAGCTTTTCGTCCCCCGAGGTCCAGAGCCCGGGTCATGGGCACAAGTGTTGTAAAAAGCATGTTCTTTGCCTCAACGCTTTCATCTACAATTGCGTTGAAAAGCGTGCTTTTTCCGGCGTTTGTATATCCTGCAAGGGAAATCAAGGAAAAACCTTTCCTGTGCCTTAAAGCTCGAAGGGATTCGTCGTCCTTTTCTGCAGATTCAAGTTCATTCCGAATCCTTGTTATCCTCTTCTTCAGGTCCTGTTCATAAGAATCCTCGTAGTCCCCAAGCCCCATGAAGCCTGCCCGTTCCTCTTTTTTAAGGAGAGACACAACAGCTCTTGCCCTGGGTACCTCGTATCTCAGTCTTGCCAGTTCGACCTGGAGTTTTGAGCGGTGAGTGGTTGCTCTTTTTGCAAAGATCTCAAGGATGAGCTGGAATTTATCGATAACCTGGCATCTGCAGATTTCCGAGACATTAAAGAGCTGGGTTGTAGAGAGCCTGTTATAGAAAATGACTTTCTCTGCGCCCTTACTCCTGGCAAGTTCGGCAAGTTCCTCAATTTTCCCCCGTCCAAGCTGATACTTTGAATCGGGGTACCTGGTTTGCTTAAGCTCACCAACTGGCAGGTAACCTGCAGCCTTTGCAAGCTCTCTAAGTTCCTGTAAAAGGTATTCTTCACGTTCAGGGTCTGAATTGGGAATCGTTCTTTTAACAAGAATTACCCTGTTACCGTTGCCGGATTCGTTATTTGATTTCTGTTCAGCTGAAATTTTTACGCCTCAATTTCAAGTTCTTTTATCAGTAAATTGCGGGCGCTCAGGGAAACATGGTGCACGAGCTCAATTGATTGCCTCTCGGCAATTGATTCCTGATACTTAAAAGCCCTGGAAAACATACTTTCGGTCACCCATTTGGGTTTATTATACATATCCCCCTTTTCTGCCACAATCGTACCCTCAAAGGAAAGCTGGTCAGCCGTATCTTCGATTAGCTGCACGACGTCCAGCAGGCTGGGAGCTCTTTTTTGCCAGAGGGGAAGGATTTTGATCTGTTTGATTTTTTCAATATGGCTAGCCGAAACCGTAAGCGCTGCGGCCGCACATACCATATAATACCCTCCTTTAATCCTGTGCCTGCCAGAGATGTCTACTGCAATAATATCCCACATATATTCTACCCTCGGCTGAAGATATGTTTTTCATAAAATTAAAAAACATTAAGATCAGGGAAAACTCATTTCGGTCAGGTCCGAACCCATATACGAGTATTTACATCTTCGTCCGGCCGATGTCCAGATACTCGATTTCCTCACCTTTCTCAACCGCAAAAAGCATTTTTTTTCTGACGCTGTTTGCAAGCCTGACAGCTCCGGACATAACCGAAAGCCTGAACTCGAAATCCGCAGGGATGGCATTTACAAGGTATTCCGAATGAGGAATTTTCTCTATTGACTCTACCTTTCTGTATACCCTGAAATTTGTCCCGAATTTAAAACCGGTTTTGACCACATGCCCCGAATCTCTGAGATTTTTATATGCACTGTACTTTCTCAGGAAAAAGCTCTCAATCTCCGAGGCTTTCTCGACAAATTCGTCAAATGAAAACACTTTCCCTTTCCTGTCTCGAACCGTTATTATGCCTCTGGAAAAGAGGTAAAGGGATTCGACCAGGGAAAGCTGCAGCCTCTCAGAGTCCAGCATTTTTCCGTAAAAGCCCCTATTATAGAGAGTTTCCAAAGCCTGAGAATCCCAGGCTATTACCCTGTCTTCTAGGAACGTGGCATCGGTTTTGATGGCAGGATATGGCTCAGGCATTTCTCCTTTGGGAACTGCGGTTTTAACCTCATAGAAGGTAAGGTCACTTTCTTCATCCACAACAGCAAGGATAAACTGCTTATGTACGTTCTCTGCCGAGGCAACTGAGTCCTGAAGAAGTTTTACGGGAAGGAGTTGCCTTTCAGACTGGACGTGAACAAAAATATTTGCTGCACTTTTACCCGGGTGGCTGCCTCTGGGATACACCCGGAAATCCGCAGCTGATGGCTGAACATAATACCCTCTTTCTTTAAGGTCCTTATAAACTATATATTTCAGCTCAAAATTCGGCTGCCTCAAAGAGGCCTGTTCGAAAAAGGCTCTGAAATCGAGCATTGTGCCTTCGAGTTCGATCTCGAGCTTTCCTCTGGACAGGAGAAAAGCAGCTTCTACAAGCGAGAGTTCAAGCCCTTCGCCTTTAGGACGCCCGAAGTAACCAGTTTTATAAAGTTCGGCTACCGCTTCCTTTCCGGCAAGGACCCGGTCTCCTTTAAGTTGTGTTTTCAATAGATTCACCTGAAAAGAAAATGAAATGAAAATAAGTTCTTTACCAGTCTGGCTTGCTGTAGTTTAATTTGCTATAGCGTAATTTCTCTTGATCTAGGTTCTCATAAAATAGTTTGTTATTAAAATAATTTGTTATAATAATCCAGTTTATCGTGATTGATCTATTGTAATCTAATCTATTGTAATCTAATCTATTGTAATCTAATCTGTTGTAATCTAATCTGTTGTAATCTAATCTGTTGTAATCTAAATTGTTATAATCGATTAATATAATATTGCTTTTTCGACCTTCATATCGAAGGGTAGTGTTTGCATACACTAAGAACGGAGCCTTCCCACATCACGGAAGAACCCTGGACTCCATGAAATTTCTTGCAGCCTCTACAAGTGAGCTTGCAAGCTCTCTGTAAGCAACTCCGTGCAGGTGGGCATACGAGCCCAGGGTATTTCCAGAAATGAGCCCATCCATGCCGTTCTTTATGCCTGTACCTCTTGACAGAGTTATTGCAAATTCAGCATCCTCAGGAATTTCCCTTATTTCAGAATGGTGGAATTCGTGTCCCTTGAAGCTGTTGCCTTTTTTCCCGAGAAGGCAGTCCTTATTAAGGGTTCCGATATTGTAGCTGACCACTCTTGTCTGTCCCATTATAGTATGCCCTGGTAGGGCTCCGACCATTGAATATGTAGATTCCGGCATTGAGGCATCGTGATAAGTGCCTTTTCCGGGGACGCCTGTGCTTATTTTTTCCGTAAGGTACATAAGCCCTCCACACTCGGCATAAATAGGCATGCCTGCAGCAGACGCTGTTTTGATATTCTGGCGCATGGACTCATTTGCTTCAAGTTCGGCTGCAAAGAGTTCGGGATAACCTCCTCCTATATAGAGCCCGTCAACCTCCGGAAGTGATGTGTCTTTAACAGGGCTAAAGTAAAAGATTTCTGCACCTGCAAGATTCAGGAGATCAATGTTATCGTGATAGTAAAAGTTGAAAGCCTCATCAAGGGCAATCCCTATCTTTGGCCTGGGTGCTCCGGGATCGGAGATTGAAGAAAAAATGCTATTATCAGGGCTTTTAAGGGGTTTTGCGCTTTTTGCGATTTCCATAAAGCGGTCTACGTCAATTCCTTTATTGACGATTTCTTCAATGCCGTGAAGGCGGGCTTCAAAGTCTCCATCCCCAAGCCGTCTCCGGCCTTCGAGAGCTGGCATAAGCCCGAGATGGCGCATGGAAATCTGCATCGCGGGGTCTCTTGGAACAATTCCTATAACCGGAACGTCTGTGTAATACTCAATTGCCTCTTTTGCTTTTTCGGCATGGCGGCGGCTTCCTATGTTATTAAGGATAACTCCTGCAATTTCCACATCAGGGTCGAAGTTTCTGTATCCATTGATAAGGGCAGCACTCGAACGGGTAATGCTCCGGGCATTGATTACGAAGATTACAGGGCAATTAAGGATCTTTGCGATCTGGGCAGTGCTTCCAAGGTCGCTTAAGCTTTCAAAACCTTCATAAAGCCCGCGAACTCCTTCAATAATTGCAATCTCCGCTTTCTCGCCGGCCTCGCAGGCATGAGTATAGACATCCAGAATCCCGTTCTCATCCATAAGGTAACCGTCAAGGTTCCGGCAGAACCTGCCAGTTATTTCAGTATGATAACTCGGGTCGATATAGTCCAGAGCGACCTTAAAGGGCTGGACTTTATATCCTCTTGAAACGAGAGCAGCCATCAGGCCCATGGAGATTGTAGTCTTGCCTGAGGAAGAACGGTCTGCGGAAATGAGAATCCTGGGAATATTCCCTGCTGTGGATTGCTTGTCATTAAGCATTTTTTCGATACCCCTTATGTGTTTATTCACCCTGATGTGTTTATTCAACTATTTCCACTATAATTTATTTTGTTAATTCCCTCAACCGCTCATCACTCAGGGAATTGGCTGTAACTCTTTTCTCGTTTTCAAGGATTGCTTTCCCAAGCTTGCGATATATCTGCGCAATATCGGATTCGGGTGCCTTTTCCATTACCGAGTAACCTTCCCTTTCACAGTCCTGAACTACCTGCCTCTTCGGGATAAAAGCCATAAGCTGGCTGCCAATCTCCTCAGAAAACTTCGAAACGATTTCCTCTTCCCTGCTCACGTTTCTTGAATTACAGATTACCCCACTAAGCGGCATTCCTATCTTCGATAAGCCTTTACAGATATTATTTGCTGCATAAAGGGGCATGTATTCTCCTGAGGTCAGGACATAAGCCTCATTTACGAACCCTTTTCTGACAGGGGCAACAAACCCTCCGCAGACGATGTCTCCTGGTACATCGTAAATGATCAAATCTTGCTCTTTTAAGAGATTTCCTGAGACGCTTTTCAATTTCTGGATGGCAACAATGATTCCTCTCCCTGCACACCCTATGCCTGGTTCTGGACCGCCTGCTTCTACGCATTTAACGCCTGCATACCCTTCAAAGACCACGTCTTCTTTCTTTATGTCCACACCCTCACGCAGGAGATCGAGAATGGTTGGGATTCTCCTGCCTCTTAAAAGGGTTATTGATGAGTCACTTTTAGGATCGCAGCCTATAATCATGACCTTCTTTCCTGCCTCGGCGCAGGCAGCGGCAACGTTTGAAGCTGTACTTGATTTGCCTATGCCGCCTTTTCCGTAGATCGCTATGATCTTCTGGTTTTTCAAAGGATCTTCCTCCTGATTTTATCCTGACTCTTCTTGCTCAGGCTTCCTTTGCAACTTCCCTTAAGGTAGCCCCAAACTCGGATTCCACAATCCCACTGACTCCCAGTGTTTTCGGGTGGAGGTCGATTTCTACCAGCACATACTCATGCCCCATCTCTTTTAAGGGCAGGACCTGTCTCGGGCCGTTAGTTATCGAAATCAGTTCCATGTTCTTTATGTTCTCCATAGGAATTGCATGTGGAACACCCGAAATGACTGCAAAATCAAAGTCACTGTATTTTTCTTTTATTAATTTGCTGACCTTTTCGCCTGCAATCGGGTACTCGTCCATACCGCCAATGATTTCATGCACCTCAACCCCATGTGCTTTGAGGTCTCTCGTTATATATTCGGCATGCTGTCTTACTCTGGGAAGCCCGAGCTCCGGGTCGATATTTGCCATATTGATAAGGTTTTCTTTTTTCCCAAGAGCTGCTGCAACCTCATTGACTGCAAGGGTAATGTCTGCAAACATGTAGCCGGTTTCTTTTTTAGCGTTCATGATGACAAGGCCCTTTTTGCCATCCTTGAGGAGTTGAATTACACGCTGTGCGGCTTTGTATTTGACATCTCCGCGGGAGGGGGCAAGGTATTCTCTGCTTGCAGCCCCAAACTTTTTTTCCACTTCTGTAGCTTTTTCAAGGAGATACTTCTGACGCTCGAACTCTTTGTGATCAATAATCCCTACATCGAGTGCAGATTCCAGGGCAAAGAGTACTCCTTTTGTGTTATTATGATAGCCTGCGTGCACCTCAACTTCGATTACAGGGACATCAGGATTTGCCTCTAACACGGCGTCATGCATTTCTTCCCCTATAATCATGCTGGGACAGGTTCCTACAATACCTATAAGTTTTGGATTGAAAAGTTCCACTGACTTGTTGATAAGTTGTACAAGTTTGTCATGCCCTCCGAAAATGAAATTATTTTCATCAAGGCCTGTGGTAACCACATGTATACCGTCTTCTTCGAGCAGCCTTGCATGTTTAAAGGAACACCCTGGAGGCCCATGCAGGATAGCAACATCAACATTTAAGTCTCTCAGAGTGTAAAGAGCCGCAACTATGGAACTTGGGCGGGGATGAATTATTGAAATCTCTTTTTCAGCCATGACAAATCCTCTTGCTTAGATAATAGGGATACTGATAAGAATGATAGAACGCATTTTCCTGAAAACTTCTGTGTCCTCAGGATATGAACTATCACCTGTAACACAATGGAATTGGGAAACACGATCAGTTGAAATTAAAGCGAGTAATGGAAACGAATACAGATTGGAAGAGCCTATATAAAACTCTATCATAAAAATTTCGGCAAACGCCTGCAGCCTATTGTGGTCTGTATCCGGAATAGGCTCGGACCCAAATTATATATTCGAGATTGCTATCCTGAGCAGAAATTCCTGAGTAATTCTTGTAATTCTCAAATTAGCCGGAATTTCTGGAATTCTTCAACAATTCCTTAACTATTTCTCAGTGAAGAACCTCATTATACAGTTATGAAATAATTTTAGCGGAAGCATTTTACCGAAGAGAGTATTATATCGTCGCCTCCTGCAAATTCCGAAGCTTTTGAAAGCCCTTCTGGAAGATTACGTGCATAAGAAACGTTTTTCTCATTTACTACCTTCATCCGTTCTCCTACCAGGATAACCTGCTTACACTTTGCACCGAACTTTTCTACAAAGCCCTGCACAAGTTCAGGAGGCAGCCCTTCACAGACCTGCGAGGCTTCTTCTCCCAACACAAGGATGATACCTTTCTTTTTTTCATCCTTTCTCTTAAGGAGAGCGTAATCAAGAGCTTTTTCGGCTGAGAGAATATCCATGCCGGAATTGGAATTGTCTATCAGGGAGACGCCGTTCATTTCTGTTTCCTGCATCCTGCCTGAAAGCCCTCTAAATCCTTCGATTGCCGAAATAATAGATTCAGGTTTAGTTCCAAGTTCGAGGGCGGCTGCCGACGCTGCGACAAAAGCAGTCCTGTAAGCCGAAACATTATATCCTGGGCACAGGGAAGCTGATAAAATTTTCTTTCCCCTGTGCATAAAGCGAATTCCAGAACCTGAAGATGTAGGCGAAGCCTGGAATTCGGTTGAATCTGCTGGCATTGATGAATCTGATAGGCCAGCTGAGGTTGATGAATCTGATAGACTGGTTGACCCTGATAAACCTGATGGCTCGCCCGGCCCTGGTAAGTCTGAAGGCATTACTAACTTTGAGGGTACTGATTGGGCTGAAGTCCCGGGTCCAGTTTCCAGCACAAAGTCGGCTATTTGGCCTGAGGTCTCTGAAACCTGATCATTGAACGGGTCTTTGAATGTTAAAACTTTTACCTGATCTTTTTTTGCAGCTTTAAGGGCTTTTTCGGCTCCTGCATTGATTAGAAGGATACTTTTGGGTTTTGCATTTCTGATGAGCTGGAGTTTTGCCTCGCTTGCAAGGGCTGTATTATTTGCAATCCCATAGTCTGGGGAAAGGGTTGTAAGAATCCCCAGGTCAGCAGTGCCTGTGCCTCCGATCGAGATCTCGAAGATAAAAAAATCCGGCCTGAGTCCAGCCTCAAAAGCTTTCTCAACTGCAACCAGAATGCTTCCGGGAGTTATGCTCAGGCCTTTATAAATAAGAGAAGAAGTACCCGCTTTCCAGTATTCGAGCCCCCGTGAAGTGTGCAGCACGACTTCAAATTGCCTGGAGAGCATATCAGCCAGGAGGGATGCAGTACTTGTTTTTGCTTTTACACCGGTAACCTCGACCGTTTTTATGCCTGAAAGCCTTGAATCGCCTTTGAGAATTTCTCCAACAATTTCATGGTGCGAAAGGATGTTTTTTTTCTGCGCCCTGGCTTCTACAAGCATCGAATAGGTAGGATCAAGATGTACAGGCGCAACAATCAAGTCGAATCCTGAGGTAGAAAGAGGAGTTTTTGAGCAGTGTATCCCATACTTTTCCTCAAGTTCAAGCAGCGTTTCAGGCTTGACTGTACAGTATACATCTATCCCGCTTACTTCATTTCCAGCGGCTGCAAGGCTTTTTGCGATAGGAATGCCGCCGTGGGTCAGGTCGAGCACGGCGAACTTTTTCCGATACAGGTCCATGATAAAACCGGACCTCAGGTATGAATTTAAAGGGCTTCCTGAACCCTTTTGAACACAAGGTCGGCGATAAGCTCATCGGCTCCTAGAGGGTTTGCATAGTACAGAGGAACGGCTTTTCCATCAATTTTCAGGGTACCGCAGCCATTTTCGTCCAGGCTCAGGATCTCCGGGATATCCTTTGTTATATGAACCCCAGATGCCAGGAAAACCGGTACTGCTGCAATTTTTGTCACGCCGGTACCTGAAAAGCCTTCGATTGCCTCTCCAAGGGTTGGTTCACTGTTTTCCATAAAGCCGGCTCTAACAACGACATCCGAGTGTTTCCGTGCTATATGATCTGCGATCTGAGTGACTACTTCCTTATTGTAAGGCAGCTTGCTCCCATGGCCTATGGCCAGAATTCCAAGTTTTTCTGTCATTTTTAAAACCTCAATCTCTGTCTGTTCAGGATTAACACAATCATTCGGATTTGTAATAATGAAGAGTTTAACATAGTTAGGATTTATATGATATAATTCTTTTGAGAAAATTCTTTTGAGAAATAACAGCGGGAGAAAGTTTTGATAGATCTGAGCGTAATCAACAGTTCTAGTAAATTTGTAACATAATTGTCTGTAACATAATTGTCTGTAACATAATTGTCTGTAACATAATTGTCTGTAACATAATTGTCTGTAACATAATTGTCTGTAACATAATTGTCTGTAACATAATTGTCTGTAACATAATTGTTCTACATTTATCTGGTTTATTTCAGGTTTTTGTTTTCAAATTTGATATACGCTATTTTGTCCTTGGCTAAAGTTGTTATTTCGGACGAATTTCCATTACTGCTTCAGATATCTTTCTCCAGCGCAACTTTAGTTTCTTATTATTAAACATAATTTTATTATTTCGTATTAAATCATAATAGATTTATGTTATTAATATTTATAGGTTTTAACATCTAAATTTGTTTTTATTTGGGTAGATAATATGATAGACAACAACTATAGTCGTACTGAAGGTTTTTGGAGTTATATCCATAACCTAGCTACTCGTTATCAGGATTTTTTACTTGACCCCGGAACATTGTTTACTGTGGCAAGCGGGGTCTTGCTCATAATAGCGATAGTTGTTTATCCGCAAAACATGCTGTCAGAAAATAGCATGGGTGAAGGCAACTGGTTATATCTATTATCCGCATTGGTTGGATCATCGTTTATATGGTGGTCTGCTTACCAGGGGATTAAAGAAAGGGACTTTACTGCTGATATTCCGGTTACTATCGCAACAATTGCTGCTATTGCTATCGGGCAGTATTCGGCTGCTGCAGTCGTAGCCGTACTTTTGCTTCTGGGTGGTATGCTTGAGGAACTTGTCTCTGCGAGAGCAGGAAAAGCACTCGAATCTCTGGCGAAACTATTGCCTGATAGAGTCACAGTCAGGCGTGAAGGACATGATATTGTAGTGCCTCTTGAGGAAGTTAAGGTAGGGGACACAATCCTTGTTAAGTCGGGAGAACGTATTGCTGTTGACGGAACTGTTATTTCAGGCACTGCTTCAGTAAATCAGGCTGCTATTACCGGAGAGAGTCTGCCAGTTGAGAAACAGGAAGGAGATAACGTTTTTGCAGGCACTCTTAATGAAGTAGGTGCAATGGAAGTGCTGGCCACTAAAGTTGGAAGTGAAACAACCATCGGACAAATACATCGCTTGATTGAGGAGGCGCAGATTCAAAAGCCAAAGATAGAGAGGCTCTTGAACAATCATGCTAAATTTTACACGCCTACTGCAATTATCTTAGGCGGCTTGCTCTGGTGGTGGAGTGGAGATCTGACACGAGCAATTACTATGCTAATAGTGTTCTGTCCATGCGTGATGGTACTCGCTACACCTACAGCGCTTGTTGCTTCGGTTGGTAATGCGGCGTTAAGAGGCAATCTTATTAAAAAAGGAGCTACGATTGAATCTATGGCCAGGATAGATACCGTTATTTTTGATAAGACAGGGACACTTACTCACGGTGAACCAAAACTTGCCAGCGTTATAGCATTGAACAACAATAAAGATGAAGACTTATTGTTATTGGCTGCAATCGCAGAGAAGTTCAGTGAGCATCCGCTTGGAAAAGCTGTTGTCAAAGCTGCTGAAGAAAAGGGGTTCTTTATCCAGGATCCTGAATCATTTGAATCCATATCAGGAACCGGCATAAAAGTTAAAGCCAAAGGGAAAAACATTTTCGTAGGCCGTCTGAAACAAGCTTCTGAATTTAATATATCAATCTCTCATGAAGCTGAAGAAAGCATTAAAAAACAATCTCAACTGGGCCGTAATGTAGTCATGATAGGAATTGATAACAAAATTGCAGGGTTGCTAACATTTGAGGATAGAATTAGACCGGAGTCAAAAAAGTCCATCGAAAACCTTCATAAACTCGGAATAAAGACAATAATGATCACAGGTGACAGCAAAGTAGTTGCGGAACAGGCAGCTAAAACCCTTGGTATTAATGAAGTATATGCCGAAGTAATGCCCCAGGAAAAAGTCGAAATTGTGAAACGTCTACAGCTTGAAGGCCATAAAATTATCTTCGTGGGCGACGGTGTTAATGATGGTCCGGCACTTGTCACGGCTGATGTAGGAATAGCTATGGGACTTACAGGAACAGATGTGGCAATAGAGACAGCAGAAGTTGGACTATTATCCGATGACCTTTTAAAAATTCCGTACCTTATAAGCGTATCCAAGAAGGCAATAAGCACTATCTGGCAAAATGTTGTATTCTCGCTTAGCGTTCTCTCAATGGCAGTTATATTGACTATACCGGGCATACTTACACCCGTAACAGGAGCATTACTACACGAACTCTCGTCAATTCCAGTAATAATGAACTCTGCAAGATTAATTACGTACAGTCCCAAAGACTGAGAATGAACAAAAATTCTCTCAGAGCTGTTTCCTGGCCTTGTATTAGTAGATGTGGTTGATATTCATCTTTGAGTACTTTTGCTTGGTTGCATCTGTTTCCTGAGCTTACCTGTGTGTTTGCTTGGTTACTCTATTTCCTGAACTTACATTTGTACAGGAAGTTTATAAGTACGTCCGTTTACCCGAAAATTTATATAGGAAAGGCCTTTAAATGGCCTTTCCATCTCTTTCACCTGTTCTTATCCTAATTACCTTTTCTACGGGTAAGACAAAGATTTTACCATCTCCAATGTTGCCGGTTCTGGTTGAACTAACAATAACATCGGTAGCTTTATCCTCGTCTTCATCGTTTACTACCAACTCGATCTTTATCTTCGGTAGTGCATCAATCCGATATTCCTGCCCTCTCCATTGCTGGATAATGCCTTTTTGCTGGCCGCGGCCTTTTACGTCAACAATTGTGAGGCTATTGAAACCGGCGTCTTCAAGCGAGGCTTTTACTTCTTCAAGTTTTGTGGGCCTGATGATCGCTTCTATTTTCTTCATATAGCCCTCTCCTTTTTAGTCTCGGCCGTTGCCGCTATCGAGTCACGAATTTGACTCGGTTCAGGGCTTTTATTCATTCCAGTCTCAGGAAGATCTCCAACATAACCAGGGCAACCTACCTCAGGCACATCAAGCCCTCCAATTTCTACATCGCTGCTCACACGCATTGGCGTTATCAGATTGATTAACTTATAGATGATAAATGCCAGACCGCCAACTACGATAAAGTTGGTAGCTACACCGATGAATTCTGCCACAAACTGTAGGGGCTGGCCGTAGAATAAACCGGTAACTGCAGTAGGCACTCCATTCCATCCAGCGCCATAGCTGCCGTCTGCGAACAGACCTAGAGCTAGACAGCCCCATGCGCCGTTGACCATGTGTACAGAGACAGCACCAACCGGATCATCTATTTTTAACTTTCTCTCAACGAAGAAGACTGATTCGACTACAAGAATGCCCGAAACAAGGCCAATGATCGCAGCGCTTATCTGGTTGACGAATGCACAGGGTGCAGTGATGGCAACAAGTCCTGCCAGCATACCGTTACATGCCATACCTGGATCTGGCTTTTTCGTGCGCACGGCCCACATCCATGCCGTAGCTGCAATAGCACCGGTAGCTGAAGCCAGCATAGTGTTCGTGGCTACAACAGCTAGTCTCAGGTCTTCACCTGCCATGGTTGAGCCCGCATTGAACCCGAACCATCCGAAAGCAAGGATGAAAGTGCCGATTATGGCCATAGGGATACTGTGACCTGGTATTGCATTGACGGAACCGTCTTTGTTATACTTGCCTATACGAGGTCCGATAATCCATGCGCCTACCAGGCCGATAACTCCTCCGGTCATATGCACTACCGACGAGCCGGCGAAATCCACATGGCCGTTACCCAGGCCGAAATTAACTCCAAGCTGGGACAGCCAACCTCCGCCCCACACCCAGTTGCCGAAGAGTGGGTATATAAAGGCACCAATAGCAAATCCCATGAAACAGAATGCCAGGAATTTCCATCGTTCTGCCAGTGCTCCGGTAGGAATTGTCGCGGTCGTATCCATGAAGACCATCTGGAATAAGAATAAGGCGAATACACCAACATCATAAGTGCCTATCAACGCAAATCCAGTCATTCCAAAAAGCCCGAACGGATGCCCTAAAAGGTTAATAGTAAACTCTTGATTAAGTCCTGTATAGCCTCCCAAAGTAGCTAGGGGGCCAAAACCTCCAAACATGATGGCAAAACCCGTGAGGAAGAACCCTAACATACCCAGTGGATATACAAAGAAGTTCATAGCCATCGTATGTGCGACATTTTTCACGCGGACGAATCCGGTTTCTACCATTGCAAACCCGGCCTGCATGAACATGACCAGGAAACCCGCGAGCAGTGTCCACATTATATTTATGGCTACGCTGTTATGTCCTACAGCACTGGTCACGTCTGCTAAAGAAGGTGCACCTCCGGTGCTCGACGCTACATAGCTGGAATAATTCGTATCAGCTCCTGTAGGGTCTGCCTGCTGGTCCGCCAACACTATGGCCGGAAAAGCAACGACCAAAATAAATAGTACCAAAAAACTCACAAATAACCCGTTTATTTTTTTCCGCATTCAATTGACTCCTTAATTTTTAATTCGGGCTTTAATAATAGGCGGTCAGCGATATGCGAGGTCGTATTATCTTATTATGCGACATGCGAGATCGTATTATCTTATTCTCTGTATATCATCCGTCTAATAGCCCTGTATCATATCACCAGCAATTTATTTCCTTACAGTTCTATATCAATATTTCGGGTGAATAGGAACATAACTTCCTATTTTCTAACTTATTAACATATCGAAACTCTACAAATAAATATTAAATAAGTGTGTTAAAATAGTAAATGAATACTCAGGCTGGATGCCTGTGAGAATAAGCAGCAATAGTAGCGTATAAAAAGCCGTGTACTTTAAGTTTTGAGAATGGTACCTTGAGAAAACGTTTATATATATCTGAAGAAAAGACGTCTTTACAAGAAAGAGAAGGAAGAAGAGAAACCCGAAATAGATAAAAAGGTTAAAGGATTCCGGAGAAAATTTCTGTTTAAATTCACGTGTTTTCATCCTTTCGGCGCGATCTCTTCCGGAAACCACTCCTGGATCTCTTTTGGCATATTAAATTTTACATCCCGAAGTTCGCCTTCTCCCATGTGCCTGTACATGACCCACAGGACAGCCCGAATAACTTCAGCCGGGTTTACATTCTCATCAAACTCAAATTGTGCGTGCACTCTTCTTGCAAACTCTTCTTTTTTGAATTTCTCGGGCTTATCTCTAAGAGTCCAGCCGTCATAATATATTCCTTTAATTATAAGGGGCAACTGTGAAGCAAGATCAACTGCTTCTTCTACCGGAAGCCTGTCCCGGATAGCGTGCAATGTACCCCTCAATGCCTGATATGCACTATCCTTGCTCTGCCATTTCAACTGAGTCAGAATATCCCGGAGCCATATATTGGTTAAGTCTATACTATTTTCAAGATTCCTTACTCCCGTAGTCATTTCAACTCCCCCAAAGCTTAAAAACAAATATCGTTAGGCAATAATATCGTTTGACAGAATAAATTATGGGTTGTATTTATATAATAATATCTAAGAACAAAACTAGAAGAGGAAGTTAGTGTTACGGCCAGATTTCGGGATCAGGAAACCGAAAAAAGCTCTATTTTTACAGACCAGCAGGGCAAAGTTCCCAAAAATGAACAAGTGCAGGAAATTTCAAATTTGAACAGTTTAGAGATTAACTAAAAGGTTTCCTGAACTGAACTTGCAAAAAAGTAAACTTCAGGCGTTTTTCTTGCAATTAAATTAGGTACTATTATTAAGGTATTTTTCTTGAATCTGCATTTTTACTGCATTTATTATACTGCATTTATTATACTGCATTTATTATACTGCATTTATTACTGCATTTATATACCGCATTTGTTAGATACTTCTATTCTTAGTTATAGTCTCTTTTGCGCGGTTTTAATTGCTCTCCTGAGGTGCAATCTTGTCAAAATCTCTGCGCAAAGCTTTAAGTGCATATTTTTCCAGATCTATTTCCTGTCTCGTACGAAAGCCAAATCTTCTTAGTATAGATACAGGAGGGCACCAGCCCCGCACAGCATACTGAAGCAGGAAGGTTGAAGCTATTGTGGGCAAAATAAGCCATATTTTGCTTCTTTTTAAGCCAAGTATTATTCCAATTAAAGAAACTGTAGATGCGCGAATTTCCATAATGCGTCCTATATCCCACTCCTTATCAAGCTCTTCAATCCTTTTGCCTATTTCATAGTCGGTCTTGCTCGCATAAAACCTGACCATTGCAGCTATCTCTGTATCTATTGCCTGATTAATTTCAGGAGGTGTATTAGTCCGTACTCTATCCCCTCTTATGAGTTCACTGTAATTGCTCACTTCCATAAAATTCCCCCTCTTAACAATCTTTTTTCAATGTAGAATCAGATCTGAATTGCCTTTTACTAAAAGAGGGTAGGGGTACGCGAATATAAAGTTAATCAGAAAAACTTAGTTTCAGGACTTGGTTTTGTAAGCGAAAAAGAAGTGAACACATTTTTCCTCCATTTTTGTTTATCTTCTGAAATATTGCGAGGAAAAATGGATTTTTATGTATTAGGAAAGGATTACCAGAGGAAATACTGGTTTATTTCCTGTTTCATAACGCGATTATCTCCGGTCTCATAACTCGATTAGTCCATTAGGATAATAAATTACCTCTGCTCCTTTAAAATATATACCTCCAGGATGTCTGTATCCATTTGACCCGCTCCAGTCAAAATTCAGCCAGTACTGAATCTTCCCATCTTTAAGTTCTCTGCCTGAGTACCAGATATTTTCAGCATAGTAATATCTGCCCTGTACATACCTGAGAATTTCAGATGTAGTTTCATTGTTATCTCCTATGTAAAGTTCAGGATAGGCATGTCCGTAGCTCTCGTTTGTTGCAGTAACGACTCTTGTATTGAATCCCATATTCTTTAAAAGGGCAGATATGACTATGGAATAGTCGTCGCAGTCTCCTTTATAACCTTCATTTATAGTCTGCGAGGCATCGAAGAAAAACTCGCCTTTTCTTTCATAACGATACTCCCAATGCTGGTTCACGTAATCAAAAACATCACAGGCGTCTTTAATATTGTATCCTGAGGTCTTTCCAGTTATGTTGAAAACTTCTGATGCGATTTTCTCATTTTCTGATCCAATACCTCTCTGAAAATTTATGGACAGTACCCTGTATTCCCTGGGATAGACGACGTTTGTTTTTTCTTCATAATATGTCGGAACCTCTGGTATTTTGGGAGATATAGAATCGGTCAGGTATGCAGCGCTCTCATTCTCTTCGGTCTTATTTTGTTCTCCTAATCCTGTTTCATCAGACAAAGGGTTATCCGTTCTATTGGGTGTTGAATCCTGTAAATCCTTTATCAAATCTTCGGAGTTCAGACCAGCAACAGGAATTTTATCGGTAGCATCAGGATATATACATCCGGAAGCAAGTGCAAAAAGAAAAAGTAAACTTAAAAATTTAAAAAAGTTTGCCCTGATCACTTTGTCGACTTCCTGGATCAATATAATTGAAATTAAATGCAGTGCAAAGAAGGTATTAATTTATATATGCAGATTTGTAGCTATAAACCTGCAAAGTATAAATTTGTAAGCTATTTAATTTTGAGCTTATCCCAAAACCAGCTTTATACTTAATTAATAGGAGTTTCAGAAAAATTTCCCGTGATCAAAAACTCATTGATTATTCTTAATTCCAGATTCGGAGAAGCAGTTTTGAGTTATGGGATAGGCTCATATAGTAATTTCCGGACAATTACTGTATTTTGCGGTTAGGTTAGAATGTATTTGGTTGTTTTGTGGGAAAATTACTGCATTTTTTACTTGAAAATAGCTTGAAGGTCCCGGCAAGTTCACCGGAACCTTCTAATGAAATTAAGATCATCTCTTAGAAAGATAAGGTTTTTACAATAAAGTGTCAACCAAACCTAATATTTCATAGGATCTCACTGGGAACAGGCATTCAAAACCTGCTTTTGTTTACCATGCAGTATTTCCGGATTCTTAGATCCGTAGTGGCAGCACTCCCCTGAGGCTGTGAGAGGATCCACATGGATAGTGGTGCCGGAAAGATAAGAGAAGTTTTCAAGAAGTTTCTCTCTTATTGCATTGGCTATTTC
>Ga0183101_1001633_pt1 | contig 19520 bp, 12 predicted proteins | sample Biomet3_FD_127790 | JGI IMG/M metagenome (GOLD analysis project Ga0183101, IMG submission 127790) | Microbial communities from bioreactor (seeded with sewage sludge) at LBNL, California, USA - Biofuel metagenome 3 | ecosystem: Engineered > Bioreactor > Anaerobic > Unclassified ...
AGAGTATATTTAATATAGAGATAAAATTAATAATTATGATTTATTGATAATAATTAAGTTTTCAAAATTATTTTATAGAGGGGATGTTATGGTGAAACGTAAAGATTTAATACAGTATGGTGTTATGTTAATGGTCATTATTCCACTAATGCTTTGTGTGTTTTTACTTGCGGAAAAGTCTAGTCCAAGTTATGCAGATAATTTAAGACAACTACAAAGCACTATGGCGTATAATTATGCAGATGCAGATATAGGAATAAATGCTTTTAAAGAATCTGTAGAAAAAGGAAAAATACAAACAGTTAATTATAATGAAAGTGATCTTATTCTTATAGCTGAAGATAAAAGAGGAAATACCTTTACTTTTCCAAATCCTAAAAATCCTCAGTTCAGACAATATTTAATGGAGCATAGAATAATAATTGCTGAGACTTCTAATATTTATACTAAGGTAATAGCTTTTATAATGATTGGTATAATGGTGATATTAATTATTAAGATTACTAGACCATCTTCTAGTAAAAAAACAGCTTCAGCTGGAGGCAGGGAAGATTATGCAGAATTTGAGGAATCAAAGAATGTTAATGTAAGGTTTAGCGATGTAGCTGGTAGTGAAGAGGCAAAAGAAAATATGGAAGATATAATTGAATTTTTAAAGAATCCTGAAAAGTTTAAAAATTTTGGAGCGAAGATACCTAAGGGAGTAATTCTTTATGGTCCTCCCGGAACAGGAAAAACTCTTTTAGCGAAGGCTTTAGCAGGGGAAACAGGTTCTCAATTTATACCAACTAGTGGCTCATATTTTGTAGAAAAATACGTAGGAGTAGGAGCCTCAAGGGTAAGAAAGCTATTTGATAAGGCAAGAAAAAAATTCCCTTCAATAATATTTATAGATGAAATAGATGCAATAGGAGGAAAAAGAGGGGATAGTCAAGGAACAAGCGAGGATGCAAAAACATTAAATCAACTACTTGTAGAAATGGATGGATTTAAAGATTCGGAAAATATAATAGTAGTTGCAGCAACTAATAGACTTGATATGTTAGATGATGCATTACTTCGTTCAGGAAGATTTGATAGACACGTAATGGTAGGACTTCCAGATTTGAATGCAAGATATGAGATATTGAAGGTTCATGCAAAAAATAAACCTATATCATCAGAGGTAGATTTATTTCAAGTAGCAAAACAAACAGTTTATATGAGTGGAGCAGATTTATCAAATGTAATGAATGAAGCAACAATATACGCTATTAAGGAAAATTGTACGGAAATAACGTTAAATCATATAGATAAGGCTATTAATAAAATGATAGCAGGAGATGAAAAGAAAGATAGATCTAATATATCAGATTTAGAAAAGAAGATAACGGCATATCATGAAGCAGGACACGCTTTAATAGCTAAGTTATTAAATAAAGAAAATGTGCCTAAAGTATCTATAATTCCTACAACAAAGGGAGCAGCTGGATATACTATAATAAATGCCCCTGAAAAAATGTTTCAAACAAAAAAAGAAATTCTAAATAAAATAAGCGAATTATTAGCTGGAAGAGCCTCGGAAGAAATAATATTTGGTAAAGAAAATATAACAGGTGGTGCAGCAAATGATTTGCAAAGGGCAACTAAAATGGCATTAACCTTAATAGCCAAATATGGTATGAGTGAAAAGTTGGGACTTGTATGCTTTGATGATAGAGAAATATCTTTAGAAAATAAATTAATATTAGATGAAACAAAAAAAATTTTAGATGAAATCTACAACAGCACTTTAGATTATATAAATATCAATAGAGACAAGTTAGAATTAGTTGCTAAAAAACTTTTAGAAAATGAAATTATAAGTGAAAAAGATTTAGAGCAATTAATAGCAGGTTAGAGATTCCTAAATAAAATGTTAACGGACTGAGCAATGTCTATACAGCTCTCAGTCTTTAACATTTTTTTGCTTATGAGCTTATTTTTTTACTTTCAAAATAAGTTTTCAGGAATATTTAGTTAAAGAAAAGAAGATAATAGTTTTATAAGTTTAGCGTATAACTTTGAGATTAAAGGAGTAGATTAATGATATGAGTGAAATAATTAATAACAGAGAATATAGACAGAAAGTTTTAAAGGAATTAATTACTGAACTTCATAATGGTAAAAATATTGAAGAAGTCCAAGATAGATTTCATGAATTGGTTCATAATATATCCACAAAGGAAATATCAGAGATGGAAGCAGCTTTAATTAAAGAAGGAATGCCAGTTGAGGAAATTCAAAGACTTTGTGATGTTCATGCTTCCGTGTTTAAGGGGTCCATAGAGGAAATACACCATCCTGATAAGGCACCAGGTCATCCCATTCATACATTTAAATTGGAAAATGAGGCTGTTAAGAAATATATTTATGAAAATGTAAAAAAGAATTTAGAAGACTTGAAGGAAAATGATACTAGAGATAATAGATATAAGCTCATTGAAAATTTTAATATGCTTTGGGATTTAGATAAACATTATAGTAGGAAAGAAAATCTGCTATTTCCGTATCTTGAAAGGTATGAAATTACCGCACCACCAAAGGTTATGTGGGGTGTAGATGATGAGATAAGGGCAGATGTAAAAAAAACAAAGGCTATGCTTCAGGATGATTCAGAGAGTAAAGATCAAATAGCTTCTAAGATAGATGAAGTTACAAATAAAATACTTGAAATGATTTTTAAAGAAGAAAATATACTTTTTCCATTAAGTCTTGATACTTTAACTGAAGATGAGTGGTTTGTTATTGAATCGGATAGTGACAGTATAGGTTATTGTATAACTGGTCCAGCAAGTAAGTGGAAGCCTGTAAGAACTAATGTGGAAGCTAAGGAAGGGAAAGAGAAGCTTGCTAATGAAGATTCAGAAGGGTACATAAAATTTGATACTGGAATATTAAAGGCTAAAGAAATAAGTGCAATTTTTAATCATCTACCTGTAGACATAACCTTTGTAGATAAGAATGGAGTTGTTAAATACTTTTCTAATAGCAAAGAAAGAATATTTGTTAGAACTAAGGCAGTAATTGGGCGAAAGGTTCAAAATTGCCACCCACCAGCTAGTATGCATGTAGTTGAGCAAGTAGTGGCGGATTTAAGAAACGGTAAGAAGGATTATGAGGATTTTTGGATTAAAATGGGAGAAATGTATATACTCATAAGATATTTTGCTGTAAGAGATGAGAATGGTGAATTTCTTGGAACACTTGAGGTAAGTCAAAATATTAAACCAATACAAGAAATTGTAGGAGAAAAGAGATTACTATCTGATTAGTAGCAAACTTAATATGTTGATTATATTTATTATTTTATGAAACATTTATATTATAATCATTAATACAATAAAAAAGAAAAGTTAACTAGGTGGCAGGGGGACGTTTCCACTGCCACTTGTCATCTTTATTTTATCTTCTCTAAAACACCCTTTGATTCTAATAGTGTATACACTGATGTATGTTTACAAAAATAAAATTACTTAGTAGGTAGGCATATAATCCATTCTCATTGGATTCATCATCATTGGATAAACTGCACCTGGATACATAGGTGGACGATGCATCATCATATGGCATGGTTGTTTCATCATGTGGCATGGATGCTTAGTCATTGGACATATCATCATTGGACATGGTACCATAGGTTTCATCATTGGCTGTTGTACCGGCTGCATCATTGGTTGCTGTACTGGCTGCATAATTGGTTGTATATTTAATTGCATTTTTGTTGGTTCCATTTTAGGTTCTATCTTTAATTCCAATTTTATTGGTTCAATTATTACTGATCCCATTTTAGGTTCTATATTCAGTTCCATATTACCTGGAATCATCTTTGGCTGTATATTAGGTTCTATATCTAATTGCATTTTTGTTGATTCCATTTTAGGTTGTATATTTAACTCCATATTTTGAGGTTCCATTTTAGGGTATATATTTAACTGTATATTTTGAGGTTCCATTTTAGGTTGAATATTTAACCCCATATTTTGAGGTTCCATTTTAGGTTGAATATTTAGCCCCATATTTTGAGGTTCCATTTTAGGTTGTATATTTAACTCCATATTTTCGGGTTCCATTTTAGGGTATATATTTAACTCCATATTTTGTGGTTCTATTTTAGGTTGTATTTTTAGTTCTTGTATAGATTGTGGCATAACTTGTGGTATTGGTTTTGGCTGAGGCATAGGTTTTGGCTGAGGCATTGGCTGTTTTATGCCCCTTTCTATCTCTGTGTCCTCCATTCTATACATCATCATTGGACACATTATAGGATATTGAAAAGGTACAAAATCTGTCATTTCATAATTTTCATTCATAATTATCCTCCTACTAAACATTACATCGATTTATTATATGTATATTTTTCTATTATGTTCATGATTATGATGAACATAATCTAGTAGGAGGTAGTCAGCTATAGTGTAAAAATTTATATCCAATGTGAATCAAGCCATTTTTCAGCTTCTTCAACATCAGAAAATGCTATAGGGGAATATATCATACCAGAATAAAGAACACTCACATTCATCTGCATTTCTACTGGTTCATTTTGCACAATTATAATTGCTCCAAATAACTTGTTTTGAACGCACCAAGTAGCATGATCGGTTATTTCTTCTGTAATATCGGAAAGCTCATATTCTCGTAGGTCTGTACATTTAAACCATTCTCTTCCTTTAAGTAATGGAATTATTTTGACTAGGTAGTCATTATGAAAACGATAAATATCTTCATTATTCCAAAGTCCCATATTTTTTTCATAAACTATAGATCTTTCTGTATCCACTTTCAATTCATATTTCCCTTTAGAATCCTTAATTAACATATTCAAGCCCCTTTCGGTATTATGAAAAGTATGTACATGTCGATTTATAAGCTGTTTGTAGATATAAATTTTAAATTTTATAGCAAAGTAGGTGAAATGTTTTGTCGATTATTGCTATATATACGTATATTATACTAAAGATAACAATAATTATGAAGAGTTAAATAGAAATAATTAAGAAGTTCATATGATTTATCTTACCATTCAAAATATAGTATAGAATTTTATGATTTAGCTAAAAAGAGAATTAATTATGGATGTTTTGATGAGAAAAATGTTTCTGGTTTTATTAAACAATATTTTAATAAGTGGAGCATCATTATATAAGAGGAAGTATTAGTAGTATTCTGAAATAGATAAACAGAACCTATGGCAAAAAACCGTACTGAGATTCAGTGCGGTTTTTGCTTTTTATTTTGATGAATTTAATAAATTATTTTATAAAATTATAATGCAGAATCTAATTTAAACATTTTAACTATTTCATCCATTTTACCAGCTAACTCATTAAGTTCCTGAGCTGTCTTTGAAATAGAATTCATAGCATTAGTTTGTTCTTTAATTATGGCTGCTACTTCTTCAGTAGCACTTGCTGATTCTTGTGATATAGTAGATATCTTTTCAATAGAGACTATAGCTTTTTCTTTATTTTCATCTACATTTTTAACGTTTCCTGATAAATTATCTATATGATTTAAGCTATTTTGAATAGAATGCTGAATTAAATTAAAAGATTTTCCAGTTTCAATTATTGCGATATTAGCTTTACTTACAGCATCCATACCAGTATCCATAGTGTTCTTTGCAAGACTTATTTCTTGTTGTATTTCATTTATAAGAATAGCTATTTCCTTTGTGTAATCTGTGCTTTGTTCTGCTAAATGGCGTATTTCCTCTGCTACCACAGCAAAGCCTTTGCCATATTCACCAGCTCGAGCTGCTTCAATAGCTGCATTAAGTGCCAATAAATTTGTTTGTTCTGCAACATTATTAATAGTGCTTACTATATTATCTATAGACCCTGATTTATTATCTAGGTTATCAACAATGGTAGATATTTTATTTGTTACATCACTACTTATTTTAAATTTTTCTGTAAGGATATCTAGGGATTCAGAACCTTTGCTGCTCATTTCTTTAGCATTATTAGAAGTTTCTTTTACCACATCAGAACTTTGCAGTGCAATTTGTATATCCTCAGCTAAGCCTTTAATTTTTTCTAGACTATCTTGAGAAAATACTGTATGTTCTGTTGCTCCACTTGCTAATTCTGATATTGAATCAGAAACATTATTAATATATATTAAGGTATCATCCGTATTTGTGGATAGACTCTTAGAATATTGAAAAATCTGACTAGAACTATTTCGTAAATTATCAACTACATCAATTAGACTTTTCTTTAAATTAAACACAGCATTAATCATAATACCTATCTCATCTTTATTTTTGGAATATTTTTCTGCCTTTTTATCTAGAGTTGAAGAAAGATTACATTGAGATATAGCATTTATGAGCTCAGTGGATACTTTAATTGGTTCTGAAATTTTCTTACCCAGATATAGTGCTGTAATTATGGATAAAATTATTCCTATTATAATAATAGTAGAAATTATTATTGTTAACTTATTTATACCGCTAAGGACTTCATCTATAGGTGGTGCAACAGTTAAAACCCATCCATTTGAAAGTTTTGTATAAGCTAGTAATTTGTTTTGTCCATTCTTGCTTTTATACTTAATAACGCCAGCTTGGTTTGCTTTCATTTGTTCATAAATATCTTTGTAGACACCATTTTTAACTGTAGCTAAATTGTCTTTATATGTAAAGTCAGGATGCACTAAATAATCATATTTATCATTGTATAGTGAAGCATATCCTGTAGTGTATACTTTAATATCATTTATTAAATTTTTAATATCACTAAATTTTAAATCTACACCAACTACCCCTATAAGCACATTATCTTTGAATATAGGTTTTGAATAGGTAATTATATCTGAATTAATAATGGATGAGGTATAGGGGATAGACCACTTTCCATTTTTTTGTTTTATGGTTTCATAATACCACTGCATATTTTTATTATTAGAATCATATTTTTCTTTTGTTAGCTCTGACTGTCTTTCGAAATTACCAGTATCTTTAGTATCTGCAAGATACACATCAGCTACTTCGCCAGTTAAGTCTGGATTAAAGAAAAAATACATAGATAAATAAGATTTAGAGCCTTCTGAATAATTCTTTATAGTTGAAGCTAATGAGTTTTTGTATTTTTCTATATATTTTGGATCTGATTTTAACTGCTCAGTATTAAAAGTATTTATTACATTATAAGATAAATATTCCACTTTGTTTTGCGGAATTTCAAATTTTTTATTTAAATCTCCGCTTATGCTTTGAGACATATACACAAGTTTGTCCATAGCTTCTTTGTTAATAAGTGTTTTTCCTACAAGTATTGAGATAGTACCTAAAATTGAAGATAAAGTAATACAACAAATTATAATAGTTATTATGATTTTAGTACTTATTTTTTTCATATTAGTCTCCTTTCTAAAGTTATAAATTGTTAAATTTTTTGTATTAGCAATTATTAAGTTACATTATTTTACCATTTATCTTATAAATAGTCAAAACATACATAAATAATCTACAGAATAATTGCATTTGAAAATTTAATAAAACGAAGAACACTTATGCTTTTCCGAATGAACTGTATAAGGATTATTTTGCTGTAGGTAAATATAAATATGCACCTCATAATTTAAGTAGCTTTATTTATAATTTCCAATTGTACATATAAGGTCATAGTAATATAATTATAAATAATTAATTAAAGTAAAAGGTGGTTGATTTGGTTATGGCAAATAAGGAATTAAAAAAACTTGTTGTATATTATTCACTAGAAGGTAATACAAAAATGATAGCAGAAGCTATTTCAAAGGAAATTAGAAGTGACATTCTTGAGCTAAAACCTAAAAAGGACATAGAAGTTAACGGACCTATGAGATACTTAAAAGGCGGAAAGCAGGTAGTAACTAAAGAAAAACCTGAACTTACTCCATATAATATAAATCCTGAAGAATATGAAGTTTTATTTATAGGCACTCCTGTTTGGGCATGGAATTTTACACCGGCAATAAGAACTTTCTTTTCTAAAACTAATTTGAGTGGTAAGAAAATAGCTTTATTTAGCTGCAATGGAGGGCAAAATGGTAAAACTTTCGAAAATATGAAAAAGCATTTGGAAGGAAATGAATTTTTAGGCGAAATTGAATTTCGTGATCCATTAAAAAATGATACAGAAAAAAATATAGAAGTGGTTAAAAATTGGGCTAAAAAAATAATTTTAAGTCTTTGATGTGTTGCTTTATAAAAATAAGATAAAGGTGGGAAAAATTTATGTTGACTGTTGCAATAATTGGATCAGGAAGAATGGGAGGGGTTGTAGGTAGACAACTGCCTGAAGACGTAAAAAAGATTATTATAGATATAGATGAGCCAAAAGCAAAGGCTTTAGCTATGGAAATTGATGGGGCATACGCATTAACTTTAGATGCGGTAAAGGATGCAGATGTAATTTCTGTTGTGCTTCCTACACCGGCAATCAATTCCGTGATGGATGAACTGACTGGTATTGCAAAGGATGGGGCTATTTTGATAAATATGGCTACCAATGGCACTGTTGATACAAATATTGTTGCAAAAAATAATAAACTTCATATCATAGAGACAAAAATTATCGGACATGCAATGTCTATGAGTCAGGGTTCACCGTCTTATGTGGTGGTTAATACAGAAGATAAGGAAATATTTAGTATAATTAAGCAAATCTTACCTGGTTATAAAAAAGTAGTAATGGGAGATACAAAAATTGTGCCTGATATTGTAAAAATTGGTTCAACGGAAGGAATTCGGGCTGCTGTTACAGTACGAAAACTGTTAAAGAAATATAATATTCCAAAAGATTGGGAAGATATTGTAATTTATACGGTCTGTGCAGGCACAATGAGATCTTATGTTGAAAATGATTTGGGACATTTTGCTAAGGAACTGTCAGATAAGCTTGAAGCTGAAGAGTGAAGCAAGATCTTAATTCAGATGGGGATTCTTTTTTAGGTTTTAAGAAAGATAGAATTGTAAATTGACTTGAGATAGAATAGTTAGAAAAAATGTTAGCTTAAGACTACGTAATTGTATTAGGGTATCCAGAGGATCAGGAAAATAAATTTATAGATAGATTTGACGATACAAGAATTCATTATGAAAGATATTAAAAAATCCAGATTGTCAGTTTGAATATAAAACTGACAATCTTTTATTACTTATTCAATATATCATAAAAGTGATTTTTTGACCATTCTTCAATTATTTTTAAGGCAGGAACTAATTCTCGTCCCTTTTCAGTTAATGAGTATTCAACTCTTGGAGGTATTTCTGCATATATATGTTTAGTTATTATTTCATCAACTTCAAGCTGCTTTAGGGATTCACTTAATACTTTTTGACTTACACCACAAGTAATTTTTTGTAATTCCAGAAATCTCTTTGGACCATAAGATAAGTGACACAGTAGCACAGCTTTCCATTTACCTCTTATGATTTCAAATCCCAAATCTAAAGGGCATACGTATGACTTACCCTTATATTCTATCAAAATATGACCACCTACCTTAACATATATTTTATACATGATTATAATATAAAAAGGGGAAATTAAAAATAGAATTTATAAATAATATAGAAAAATATTTTGTTAGTTTATTTTTAAATGTATAGAAAAAATCATAATTCCTACTTTAAAGTAAGTTATCTAACTTTAAAGTGCCTACTTGCTACAAAGGCTTTAGTTGAATATACTATACTAAGTGCCTAATAGTAAAGGCATTTGATATAAATGAATTATATTAAAAAAACATAAAGGAGAGGTAAAATAAATGAAAGTAGTTGCATTTAATGGAAGTCCTAAAGAAGAAGGGAATACATTTCATGGAATAAAAATAGTTGCTGAGGAGCTAGAAAAAGAAGGCATAGAAGTTGAAATTATTCATGTAGGTAATAAGACTATAAGAGGGTGCCTCGCTTGTAATGGTTGTGTAAGAAATCTAGATGAAAAATGCGTGATTAAGGATGAAGTAAATGAATGGATTCAAAAAATGAAAGAGGCAGATGGTATAATATTAGGTTCACCAGTTCATTATGCATCTGTAGGAGCAACAATGAAAGCATTTTTGGATAGAGCTTTTTATGTTACAAGTGTAAATAAATCCATGTTAAGACATAAGGTAGGAGCTGCAGTTGTTGCTGTGAGACGTTCAGGCGGTGTTCCTGCTTTTGAACAATTGAATAATTATATTAATTATTCTGAAATGCTTATGCCAACTTCAAACTATTGGAATGTAATACATGGAACAACTCCAGGTGAAGCTAAAGAAGATGAAGAAGGTAAACAGATAATGAGGGTTCTTGGTAAAAACATGGCTTGGCTTATGAAACTAGTTGAGTTCGGAAAAGGAAAAATTGAAGAACCTAAAACAGAACGTAAAGTATTTACAAATTTTATTCGTTAAAATATAAAGCTCTAATGCGTTGACAGAGAAAAAATAAATTCTCTACCAACGCATTTTGTTTTTATATTAAGGAATAGATATGAACAAAATATTAAAGAAACTTTGATAGAAACGTCACTTTGCTATACTCTACTTAGTTATCACAATAGGGTGTATACTTTCTGCTGTAAGAGAATTTAAAACTTCACTTGCAGAATAGTAATCATTTTTACCTCTTGGAGAGCCATCCGAATAGTTTAGATTATTATAAAAGGAATCATATATTTCAAAATAAGTTTTACCATCTACTACCTTGTAACCTTTTATAACAACGGTGTAAGTATTTCCTTCAACTACATGAAAACGTCCAATTTTGGATTCAGAGCTGCTATTATAATTTATATATTGAGGATTTAAGTTGACTATAAGTATATTTCCATTTTTAAGTTGCTTTTTTAATGAATCCTCACTTATATCATCACAGGAACTATAATTTATACTTGAACTTTTTAAATAAGAAGTAATAGTACTAATACTCCAAGCTGTTCCGTCATTTTCATATGTATCTCTTATATCTGCTATTGATTTATCTAAGGAAGAAGTTGTCCATTTAATTGCCATAGCAACAGCAGCAGGACCTGAGTTTACATTTGAATATTTTCCAGTATTGTCTTGGTTAATATACCACTCATAGCTTTTGTCGTTATTTACATATTCTGTTTCAGTTTTACCCAGTCCTAAAGAATCTACTTTTGACTTAATAGTAAAAGGCATAGTTGCTGTATATTTTATCTTTATACCATCATCACTTTCTATATTGTCTCCAATAATCAATTTATAATTTTCCTCATAATTATAACCGTTATCCCATGGAACGATAGTTACTAAAGAGTCATCTATCAATACCTTGATAGAAATGAAATTTCCTTTACTATCTACAATTTTAAATTCATTTCGATTACTTTCTGTATCTTTTATTTTTTTATTAAATTTGATTTTCCACTGCTTAAGTTTATCTACATCCTTTTTTTCATCTAAGTTCTTATATTCAGGTAATTTAGTAGTGCTGTCGGTACCTTTGTTTGAATTTGAATCTGATTTTGTATCTTCCTTTGGTGTAGTAGTAGTAGTAGTAGTAGATGTATTTTCATCTACTTTTATATATTGCTTAGATACATAGCCGTAGGAAGAACTAAACTTTATTTTATACCAGTCATTTATAGTTTCTAATATTTCTATACTGTCATCTGGCTTTAAAGTACCTATAATTTTCGAACTTGTGTTAGATTCGCTTCTTACATTTAGTCCTTGCTTAGATAGTACAATACCATGTAATGTATTAGCAGCTTTAGTTACATAAGTAGTTGTTAATATAGAACCAATAGTTAGTGAAATTGAAAGTATAATTGATATTATTTTTTTCCCTTTCATTGAAGTCATCTCCTCCTATCTGGAAAGTTAAATATATTATGTATTAATTTTCTACACTTATATATTAACACATATACAAAGAAAAAATCATGAAAAGAATGTTAAATCAGTAATGAATTTGTCATTAAGAGTGATAAAACTCATAGTGGAAAAGGAATAGGATTGAGTCTTTCAATTGTAAAACAAATCATTTTAAATTTGGATGAAGATATTTGGGTTAAATCAGCACCTGGTGTTGGGTCAATTTTTAACTTTACAGTACACTGAAAATGAAGTGAAACTTGAATGAGATGAGGGGGATTGGAGCGGGTAGTCATCGGATAAAATTTGTGAGAATTGGTACATCGTAATGCCATTTTTCATCCACATTTATAATTTATACTATGTACAAATTAAATACTATGGGTTATTTTTACAATTTAGGGAGGATTTTTTTGTATTATGTCGAATTTATTATTGAACTTTATTCAGTTCAAATCTAAGTTTTATAGTATAGTAATGTTTTCTAAATTAAGAGTGTTCTAAATACTTGATGAAAACAAATATTAACGAAAGGAATTACAAATGATGTATATTAAATTGAAAGATTATGAAAATAAATTAAATAAGCCTAATGTATTTACACTAAAAGAATTTTTGTCAATTTCTATTGGCATTTGTGATGCTTTAGAAAAAATTCATGCTAAAAATATTGTCCATAGGGCTATTAATCCGTCAAATATTCTATACGAACAAAACACTGGAGAGGTAAAAATTATTGATTGCAGTAGTGCTGAATATTTATCAAGTGAAAATTATGTATTAGAAGGCAACAATATTATAGAAGGTTCTCTACAGTATATTTCTCCAGAACAAACTGGAAGAATGAACAGAAGTATAGATTATCGGAGTGATTTTTACTCCTTGGGAATAACTTTTTATGAAATGTTGACTGGAAGGGTGCCATTTGAGTCTAAGGATCCAATGGAGCTCATTTATAGTCATGTAGCAAAAGAACCAGAGATTAGTACAAAAATTAATTTTGCTATACCTAAGGTAGTCTCTGATATTATACTAAAATTAATTGCAAAAAATCCTGAAGACCGTTATAAGTCTGCGTTAGGATTAAAGAAGGACATAGAAAGATGTCTTATAGAAATGGAAAATAATTCAGATATGAGTTTTGAACTAGGTAAGTATGATTTCTCTGGAGAATTTTGTATACCACAAAAATTATATGGACGTGAGAAAGAAATTCAAAGGTTAATGCATTCCTTTGATAGAGTTGAAGGAGGTGCAGCGGAACTGTTTTTGATATCGGGTTCCCCAGGAATAGGAAAGTCTGTTTTGGTTCAGGAAATCTATAATTTTGTTCAACGAAAACATGGATATTTTGTTACTGGTAAATTTGAACAGTTTCAAAATGATACTCCATATAGTGCAATCATTCAAGCGTTGGATAACTTTATTAATCAGCTAATTATGGAATCCTCAAGTAAATTGGAGAGATGGAAACAAAGTATCTTGCAAGCAGTTGGAAATAATGGTCGGGTTATTATAGATGTTATTCCAATTTTGGAGTTAATTATAGGAAAGCAACCTTCCATTCCTCAATTAGGTTCTGTGGAAACTCAGAACAGGTTTAATTTTGTATTCCAAAACTTTATACAGATTATAGCAACTGCAGAATATCCGTTGGTTATATTCATCGATGATTGGCAGTGGGCAGATTCTGCAAGTTTGAATTTCATAAAAATGATGATAACAAATCAATCAAACAAGCATTTATTAGTGATAGGGGCATATCGTGACAATGACACTAACATACCTCCTCTATTTATGTCATGGATAGATGAGCTGATTCAAAACAAAACTATCACTAATACAATTAATTTGAAGGCACTTCAAAAGAGCGATGTGCAGTTGCTTCTAGAAGATACACTGGTAAGTTTGGATCAAGATTTGATAGGTCTAGAAGAACTGGCCAGTTGTATATGGAATAAGACACAGGGAAATCCTTTTTTTGCTAAACAATTTTTAAAATCTTTGTATGATTTGGGATACTTATGGTTTGATTATAATTTGATTAAATGGTGCTTTAATATTGAAGAAATAAAAAAAATGAACATAACAGAAAATGTAATAGACCTGTTAAATAGCAAAATCAAAACATTAAATCCACCAACTATCCAGTGGCTTAAATATGGAGCATGTATTGGAAATCAATTTGATTTGCAGACATTGGCTTTGATTGGGGATAAGACCGCTGAAATCATATTGTATTCATTACAGGAAGCGGTGGACATTGGTTTAATTTATATTAATAAAAGTGAAACTCTGCATCAGTTACAGGGATACATTAAATTTAAGTTTGTTCATGACCGTATCCAGCAGGCAGTATATTCTATCATATCAGAGGATGAAAAATGTATCATACATTTACAGCTAGGGCAACTTCATTTAAAAAACTATAGTGATTTAAATAATTCGGAACAATTGTTTGAAATAGTTAGGCAACTTAATGCTGGGAGCGCAATAATCACTGATGAAGCAAAAAAGGTTAAATTGGCAGAATTAAATTTGAAGGCAGGTATAATGGCAAAAAAATCTTCTGCATATTATTCAGCATATATTTATTTTAAGGAAGGAATTAAATTATTAAGTAATAATGCTTGGGAAGATTATTATGATTTAACTTTGCAATTATATTCAGATATTACAGAGGCTGCACATTTAATAAATGCGTATAATGAAATGGATAAATTTGTAGAGATTGTGCTGAACAATGGAAAAACATTAATAGATAAAATTAAAGTTTATAAAATTAAAATAGAAGCTTATCAAGCTCAGTTAAATTTGAAGGAAGCGATGAAGACAAGTGGATCAATTCTTAAATCACTTGGAATTTATATTCCAAGTGAACCAAAACCATGTGACTTGGAAGAAGCTTTTAAAGTTACATGGAAGGCTATATCAGGAATGCAAGTAGAGGAGTTAACTAATTTGCCTTCAATGAAAGATCCTGTAAAACTTGCAGCAATGCAGATTTTGTTGAGTACTTTCTCCGTGGGATTCCAATTAGATTCTATAACTGGAAATATAGTAATATGTAAGATGGCAGAGTTAACTGTAAAATATGGTAATACTCCTTTTGCTCCTGCAGTTTATTCATTTTATGCAGCTACTCTTTGTTCGCACATAAACAATATAGAGCTAGGAGATAAATTAGAAGAATATATGGAACTTGCATATAAATTAGAAAAAATGAGCGATAAGCTTGTAGAAAATCCAAATATGAAGCAATACAAGGCATTAGTAATGGATATAAATAATATTTTCGTAAGGCATTGGAAAGAACATATAAGAGAAACATTTAAGCCATGTATTGAAGGATATTGGTGTGGAGTAGAAAACGGTGATTTTGAATATGCAGGTTATTGTGCATCTATGTACGGTAAGAACTTATTTTACTCTGGTCAGATTCTTGAGGTAGTGGGAAAAGAAATAGATATTAATATAAAAAGATTACAGAAAATACAACTTGGTTTAAGTAATATCTGGATAAATATTTTTGGACAAGTCGTTCAGAATTTACAAGGAAAATGTAAAAATATTTTAGAATTTAAGGGCGATTATTTTTATGAAGATAAGATGCTGCCCATTATTCAAGATATCGGGGATATACATGGAATGCAGTTTTTCTATTTAACTAAAATGATGTTGAATTATTACTTCAAAAATTACTCTGAAGCTATTGAATGTGGACAGAAAGTAGAAAAAAATGTAAGTAGATTTGTGGGTATTATAGATATTGCTATTTTCTATTTTTATGATTCTCTTGTGAAACTCGCTGTTTATTCAACTAGTTCAGAGGAAGAGCAAGAAGAAATTTTAGCAAAAGTTAATAAAAATCAAGAAAAAATGTATACTTGGTCCAAATTCGCCCCAATGAATTTTCTTCATAAATTTTACTTGGTTAAGGCAGAATTATGTAGGGTTACTAGAAAATCTGATAAAGCAATAAAGTATTACGATAAGTCAATTAATCTAGCAAAAGAAAATGAGTATTTAAATGATGAAGCTTTGGCCTATGAATTAGCAGGAAAATTTTATTTAGATGAGGGTAGATTGGAAATAGTAAAACTATATTTTCGAGAAGCACGCTATAAATATCAGCTCTGGGGAGCAACTGCAAAAGTAAAGGAATTGGAAGATAAGTATCCAAATTTATTTTTAAATAATAATACGGTTATAAATGATGCTCACAATATTGATTTGTTTTCCATTATGAAAGCATCACAAGCAATTTCTAGTGAAATCAATTTAGATGGATTGCTTAGTCGTCTTATGACTGTGATGATAGAAAATATGGGAGCACAGAGGGGAATCCTCCTGTTAAAGAGATCAGGAAAATTAATTATTGAAGCTTATATAGATGCAGCGAACAATAAAAAAACAATGTTAATTCATCAGCCTCTTGATAAATGTGAAGAACTCCCAAAAACAGTTATTCGATTTACAGGAAGAACAGGCGAAGATGTTGTATTTCCTAATAAGGAAGATAAATCTTTATTTAACAAGGATACGTATATTATTAATAAAAAACCAAAGTCATTCCTTTCAACAGCAATTAAACTCAAAAATGAGATAAAAGGGGTTCTATATCTTGAAAATAATTTGGCTGAAGGTGTATTTAAGCCTGATAGAATAAAGGTCATAGAGATTCTATCAACTCAGGCAGCTATTTCCCTCGAAAATGCAATGCTTTATAATACTTTGGAGCAAAATATGAAAGAGCAGCTTCGTAATAGTGAAATTAAATTGAATGTGACAGCTACCAGTGCAGGATTAGGGCTTTGGGAATGGAAAATAAATAGTGGTGAAAATATTATAAATGAGCAATGGGCGGCTATGCTAGGATATACAATAGATGAATTAGCACCCACAAGTTTTGATACGTGGTTCAAACTCACACAATCTGAAGACTGTAAAAAGGCAAATGAAATGATCAACCGATGCTTTTCAAAAGAATTAGACTTTTATGAATGTGAAGTAAGGATGAAGCATAAAAATGGAGATTGGGTTTGGATATTGGCCAGAGGTAGGGTAATTGAATGGGATGAAAATAATAAGCCTCTTCGAATGGCTGGAGTACATATGAATATAACCGAGAGAAAAAAGATTGAAAATGAACTGAGAATGGCAAAGAAAGCCGTGGAGGAAGTAAATCTTATAAAGAGCCAGTTTCTTATGAACACATCTCAAGAAGTTACAACTTTTAATAATGGAATTAAGAAAATCAGTGATCTGACGATTACAACTGATAGAACAAAGAAGCTTGAGAGAACAAATTTTATCCTGGAGGAGGTAAATGCAATTCTTGAAGAGGAAATAGAAAAGCACAGTAAGACTGAGGCAGAACTTATAAAGGCAAAGGTAGAAGCTGATAGAGCAAATATAGCCAAGAGCAATTTTATTGCAAATATAAGCCACGAATTAAGAACTCCAATTACTGTTATTCTAAGTGGGATACAATTAATCGAGGTTAATATTAAAAATAATGCAGTTGTAAATCAACATAATTTTTTAAATCATATTAAGACAATTAAGCAAAATTGTTATCGCTTGCTTAGGCTGATTAACAATATCATTGATGTAACAAAAATTGATGCAGGCTTTAGGAACCTGGATTTTAAAAATCTAGACGTTATTAGTTTGATTGAGAATATAACTACCTCAGTAGTAGATTATGCTAAACTAAAGGGAATAACAGTACTATTTGATACGGATGAAGAAGAACGAATTATAGCTGTAGATCCTGATAAGATTGAAAGAATATTGCTTAACTTACTCTCAAACGCTATAAAGTTTACACCAAAGAATGGTTATATATTTGTAAATATTTTAAATGAAAGCACAAAGGTTATAATTTCTGTGGAAGATAAAGGGATTGGAATACCTATAGAAAAAAAAGAAGTGATTTTTGAAAAATTCCAACAACTTGATAATACCTTTACGAGGAAGAATGAAGGAAGTGGTATAGGACTTTCTATTGTAAAAGCATTTGTTGAATTACATGATGGGAAAATTTCAGTATCTAGCGAGTTAGGCAAAGGTAGTAAGTTTATTATTGAGCTTCCAGTAAAAAAACTAGATGAAGATAAATCCCCAAATCCACAAATTCAAACTGAAAATTCCATTGGTTGTGTGGATGTACTTAATATAGAATTTTCTGATATTTACTTTTAGTTAGGTAACTGTTACCTTTTCGCACACTGCGATGGGAATATTAGAGCGGGTAGTGATTGGATAAAGGGTATTGTATGAAGTAGGAACGATCTTGTTAGCATGGTTAAACTTGCTACAGTAGTAGAAGCATTGACTAGGTCGTTCCTACATCTTAATTGGTGAGTAGTTCACAAGACGACTAAATCCTGAATGGATTTAAATTCATAATTTTTCTCTGAGAATACCTTTAATAATTGATGAAGAGGTGACTCTTCAGAATAGGTATAAGTAGAATGACCTGTTTTATCTCTTGTAATTTTAATATATTCAAATTCAATATTAGGATGATAGAAAAAACTAGCCAAAGACTTTTCAGGTAATTTACCAATTTTTTTAATCATATTATTTATATCTTTTACACCGTCCACATAATCAAGTGGAGTAGGTATAAACTTTACTATTTTATTTTGAATTTCTAATTTTGTTATTACTTTTTCACTCTGAGTTTTATATGCTTCATATATGTAACCAAAGTACTCACCTATGATTCTTTTTTGTAATTCTGTTGCATCATAATGAGGACTTTCAAAAAAGCACACAGGTATCTCAAGTTTTTTAGCACAATTTATTGCCAACTCTACTCTTTTACGAAGAGACTTTTCACTAGCATTGATTCTACTATTAAACTCAATTCCATCAACACTCTCTTCAGTTCCTTGTTGATGTGTGTATCCATGTAAGCCAATAAATCCATTCCTATCTATAAAGTAATCAAGTGTAAATATAAAATCTACATTATACATAGTAAGCTGAGTAGAGGGGTCATTATCGATGCCTTTTGCTGGATTCATATACCTAGGAATCCAAGCAATATGAAAAGGAACATTTTCATGATATAAATGATCTGCTATAATTCGAAGTTTTTCCAGTGATTCTGATGTTTCATATCTTTGTCCAGCAGTAATATCCTCTAATCTAATTAATGCTGGTTTACCCTTTTTATTCTCCGTCTTCTGTGATAAAATATCTGAATCATAAAATAAAGATAGTGTTTTTGTTTCAATATTCCAATCTGTTTTCAAATTAAATAGCTTAGTAAAGTCAAAAACAGAAAGATAAAGCATATCTTCAGATTTAATAGCTTTTTTTCGTAAATTATACTCTTTGTTATCTTTATAATAGGAATTTTTCCCTAAATTAATTTCTACAGATCTATTATTCATACTTACGACAGCAGTATCTTTTGTTAACTCTGTATGGCCATTTAACAAGTAACATATTTCAGAAACTGGAATGTATAACCTATTGTTATCGTTATATATAGGAAGTTTAAGGCTTAGAGGCTTCATTTCAAAATTTAAACTTATACTTTCTTTTTTCATATTTAAGCCTTTAAAGGAATTAAATCTTTTGTTAGATTCTCCTAATTCTTTTTCTGCAGTTAAATTATATTTATTAATATAACTATTGTTATTCTGTTCTTGCAATTC
>Ga0183101_1000109_pt6 | contig 19488 bp, 16 predicted proteins | sample Biomet3_FD_127790 | JGI IMG/M metagenome (GOLD analysis project Ga0183101, IMG submission 127790) | Microbial communities from bioreactor (seeded with sewage sludge) at LBNL, California, USA - Biofuel metagenome 3 | ecosystem: Engineered > Bioreactor > Anaerobic > Unclassified ...
GTCTTTTTTTCTCCAGAATGCAGGGTTGTGGAAAATTCTGCACCCGGTTTTGCGCAGACACAGTTGTTTTTATAGTAGTATCCCACATGATGGATTGGTGAGAACCATGAAGATCAGTGCACGTAATATACTGAAGGGCAAGGTAAAAGCAATCACCCCCGGAGCTGTCAACTCCGAGATCGTTATCGAGCTTCCCGACGGGCAGCTCATTACCTCGATCATCACCAAGAAATCCACCGAATCGCTCGGGCTTGCAGTAGGCAAGACTGCCTATGCAGTCATCAAGTCGAGCGAAGTCATGGTCGCGGTAGACTAATCTTTTTTTATTTCTTACGCTACAGGAATCATTACGAATTGCTTGACACTCCCGGGGCACCGCCCGGCCGTCAGGGAGTCCGTTGTAAAACCCCGGTGATTTCCCGCAGTATTACGTTCTCCGTTCCCTGCCAACGGCAGATTTTATCAGGAGCAGGATGAAGAAATTAGGGAATACAACGAGTCTTTTGTTTTACCGAAGGTTTCCTCATGACCAGAACACTACGACCGATCATCCTTGCACTCGTCCTCCTCACCGCATGCATCCCGCTCGCCTCGGCCTGGACCGTGGAGAGTTTCACCATGAATCCTTCGGGCCCGCTGCCGCAGAATGCCCCGGTAACGGTCTCGTTCACGGTTGACTTCCCGGCAGATGCTTCTGAAGCGACCTTCCCTGCCGGAAGCGATCTCATCCTAGCTACCGGGCTTTCAAAACCCGCATGGTCGTACACCATTACCACCGGTGATGGCGGGTCGTCCACGACTCCCGCGGTCTATAACCAGACCCTTGACCTGAGCAGCCTTCTGTTGTCCTACAAGGGTCACGGCAGCGAAGTGATGAGCGTCACGCTCGCGGGAACGGCTCCTGCGACAGCTGTGCCTGCAAATATCACCGTCCTTGAAGTCCACGAAGTAGACAAGACCGGGACGGTTGTCACCGGTTCTGCATTCACCCGGACTGAGGATATCTCGGACGCGGTCTGGACAACCGCCACACCCCTGCCGACAACAGAACAGCCGAAGGCAGAGCAGCAGACCGGGTTATGGGACCAGATCGTCGGGATGCTCAAGAGCCTGTTCGGGATAACGTCCTGATCTTTTTTTGCTGCTGAAGTGTTGCGGTATCTGGTTACTTTTTTCAGGAATCTTTCACGTTTGACCGGAAGGTAAATTGGGGATGGTAAACGTTTTGGAGGGCACCCTCCTGCCCGGTTTTTCCTTTCGTTGCGGACGTTACACAATTACAAAAAAAATATTCTCCTGCCGGATCCCGGTCAGGAGTTCTTTTTATTCAGGCAGGAACCGCTGTTTTCTGAGAGAGCGTGCATCGTGCCGGGTAATCCACATCCATCCCGTTTTCCTGCAGGGCAGCAGTTACACTGCAGTAGATGGCGTCCATGTTCCCCCGGAGTCCGCCCGTGGGAAACGGGACCATGGTGTGAATGACCGGGGAAAACTGCTGGTAATACCTGTCCGAAGATACATTCGGAAGGGAGTAAAAGTCCTCCGATGCAGGCAGCAGGTACCGTGGCACGCGGACAGTATCATTGCCGTTATCAAGGGAGAGCGCGATGATCTCTTTTGTTTCCGGGCTGTTGTAGAAATCAATAAACCGGATCGCTTCATCCATCTTTTCCGTGCCGGTATTGTTGTTCATCACAAAGCCGTCGGCCCAGGCAAGGGAGGGATACGTGCCCTTTCCATAGACCGTGCCGGAGATCGTGAGATTGGTGCCGTAACTTTCGGGAGATTCTTTGAGGATCCCGTACAACATCTCGGAAAACCCGACGTACCGGTCGGTCTTTCCCGCGACAAATTCAGAAAAACCGCCATCTTTTGCAGCATAATCCCCGTCCAGGCACGGGTTCCTGCCGTCAGTACCGGTGCAGGCCAAAAGACGGGATGCGAGCAAGTCAGTCACCTCCGGATCCGGGGCCCCGTCCACTGCATCGCGGACAGCGCCATCCAGAAGGGCCGGGTCGGCACCATAGGTTGATGCGTAGGCAGACAGGTACAGGTCGGGCAGCGTCCCGTTGCCGCTAAAATCCCCGGATTCCGGTGCCGTTCCTGGGGGATTGCGGGTAAACGTGTAATGCGCACAGAGCCAGGTCGGGACAAAGTACACGCTGCCATCCACAGTCCCCAGATCCTTATACGGGCTGACAACATCCTCCCGGGTCTCGTTGAGCATCCGGGCTGCAACGGGAGAGACCGGAACAAATGGCCGGATATACCCGCCATCCCTGAGATTGTCGAACTCGGTCTGTTCGACTTCGACAATGTCGGGGCCGCCCGGTCCAAAGACCGGGGAAAAATTCCTGCTGTCGGAAAAATAGGTGCTGTATTCATCGGAGATGTAAATCTCCAGTTCGTCATCGGGATATAACTGATGGTAGCGCTCTTTAATGAGGCGGATGGTCGTGGCATGGTCATCGCCGTTCACATCCTCCAGGTACGGGTACAGGGCTACTTTAAGCACCGGGCGATCTGCGGTTGCATTTTTCTTTTCGGCGCCGGGGTTTTGTATGAGGACGATCCCTGCGAACAGCACGATGCCGCAGAGGATAATTATGAGGGCCAGGTGAATCTTTTTCATGGTCTGTTTCGTTTCATTGCTAATCGATGTCGTTCTATTCTGATACCGGGAAATTTAAGCGTAACGGCAGGAAGGCGGGCTGGGACGACTGAAAGTATTTGCGTGGACCAGTTGCGATCACGAGAGGCAAATGATTATTCCCTCGTATAAGAAACACACAATAAAAAGAGACCGGGACATACAGGTACGTAGAGAAAACCCGGTTACGTGGCTTTCCGGAGGAAACAGATGAGCACCAAAACATTACACCAGATCCAGCAGGAGGGTCTCAGCGTCCTGGTCGAAAAACTCGGACCTGACGATGCCATCCGGTTCCTCAGTATCTATGAACCGGGAAGCGGCGACTGGACAAAAGATCGTAAGACAATCCTTGAAAAAGATCCGGACAAGATTGTCAAAAGCATTATGGCGCGGAGAAAAAAGTCCCGGCTCCCTGAACAATCAGCCGTTTTTTCTCCGGTCCGATCAATTCGTTCTTTTTTGTTCCCTCCACGTTGCTCACCTTCGCCTGACTCTTGAGGAGTCTGTTACCACGTGTATCGGCCGAGCCTAAACACGCATTCATCCATGCAAAACACACATGAATTCAGGGGAAAAAGTGCATTTTTACGTTGGAGAAAAACGCACCTGATAGCCGCGTTCTTTTGGTCGATCTCATGGTTGCAGGGGTGTCTGGATGGGGCAGAAATACCCGCTGCTGCAGGCCCGTTAAGGGCCATTATCTGGCATTGAAAGCGGGCGTATTTCGCCAAACAGGGCATGATTTGGGGGTATTTTCCACGCGAACCCAAACGGGGCGGTTTGCAAGATTTTCCCGGAGAGGTGTGATCTTGAAAATGGGAATCTAATGCCGTTTTGGGCGTATTTGGGAGAGGGTCTGGCAGGGTGGATCGGTGCGGTCCCGGAGGGAATATTCATAAAGCGAGTTCTTCGATATCCGTTTCCGCGATCTTTAAAACGAAGGGTTCAGGAACAGGTATTTTTGTGCGGCTGGCTTTCTTTTTCAGCCGGACGATCGCTTCGTTCTGGCCGTTAGCGAGCGGCTGATCGAGTACGATCGTGCGCCCGTCCACCATTTTTCCTTCGACCGTGACCGTCATGTCCGCACCCTTAATATTTGCATATATTGCTGCACGGGTATATGTGCTTCTCCCTTACTGAATGCCTGGGTGAGGCAAAGCTTTCTAAAAAAAGAAACGCAAGGACGGGCACCTGATGAAGCGGGGGGGAGGGTGGGGGCCACCCCCCCACCCATAATTTTTTTTAAAGGGGATCACCCCCCTCCCGTTCCATCGCAAAAATCCTGCATTTCGTGCAGAATCTCCGGCGGAAGCGTGCGTGCAGGAAACGGCCGGATGGGGGGAGGGGGAGGGGGGGGTACCCACCCCCCCTTGTTGGCCGGAAACGGGGGGCATCCCCCCCACCCGGTTTTTTTAAGAAGCAGGGCACCCCCTCCCACCGGACAGTTTCACCCCTTTTTCCCCACCTTTGACACTGTTTCACGTCGGAGAAATCACAAATCCGGACCGGCGCATTTAGCCGCGTTCCTGCGGCCGATCCGGGGGTCGCAAGGGTGTCTGGATATGGGAAAATTGCCCCCTGTTGCAGGCCCGGTAAGGGCCGTTATCTGGCATCGAAAGCGGGCGTATTTCGGCAAACAGGGCACGATTCGGGGGTATTTTCCACGCGAACTGGAACGGGGTGGTTTACGGGTATTTTCCGGGGAGGGACTGGATCGGGAAATGGGAATACGGGGCCGGATCGGGCTTGTTTAGGATATGGTCTGCCAGGCCGGATCGGTGCGGTTTGTTTTTGAGGGGCCGGGTTTTAGGTATCCCATATACGGGTCACCTGACCCGTGACAGGTCAGATACCCGTGACGGGTCGGTGACCTGTGACAGGTATTTTTAGGAGGAAAACGGGAGGAAAATGCACTAATATATAGGGGGGGATTTTTGGTAATACTCCCTGGCAAGCTATGTTACGGTGTTGGTCATGATAAGGTGATTAAGATTAAAAAACTAAGTTTGCATATCAAATCTTTTATTATTGATAGACTTTGAAAACTACTCCAAGGATGGATAAATAATGCCTAAAAATGGTGATGAGGCAGTCTCTCAAATTTACGCTTTTGAAAATTCAATTGATAATTTTGCTGTGGACTATTTTGGATATAAAAAAGTTGCAAAGGAACTTGCTGTAGGTATAATAAAATTAGATTCGAAATCCGGATATGTTATCGCAGTTAATGGAAAATGGGGTAGTGGCAAATCGTCGTTTCTATTTTACACAAGGGAATATTTGACAACTTATCGTAAAGAATTAGGTTTGTCATTAGGGCCAGAAGCCCCCATTATTTTTAATTTCAATCCTTGGCTATTTTCAGGTCATCAGGATGTTATTTCTCAATTTTTCACTCAGATTAAGGCTCAAGCAAAGATTTGTCAAACACATATTTCTCAAAAGACTATGAACACATTAAATAAATTATTCTCATACGGATCTCATCTTAAATTAATACCTACAATCGAAGGACAACTATCTGGATTAGCCTTTACTGGGATTAATAAAGTAATTGAATCCCAGATGGAAAATTCGGTAAAATCAATTTTCGAAATCAAACTAGAGATTACTAAAGAATTAAAAGAATCCGATGAGAAAATCATCATAATCATTGATGATATTGATCGTCTTACATCAAATGAAATCAGAGAGTTATTTAGGGCAATAAAAGCGATTGCAGATTTTCCAAATTTGGTTTTTTTACTTGCCTATGATGGGGATATTGTCACAAGTGCTCTCGATTATGAGTTTAACCAAAAACAAACAAATTCACAAGAAGGCTTGAAATATCTTGAAAAAATTGTTCAGTTCTCGATTCCTCTTCCGATGATAGGAGAGACTCAATTAAAGAAATATACGGAACAAATCATTTTTGACAAAAAATTTAGTGACACCACTGAAAATTTAATTGAGGCACCGCGATGGACTGATTTGTATCATAATGGATTACGACATTTTTTGAAAACTCCTCGAAATGTAATTCGGCTTAATAATGCATTATTGATGTTATACCCTTCAGTAAAAAATGAGGTCAACGTAGTTGATTTTATCAGTTTATTGGTTATTAAGTTGAATTATCCTAAATTATACGATCGAATCAAAGAGGATCATAGATTTTTTATCATTGATACATCGATTGAAGATATATATTTTTTAAGGGAACAAAAACCCGATGTTCTATCTAAATATCATGGGGAATTGATACAGTCTATTATTAATAAAAGTGATCAGCAGCCAATAGCATTGATTTTAGCTTCAATATTCCCGAAAATTTCTCCCTATTTACAACCGCTCTTCTCTAATTCCAGCGTCTATATTATTAGAAGTTCGAAGCCACAGAATATTAGCCATGATTATAACACATTTCTCAAATACTTTAGATTCCAAACAGAACCAGAATTTTTTTCTAATTCAGAATTAAGTAAGATTTTAGAATCAATAAACAATCCCGATAAATTTGCTGAATTTATTTTGCAATTAAATGGACTGGGAAGTCGACAAGGAACGAAAGCTCTGATTTTTTTTGAGAGTATTCTTCCAAGGATAAATGCCGATATTCCTCAAGACTCTTTGAAAAACATGGTTATTGGAATTTTTAAAATTGATAAAAAAGTATTAAGCAATAAAAATATCTCTTCGGAAAATGATTTCTCGCATCAAAATATCTGTGATTACATCGGAAGTGTTCTCTATAAATTATTGAGCAATATCCCAAAAGAGGAAAGGGTGGATATATTAAAAAAATCATATTCCGTTGGGACTGCATACGCGTTAGAATCTAGGCTAATTATTATCCTGCGACAAATGAACGGTGATTGGGAAGGCGCAGATTCAAAAATTCCGACAGATTTTCTTCTAGTTCCGGAGGAATTGAAAAAAATCGAAGATATCTATGTAGAAAAAATTCAGGCAGCATTTTTAGCAGATTTAACCACTTTTGCATCACCATATATTGGCGATATTGTCTATGTATGGAATAAATTGAAAGGGACCGATAATAAGACCCTTGTGAAGGTAACTCATTTACTCTTTGAGAAGGATGATGTATTAATGACCGTCATACACTCTTCCCGTGAAAATCACTATCTTGATCCTATCAAACCCTACTCATTAGAACCAATGATTACCGAAGAAAAATTCCGCGAAAGAGTGAATGACCTCATGCAAACAAAAACAAACGATGAATCTATAAAAACATCTCTTCGGGATTTTTTAGATACAAAAAAACGAATCCTTCAAAATAATAGGGGAGAATGAAACCAATAATCTGCGCGCTCCTTTCTCCCACGACCTATAAGACCTTCTGACTACTTCCCCTCTTTCTCCGCCTTCTCCCTCGCCATCACGATCATCTTCCCGGCCAGCTCCTTTACCGCCTGCCACGCGGGACTATCTTCCGGAATCCGTGAAACCGGTGTTGCCGCAAGGTCTGCCGCCTCGACCGCCGGGTCTTCCGGGATCACCGCAATTGGTTTCTCGTTCCCGATATCTACCGGGGCAGCGCCGGTCTTGTACCGGTTGAAGACAACATGAATTCGCGAGGGTTCTAGGCCGAGCTGTGTTGCGATCTCCCGGATCCGGGCAATGGTCCGCAGGCCCCGGGCCCCGGGGTCGCTCACGATCAGGAGCACGTCAGGTTTTCCTATCGTCCCCCGGCTGATGTGCTCCATCCCCGCCTCGGTATCGATCACGAGGAACTTGTAGTCGCGTTCGAGCTGCTTCATGCACTCCGACAGGAGATCGTTTGCAAAACAGTAGCACCCGGTCCCCTCGGGCCGGCCCATGGCGACCAGGTCGAAACCGTTCGCTTCGATTAGTGCCTGCCGGAACCGGAACCGGACGTAATCGTGCCGGTTCATGCCCGGCGGAATGTTCCGCGTGAATGCCTCTTCGCGCATGCTCCCGAGCGTCTCTTTGACCGTAACCCCGAGCGCCTCGTGGAAGTTTGCGTTTGGGTCTGCGTCAACGGCAAGGACCGGGGTCTGGCCGGCAGTAATAAAGGCCCGGACAAGAAGGGAACTGACGGTAGTCTTGCCGGTCCCGCCTTTTCCTGAAAGCGCTATCGTAAACGGATGTTGTGCCATGATTTCCTCTAAAGTAACAAATTATTGCGAAATGTTTGCCTCGGCCCGGATCCTCCGGGAGATCTCCGCCGCCGCATGGTGGATGGCATTTGCGCCGGCGACATCCGCGAACCTGACCCCGCAGCTCGGAGTGATGAGCGACTGCGCATCGAAGAGTTCTGCCGGCACCTGTTTTGTGAGCTGGGTGCGGATCTCGCGGTACTTTGCGTAGAGCGAATCGACCGTTTCGGTCGCAAAGATCTTATACTCGGCCGGCACGATCCCCCACGCGACAACACCGCCGCGTTCCATGTAGGCGCGGATCGCATCCGCGTAGAGCAGGAATTCCTTTGCGGTTGCGTAGGCATCAAGCGAGATAACGGCCGGGTCGAGGCCCATCACAAATTCCCAGTCGGTGTTCGAACAGCAGTGGACGCCAAGCCCGCCTTCCACAAGGGACGCGATGTCCTGCCAGCCGCTCTTCACGCTTTCCTTGTCGATGGGGACGACCGACGACCCGAGCGAGGCAAGGTAGGGTTCGTTTAAGACAACGAGCGTTTCCTTCACGCCCGTCCGTGTTCGCAGCTCGTTCTCGCACCAGCGGGCCCGGAGCGCGATCATTTTCGAGAGCACATCGGCGAGCTGGGTGTCGTAGTAGATGGGCCGTTTCTCGGCATCGACCACCTGCATCCCGAAGGTCACCGGCCCGGTCACCTGGCACTTGAGGACACGGACACCGCCCACCGGGCGCTTTGCCATCTCGAAAAAGCCGGAGGCATAGTTCTCGTGGAGGGCGTAGCGGGCAAAGTTCTGCTCGACAAAGTCCATGTACACCTGCTCCATTGCCGCGGTGTTATCCTTCGTGCTGTCGTACAGGAGCCTGCCCTCGCGGATGAAACCTCCCGGGAGCTGCTCGGAATCGCAAAAGACAATGCTCTCAAGGAGTCCCCGGTTGGGGAGGGTCGGTACGTAAGGAACGTCCGGGAATGCCGCGAGCACATCGCTGCATGCCTGGACCGGGTCCGTATGCGGAAGTCCGCCAACACCCGTTGCCCGGGAATATGGCGGAGGAATCATCTTTGCCATTTTAGTGTGCCTCCTTTCTCTCGCGGATGGATTCAAGAAGTGCCTGGACCCGCGGGAAGAGCGAGAGATCGGTGTGGGGCAAAAACGCGCTCGAAGTGTACTCGTCCATGAACGAGGGTTCCGCATTGAGCTCGATGTACGCGATCCTTCCCGCGATACCATCGAGCATCTTCCTCTTTCGCCGGTTGACGAGCGCGAGGTTTGCCCCGGCCACCGCACCGTTCCCGATATTTTTGATCCGTTCCAGATCGATCTCGGGAATGAGCCCGACAATGGTCGCGTTCTTCTTGTTGATGTAATTCCCGAATGCCCCGGCAAAATAGATAGTGCCGATATCGAGATGCGTGACACCGGCCTCTTTCATTAAGGTCACGCAGGCCGCATGGATGGACGCCTTGCTCATGATCAGGTTCTTGATGTCGTTCTCCGTGATCACGATGTCTTTCCCGATATCCGTCTCCTTTGCCCACGCGACGACATACTCGGGGAAATGAGCGCCGGCCCGGATCCGGGGATTTTTGATCTCCGTATTAATCCGGCCCGTGCGGTCGATGACCCCTGCAGAAAGGAGTTCGGCGAGCGTGTCGATCAAGCCGGAACCCGTGATGCCGCGGGGCCTGACCCCGTTGATGGTAGAATACTTCGGGTCGAGCGTGACCGGATCGATGGCGATCTTCTCAATCGCCCCCGGGTTTGCCCGCATGCCAAAGAGGACCTCGCCGCCTTCGAGTGCCGGGCCTGCCGCCCCTGCACACGAGAACATCCATTCCTTGTTCCCGAGAACGACCTCGAAGTTCGTCCCGATGTCCACGAGAAGCGAGATCTCTTCCTGATCGCCCATACCGCAGGCAAGGATGTCGGCGATGATATCGCCACCGATGAAATCGCTCACGGCCGGGAACGCGAAGAGGCCACAGTTCTTGTTGCAGGTGATCCCGATCCGTGCAGCAGCAACCGAGAGCGCCCGCTGGACAACCGGCACGTAGGGTTCCTTGATGATGTAGGCCGGGTCGATCCCGAGAAGCATGTGGGTCATTACGGTGTTCCCGGCAACGACCACCTCGTAGATATCTTCCCGGTCGATCCCGGCGGTGTTTGAGGCCGAAGTCAGCGCCATGTTGATGCTGTCAACAGCCAGGTCCTGGAGTTTTTCGATCCCGTTTTTCTGGGCATAGTTGACCCGTGCGAGGATATCTTCCCCGCAGCTGATCTGCCGGTTGTAGTTGGAGGCAACAGCCACGACTTTACCGGAGATGAGGTCCCAGAGGTATGCGACCACCGTGGTCGAGCCGAGATCGACTGCCGCGCCATAGAGCCTCTTTGAGGTGTTGTTCTCCTGGAGGTCGATGAGCCTGTACCCGCCGGGAACGAGTGCGATGGTGCCGGTCACCTTCCAGTCGCTGTGTCGGAGTATGGCCGGGATCTCCCGCATCACTTCGAGAGGGGCGTACATCTTCTCGGCAACCGGGCCGCCGGTCTTCTGGATGCCCCAGAGCAGGCGGGTGAGGTCGGGCGAGGGATCGGCTAAGGTTGGCGGCTGGAGCTCGACATAGTATTTTTTCACGGACGGGTGGAACTCGATCTCGGTGTCCATGCCGTTTACGAGGATCTTCTGCTCCTGGATGAGCGTGCTCTCCGGGATGACAACCTGGAGGTCACCCTGGATGATCGTCTCGCAGGCAAGGCAGGCGCCCTTTGCAAGTTCCTCGTCAGAGAAAAACCGCCCGTATTTCTGGCGGTCGAACTCGACTTTCCCGGACTGGATGTACACTACGCACTTGCCGCACTTTCCCTGGCCGCCGCAGACCACGTTCATGTTGATGCCGGCCCTTTGCGCGGCATCGAGAACCGTTGTCCCGCGCTTGGCCTCGATCTTGCGGTAACTGGGAAGGAAGGTAACGGTGCGCATGGTTATGGTTTCCACTCCTGGTGGATGAACTCACCAATCTCGGCGGCATCGCGGGGGCCGACGAGCACTTTCCACCCGGTCGCTTCTTCGATCCTGCCCGAGAGCGGGGCGGCATAGCCCGGGATGATCAGTTTCTTGTGGGAGACTTCGTTTTCCACCGCGAATTTCTTGAGCGCATCGCGGACAAGGCCCTCGTTAAGTTTCCCGGCCGCAACGGCCGTGAGCACCGAGAGGCCTTCGGTGTCGACAATGAGCATGAAGCAGGGGACGCGGGTGGATTCGAGGTATCCCTGGAGCGTGAAAAACGTCAGGGAGAAGTTCACCGTCATGAGCACCGGCGCGTCTTTTCCCGGCGTCCCTACCCGGTACAGGCCCGGGTTCATCTGGATGGGCTTCTGCGGGTCGGTGTAGATGTTCTGCCGGAGCGTGAGCGCTGCCTTTGCCGAGGCCGGTGAGAGCGGGTGGCAGATGATGACCGATGCGTACTTGACGATCCCAAGAGCAATCGCGGCGTCCTCGTCAGCGAATTTTGTTGCGTCAAGGTACACCGGGAACCCGAGATCGGGCATGGCCCGGGTGATGGCCAGCTGCCGGATTGCCGTTGAGCGGACAAGGAACTCGCCAAGCGTCTGCGGGGCGGGATCGACAAGCAGGTTTTTTACCCCTTCCGCTACGCAGTTTTTGGTAAGTTCCGCGAGTGCTTCGAGCGTTGGCGCACGCACAACGAGCCGGCACCCGTGCTTTTTTGCTATGGCACAGAGCGGTTTGTAGTTCTCTGGTGTCGCAGCGCAGATCACCGGGTGGTAAGTCCCGCACAGGACAAGGGCAGCTTCGAGCGCCTCCGGGTTCTCCGAGACAAGGATCTCGGGAAGCCCCGCGGTCTTTTCTACGGCTGCAACCGCCTTTGCATAGGTGTCGGCCGAACCGCTGGTGTTGACAATCGCCGTCCCGTTGAATTTCAGGTCGGCCCCGACCCGGGTCAAGGTCTCGTCTTTGACCCGTGCAGTCACTGCCGCGATCTCTGCTTCGCTCTGGGTGTCGGAAACAGAGAACATGATGCCCGGCGGGTGGTAGAAGGTCTTGTCGTGGCGGTAGAGCACGAACTCCTCGCCCACCGAGTACGAGCGTTCGCCAACGCCGACCGCGACGAGTTTGATGGGCGGGCGGGTGGTTGCCCCGAGCACGTTCTTTGCATTGTCGTCAAGGTACGGGCAGAGCTCGACATCGGCTTTCCCTGCGGCAAGTTTCATCGCAAATGTCAGGCAGGTGGGATCCCCGCACTCCTTGCAGTTCTTTTTCGGGAGGAGCTTGTAGATATCAAGGGCTTTGAGTGCCATCTTACACCTCCGTGCGGGCAGAGAGCCCGGCAAACGCGGCCTTCAACCGTTTGACCGTCTCCGGGTGGCGGACGCAGACGATCTCCGCTCCCGCAACCGCTGCGGCAAGGCTTGTTGTAAATTCCCATTCTACCGCCATGCTGTCCCGTGCCGGCCCCTCCGCCTCCCGCACCTCTTTTACGGTAAGGGAATCCGTGGGTGCACAGATCTGCGGCATCGCAAGGTCAGTGTCGCCTTTCAGGGCCGAGAACCGGATCCGCTCCATTGCCGAGTACGAATACTCGAAACCGTACCCGAGCGCTCCCGTGTAAGGGTCGATCACGATGTGATCGCGGGTGACGCCGATCTCCTTTAAGAGGATATTGAGCTGCTTTGCAAGGTTGATATCGATCGGCGACTGGGCGATGATCGAGTGGTTGTAGGCAAGGGCTGCTGCCGCAATGCTCCGGTACCGCCCGGCTTCTGCTGTCCCGAGCAGGAGTTTTTCACCCTGCCCGGTCTCGCCGCATTTCAGGAAAACCTCGCTGTCGATCTTTGGCTCGTTGCTCCCCTCGATGATCAGCGGAAGCGTGGTTGCGGCAAGGACATTCTCGACCGTTTTTCCTATCGCCGGGATATCGGAGAAGTCGCGCTGCTTGGTGCTTGTCAGGCAGAGCCGGACCAGATCGGCGCCATAGGTGCTCTCCGCGGTCTTTGCCCATGCAGCCGGATCTTTTACCAGGTCGCCGCAGAAATCGTTGACAATCGGCGACCAGTAGCGCGGGTCGTCGCAGATCTCAAACGCGATCAGCGGTGCGGGAAACGCTCTTCCCTTTTCCATAAAGGGAAGAGTCGTCCCCCCGCCAATCGTGTAGGATTTCGACCGCGTGCCTCCATCGGTTTTTGTTGCGCCAAGGACGACTGTTCCCACCGTGCTTGTCCAGCCAAAATTCAGTTCGGGTTCCATGGTCGTGCCTCACATCAGGGGTTTCATGGCAAGCGCCGGATGGCCGACACGCGCAAGGTATTCTGTCAGGGCTTCGATGGTCCCGGCCGTAGTCTCATCGGCAATCTTGTCAAAGAGATCGGGATGCCCCTTGCTCTCCAGCAGCGGCACGAGCCGGGATTTGAGCTCTTCTTTGAGCTGCGCCGGCATCCAGACGAGCCGTTCGATCCCGCCCTCGCCCTGGAGGAACCGGTCCGAGAGGATGTAGTTCTTCGAGATTCCGGCAAAGCCCGGGGTCTGGGCACCGCCGCCGATTGTGCCGGCAAGCGTAGAAAAAGTCATGCCCGAGGGGGTCATTCCCTTGTATTCACGGTTCACGACCATAATGCCGTTTACCTCGGGAAGCATCAGGGCGATTGCCTCGAAACACCCGCAGCAGGTCATGGGGAACTCCATAACGGAATAGAGCGAGCAGCGTTCGATCTCGCCGTGGCTCGCTTTCTTCACAAACCGGTTCACGCCTTCGAACTCGCCGTTCTGGGCGTTGATGAGCGCTCCTTTCTCGACCGGCTGGTTTGCACCGGAAGGGGAGATCTCGTAGGCAATCTTCCCGTCAAGCCAGCTGATCGCCCCGCAGAGCGCAGGCCGCTCCGGGGTAATCACGCAGACATGGTTCGGGGCAAACGTCTGGCAGAGCGTGCAGGAATAATAGGTATCGACATCGTTGTCCCGCATCCCCTTGATCCGGGCGTCCCGTTCCGCATAGATCTCCTCTGCCTCTTTTTTTGCGGCAAGCACTTTCTCGGGATCGGTAATCAGCGTAACCGAGACCGCGTCAAGCAGCTGCGGGAAGTCCATACGGAATTTGCTCGCAAGGAGCTTGCCCAGGTGCTCGACCTTCACACCCTTCCCGTACGCTTCCTTCGAGATCCTGACCCAGATGAGATCCCTCTGTGCCACGTGCCATGAGCCTTCGCCGTAGTTGATGAAATTGTGGATCCGGCGTTCGAGCACCGGCTCGTAGTCTTTCTTCATCGTTTTTCCGGCCACATCGATGATGATGCCGAGAGGATACGCGCCTCCCTCTTTCATGGCATCGATCTCGGGGCCGATCACTGTCACTTTCCCGTCTTCGACATCGCCGGCATTTTTCATGCGCAGGAGCTCGAATGCCGGGGAACGGCCTCCGCCGAACTCGACCTGCATCTCCTCTTTTCGTATGCTCTTTCCCTCAAATGCCGGGGAGCAGCTCATCGGGATGGGGATTGCGGTCACCGTAACCCGGATGCCTTTTTGGTCCATGCCGGTCCGCACAACATCTTCGGGTTTCGATGCTATCCAGTCGCCGCCCTCGTACCCGCCGAGCGTGAGGATGGGAAATCCCAGCACACGCATGCCGTCCACGAACGCGATGTCCTCGTCCGAGAGTCCGGGGAAGACGATCACGATCGCCTTTGCCCGCTCGGCAGCATAGGCAAGCAGCCGGTGGATATCTCCCGGAGCCACGCCGCCGAACATCATCGCTACCCGGGCAACAATGTCTACGAAATGGACGGAATGGATGGGTTTTGACCCGAGGGGGATGAGCCGGTAATCGAGCCCGAGCTTTACTCCCGCTTCCGAAAGGGTCGGGATGACGCCGCCGGAGAGGAACGTAAGCATGTATTTTTCCTGCAGCTCGCGGCAGATGGCAGCGGCGCTCTCGGCGTTTTTCGGCGAACCAACAATCAGGGCCAGGCCAAGGATGCTGCCATCGACAAGGGAATACCCGAGTTTGCGGATCACGGTATCGCTGATAAATCCCGTATACGGCGCGGGTTCTTTCCCGGCCGCTGCCGTCTCTCCTGCAAGAATGCATTCTGCGGCAACCAGGGGGTTATCTGCAGTTTTTGTCAAAACTTCCGCGGCAGCCTGCGGTGTGTGGACGGGGGTGCCGGTCAGTGCATAGGATACCGGGAGGTGATAGGCGGTATCTTCGTACGAAAATTCGCCGGATAATTTCGCTATTTTATTTTTCAGCTGCTCATTCCCGGTTTTTATGGCTAGCGTAACGTCGGACATATATCCCTTCAATGTATGGGTTACTGCGCCGCCATACATATAGTTTCGTTATCTGTGCAAAATGGGTCAAACTGTTGGATTACGCGAAATACGGGGCCGGTTTTAGGCAAAAACGCGGGAATTCTGGAGAACAATATTTATTCCTGTACATGAATATTCTCTTTAAGGTGAGGGAAAGAAATGCATTCGCATCAGGTCCTGAAAATCTTTTCCGGTATTCTGTTCCTGGTTTTGATCGCAGTATGTATGGTCCCGGTCTCGGCAGACACCGGGGCGGTTACGATTACCTACCGGGGGGCCGGGGGTTACTATGTCGGGGATACCATTGCCTTTGACGGGAAAAACACGTTCGGGAATACCACGGTTATACGGATTACCGGCCCGGGACTGCCCGCGGAAGGCGTGCCGCCCTATAACCTTACCGGTACACCGGGAACCGGCAATACCGCAGTAGTTGACGACACCCACTCATGGGCATTCTACTGGGACATATCCCGTGCTGCCGGTGTCGACCACCTTTACACTGCAAAGTATACGCTTACCGCATATGATGCAGATCACCCGGATGTCACCACGTCTGTTGCGGTCATGCTCAAGAAACCCGAGTTCTATGTCTCGATGACGCCGAACCCGGCGACTCTGGACGATTATGTCTCCATTATCGGGTACAGCGAGGAAGGAGCGGAGAACATCGAGATCGATGTGCTCGATGCACAGGGTAACAAAGTCCATACGTATCTTGCAGCAACCGATGCAAGCGGGGACTTCAATTACGGGTTCCATGTGGATCTGTCCCCGGGCGAGTATACCGTGAATATCGGCAGTCCCTCAATGTCCCAGAGCATCACAAAGACCCTGACCGTTACTGCAGCAAAAACCAATACCACCGCATCCGATGCGGGCAGCGAATTGCCGGTGACAAACGGTACGGTAACAACCACTACGACACCTGTCGGAGTAGCACCCGCTGAAACAACATCGACCCCTTCGGGATCCCTGGTTGTATCTTCAAAGCCGGTCGGTGCGTCTGTCTATCTCGATTCGGTACTGGTGGGAACGACCCCGCTGACCCTGAATGCAGTGAGCCCGGGTGCACACACCGTGGAGATCCGGTCCCCGGGATACATGCCCTGTTCGATCGGTATCACGGTCTCTGAAGGAAAGGCCACGGAAATATCCCCGGAGATGGTAAAATCCCCGTCGAGCCTTCCCCTTTCCCCGCTCGCAGCAGTATTTGGCTGTATCATCGGTGCCCTGTGTATCATTGCTGTCCGCTCGCACAGGAAATAACCCGACACTTTTTTAGCATCTGATATGCGGACGGTCGGGGGGCCCTTTTTCCCGGCCCGGCCATAAATTATAATGATCTTACATCCAATGCTGATCCTGCAATCGGGGCATGGAATCGTGAAAAAATTTGGATTCATAGCTCATATGCCGGATGAACCCGGTTCGCTGGAACGGGTTGCCAACATCATCAAGAAATACAACGGTAATATCAACCGCATCCAGTACGACCGGAGAATCGATCCCTGTACCGTCTTTTACGAAGTCACGGCATCGGAAGAAGCCTATGCGAAAATCACCGGAGATCTGGAAAGCGTCGGGTACCTCCAGACATCGTTAAAACCCGTCAGTTTCCTGAAGTTTTTCGTCCACCTGCCCCACGTATCCGGATCGCTCAGCACCTTCCTGAAATATATCACGGTATCCGGGGCAAATATCGGCTATATCGACTTTGACGATTCCGGGAGGTACCCGAACCGGCTCACCGTCAGCCTGAACCTGGATAACCCGGCTGCGATCGAGCACCTTCTCGACGAGCTCAAGTCCCGTTACCAGCTCGAAATTCTCGAATACGATACCACGGGCCGGCATCTGGACGACACCATCTTCTACGTGCGGCTGGCACAGGAGTTCCGGGACCTGATCGGGGCATCGGAGAACGAATTCATTCTCTCGTTTCTGGCCGACACCAACCATATCGCCCAGGAACTTACCAACCGGGGAAACGATCCCCGCAAAGTTTTCGACAGCGTTTTACTCACCGGGCGGACCCTGCGGGCAACGACCGGGGCCGGCTTTTATGCAGACGTGCAGAAACTTGCCGTTACCGAAAAGACAACCGTGTATTGCTTCCAGCTTCCCTGCGGCGGCAGCATCTACGTGATCACTGCCCCGGACGAAACGCTGATGATCGATACCGGGTATGGCATTTACCACGCCGATATCATGAAGATGTTTGCCCGGTTCGGGATCGGGCCGGAACGTTCCGTCTCCCGGGTAATCATCAGCCATGCGGATGCGGATCACTGCGGCGGCGGGGGATTTTTCCCGGTCCCGGGGATCATGCACACCGGCACGCGCGATATCATAAAGACCAACAACCGTGCCTGCGGTTCGCGGAACGAGCACTCGGTTCTCGAGGCATTCTACACGAAGATGATTAACTGCTTCTCGCAGTTCAATCCTTCAAAGGAGATCGCCTGCCTCCCTCCAGCCGGCACAAAAATGCGTTCCATCTTCCCGGTGCTCGATACGATCCGGATCGGGGACCTGGAGCTTGAGATCCTCGAAGGATTCGGAGGGCATACCTACGGGCAGATCTACCTCTTCTCGGCTACAGAGGGCATCCTGTTTACTGCCGATGCGGTCATCAACTTTTCGAGCCTGACAAAGGAGCGGGCGGACTACAGTTCCCTTGCCGATTTCCTTGTCACTTCGGTAAACGTTGACAGCGAGCTCGCACACAAGGAACGAAAGGCGCTCCTCGAACTCGCAGCAGAGACCGACCGGGCGCTTGCCCAAAAAGGCAGGCGGTGCCGGATCTGCGGGGGCCATGGTACTATCTCTGTTCTGGAAAACGGGAAACTTGCAACCTGCGGGGAAGTTATCCGCTATACCCCGTCAGAAAATTAATCCCTGCTCTCCTTTTTTTAAAACCGGGCAATCCTGTTTCCCAAATGTGCCATTGTACGAAATTCTCTTCTAGTTTGGGATAGCACCATTCCTGTTGAGAAGGATGGAAAATCACAGGGTTCAGGAAATGATGCAATTGATGGCCTCGAAGATCCGGGCCATCTCAAACGCGATATCGGATAAGGATGTGGATGCCTTTATCGGCCAGCTCCTGCAGGCAAAACGGATCTATGTTATGGGAGCCGGCCGGTCGGGCCTTGTTGCAAAGAGTTTTGCCATGCGCCTGATGCACCTCGGTCTCCAGTCGTACGTTGTCGGGGAGACCATCACGCCGGCGGTCCAGAAAGGGGATGCAATCGTGGTCTTTTCCGGGTCCGGAAAGACCAAATCCATTGCAGATATAGCGGAAACCGGAAAGGAGATCGGCGCTCACATCTGCCTGATCACCTCCAACCCGGATTCGCGTATCGGGCACATTGCTGACTGCAGGGTCATCATCGAGAGCCAGCGGGACGATGTCCGCGACGATGCTGCGGAATACGAGATCCGCCAGATGCTGGGCGATCACAAGTCCTTTGCCCCGCTTGGCACGCTCTTTGAAACCGCCTCGCTCATCTTTTCCGATGCCGTGATCTCACGGCTCATGGAGATCACCAAGACCGACGAGTCTGCGCTCAAGAACCGCCATGCGAACATGGAGTGATACGGAGAGCCGTATCGGGAAGGAAACGAATAATGACAGGACCGTTTTCATCACGGGTAAAAGATATCGAGATCTCGGGGATTCGTAAAATCTTCGAGGCGGCGGGGCCGGGTTCTATCAACCTGGGCCTTGGCCAGCCGGATTTCGATACGCCGCAGCACATCAAGGACGCGGCGATTGCCGCCATCCGGGCGGGAAAGACCGGGTATACCGGGAACAACGGGATACCCGAACTCCGGACCGCGCTCACGGAAAAGCTCAAGACCGAGAACCATGTGGCGTACTCCCCCGACCAGATCATTGTGACGGCCGGTGCGAGCGAGGCGCTGCATATCGTGATGCAGGCTCTTGTAAACGAGGGAGATCGCGTCCTCTGTGCCGACCCGGGCTTTGTATCCTATGCAGCGCTTGCCACCCTTGCCGGGGGGCGGCCGGTCGGCGTTCCGCTGGACAAGACCTTCCATATCGATATCGAGAAGGCAAAATCGCTCATGGACGGTGCCCGGATTTTTGTCCTCAATACACCGGCAAACCCAACTGGTGCGGTCGAGAGTAAGGAATCGGTAAAAGCCCTCGTGGAGTATGCGCAGGATGCCGGGGTCACCATTGTCAGCGACGAAGTATACGAGCATTTCATCTACGGCAAGGAACACTGGAGTGCAGCCTGTTTCGGGGACAACGTTGTCACGGTCAATGCGGCGAGCAAGACCTATGCGATGACCGGCTGGAGGCTCGGGTACTTAGCGGCACCGGAGGATATTGTCGGTCAGTGCATCAAGGTCCACCAGTA
>Ga0183101_1001041_pt1 | contig 19487 bp, 16 predicted proteins | sample Biomet3_FD_127790 | JGI IMG/M metagenome (GOLD analysis project Ga0183101, IMG submission 127790) | Microbial communities from bioreactor (seeded with sewage sludge) at LBNL, California, USA - Biofuel metagenome 3 | ecosystem: Engineered > Bioreactor > Anaerobic > Unclassified ...
TATATTGAGCGAGGACCTTTGCACTTGCCTCAGGCAGATTGGATTTCTTTAATTCTTCTTCTAGTTGAGGAATCATGAATTTGCACATTTTGATGGCGATCTGCTCATGCATCATTTCATTACCAGGCTTATGGAAGAAGTCGTGATAGCGGCCGTTTTCCTTAGGCTCGAGCATTTTGACCAGGATGGCAGTCAATCGTTCGTTCAGAGGGAGGTTCTGCGCGTGGATTATCTTGAGAAAATCCTGGCAGCATTCTTCAGCATACTCGTTCATTGCAACCTCAAAGAGAGCCTGCTTGGAATCGAAGTACCTGTAGCATAGCCCTTTGACGACGTTTAACTCTTTGGCGATATCAGCCATGGAAGTGTTTTCATAGCCTTTTTCATAGAATAATTTCATGGCAGTTTCAAGGATCTGCTGCCGTCTGATTTCCGGATCTGATACACGTTTCATTTCATCGACCTCCTGTTCATGATAATAGTATAGACTGTTAATGAACAAAGGTCAATAGCTAATGAACAAAAGTCATTAAGAAATATAACTATTATAGGATCACATTAGACGTTTGAGATTTGCAGGCTTATAGCATTCGCCAAACAGTGCGCCAGCCACGATAAGAAATGCACCCAGGATCTGCAGCGGCAGCATGGTTTCGTGAAGTATCAGTACGGCAAGTACTACGGCTGAGAGTGGTTCGATATAGCCGCAGACAGCTACTGTTTGCGCCGGAAGACTTCCTATGGACGAGAAATACAGGAAGCAGCAGATACCAGTATTGAAAAAGCCCAGCAGGAGAATAGGGAACCAGTCGCCTGCGGCAACATGTATAACAAAGCCCTGCTTGATGCCGACGAATACGGCAACAGTGAGAAAAGCAAAGAACAGCTGGAATACCGAATTCTCAAAGCCTTTGATATGTTCGGCCTTCTTATCGGATATTACAAGTGCAGCATAAGAAAATGCTGACAGGATCCCACATAAGAGCCCCCAAAAGTTAGCGCTTCCGGATATTATGTCGCCACTGACAAGGAATACTCCGATCAGTGCGGCAAACATTGATATCAGCCTTACGTAAGTGAGTTTTTCTTTGAAAAAGAACGGGGAAAGAGCCACTACTATTACGGGACCGAAATAATTCATCACGGACGCCAGGCCGACGCCGATCTGGTCAAAGGCTTCAAAGAGGAACAGCCAGTCAGCGGCCATTGCCATTCCGGACAGCATAATGAAAAGCAGATCATGCTTGTACTTAAAAACGGTGGGACGATTACCGGTCAGCAGAAATAGTGCAAACAGCAGAATGATCCCAAGAAAAGAACGCAGCAGCACGATTTCATAACTTGCCAGACTGATGTAGCTGGCAACGATGCCGTTGGAACCGAAGATAAACACCCCCAGAAGATATTTGATATAAGCTTTTTTCATTGAATGACCTCTTTCTCTTGATTTTTTTATGTAGTTATTGTAACATTAAACCAAAGATTCGATTTACGAATAATTATCATATATAAAATCACAAAACCGAATGCAAAAGGAGAATGGCTATGGATATGAATATCCTTAAATATATGGCTCTGATAAAGACAGTTGAATACGGCAGTTTTACCAAGGCAGCCGAGGCTTTGAACTATTCCCAGTCAGGCATAAGCAGAATGATAAATGACTTGGAGAAAGAGTGGAAAGTCACATTGCTGGAACGCAGTCGTGCAGGTGTTGCGCTGACCGCAGAAGGTGCCAGTCTGCTGCCGTATGCAGAGAGCGTGTGCAATGAATATAATAAACTGCAGCAGCAGGTGGACGATTTGAATGGACTGCAGTCCGGGCTGATTAGAATAGGGACATTTTCAAGTGTTGCGACTCACTGGATACCTAATATTATCAAGGCTTTCAGAAAAGATTATCCTAATGTGGATTTTGAGCTGCTCCCGGGAGATTATACGGAAATCGAAGACTGGCTGTTAGCAGGTCGTATCGATTGCGGTTTTCTCAGATTGCCGGCACGGGCGGGGCTTAAGACCACTGAGTTAGACAAAGATGAAATGATGGCAATACTTCCGGCAGATCACAGACTTGCATCCTATGATAAAGTTCCTCTTGCGGAGCTGGGAAAAGAGCCATTCATCCTTTTGGAAAAAGGGGAAAACGATGAATTCTTTGAGATATTTAAACACGAAGGCTTGTCACCTAATACCCACTTTACCGCCTGGGACGACTATGCAGTTATGTCAATGGTGGAAAATGGGCTGGGCGTAAGTATTTTGCCTGAACTCATATTAAAACGTGCACCATATGATATAGTAATAAAGAAGCTGGATAAGCCGGTATATCGTAACATAGGTGTCGCAGTACACGATGAAACGACGATGTCACTTGCAGTCAAGCGGTTTATGGACTATCTCAAGTACAGATAATGGAGGATAAGGTCATTATTAAATCAATAGACGACAGAGAATTTTATAGGAAAATGTTAGTCATCGGTATTCCGGTAGTGCTGCAGAATTTCATCAGCATAGGACTGAACCTGATAGATACGCTGATGATAGGCATGCTGGGAAAGCAGGAGCTGGCTGCGGTGGGCGCCGCAAACCAGGTGTATTTTATTTACGTGGTCACTCTGTTCGGACTGTTCAGCGGAGCAGCCGTTTACACGGCTCAGTACTGGGGCGCCAGAAATCTGCCGGGGATCAAGCACCTGATAGGAATAGACTATCTGATCGCCATAGCCCTTGCTGTAGGAGTCATGGTTATCGCCTATGCTTTTGCGCCGGGGATAATACGCCTGTTTTCCAATGATACAGCGGTAATAAGATACGGTACGCAATATATCAGAATAGCCAGTCTGTCATATCCGATATCGGGGATATCCATGGTGATTTCATATAACGCCAGAGCTATTCAAAGGCTGAATATAGTGACGACTATAAGCGCGGTGGCGCTGGGGATCAATGCGTTTCTCAATTACCTGCTTATCTTCGGCAAGTTTGGAATGCCGCATATGGGAGTGCGCGGAGCAGCTACGGCGACTTTGATTGCCAGGATATGCGAGCTGGTGGCAATTATGATCTACGTGTATAGCACCAAGAATCATCCTTTCAGGGGCAATTTAAAAGAACTGTTCGGCTTTTCAAAGAATCTGCTGGCCAACGTTATGAGAATGGCGATCCCTGTAGTATTTACAGAAGGTGGCTGGGCATTATCATTTGCTTTGATTTTCGCGGCATACGGCAGGCTCGGCACTTCAGCACTAGCAGTAGCACAGGTAGTAAACGTAGTATGCGACATGCTGCAATCCTTTTACTTTGGCGTCGGAAATTCGACGGCCATGCTGATCGGGGAAACTCTGGGACAGGGCAACAAAGACAAAGCGTATCGTTATGGAAAACTGGCCCTTTACATTGTGCTGGTAATGAATATCATAATGACTGCAGTAATGATACTGCTTGCCAAACCGATTGCAAACATATATGACTTTGATGCAGCAACTACGCACTTGCTTATACTTTCCATATGCGCTCAGGCAATCACAATTACCCCTAAGATGCTGGGATATCTGCCGGTGGTGGGCATATTGAGAGCTGGCGGCGATACTTTGTTCTGCATGAAACTTGATCTGACATGTAATTTCTGTGTACAGGTGCCGATCGCATTTATAGCTGTGCTACTTTTGCACTGGACATTGCCGGTGGCGATGATTGCAGGGGAAATGGGAGACCTGATCAGGATCGCAGTATGTATGCCGAGGTTCAAGAGCAGAAAATGGATCAATATAGTTGTATAAAAAACAAATTATTGTGTTATAATGGTATGTAAATTTGTTAAAAAAGGAGAAACCAATGAACGCAGCAGCAGTTTTAAGTGGATTAATAAGTCAGGTATTCGAAGCTAATCGCGATATGATGAAGGATATATACGTACAGTCAAGAAGGGATGAAATCGAAAAACTCAGGAAAGATGAGTTCAATCAGGCATGGTCAGAAGCCAGCAAGCCATTTTATGATAAATGTGCCGCAATAGTTTTTGATACTATTAGAAGGTCATCACCCGAACTTGAGGAAAGAGTGGTTGCAACTATTAAGGACCCAACGCTTGCAGGTTATCCAGACGGAACTGAAACCATGTTTCCGAGTTACATATATTTGCTGGCATACTATATGTATACTGGTAAGTCAGGAAAAACGCCTCAGGCTAAGCAGATAGATAAGCTTTGCGCTCAGACCATTGAGTCATGGATGGAGGAATGGGAAAAAGACATTAATGAATTGATGAATGGATATGAGGAAAGCGAAGACGATGGCGATTATGAGGAGGATGAGATAACTGATAAGGAAGAAACTGAAGTTGTCGAAGAAACTGATAACGCTGATGAAGTCGTTGAGGAAATCGAAGAAGATGCCGAGCTTGATGAAGACGAAGACGAAGTACTCGCCAGATTTACTTTCGAAGATGCGGATATCGTTGCGGTAGAAGCAAAGTACAGCACTGATGGGTTTATGTTGTATGAACAGGTCGAACTGGAAGATGGCGACATAATTCTGGCGAACATTGATGATAACGAAGTATATGAAGGTGCGTTTGCAAAATTTCAGGAAATAATGAAAGAAGAAAAAAAATAAGAATATTTTATTGATTAGAGCCGCTGGTAACCAGCGGCTTTTTTTGATGCGTTTTTATTCGATTAATGGTATAATTAATTAAAGTATATTAGTAAGAAGTGGTAGTGGAGAGTAGCCATGGATATTAATGATTTGAGGTTGAATGAAACAATATTAGATGAACTTGAACAATTTATCTATGTGGCAGATGTGGACACCTACGAAATGCTTTATATGAACAAAGCAGCAATGGATGAGTTTAGCTGTACAGCGTACCGTGGCAAAAAATGCTACGAGGTCGTCCATGGCTTTGGTGAGCCATGTCAATTTTGTAATAGTGACAGGTTAATTAAGGGAGAAACATTTAGCTGGGATAATTATAATGCGACAGTAGGAAGAACTTATCAGCTGCAGGATAAACTGATAGACTATGATGGTCATCATGCCAGAATGGAAATAGCTATAGATGTTTCCAGACGAATAGATGAGAATATGAAACTCAAGACTGTTTTAGAAACAGAAAAACTGCTGACTAGAATGATACAGACATTAAATCGGCATGAGCCTATGGACCAGCGTTTGGATGCAATGATAAGAGAAATAGGTGAGTACTTCAATTCAGACAGGTCATATATTTTCGACGCAGTAAATGGTGGTGATGTTTTTAACAACAGTTTCGAGTGGTGCAGAGAAGGCATAGAACCGCAAATTACAAAGCGCCAAGCAGTATCTGCAAGCTGTATAGATCGATGGAAATATTTCTTTGATAATCATCAAGCTGTTATTATCAGCGATGTTGAAAGCATTATTGAAAGCAAACCTGAAGAATATAAAATAATGACAATGCAGGGAATTCACAGTTATTTGGAGGCACCTATATTCATCAATGATGAATTCCACGGATTTTTTGGTATCGATAATCCTGAACCGGCAAAAATCAAAGATTCTGGTAGTTTAATGATGTCATTTGCATATGCAGTCAGTAATGCAATCACAAAGGAAAAAAATGAGCAGAAAATCATGAATCAGGCTACCGAATTAGAAGCTATAATCAAGAACCTTCCTATCGGTGTAAGCATGACTACAGTAAGGGATGGCAAGGCTATTTCAAAAGTGCTAAATCCTCCGCTTCAAGTGCTTTACGGAATTACAGAAGATCAGGTTGAATCGGCAGAGCAGATTGCCATGTCGCGTGTATCTGAAGCAGATCGAAGAGAAGTAAAAGAAAATATGGAGAAGCTGCGCGTGCCTGGTATGTATGTCAAGAGTATATTCCATTATGCGCTTTCTGATAATGACTATCGATGGTACCAAATGAATGCAAGATCAATAATGCTTGATGATGAACTTGTTTATTTTTCATGCCTGTTTGATGTTACGGTAGATAAGGAAAATGAAATAAAGCTTCAGGAAAACCAGGATATGCTTCGTGAAGCAATCAGTAATTCTGATGTTCAGTTTTTTACGTATTATCCGGACAAACATCTGGTCACCATACCTATCGTCAATGAACGCTATGGTAAATTGCCTCAGAGTATGGAAAATTGTCCGGATTCTTTTATTAAAATAATGAATATGAGTGATGAACATGCAAAATTAATGCGAGAAATGACACGCAAGATGGATGATGGAGAAGATAATTCTTCGTGCCAGATCAAGGTCATATATGATGGTATGCCTTTGTGGATAAACATTAAGTTGACGGCAGTCAGGGATGAGCATGGTCATACCATAATGGCACAGGGTAATGCTATAGATATAACGGTACAAAAAAGTGCTGAAGAAAAATTACATCAGCAGATGGTCCGTCTGCAGTCTTTAGAAGGCGATACAGTTGAAGCTTTCTCATTTAATGTAACAAAGAATGCCCAGGTGGACCTTCAAACGATGGATATGAAAATGATGAACATACCAGTAAGTGAAGAAGTAATCAGGGATGCTGATGAAGTAGCGCCAGCAATGGGAGATCCTCAAGCGGAGACAAGGCAAATACTGTTGCATGTGGCAAACCGTATACCTGATCGTGACGAGCGAATCAAATATCTAATGACATGTGGTGGAATGGGAATACGCAAAGCGGTCAAGAAAGGCAGATATGAAGCCGAATTGAAATACAGACGCTATTTAGGAGATGTGATTCGCTGGGTATCAACAACCTTTCAAGTACTTCCTGATCCTGAATCGGGAGATTTGTTTGCATTTTTCTATACAGAAGATATCAATGACGAAGTCATTAAAGAAAAAATGGCGAAAAGAGTTATCGGAGCTAATTATTTGACTGTTTCTGCAGTTGACCTGCAGACAGGGATGGTGACGATTCAGACTACCGGAGATGAATTGGATTCAAGTATCAACGGATATCTGTATGAAGAAGCTGTAGAGCAGGTGTGCAGAAATGGCGTATTACCGGAGGAGGCCGATGCATGCCGTAAGAAGTTTGCCTTAAGTGCAGTAATTGCAGGCTTGGAAAAATCAGATGTTTATACAGGCTACTATACCAGAAATGAACGAAGAGAAGATCTTCCGGGCAAGCCCCTAAGGCGAATGAAGAATGATTTAGTATATCTGGATGAAAATAAGGATGTATTGATTTTCATGTTGTCAGACGTAACGGAAATATTTGAACAGGAAAGAGAAACTAGAGAAAAGATGGCCGAAGCATTACATGCAGCAGAGACTGCCAATGAAGCAAAGTCGGATTTCCTCTCAAGAATGAGCCATGATATAAGAACTCCTCTTAATGGAATAATAGGTATGACATATATCGCCAAAGGAGAGCATAATCCTGATAGAACCAGTTTGTGCCTTGATAAAATCGATATGTCATCTAAATTTTTACTTGGTCTTATTAACGATGTATTGGATATGGCCAAAGTTGACAGTGGAAAGATAGAACTGCATCCTGAACCATATTTAATGTCAGATTTTGATACTTATTTAGACTCAGTTATCAAACCGCTTTATGAGGGAAAAAACCAGACATTCGATGTAGAAACACATCCTGTGGATTCAGTAATCCCAATAGTTGATATACTGAGATATAATCAGATAATGTTTAATCTTTTATCAAATGCCGTAAAGTACACACCGGAAGGTGGCAAAATATCACTGAAAGTATTTAATGAATTGATACTGGGACACAAAGAACGCATTATCGCTATTATTGAAGATAATGGAATAGGCATGAGCGATGATTTCCTGGAAGTATTATTCGATGAGTTTACGCAGGAAAATAGGAATGATATATCTGGAACTCGTGGAAGTGGTCTTGGACTTGCAATAGTGAAAAGCATGGTAGATTTAATGGGTGGAACAATAGAGGTAGATAGTAACCCTGGCAGAGGTACCAGATTTACGGTGACTATAGATTTCGATTATATTGAAGCAGATCAGGCAACATGGCAAAAGACTGATGGTGGATATACCGTCGATTATGGCATATTGGTCGGACGACACGTTTTGATATGTGAAGATCATCCTATGAATCAGGAAATCGTTAAAGAATTGCTTGTAGAAAAGGGATTGATAGTTGAAATCGCTGAAAATGGACAAAAGGGGATAGAATTGTTTGTAGCTTCAGCTTTGAACTTCTACGATTTGATTTTGATGGATATCAGAATGCCAATACTTGATGGATATGAAACTACAAGAAGAATTCGGGCATTGGATAGAGATGATGCAAAAATAGTACCAATAATCGCTATGACCGCTGATGCTTTTAAAGATGATGTAGAGAAATGCTTAAAATTGGGGATGAACGGTCATATAGCAAAGCCGGTAGATCCGGACTTATTATATGAAACGATGGTGGATGCTATAAAATAAATACTGTGAGGAATATGAAATGGGATTTAGCCAGAAGGATGCAAGAAAGATAATCAGGGTATTAGGCGTATGTTTGCTTATGCTTTTTTTAACTATGCCTGCGTGTGTAAGTGCTTCATCCAGTCAAAAATTAATCAAAGTAGGTTATTTTGAGTTTGCTGGTTATCACGCGATTGACAGCAAAGGAATCAAGAGTGGTTATGGATATGACGTGCTGCAAATGATGGCACAACAGAACAATTGGAAATACAAGTATGTAGGTTATAAGAACAGCTGGGCAGACATGCAGGAGATGCTGAAGAACGGCAGAATAGATATGCTGACGTCAGCACAAAAGACTTCAGAGCGTGAAAAGATATTTGCATTTTCCAGCAAGCCTATAGGAACCAGTTCAACTATTATCACTGTGAAGAGCGGCAATAAAAAATACGTTTCCGGAAAGTATTCGACGTATAATGGTATGCGTGTCGGCATGCTGAGGGACAGTAGCAGAAATTCAAGTTTTAAAGAATTTGCAGCAAAAAAGAATTTTACATATAAAACGGTTTATTATGATGATATCAATCAAATGCAAAAAGACCTGCAGAATGGGAAAAAAGTAGATGCGATAGTTACCAGTGATCTACGTCAGATCGAAAATGAATGGATATTGAATAAATTTGATACATCAAATTTCTATGTCATTGTAAGAAAAAATGATAAGACGTTATTAAAAGAAGTCAACGAAGCTATAGATAATATGGATGCAGAAGATCCGAACTGGCGTAATGAGCTTAAGAGCAATTATTATGCTGAGAATTCGGGAAACAGCATATCATTTACATCTGCTGAGCAGAAATATATTAATAAAGCTAAGAGCAAAGGGATAGTGTTTACAGCTATAGTGAATCCAGATAGATATCCATATAGCTATTTTAGTGGTGGAAAAGCCAAGGGAGTAATGCCAGATGTTTTCAAGGAGATATCAAAACGTACAGGACTTAAATTCAAGATAATCGAAACCAAAGACAGAGAAGAGTATTACAAGCGCCTGAAAAAAGGCAATATTGATGTCAGGATAGATACGTTCAATAATTACTATAATGCCGAAAAAACAGGCTATAAATTGAGTGACAGTTATTTAACCACATCGATTTCACGAATCACCAGAAAAAACAGCAGTGACAATATCAGAACTGTTGCGGTGTTAAGATATACGGATGCATCATCATCGTATTCCAGTACCATAGAGAATGCTAAAAAAATAAAAGAAGACTCCATCAAAGATTGCGTCAACGCAGTGTTGCATGGTAAAGCCGACGCAACTTTTTTATACTCATATACAGCAGAAAAAACCATTAATGAATATTCGAGCAATCGTCTTACAGCAACCATAATGCCTGATTACAGAGCAAAATTTGCATTGGGAATATCGACTAAAGACGATCAGATTCTATTGTCGATAATGAATAAGGCAGTAGGAAGTGTCAATAGCGGTTATGTACAGTCGATGATAGAAAAGAATACACAGAACCAAAATGAAAAGACAAGCATTATCAGCCTGATATATTCACATCCGCTTATAAGCCTGGTACTTGTATTACTGATTGCTGGTATCATATTCATGATATTCGTACTTGTTTATCGTCAGCGTAATCTAATGCTAATAGAGGAAAAAAATGCTGATTTAACGAAAGCTATAGAAGAGGCCGACAAGGCCAACCGAGCTAAAAGTGAATTCTTGTCGAGCATGAGTCATGATATCCGTACACCGCTTAACGGAATAATCGGCATGACTTATCTTGCTAATGAGCAGGACAATCCTGAAAAAACGAAGGATTATCTTGCGAAAATAGATATTTCATCCAAATTTTTACTCGACCTTGTCAATGATGTGCTGGATATGGCAAAGGCAGAGAGCGGCTCCATAAAGCTCAATCTTGAACCTTTTATAGCGGATGATTTCTTGGATTATCTGGATTCTGTTATAAGACCATTATTTGAAGAAAAACATCAGAATTTTATTGTGGATGCAGAACCTGTTAAAGAGTTTATACCAATGATGGACAAGCTTAGAACCAATCAGATATTCTTCAATCTGCTTTCTAACGCTTCTAAATATACGCCTGAAGGAGGTACCATTTACTATAGATTGAGAGAACACTTAAATGAGAAAGGAAAACTAGTATTATGTGCTGAAGTCGAAGACAATGGCATTGGAATGAGCAAAGAGTTTCAGAAAAATCTGGTCAATCCTTTTACGCAGGAGAATCGTAATGATAGCGACAATAATCGCGGTACCGGACTAGGTCTGTCAATAGTTAAAAAACTGTTAGACCAAATGGGCGGAACCATTGAGGTTGAAAGTGAAATGGGAAAAGGGACCAAGTTCACAATTCAGGCGGAATTTGATTGCATACCTGCAAATAATGCTCATGTACGGTAAAGAAGCAAGCAACCGAAAACAATAGATAGACCGCCAGCACTACACTATTCCGAACCAAAGACCAAAAGATAAGCATTTTGAGAAAATCTAAACTTTTGGATTTTCCTACAATGCCGACTACGGCGGAATCCCTCCCACTCCTTATATATTTCTTTCTGTATACATTGAATTTGTATTTAGTAAAATGCAGACAACACCACGGATCGGCTTTTGGCTGGACAATTCCAACCAAACACCGCAGCAGACAGTAGAAACCATTCTGAACGTTAGGAAGCCGGTATGATTGTTACATATAAGGGGAAGAAAAATTTCTTTTAGATACTTGTTTTCCTAAAACTGATGTGATATAATAATTCAATTCCAGAAAAGGAGTAAAAAATATGCGGCAAGGTATTCTTAAATAAAACTATAATCAAATAGTGGGAACAAAGGATTATGATAGTCCCTTTTGTAGGGGCTTAGTTTTTTGTACCCAATTTAAGAATACTTTTGCCTTATCAATTTTGACATATCCCCAAAAACAGCACTCACAAACAGGTGTATGCTGTATATGTGTATGTCCGCAAATTATCATCCCCAGTGGTAAAAGTATTTTACTGCTGGGGATTTTTATGCCCTTCGGGGCAGTAAAGGGAGGACAATCACATGAAAATAATCAATATTGGAATTCTTGCCCATGTAGACGCTGGAAAGACGACCTTGACGGAGAGCCTGCTATATGCCAGCGGAGCCATTTCAGAACCGGGGAGCGTCGAAAAAGGGACAACGAGGACGGACACCATGTTTTTGGAGCGGCAGCGTGGGATTACCATTCAAGCGGCAGTCACTTCCTTCCAGTGGCACAGATGTAAAGTCAACATTGTGGATACGCCCGGCCACATGGATTTTTTGGCGGAGGTGTACCGCTCTTTGGCTGTTTTAGATGGGGCCATCTTGGTGATCTCCGCTAAAGATGGCGTGCAGGCCCAGACCCGTATTCTGTTCCATGCCCTGCGGAAAATGAACATTCCCACCGTTATCTTTATCAACAAGATCGACCAGGCTGGCGTTGATTTGCAGAGCGTGGTTCAGTCTGTTCGGGATAAGCTCTCCGCCGATATTATCATCAAGCAGACGGTGTCGCTGTCCCCGGAAATAGTCCTGGAGGAAAATACCGACATAGAAGCATGGGATGCGGTCATCGAAAATAACGATAAATTATTGGAAAAGTATATCGCAGGAGAACCAATCAGCCGGGAAAAACTTGTGCGGGAGGAACAGCGGCGGGTTCAAGACGCCTCCCTGTTCCCGGTCTATTATGGCAGCGCCAAAAAGGGCCTTGGCATTCAACCGTTGATGGATGCGGTGACAGGGCTGTTCCAACCGATTGGGGAACAGGGGAGCGCCGCCCTATGCGGCAGCGTTTTCAAGGTGGAGTATACAGATTGCGGCCAGCGGCGTGTCTATCTACGGCTATACAGCGGAACGCTGCGCCTGCGGGATACGGTGGCCCTGGCCGGGAGAGAAAAGCTGAAAATCACAGAGATGCGTATTCCATCCAAAGGGGAAATTGTTCGGACAGACACCGCTTATCCGGGTGAAATTGTTATCCTTCCCAGCGACAGCGTGAGGTTAAACGATGTATTAGGGGACCCAACCCGGCTCCCTCGTAAAAGGTGGCGTGAGGACCCCCTCCCCATGCTGCGGACGTCGATTGCGCCGAAAACGGCAGCGCAAAGAGAACGGCTGCTGGACGCTCTTACGCAACTTGCGGATACTGACCCGCTTTTGCGCTGCGAGGTGGATTCCATCACCCATGAGATCATTCTTTCTTTTTTGGGCCGGGTGCAGTTGGAGGTTGTTTCCGCTTTGCTGTCGGAAAAATACAAGCTTGAAACAGTGGTAAAGGAACCCACCGTCATTTATATGGAGCGGCCGCTCAAAGCAGCCAGCCACACCATCCATATCGAGGTGCCGCCCAACCCGTTTTGGGCATCCATCGGACTGTCTGTTACACCACTCCCGCTTGGCTCCGGTGTACAATACGAGAGCCGGGTTTCGCTGGGATACTTGAACCAGAGTTTTCAAAACGCTGTCAGGGATGGTATCCGTTACGGGCTGGAGCAGGGCTTGTTCGGCTGGAACGTAACGGACTGTAAGATTTGCTTTGAATACGGGCTTTATTACAGTCCGGTCAGCACGCCGGCGGACTTCCGCTCATTGGCCCCGATTGTATTGGAACAGGCATTGAAGGAATCAGGGACGCAACTGCTGGAACCTTATCTCTCCTTCACCCTCTATGCGCCCCGGGAATATCTTTCCAGGGCTTATCATGATGCACCGAAATACTGTGCCACCATCGAAACGGTCCAGGTAAAAAAGGATGAAGTTGTCTTTACTGGCGAGATTCCCGCCCGCTGTATACAGGCATACCGTACTGATCTGGCCTTTTACACCAACGGGCAGAGCGTATGCCTTACAGAACTGAAAGGGTATCAGGCCGCTGTCGGCAAGCCAGTCATCCAGCCCCGCCGTCCAAACAGCCGCCTGGACAAGGTGCGCTATATGTTTCAGAAGATAATGTAACGTCTTGCGCAATGCAAGCGTTCATTGCTGGCTATTGCGAAATATCATTGATAAAATCAGTATCAGAGAGGAGAAACTATTTTGAACCAGGAACAGACGAATATTACAACAGGAAAGCAAATACGTCATCTGCGAACACAATTGGGAATGACACAGGAAGAACTAGCCGGGGAATTGAATGTTACCCGGCAGGCACTATCGAATTGGGAGAGAGATGTTAATGAACCCGATTTAAATATGTTGAAAAAAATTTGCTTTCTTTTTGGAGTCAACATGGACGATTTTGCGAAGGAGGTAATAACAAAGATGGAAACATATGAAAAAAAGGAGAAACGACAATTTAATAAGTACGATATGGCAATTGGACTTTTTTATGGTGTTGGTATATTTCTTGGCATTGGTATTTTCTTTGTTGGCGGTTTTATGACAATGTCAGGTGCAGGGTGGGGAGCATCACTATTTGGCGGTGGCTGTTTTTCTCTTGTATTTGGCTTGATATGCCATGCAGTTATTACATTGAGAAGAAATGACAAATGATGACATATCCTGCTTTCTATACTTTTCGGTAATACCGAGTAAAAAAAGCCGCTGCTTTTGGCTTTCCAATAGCGGCGGCTTAATGCAAGCGGCGGCAAAGGGAAATATCCTTTGAATACCTTACAGAAGAAAAGTTTTGCAGCATTACAAAAATAAAAGCCTATACCATTTTGGAAAGAAAAGATACATAATAGTCAAGACGACAACAATCAGAAGTTATGGAGGGTAACAATGGAATATAGTAAGGAAGATTTAATGGAAGCAAAAAAGCAAATTTTGGGAGTGGGAGAGAACATGGGAACAGAGGAAAGTAAAAAAATCTGGGAGGAGAACGCACAATTTTGGGATAATGCAATGGGTGACGAATCTAATGAATTTCACAGAGAGGTAGTGCGCCCCAAAGTAACGGAACTTCTATCTCCTAATCCTGCGGATTACATTTTGGATATTGCGTGTGGCAATGGAAATTATTCTTCGTATCTTGCACAAAGAGGTGCTTCGGTTGTCGCTTTTGATTACAGCAAAAAAATGATAGAATTGGCTAAAAGACGGCAATCACAATATGCAAAACAAATTGAATTTTGTGTGGCGGATGCGACCGATAGAAAAAGTATATTAGAATTAAAAAGAAATCGAGCCTTTACGAAAGCAGTTTCTAATATGGCAATTATGGATATTACGGACATTGAACCACTTCTTATGGCTGTTTATGAACTGTTGCAGGAAAGCGGAATTTTTGTCTTTGCAACGCAACACCCTTGTTTTGTCACGTTGACTGAAAAATATATGACACCGCACAGTTACTATGATATAGCGATTGAAGGGCAACCGAAAGAGCAGATTTATTATCATCGTTCCATACAAGATATTTTTAACCTTTGTTTTAGAGCTGGATTTGTCATTGATGGATTTTATGAAGAATGTTTCAAAACCAACAAAGAAATTCCTATGGTAATGATAGTAAGGCTTAAGAAGGTAAAACGTGATAGCTTAAAATAAATTCAAGTTTGTCGGGTAAATAGCAAACCCAGCCGAGCCAGTCAACGATAAAATGAACGCCGCTTCGCGCCGTCGTTGACAGCCCCGCCCGTCTTTGCTGGTAGGCAATCAAGGGGCGACAGCAAGGAGTACTGCCGCCCCGCACTATTATTCAGAGAGGGGGAATTTCCATGACCGAAGATGAAGCCTACAAGGTGCATATCCAGTACACATTCAATGCCTTTTGCAAGGTAGTCATTCGTCACGCAGCCATAGATAAAATCTTGAAGCTGCGCCGGAGGTGGGAACGGGAAGTTTCCCTTGATTATCTGATGAGTGAAAAGTTTGTCCAGCTTGCCGAGCCGGAGTAGCTTGAAGAATATCTTTTTACCGCCTGCGGCCAGACCGCCGTTCTGTATCATGCGGAGCTTGCCGCCGCCCTTGCCCTTTTGCCGGAGCAGACGCAGGAAGAAATTTTTCGTTACTATTTCCTGCGCCAGCCGCAGCGAGTGATCGGCGTACATATTGGCCGGACACGCAGCACAGCGGGGCGGCATATCCGGCTTGCCTTGCAGCGGTTAAGGCGGCTCATGGAGGGAAATGACTATGAGTAAACTTCTCCCCTATGAAACAATCGTCAAAGCCCATGAGGGCGACCCGGACGCAATCGACACCATTCTTTCCCACTATGCCGGATATATCCGCTACTGTTCCAAAGTACACGGGAAAGTCAACGCCGAAGTTGAGGAACATATAAAGCAACAGCTCATTGCCGCCCTGTTCAAATTTCGCTTTGACCGATAAACAAAGAACAAACACTGGCTGTCATTAGCGGTTTCACTCCAGCCAGTTTACAATTCATCTATTCCTAAAGGAAGCAGGTCATAGTATAATAGAACCAACGACAAATATACTTTTAGGGGAGATATAGCAATATGAAAAGTAATAAATACTTAACTATTGGCTTATTAACAGGATTTATTGTCGGTGGTTGCATAGGTGTGTTGGCATGGGCGTTTTTGCAAAATCTTTTTGCTATTTCTATTTGTGCAGGTATCGGAATGTTGATTGGAATTGTTATAGGTACATTGATTGATTATGAAAAAAATAATCATCAAGAGAAATAGAAAAAATGCACAATGCCTTAAAGGGAAAACAGGAATTTATTGTGCTATCCATCATCGGGCCAACCTGACCTGAACTTTCAAAACTGAATATCCACCGCCCATCGGCGGCCAGCGAAAGCAGTAAGTCTGAAAAAGATTTGCTGCTTTTTTCTTTATCCGTTTGGCAAAATCGCAAAGTCATCCGTAGTAGGTAGGTGAAGCCGGAAACAAAAAATTTTCTGCGGCGGTAGCCAAATCTGCATTTTCTGTATTTCTAAGGCAAAGGAAAATTTGAGAAAATTCCCGGCAAGCGGGTAGCTGGCGGCCTTTGAAATGTATCTTTAGCGGAAAGAAAGAACTGCGGGTAAAAATCGCCCCACGCCGTAAGATTTTTGCAGAAATCCGGCCAAAACAGGCGGCAGCTATACGAGTAGTAAGTGCAAGGGGAAATCTACGGCTTACTTAGAGCAAGTTTCTACCACGGTGCCAAAATCCGCAATTCTGCGGTTTTGCCCCTCGCGGGAAACTTGTTGGGGAGTGCCTTCCCCAAACCCTGCTATGCGGCTTGCGCCGCTTATCCCCGCCGCGCTCATGCGGCAAGAAAGGAGGTCACGACCATGCGAAAGAAATACAACACACCCCACCGCAGCCGCGTTGTGAAAACCCGGCTGTCCGAAGATGAATACGCCGACTTCACAGCGCGGCTTGCGCCCTATGGTATCAGCCAGTCGGAATTTCTCCGGCAGGCGATACGGCGCACGACCATACGCCCCGTTATCCATGTGTCAGCGGTCAATGATGAACTGCTTTCCGCTGTTGGAAAGCTGGCCGCCGAGTACGGCAGGATCGGCGGCAATCTCAATCAGATTGCCCGGTATCTGAACGAGTACGGCGCACCTTACAATGCGCTGTCCGGCGAGGTGCGCGCTGCCATAGCCGACCTTGCCGCCCTCAAGTATGAAGTCCTCAAGAAAGTAGGTGACGCGGTTGGCAACACTCAAGCATATCAACTCTAAAAATGCCGACTACGGAGCCGCCGAGCAATACCTGCTTTTTGAGCATGACGAGTTTACCATGAAGCCCGTCCTTGATGAAACCGGCAGGCTTATCCCCCGCGAGGACTACCGGCTGTCCACACTGAACTGCGACGGGGAGGATTTTGCCGTTGCGTGTATGCGGGCAAATCTCCGATACGGAAAGAACCAGCAGCGGGAAGATGTAAAAAGCCACCACTATATCATCAGCTTTGACCCACGGGACGGCCCGGACAATGGCTTGACCGTAGACCGGGCGCAGGCATTGGGGGAGCAATTCTGTAAAGAGCATTTCCCCGGCCACCAAGCCCTTGTATGCACCCACCCGGACGGGCATAACCACAGCGGCAACATTCATGTGCATATCGTTATCAATTCGCTGCGGATAGAGGAAGTGCCGTTCCTGCCCTATATGGACAGGCCAGCCGATACAAAGGCCGGTTGCAAGCACCGCTGTACCGACGCAGCCTTGCGCTACTTCAAGTCCGAAGTCATGGAGATGTGCCACCGGGAGGGGCTTTACCAAATCGACCTCTTGAACGGCAGTAAGAACCGCGTGACCGACCGGGAGTATTGGGCGCAGAAAAAAGGACAGGCCAAGCTGGACAGGCAGAACGCCCCCATGATTGCAGGCGGTATCACGCCCCGGCAGACCAAGTTTGAAACGAACAAAGAGAAGCTGCGGCAGACCATACGGAAAGCCCTTGCCACCGCCGCCAGCTTTGACGAATTTTCCTCTCTGCTGCTGCGGGAGGGCGTGAGCGTTAAGGAGAGCCGTGGGCGGCTTTCCTACCTCACGCCGGACAGGACGAAGCCCATTACCGCCCGGAAGCTGGGCGACGACTTTGACCGCGCCGCTGTCTTTGCCGTTTTGGAGCAGAACGCCGCCAGAGCCACAGAAAAGGCCGCAGCCATACCCGAATACCCCCGGCATGGGAAAACCGGCATACAGCCCACAAAAGCCCCACAAACCGCCCCGAAACAGGACGGTGTGCAGCGGCTTGTTGACATTGAGCAGAAACTGGCCGAGGGCAAAGGCCGGGGCTATGAACACTGGGCGAAGATACACAATCTGAAGCAGGCAGCCAAGACGCTGAATGTGTATCAGGAATACGGCTTTACTTCCCCGGAGCAGTTAGAAGCCGCTGTTGATACCGCCTATCAGGAAATGCGCCAGACCAGCGGCGAACTGAAAGCACTGGAAACCAAGCTACAAGGGAAAAAGGAGTTGCAGCAACAGGTACTTGCCTATGCCAAGACCAAGCCCGCCCGTGACGGGCTGCGGGCGCAGAAATCGCAGAAAGCCCGTGACGCATACCGGCAGGCAAACGAGAGCGATTTTATCATAGCCGACGCAGCCGCCCGGTATTTCAAGGCGCATGGCATTACCAAGCTGCCCGCCCGGAAAGCGTTGCAGGCCGAGATCGAGCAGCTTATCTCCGAGAAAGACGGCCTGTATAACACCTATCACGAACAGAAACAGCGGTTCAAGGAGTTGCAGACCGTCAAGCGGAACATCGACCAGATTTTGCGCCGGAACGAGCCGCACCGCAGAAAGGAGCAGAGCCATGAGCGATAAGTTACCGAGAATGGACTACCGCCAGCATCGGCGGGCGCGGCGGCTGGTACATGAGTGTTGTAACTACGACGAGGGAAACTGCCTGCTGTTAGACGACGGGGAGCCTTGCGTGTGCGTCCAGAGCATTTCCCTTTCCCTCATGTGCCGCTGGTTCCGTGTGGCTGTTCTGCCCCTTGACGGGGAACTGGCCGCAGCCCTCTTGCACCGAGGGAGCCGGAAACGCTGCGCCGTCTGCGGGGCGGCATTTGTCCCCAAATCCAACCGGGGGAAATACTGTCCCGGCTGCGCCGGACGCATGAAGAAAATCAAAGCCGCCGAGAGAAAGCGGAAACAAAGGCAGAAATGTCACGCTTTAGAGCCTTTCAAACCCGCATAAATCAAGGCTTTTTTCGTGGGTGTCAAAGGGTACGCGATACATTTATCCTTTTCCACCGGAAACGCCGTTCTAAGGCGTGACAAAACGCCAAAATCAACCCGAAACACAGGGAGGTGATACTATCGCTGATTATATCATGGCAGACACGCCGCTGCCTATCTATCTGCCCTACCCCCGTTTCCTGCTGAAAATGGAGATTTCCCAGACCGCCAAGCTGCTGTATTCGCTGCTGTTAGACCGTTCCACACTTTCCCAGAAGAACAAGTGGCAGGACGACGAGGGCAGGATATATATTATCTATCCCATCGCGGAGATAGCCGAAATACTGGATAAGGGCAGCACCACCATAAAGGGGGCGCTTAATGAACTGGACATGGCGGGGCTGCTGGAACGGGAACGGGGCGGCGTCTCCGCACCGAACCGCCTCCCTGTGAAAGGGCCGGGGGTGGCGCCGGGACAGCTTTTCGCC
>Ga0183101_1001640_pt1 | contig 19431 bp, 28 predicted proteins | sample Biomet3_FD_127790 | JGI IMG/M metagenome (GOLD analysis project Ga0183101, IMG submission 127790) | Microbial communities from bioreactor (seeded with sewage sludge) at LBNL, California, USA - Biofuel metagenome 3 | ecosystem: Engineered > Bioreactor > Anaerobic > Unclassified ...
ATGTTGTCAAGTACGTCATTTGCCTCTGCTTGAAACATTTTTCCTAATCTTCCTAATATAGACATAATACATTCCTCCATTTATTTGTTTATTTTTAATTATATTTTCTTAAACGAAAATAATTCATTTACTGTAGTCAATATTATCATAATCATTGACAGTAGTCAATGGATTATTTATATTTTTTCATAATTTTTTTCTATATAAAAAGACAGCCTTGATTAGACTGTCTATCTATAACTACTTAGAACCCTGTCGATTAGGGCATTTATCCTTATTGCACGAACTATATTCGCAATTTCTCCAATTCTTTCTCAACCCAATAGATAGTTTATTTAACAACCTAATATGTGTTGTTTCTGACTGTTCGTCAACTACAAATTGGACACCATATTTATATGTTCCTGGTCTAATAGTTGTACGCCTTACCATGTTGCCAAGAAAGGTAATGTTCTCGCCCATTATTTTTGCACTGAACTTAAATATCACCTTATTATCTATTGGAAAGTCGAGACTTGAAGAGAACGCTAATCCTCCAACCCCTACATCTAATACGCACACTTTAGATGTACCTGTCTTGATTTTCTTACCACCAATTTCTGATATAGTCATATCAGTACATAGTGGAATATCAAAGTTCACACGAAAGTATTTCCTTTTATTATTTTCACTTCTATAAATATCTGCCATCAATATTTCCTTCTTTCATTAAAATTATTTAATTTCTCTAAGAAGCGGATTATCTTCAATCCAATCACCTTCGAGCTGATTACTTAAAATCTTTAACTTGTCCCATCCAAGAGGATTGCTTGCATTTATTTTAAGTAACCCACTCCAATCTTTGACAGATAAATCATCTATCATCAAATCGGGTTTTGGAAGCACTGCACACACATACTCCTTAATATTTGCTATCTCAACAATCTCATTGGCGTATTCCACTCCACCCTGAGACCAAATGAATATATTAACTTTTAAACTAATAAGTTTTATAGCTTCTATAGCTCCATTGATAAAGGTTTTACCCATATCTGATGTTATGGTGTCATCAATATCTATGAAAATATTAGATAGCTCTGATTTAATTTTTCGCATAATGCCTCTTCCCTCCCGTCTGATGATTTTAGTTGTAAAATTAAGAAAGAGTATTTTTCTCTAAGAATTCATCGTATTTTTCTTCTGGCATACCAAGATACTCATGTAATTCTCTTTCATCTTTAGCACCAATTAATTCTTTGATAAGGTCTTCATTTAATCCCATCATCTTAGAGTATTCCTCTGCATACACACCACTGTTATGCCACTCGTCTATAAAATCATATACATCTTCAATAGTTGCCTCATTAGCCTTATATCTTTCGTAGAATGATTTTTCATTATTTAAGTATTTAAAAATATATATACTGTTTTTTGTAACTACAACCACATAATTAGGTAATCTTCTAACTGCTCCTATACGTGAGCCTCTTAATCCACTTCCGTCCTTATATTCAAAGAGGAAAGGAAATCCTGTATGCGTTCTTTCTGAGTAAAGGTATCCTTGTTTTCCTATCCTGTGAGCAGTTCTACTATCTCCCTCTATTACGGTTCTATCTATTATTTTAATAATTTCAGCTTCTCTTCTCATTTAAAACTCCCCTTTCTTATGTGTTTTTAGTATATTTCTTGCGTAATCTTTCAATGAAGTCCTTATCTCTTTGAGAGGTTTCTTTATTTATTAAATTTTTATTTTTTTCTGGTTTCTTACCCACATTTATTTCAATGCTTCCGTATTTACTCTTCATAGCACTTCCTCCTATGTATTCATTTTGGGGAAAGGACTTAACCTACTCCCCATCAACATATTTAGTCAACTAATTCAAACAGTTTTTTGAAATTTTCAGGCATGTTATCAACAAGTTCTATCTTGCAACTACTACCCATTCTCTCTACGTACATATGTAACTGACTAACTACATATTGAGCAATACTATGAGTAAGTTCATAATTTAAAACCCTTCTCTTATTTGATAAGGGACTTGTCATTACTTCATCTTGACCTCTATATACTATAAATGTTTTTACTAATTTTTCATTCTTGTATAATTCAATACAGTAACCTAATCCAACTTTGTCACTTTTTAATGTTGTTGCAACTTTAATATGATGTTCCTCAAAGGAAATTAAGCTTTTATAGTCATATGTTACTATAGCGTCCATACCATTCTCTTTTATAGAGTTGTAATCATCTAAGCTATCCAATAACACCGTATAGTCTTTCTTCGCCTGGTTCAAATCTTCTGTTAGTTCAGCAATCTTTTTATTTCCAAACATTATTATTCCTCCTGTTTTCTAATATTTTAGTGAATTATTTATTACATCTTATTAATATATTCCAACTAATACCCTTGAAATACTAAATATGTTCTAAGCCCTATCATTGTAAGACCTGAACACAGAAATATTATAGACATTGGTACTGCAATAACTCTGGTCTTAACTGTGAGTTCTTTCCATAAATCTTCTATGTATACCATAGACCACAATCCAGTCATTATTAGCACATGGCTTACATACCCATATACAAAGCTTTTAGTTAAGTAAACGCATAGTAGTAATATAACCATGCTCGCTACTGATAGATAAAACAACACCTTACGCATACTTCCCTTTTCGCTATCTTCAAATTCTTCATATTCATTCTCATATATACTGTCTTTACTCATTAGTAACACCTCCAACAAATTTAAAAAGAAGCTACATTGTATTTTTCTTTTACAATGATGACATTTTCATTTGTTATAAGTTTGTGTCTTTGTTTCATAGACTTATTAGGTCTAACCGTAACATGGTCAACATTGTCTATAAGCTCCAACCATAACTTATTGAAAGTTTTATCATTCATTTCTGTCTCTTTCTTTAGAAGCTCTTTAGAAGCAAATCCATTTTCAATAACAGAAATACTAAAGTAATGCTTAATTTTTTCTTTTTCATCAGCGAATACTCTTGCATTACGCTTACTAACTCCACCATATACCTTTTGAACATATATTTGATTGGCAAATTCTTCTCCAAATACTCTCTTAACTACATAATGGCTCATAGAGTAGTATTTTATATTATGGTTAATTAGAACTTCTGCTCTTTTCTCGGCTTCATTCAGTGTGTCCAACATATTAGGTAAAGTGTAAAAAGAGATATGATTGTATCTACATTTATCTATCTTCATTCTATCTTTTGACATTGTTATATACTCTGCGGGAATATCCTGTTCACTTACTTTACTTATTAATCCCAAAACTGAAAATAGATTGATCACTTGATTTATTACTGATGTTGAGTATTTAACATTATGGTTACTCTTCACATATCTTGTAGAAGAGAAAAATATAGCTTCATTATTGCATTGAAGTGACTTACCAATAAGGTTACTATCTCCAATTTCATTCATAGCGTGTAATATACTTAAATGGTTCTTTATTACTGAATAAAGCTTAGGATAGTTTCTAATTATTTCATCATTTTCTATTAAGAACTTATTATCCTCATACTTCTGCTTTTGTGCGAGCCTCCATTCATCATCAAAGGATACTCCAAACATCTTGTTTATGGTTACTATAGTCTTTCTAAAACCTGCATTTAGATAAATACTAAATAGGTCTATAAAGTCTAAGCTAAATGTTATTTCTGCTTTACTTCTTGTAAAGTATCTGTAATGTCCACGTCTATCTTTACTAACCCAGGCATAATTACCGTTTATAAAAAGACAATTAAAGAACTTGTTAAGTTTGCTGTTGCATTTTATAAATTGTAATAAATCTACACTTGAAAAAATCTCAGAGAAATCTTCTACTCCTCTATTTATACATTCTTCAACGTGCTTATTAACTGTATCTATATCAAATATTTCATTCTTCTTATCATAAATTGCTGTATATATTCTTGATTTCTTAATTGTTGTCATCGGAAAAACTTTACCTATTACCCCCATCATTAATACCTCCTACAAATCATTTACTATAGTATGTATTATATATTCTTCTTTGACTATTGTCAATGAAATAACCAAGCGTTGACTGGCATTTGCTAATGGAATATTCACCCAAAACCCATAATAAATAATTACAATCCCCATATAATAAATAAAGGGTGATAGTCTTGAAAACAAAATTAGTCGTCAATAAATTAGACGAAGTTAATGATGAAGTTCTATATGAGATATTAAGTAATAAGCACAAGCACGTTTGTTTTTACATAGAAAACGTTTCAACTGGTGAGATTTCTCTACACTTTAGAGGAGATATACTAAAGAAAGACTTAATGATTGGTGTATGCAAAATTGTAGAAGATAAGTTACACTGGAAGAAAAATCTGAATTAGTTAATACAGGTAAATAAAGAAGCACAGTAGTTGATTACTGTGCTTTTATTATTTCATATATTTGGATTGGAATTCTTTAATTACCTCAATAAATTTAGGGTTTAATCTTTTAAATGTATTGTCCAATATGTATTGAGGGATTTCTTTATAGTAAGCCTCTGCAATACCTCCTGTAATACAAGCTATAGTATCACTATCTCCACCAATTGAAATTGCATTTCTTATAGCGTCTTCATAATCATTAGAATATAAGAAAGCTATGATAGCCTCTGGGACACTATCTGGACAAGTTCCTCCACCCTTATAAACTGACCTTAATTTCTCATAAGATATTGAAAGGTCATATCCAAAAGTGGACTCAATATATTCTTTAATATCTTCTTTACTCCATCCTAATCTACAAAGGTAGATAGTAGAAACAACTGCTTTTGCTCCCTTTATACCTTCTGGATGATTATGAGTAACTATTGCTGTTTTCTCTGCTAAATATAGAGCTTGGTCTAAACTATTAGCCATAAACCCTACAGGACTTACCCTCATTGCAGACCCGTTCCCCATACTGTAATATGCTTCTTTTTTATTAAGTATAGCCCACATAGAGAACTTAGTTCCATAACCTCTCAACGGATTAGCTAAACAGTAATTTCTATAATATTCTCCGAATTTTCCATCCTTTAATATACAATCTGCTGTTGCTATAGTTAGCACCGTATCATCTGTATATCTGCTTAATGGTCTGTATAAATTGAAGTTTTTATCCTTAGTATTTAATATTTCATAGGTAGACCCAATAATGTCTCCCGCTATCGCACCTATCATAATTTTTCTCCTTTGTTTAGTTATTTTACATCAACCAACTTAATGTAAGTTCTATTTTTTATTTATAATACGCTAAAAGAGCTGATATTAACACCAAACTTTGTATCTAACAGGTACTAACAAGACATATGTATACATTGTGTTTGTCAATTAATATTGACGTATTTTGTAAAATTTGATATACTTAAATGAATAGGATATATTAATAAACTCATTCACTATAGTCAATAAAACTAAAGAGGGAGTGATTACATGAAAAGAATATCGAGAGGAAAAATAATTACAGCTATTCTATGCGTACTAATACTATCTGCTGTAGGAATATTGAAACTTAATGCTTTCCAAATAGACCCGTCTCAAACTGCCACAATGTACATAGATAATAATGGAATAGTGGTAAAATGTGCTGACAAAAGTAAAATAGGAAAAAGTGTTAGACTTCCTAATACGAATTACCTTTATGTCGATTATGCTTGGGGATATGGTTTTGAAAATGAATTTCTTCCTCACGATTATGACAGAAGTAATATCGTTTCTCAATTTTGGTATCACGATAGCGAAACAGGAAAAGATAAATATGTAGTTTCTAAATATTTTAACTGTGATGGTTCTCTTAGAACAGGGTGGTATAACGATGGTCCTAAAAATATTAGTGACCCTAATTATCTTATTTACATTAATGAAAAAGGTTATAGAGTTACAGGATGGCAAAAGATAGACGGGATTTCATATCATTTTAAAAATGGTAGTGGTTTCTTAGATACTTGCACAACTGTAGATGGATACAGAGTTGCTTGGAATGGAATGTCAGACAAGCCTTGATAGATAATAAAACACCTAACCATTATAACTTAGTGGTTAGGTATTTTTATATTTATATATATATATTAGGTATTAGCCAGTTGTATTTTGAGGCTACATCGTCCTCATATATGGGGAAGTTACCTCTTATATCCTCTAATTTAAAGAACCAGTTTATATAAACACCATTCCTTATAAGTATATATACATATTTATCTAAATCATTCTTTTCATCAAGAAAGTATTTAGTAGCCAGTATACAATCTTTAGGTATTCCCGCTTCTTCTATAGGTAAAACATCTCTACGATTATACCCACCAAGCTCAAAACAATGCACCTGAATACCATCGTACCCATTATCTAATGTTGAATACATATATAATCACTCCTTAGTCTGATATTTTTATTACATCTTGGAATAATGCTGTTTGGTTAAGAGCAACATCCTTGTAATCTATATGGTAATGACCAAAGAACCAATGCTTATATTTAAGATTTTCTTCTATAAAATCAAAGTATTTATTTAAAATATCTGCCTCATATCTATATTTAGGCTCTTCCTTGAAGTTATATCCAAGTCCCTTGGATTTTTCGTCTTTTTCCGCTTGGACTTTATCTTTAAAATCAATTACAGTATTCAATGTTCTACTGCTACAACAATGTGTAATTATATAATCTACTTCCCAATTGCTTGCTTCAAGGTTATCTATGCCATCATTTAATTCCTGAGTTGTAGGAAGCTCCTGTTCCCACCATGATACAAAGTTTGTCCTTGTAACTTTGTCTATGGATGTAGCCCCTCCAAAAGTAAATATCTTTTTACCATCAATATTAAATATCTGTCCTCTCATTAAATGAAAAACATTGTCTGCGACCTTGTGAACCTTTCCGCCATTCCACATTTCTATTGGATAAGCATTTAACATATCAAAATTTTCGTGATTTCCGTCAACAAATAATACGTTATACGGTCTTTCACTCAACCAATTAGCCCACCATTTTTCAACTTTAGACCCATCTAATATGAACCCAAAATCTCCTGCTACAATGACATAATCATTTCTGGTCATTGCCCTACCTTCTTTAAAGGATTTATTTGAAAGTTTATTTATATCTTCTTCTCTATGGGTATCACCTGTTATCCATATCATGTCATCAACTCCTAAATGTTGTCACTCCACAACAATACTATCATTATTTATATATTACCACATTTCATCATACTGAACAACAAGAATATCGTAAATTTTAATTTACAAGTTTCAATATTATCACTTATGACAAACTTTAATATGAGCAGTAAAAAACACCCTCAAATGAGAGTGTTCTAATACAGTTACGCTAACATGCCTATGGCTTCTGCATAAACTTTAAATACTTCCTTATCTACATTGGAACGAATAGCATATGGTGTGATCTCTTCTCCGATATTAAAACCATTGAATAGATTAAAGGCAACACCTACAACCATTCTCTCTCCTGTAGAAAGACTGTATTTCTTAATGCCATCAAGTTCAATATAGCCTTCATAATCACCTTTAGGAATTATTGTATAGAACTCACCTAAGTTTTCGGCTACAACAGGAATTGATGTGAGAAGATAAATAATAATCTTCTCCTTATTCTTCATTTCTGGTTTAATAACCAGAACTTTTTCAAAATTTTCCTGGTGTTGTGCATTTCTAAAAAACATAATAAACCATCTCCTTTTAAATAAAATCTTTTAATTGATTACCTGATGTTATAAACTAAACTTTATATATTATAGATAGCTCTAACAATAAATATTAAAGCTATCCACAACACTTTATGAGTACATTTTAAAGAATTTATTATAAGAACTTTTCGATGTAATCTCTATCCTTTGTGAAAATTGGTGTGTTTTCGTCAACACTCCAACGATTTCTCTTAGTCTTTTGTGGGTTGTCCAATGTATAAGTCTCTTTTGCGATACATGCTCCTCTTTTTTTGTAAGCAGGTAATTCGCTCCAATTGATACCCTTTTCCATGAATAGCATGTCCTGAATGTCATTACCAGATTTATGATTTAACATCTTGGCAGTAAAATTAGCTCTACCAACCATTTGAATAGAATTTCTTGTAGCGTCCTGCTGTCTCCAAATGAAGTAGTTGCATACCTCCTCTTTAGGGATTGTAAACACTCTACTATCAAATAAGGCAGTCATAAATTTTCTTTCGTATACTTTAAAGAACTTTTCTAAGCTCTTGTCTTCTGCGTCATTACCATAGATACCAAATGTTCTGTAAACAATGGTTTGAAAAGCCTTATTAAATGCCAATGTAGCCATACTTGCTGACACACTCGCCATTTTCAAAATATTACTATCAAACCATGAACAGGTATCAATAGTTTCATAATCAGTTATTAATAGACTGATTTCATCAGATTGGGTATAAGCAACTTTACACCCCTGAATATTTTTACAAAGATATTTTGTAGTCTCCCACATAGCTTCCATTAAAATCATATCAAAAGGCTTCTGAAAGCCCCTTGTAAAAGTGTGAAAGGCTTTTCCATCAATTCTAATGATGACTGGCAATCTCCTTGTTAAGTAATCTCTTGTTACATTTTCATAAGACTTCATTCTATTTCCTAATGTATCTCTCATAGTTATTCCTCCTTAGTTTTTCATTTTTATAGTGTTGTAAAGTAAACTTTATATAGATGGTTCTAATAGCAAATATTAAAGCCATCCATACTCAGTTTTCTATTTGTCTGGTCTAAACAATATTCTATTTTTACCATCCTTTTCGTACTGTTCTATATCTTTAACAGCTTCCTCATATGTGTCAAATTTACAAGGGCATATATGCCCTTTAGTTAAATTACAAATTCTATATTTACCCTCTTCCCTTTCTATCAATATAAGTAAGCTATATATATTTCCACTTCTCGTAGACCTAACTAAAAATGTATTCTCCATAGAAATACCCCCTCTACTTGTCTGTAGTCTCTAAGAAAGGCTTAAAGCACATTTCATGGAAATATCCTGTTCCCACGAAACCATAATGTTTATTATCTTTAACTATCAACCCAACAAATTCATCAAAGGAAATAGGCTGTAAGTCTAAATGTAATTCATCCTTTTCTGCGTCTTGTCCTAAATCAATAGCTAAAAAGTAGTCATCAGATTTATATAAATCCATATCCCTACAACTATTGATAACGCCAATTTTTCTTTCAAACTCCATAATGGAGTAATCCTTCTTTATTGCACTATCAATAAGCTTCTCTATAACATCAAATATTTCAGAACCTTCTCTTACTCTGTAATATCTATATTCGCTCTGAATTTCATCTACACTTGGCATATAATCTCTCCTCTCAGTCACTAAATTTTATAGCCTAATGGTAAAAGAAGTATTTCATATGTTCGTTCCCATTTATCGTAATTAACATTTTCAGCTAACTTACCAACTCTATAAGTTTGTCCATCAACAGTAACAGTTGACTTTCCAACCATTGGAGAACAGTTTTCATCTGATTTAATTTCTTGTATCAAATTGCCATTTACATCTGTAAATTTATAAATATTCTTCATATATACAACACCCTTTTCACATTATTTATAGGAATTAATAGTTCACATTTAAAGACTTCATTGCTATCTTCATCATATTTACACCTTAATGTTGTCTTACCAACATCAGACGTTACTATAACAGACTTCATATCAGAAACTTTTATTTTATATGGCTCTGAATGTTCTATTTTGGGATAGATAACATAATATTCTTCTGAATGTACATCACCATTGAATTCCCAAGACTTAGTTTTAACTATCCTCTGATATTCAATGACATCTATATCAACCAGTGGTAATTCATCTACATATTCATTAAACTTTCTCATTTCATCTTTTGCTGAAATTATTAAAGATTTTATTGCTTCTGATTGTTTATTGGTTATGTACATAGGTATTAACACCAATGACGACATGAATATCCATGACAATTCCTGATGTTTACCCATGAAAACTAAGAAACTTATCATAATAATCAACTCCATTCAGGTTTAAGTTAATATAATAAGGGGTAATTAGGAGAACCCCAATTACCTCTTTGTTTTTACTACTTTATCATTCCTAATCTTCTTGCTTCTGCTTCCCAACCTGGATATTCATTTAAAAGATTTTTATACAACTCTTGATCTGGTGTATTATTAATATCTTTAATAGCAAAGAAGTCTGTATTATCTATTGGTCTTCCCTTTAAATCATCAAGCATTTGAAGGAATGAGAACCTTGCATTACCTATTCCTACGAATTGCCAGAATATATTATGATTTGCACTTTCTCTAATTACTCTTTCCGTCTCAGCCTTATCGGAGTTATCACCATCAGTTACAAAGAGAATGTATGTAGGCATATCAGATGGTTCTTTCTTCATGTATCTACTCATAATATCTTTCATAACAGGAGCATAGTTTGTGCCACCCATACGATACTTTTTATCTAATATTTCCTTTTGAACATAGCCATAGAAATTATTTGTTGTTACTGTAGGTAAGCTTCTGAAATTGTCATCGAATAACCACATATCTAATTCGCCATTATCGTCAAAACGCAATGCTAATGGTAGTATCCTCTCAATAGTAGCTTGAACAAGTCCATCTAAGTATTCATCTTCCATAGACCCTGAATAATCCATAGCCACTCCAACTCTTGCTTTAACATTTGAAAGTCCTTTCTTTTCCATACAAAGTAAATTTACAGTTTCTTTTCTCATATTTAAAAGTTGAACAGACTGTTCCTTATTCATATTAAGACCTGCAAATCCTGCTGATGGTTGACTTTCTCCCATTGATTGAGATTGAGATTGAGATTGTGCAGTTGTATCTTTCTTATTTCCTCCGAATAAACCGAATAAACCCATAATTTATCTCCTCCTAAGTATTTTTATTTATTTTCTTTTGACATAATCTTTATTGGGAGAGGCTTATTTAATAAGCCCCTTACCCTTGGCTAATTTTTCCCATGATGGATATTCAAATAGAAGTTTTTCATATAAGTCTTCATCTGACATGTTATGAATATCTTTTATTGGGAAAAAGTTTGCATTATCTACAAATCTTCCTTCCATTTCATCTAACATTTCAAGGAAGTCAAAGTTTCCATTACCTACTCCGACAAATTGCCAGAAAATATTCTTTTTACTTGCTTCTCTTATCATTCTTTCAGCTTGGTCTTTGTCGTAATTGTCACCATCTGTTATAAATAGGACAAGGCTTGGATAATCTAATGGTTCATCTTTTGCATATCTGTTATAAATATCTTTCATAACAGGAGCATAGTTTGTACCACCCATGTCATATCCTTTTATGATTACTTCTCTATTTATGTATTCATAGAAGTTGTCTTCTGTTACGGAAGGTAGCCTCTTGAAATGGTCATCAAATAGCCACATATCAAGCTCTCCGTTATCATCGAATTTCAATCCGATTGGTAACAGCTTTTCCATGATGTCTTGAACAACACCTCTCTTATACCATTTCTCCATAGAACCAGAATAATCAAATGCAACCGCTACTCTTGCTCTAACAGTTCCCAATTCTTTCTTAGTCATACAAAGTTTTGACATAGTTTCTTTTCTCATATTTAACTTTGATACAGCCTGTTCTTTACTCATATTTAATGAAGACCCTGTATTGGTTGATTGAGTTGATTGTATTGGTTGAGCTGATTGACCCTGTTGTTGTTGGTGGTGGTTATTGTTCTTATTTCCGAATAAAAAATCTAATAATCCCATGTTATGCACGTTCCTTTCTTTTGTAAATTTTCATTGTCTATAGTCAACATTATATATCAACAATTTCCCACAGTCAACATAAATTTGATATATTGACTACAGGAAATGAAATCATTTAATATTTGTGTTACTATTCACAGATATAAAGTATAATAAATCAAAATAATAAAAACAGGTTTCAATTTTTATTGATTAATTTAGGAGGTATATTATGAATTTATTTAAGGCAGGAATTATTTTATCAATATCAGCAGGTGCAATAGTATTTTGCTTCTTTAATCCAAATACAAATGAAGATTTTAAAGAAAAGACTATAAATACTTTATCAGTAGAAAAGATAATTGTAGACAGGTTCGGAAGTGAAAAAACTTCAAGACTTGTGAATGAAGGTTTTAGTAAGCAAACAATGAAATCACATTATAAAGAAATAGAAGGTCGTAATGTGGTCGCTGTAAAAAATTCTACGGAATTAGTACAAGCTTATGGTCCATTTGACCTTTCAGATACACCTTTAATCGTTAATGAAAGCGGTGAAAGGTATCTTTTAGTAAAACAGCTTTCAGAGAAAAAAATAAACCCACGCAATCTACTTTTTAGTGTAGAACCAGGTATGTATGATGTAAAAATAGGTATTCCAAACAATGAGGTTGAAGACTTGATTTTTAACCCTATAGAAAAACGTATTGAAGAGGCTTTATCATCAAAACAAAAATAAGTGGCTTAGGAATTATCCTAAGTCTCTTTTTATATAATTCTACTTATATTGTTAAATCGCAATATCCACTTCATTGACTACAGTCAACAAATCATGCTATACTGTTTTAAAGAATAGAAGAAATAAATAAGGAAAAAGGGGTGTGATTTATGAAGTTTCATAGGAGAGATATATCTAAAGGTACTTATGGAGAACTATCTAAAATAAAAGAAGAATTGGAAGAAGCGTTTGACGCACAAGAACAAGGTCAAACTCTTATGCTTCTTATAGAATTGTCTGATATTATAGGTGCTGTAGAGGGTGTATCTAAGAAATACGGGTTCTCTATTGAACAGTTATTGGACTTTGCAAGGCTTAGAAGTTCTGTAGCCATCTACGAGCTTTCGGAGGCAGACAAACTTAAAAAGTAATTTAAGAAAATGAGGAGGTACGTACATATGTATTACAAAGATATGATTATGATATTGAGTTCTTATGATTGTGATAAAAATTGTCCTTATTGTATAGCAAAAATGGAGAAACTTCCAAATACAAAAGAGGACCTAATAGCTTTTGAAAAACAAATAAATAAATTCATTTCTAACGGTGATAAATTTAAATATTTTGTATTGAGTGGTAATGGAGAAACTTCAAAAACACCTTTACCAATACTTAAAGAAATCAAGAATATTGTTGAAGCTTCTGGTATATTTGAAGATTTAAGAATACAGACATCAGGAAACTTGTTTTACATGAATGAAGCATTTTCATTATTCAATAATTGGCTTATAGAGATAACCCGCACAAGTGTATATTTCGCAAAAGAACATAAAATACTTGGATATAAAAAAGATTATACGTCCACAGAAAACTTTAATAATGCACGTTTAAGATTGAACCACGTTTTATTAAAAGATAACATATCTTTTTTAGTGGATGATATAAAATCTTATTTCAACAAGTATAAAAACATAGACATTATGGCACTAAAGATATTGGACACTCAACCTAAATACAAAAATAAACAAAATAACTGGATAGAGCTTAATGGTATTTCTTATAACGAATTAGATTATTTAAAATCTATATTGGATAAAAATTTTTCATATATTGGTTATGAGTTTAATAACAATATATGGAGTTATGAAGGAAATATTATATCCTTATTTAGTAATAGTAATTACAACACGGATAAAACTCCTCATAACTTAGTTTGGTATGGAAATAAATTAATCTATTAGTGAGGTGGTAATATGGAATACTCTGTGATTAATGGTACATACACCTTAAATAGCGACCTTGCTATATTAGAGAGAAACTTGTTTCGAGAATTTGAGGATATGTTAGACTTTAAAGGATTTCAATATCTTTCAATACCAAGCCTTATATCTTGGGACACATTTGATAGACAGCAAATAGATGTATCATCTTTATCCGTTGATAAAATTCATAGATTAGGCGGTTCAGCAGAACAGGGAATATTGCAATACTTTAGTAACAGACATATAGAACCCACTCAGCTATACTCAAAAAACCAATGTTTTAGACATGAAAATAATAATTATGATGGATTAAAATATTGTAAGGAATTCATTAAATTAGAACAATTCTGCTTTTGCAATGAAAATGAGTGGAAAAACAATTTTGAATTACTTCTAAATAATGCTACAGAATTTTTGGATAAACACTCTATAAAATATCGTGTTGTTGATATGACTAATAAAGACCAGGGATACCATATAAAAAAATACGATATAGAAGTGTTAACAAAAATGTATGGTTGGCTTGAAACCCATAGCTGTTCATACTTCGGAGAGGAACAAACTAAAAGATTTAATATAAGTGGGGCTACACACTCCATATCTAACACTGGAATTGCTTCTCCAAGGATACTTATTCCTTTCATAGAGAGAAGTTAAATAAGAAAGAGCCTTAGTTTAGTTGCTAAGGCTCTTTCTTATTTTATTGTTTATTATTCATTGATTTATTTGAAGCATTTACTAACCCAAAGCTTCCTAAAGCTAATCTATTATAAACACATGCTGTAGGAGCTAACCATACCTGTCCATTGCCCTCAAATGTCTGCAATAGACCTTCTCCATTCATCAAAGAACCAATTAGGCTTTTAGATGACTTCTGTACTGAGAACTTTACATTCCCTGTTCTAAGTATTGCAAAGTTTCCATCAACTTGAAGCCTGTCCCCAGTAAGTTCATATTTGAGAATTTCTTGTTGAGGTACTGGTATTTCTAAAACAACTATGCCTGTACCTTCTATTTTAGCTTGGAATAATCCCTCTCCACCCATTACAGCAGAGCTTATATTTCCTTGCATAATAGGCTCTACTTTCATATTTGCACTACAACAGTAGAAATAACCTTTATCTACAATAACGCTATCATTATCTATTTCTAACATAATGAAGTTATTAAATGTAGGCTCTAAGTATATTTCTCCATCTCCACTATATACAGGTTTAAATGTGGATTCAGAGTTTAATGTACTTTTAAACATCTTTCCTAAAGCTCCACCTATACCTCCAATTTGAGTATCGCAACTTATGTTTCCTTTGGAAAAATATAATGCTCCCGATTCAGTCTTAATCGACCCGCCTCTTAGATTAATTCTAATTTGTCTTAATCTCATTCCTGCTTGTTGAGCAAACATCATTTCCATAGCTGTACCTGGTGATTGAGAACCTTTTAATTGGTTAAACTCAATTACTTCTATAGTCATATCTCTTTTTTCTATTTTATCTATTACTTGAACTTGGTCTTCAAAACCATTAGAACGTATTGACATATCTTATTCTCTCCTCTACATTTTTTATTTTGTTTATCAAAACAGATACTAAATTATAGTTATGTTTGAAATAAAATAAAACTAACCACCCGCACAATCAAGGCTAAATGGTTAGTCGTTTGATTTCCTTACGTACATGAGGGGCATGTAATTAAGGGTTTGAGTTTTTCAAGCTATTTATATGCACTTACAGAGGGGTCGTAGTAATCATATAAATTGCTCTTATTAATGGTCTTCAATAATTAGTTGATGTATTTTACTACTATCTCCTAATGAACCCTTTGTCAGTAAAATATATTTCACCTTTAGGGTTTGTATATTATTCCAAACAATTCTTCGTCAGAGGGTGACTACAAAATTGTTAAAGTCAAAATGCCTTGGAAATTTTCAGCATAGTCATTTCTGGCCAGTCATAAACTAATGCTTACTTGTTTTAAAACATAGTATATATTATTAAATATCGTTTATATATATAACTTTAGTCAATTACTACAAAGCATAACAAAAGCACAGTATGGACTTACTGTGCTTTTATCTATTTTCCTGTAGTAGAAGTAGCATTTGTATTTGTTTTTTGGGTTACTGAGACTGTTGGACTTTGTGTTTTAGTAGTTATTAATGTAGATAATGCCGACCCAATTATAGACGTTAGCATAAAAACACCAACAATAAACAGCCCTATATTCCTTATTAAATCCTTTTTCTTCTTCATATGTTTCTCCATTTTCTTACTCATATGATTTTCAGCTTTTTTATTCATAATCTTTATATCCTCCGCCTCTTGTTTCTTCATCGAATTCATTACTATCTATTTTTCTTTTTACCTCTTCAAATGCCTCTTTTATAATGAAGTCTAACCTTTCATCATCAGACGCAAAGGCTTGTGTGGTTTCTTTTAATTTTAGTTTAACTGTAACAGTATCGTTCTCATTGCCATATATTAACTCTCCCATGCCAAGAAAGAGAGGAAAAAGTCCTTTATACATTCTTAGTTTCACTTTTATCATACAAAGTCCTCCTTTATATTTATTAATGTTATACATACAACATTATCTTTTAAATTTAAACATTGTTTCTATGTCAGTTATTTCTTCATCACACCACTCACAATGTTTTGGAACTTCTTCCATCTTTTGAGCTGTTCCAGAAAAATCACAGCCACAACTATAGTAATATTCAGTATCCAACAATCCTTCATGTACCAATTTCATACAGCATTGAAAGACATCTTCATTTAAAATATTCAGTTCTTTTGAAATGGCTTCTTTTCTAAAGCCCTTCATTCTTTTTATTTTTTCTTTTTTCTTAACCCAGTCTAATATCATTTCTTTATTACTCATATACGTCCACCTTTCATTACCTATTCACGGTTCATATACTTATTAAAAAGGGGAACTATAAAATATAGCTCCCTTTCATATTAAAGATTTATGGCTTCGATAAGTTCAGTTTGGTTGCTCTTACCTTCTATGATATTTTGGATAAGCCCGATAAGCTTATCTGAATACCCTTGGATGTATACTACTGACTTATCCTTGGAAATCTTATGTCCAGACATAGAAACTTGCCATACGATTAGTTTCGCACCATTAGGTCTCTTAGCTCTAAGCCATCGAGCTTCTAAGTTGTCAGCAGGTTGATTATCTGTTATCAAAACAACATAATCTTCACCATCATACTCACCCATAAGCTTTTCAAACTCAGTGCCATGGTTAACGTTAGTATCTTGGATTTTCTTTGACATAGCAAAGACATCTTCCTGCTTAGTAACAGGAACTTCTTTACAGAAGGAAGCTATCGCACATACCTTTGTATCAGTATGAGCCTTCTTAACCATTGCTCCAAATAATGAAGCGACCCTAACATTAGATAGTCCTGGCACTACCTCACTGTCCATTGAACCAGAAGTGTCAACTCCTACAATAAGTTTCTTCTTTGGGTCAATATTGAACGCATTTTGAGCAACTATCTTTAATAGCTTACCTATAGCGTTCTTGAACTCTGGTGTAACTACCATTCTTTCAGCGTTTATTAACGCAAATGGTAGCATGTGTGACTTTCTGTATGCCTTTTCGTCAGCTATTCTGTCAGCAACCATTTCAAGGACACCATCAGGTATATCAGTTTCAGTAACCTTTTCTTGCATGATATATGTACCTCTGTTACGGTTATATTCATTTTGCAAGTATGACTTAGTAGCATATACTCTCTCTAAAGCCACAAGATTAAGGATTAAAGAAGTATAGCTCAATCTGCTGTAGATTGTTGCATACAATCTTTGCTTGTCTTCTACAGATAAAGCCTTAGATTGTTTAGCTTCCAAGATAATAAGCTCTTCTATTTCCTTACCAGAAATAAATGGAGTACCTTTTATCTTGTTTAATTCCTTAAATCTTTCCTTGTCTTTAGCTGTTAAGCCTTTTAGAGCATGTTTCAACTCTTCAAGTTGCATGTTATTTTCTCTCACAAGCATATCCATAGCAACTGAATAAGTTCCCTCTTCAAGACTTGCAATAACAGTTTTAAGTGCTATTGCTCTTGGGAAAGCTAACTCTCCGTAAGAAACATACTTCATTAGCTTTTGGAAACCTTCCTCTTTACAGTCAGGTCTTGTAGCCTTAGCTATTTCTGAAAGCATAGTCTTACTTCTTGTAGCGTGGTATTCGTTAAGCATAGCAATGAACTTGTCATTAATAGCTTTCTTTATACCTCTACCAAGTCCCTTTCTTATTCCACCTTTTCTACATATCTCCATGAAGTCATAAAGCATGTTGAAGTTACGGATTATTCTTGGAAACGCACTCTTGAATAAGCTCTTATCATCCAACGTTGAAACATAAACTGCCCATATAGTAGGTATTAGTTTCAAATTAGCTTCTGTAGACCCATAAATTGCACACTTAGTAGCAAAATCAGGACATACTTCTAAAGCTTTTTCAAACAACTCTCTACAATGTACAAGAGCTTCCTCTTGTGATGTATAGAAATTACCATTCAAAAGTCCTAAAGTAAAAACTTCTTGAACGTCTTCTTTAAAAGTGTTAGCATAAGCCACTCCGCCCTCTTGTGTTGTTGTTATTCTATTACCTAAAGCTTGTACTTTTTTCATTTTATCCATAATTATCTGTCTCCTTTCAAATTGGGGAATTATTTTTGCAGATTAGATTTGTATATTACAAATATCAGCAAACTTATTTGTTAACATTTGTAATACACAAAAAAATAAAAAAACAGAGAGAAGATTGTCGTCTACTCCCTGATTTCTGGACAAAAGTATTACAGGGGCATAAATGAATTTTTAGGAGGAATCCAAAATGAGTTTACCCTGTAATATTTTTGTGTTTTAGAAAATCAAGGGAAAGTTTAGTAAGACAAACTTGGTAGCCATACTCGGCTACCGAAAAATAATCCAAATATTTAATGTAGTCTTACCTGCACCTCGATATTATTTATTTTTATTTTTTTATTTTATATAAACTTTTATGTTTTGTACTTTTAAAAATCAAGGGAAAGTTTAGTAAGACAGACTTGGTAGCCACACTCGGCTACCGACAATATAATACGCATATTTAATGTAGTCTTACCTGCACCTCGACATTATTTATCATTTGTATTTTAAACAATTTATCTTTTGTGTTAGGGGGATACCAACTAAGGAAGAAAGGACAAGACCGTTTCGAGCTTTCATCTCGTAATCCGAAAGCCCTATGAACCATTGCGATAATGGTTTCATCTTATCTTTCCTTTGACTAATCAAAGGTTTATCTTTTGTACATCAGACATTTTGTCCTATGTGTTTTAATCACCTTATCTTTTGCACCGTACAGAATTTATCTTCTGTATATTAAGTGCTTTATCTTTAGTGTTCTAAGTTTCATCTTTAGTGCCTATAGATTTTATCTTATGTGCTTTAAAGATTTATCTTAGGTTGATCTGAGGCTTAACCAGAGAGGAAGCTCTTACAATGTAAGATGACCATGTACGATGATACCTGTAAAGAAAACCATAAAGATAATCCTTTGATACCCTTACCTCCCTGCATTAACCACATTACATTCTTCATTAATGTAGTCTTATCAGCACCTCGTTGGTATATTTCTATTATAGTCAACAAAATCAATTTTGTCAACTATAGTCAATGAAATTTTTTAACTTTTTTTAGATTTTTTAATAAAAAAAAGAGGATA
>Ga0183101_1000238_pt2 | contig 19420 bp, 20 predicted proteins | sample Biomet3_FD_127790 | JGI IMG/M metagenome (GOLD analysis project Ga0183101, IMG submission 127790) | Microbial communities from bioreactor (seeded with sewage sludge) at LBNL, California, USA - Biofuel metagenome 3 | ecosystem: Engineered > Bioreactor > Anaerobic > Unclassified ...
ATTGTTGAAACTGTTACAGAGCTGCTTTTCCGTATTCGTAGGCGTGTAAGAATCCGGCTGCCAGCAGTACATTCGTCTTTTGTCTGAATTTTCAATATATATCTGATATTTCTTTCTCAGAGGAAGTCGTTCGGCAAAAGTTTGACAAGTGCTGCCGTTGCTTATTACTCCGTATGCAAAATATTGCGTCATAATAAGCTGCGGAGTAAACTCCGGATGGTAAGACCTTTCCCCAACAATATCTACATCCAGCTGGTCAATGGTGGCAGGGCAGTTGCCGGTTGCAAGGCGGTATCTTTCAGAAGCTTCAAATATTGTTTTGACGTTGCTTATGGCTTCGCTCATGCGGGCCTTTTCAACTGCGGCGTCATATTTGGGCAGCGCTATCGCGGACAATATCCCTATTATCAGAACCGTTACAAGTAATTCTATAAGAGTGAAACCTTTATCCATTTTTAACCAGTTTATTTAACGCCGTTTTTGGGGCACAGCTTATTAAGAGTACACTCATCACACTTCGGTCCGCGCGCGTGGCATATTCCGCGTCCGTGCCATATAAGAGCATGGCTTATCCAATGCCACTTATCCTGCGGCAGAAGTTTCATCAAATCCTGTTCTATTTTAAGCGGTTCCGTATTTTTTGTAAGGCCCAGCCTGAATGCCAGGCGCTTGACGTGGGTATCAACCACCACGCCCACGCTTATATCGTAAAAATCCTGCAATACCACGTTTGCGGTTTTGCGCGCCACTCCGCGCAGCGTAAGCAGCTGCTCCATTGTGTTTGGCACTTTGCCGCCGAAGTCTTTTGTAAGCTTTTTTGAAGTTTCAGAAATTGATTTTGCCTTCGCGTGATAAAATCCCGCAGATTTTATAATGCTTTCTATATCTTTGATGTCGGCTGCGGCCATGGCCTGCGGCGTCGGATATTTTTTGAAGAGTACCGGCGTTATTTCGTTAACGCGCTTATCTGTGCATTGGGCGGAAAGTATTACCGCGCACAGCAGTTCAAACGCGCTGTTATAGGCAAGCGCGGTTTTGGTTTTGGGGTAAAGCTTCTGAAGCGTTTTTAAAACTTCAGGCAATTTTTCTTTTTTTATCAGCATATTTTTTTATTGCCGCGCAGACGGCAAGAATAAGTAAATCAAATAATATTATTACTGCGCCGCTGGGTATGTTCAGCAGGAAGGAAAAATATATTCCGCATAACACGCCGACGATAGAAAATGATGAGGCAAGGATAAGCGTTTTTTTGAAATTATCGGCAAGCTGCAGCGCCGCAACGGGCGGGATTATTATCATGGCAGAAACAAGCATAATTCCCACCACTCTGAGGGCAATTACGACCGCAACTGAGGCGGTCAGCACCAAAAGCGTGTTTATCCTGTTTACGTTTACGCCGGAAGTTTTGGCAAAGTTTTCGTCAAAAACAAGCGCTATAAGCTCGTTATAAAATATATAAACCACGGCAAGGATTGCAACCGTTAAAACCGCGGCCATAACCAGCTCGCCCGTTCCAACCGTAAGAATGCTTCCGAACAGGAAAGAAAGCAAATCAACATTAAACCCGCCCGCCAAAGCCGCTATTATTATACCTGCCGAAATGCCCGCCGCGCTTACTATGCCCAAAGCGCTGTCCGTATATGTTTTTGTGGCCTGCGTTATTTTATAAATGCCAAGCGAGCTCAGCATTACTATGGGCACGGCCATAAAAACGGGGCTTGTTTGCGTTACAAGGCCCAAGGCGACGCCGCTGAGAGCGACGTGGCTCAGACTGTCGCCGATAAGCGAAAGACGCTTTAAAACCAAGAATACGCCCAAAATGCTTGTTACCACGGCAATCAGCACGCCCGCTATTATGGCTTTCTGCACAAAGGCGAAAGAGAGGAATTCGGCAAAGCTCATTTTGTTTCCTCCTTAAACGGACAGCAGGTTTTGGAATGTAAATGGTCCATAACGTGCTGTGCGTACGGGCCGAAGTATTCGGTAACCGCGGGGGAAACGCAGAAACTTTGTTTATCCCCGTAAAATATTATTTCTTTATCAAGAATGAGAAATTTGTTTACGTATCTGCCTATTTCCGCAGTATCGTGCGTTATAAGCAGAACTGTTGTTCCGCTTTTTGCGTTAAGGTCTGACACAAGACGGAAGAAGCTTTCTCTTGACGTGCTGTCAAGCGCGGTTGAAGGTTCGTCCAAAATGATAAGCGAAGGATTGTTAATAATCGTTCTTGCAAGCAGCACGCGCTGCTGCTGCCCGCCCGAAAGCTGCGAAAACAGTTTATTTTTAAACTTTTCGCATCCCGTTTTTTGCATTGCTTCCAATGTTTTTGCGTTATCCTGCTTGTTAAAAATCTTAGGATAATTCTTTGTGCTCAGCAGCCCCAGCCTTGCCACTTCAAAAGCCGTAAGAGGCATCAAAACGGGCGGATTTGTTTTTTGTTCAAGATAGCCTATTTCCCGCCATTCGGAAAACTTCTGCATATCCGTGCCCAAAATCTTAATCCGCCCTTTCTGAGGTTTTAAAATTCCCAAGACTGTTCTGATTAAGGTGGTCTTGCCGCTGCCGTTAGGCCCTAAAATGCCGACGAAATCTCCTTTATTAACCGTAAAAGAAATATTATCAAGCACTTTTTCCTGCCCGTAGGCAAAGGTAACTTTTTCCGCCTCAATTAAATACATTTTCAATCAGCCTTTGCGCATCCCAGGCCTTCCGAGAGATTTTCAAGGTTGGCCATCATAAATTGCCTGTAAGATACGCCTTTGTCAAAATCGGCTTTTGTTATATGTTCCACAGGGTAAAGCGTCAAAATTTTTGCGCCCGTAGCGTCTGCAATGGTTTTTGCCAATGCGGGATTGACGGTTTCTTCCGTGAATATATAATCCGCCTTATTGTCTTTTATCTGCTTAATCATCTGCGCCATATCTTTTGCCGAAGGCTCCTGGTCAGAAGTTGCCCCGACAAGCGGTTTGAAATTAAGGTTATAATCTTTGGCGGTATAGCCGAAAGCCATATGCCCTATATGGTAAATATCGCGCGTTTTGCATTGCGCAAGCATTTTGCCGTAAAGTCTGTCCATCATATTTATTTCATGCTGGAAAGAGGCAGCGTTTTTGACTAAAGCGCTTTCTTCGGCAGGGTACTTTTGCGCGGAGTACATCGCCATATTCTGTACCATTGCGGACATATTGTTAAAATCCATCCAAACGTGCGGATCTCCCTTAGAAACGGCAGGCAGACTGTTGTCCAGAGCAAAGCCTTTGCCTTCAGACATCCTTTTTGCCCAGGGGTCCATTGCGTCGCTTGTGTAGAAGAACAAATCGCCCTGATGAATTTCTATTACGGTTTTGGGAAGAGGCTCAAAAGAATGAGGGTCGCTCCCCGGGGGAACTATCATCGTAATTTGAGCGTCGTCTTTGAACAATTCCTTTGCTATAGTGTAAGGCACATAGCTTGAAACCGTAATTTTTATCGGCGTTTTTGCGGCTTGCTGCTGCGCCTGCGGTTTTTGCGCCGGCGGAACCGGTACAGTCTTTCTGTATGACGAGTAGAACACAAATAACAGCGCGCATAATGCCGCTGATACAGCTATTGCTGCCGTTTTCTTATTTTTCATAGTTATCAGATTATACCAAGTTTCTTCCCGCACTTTTTGAACGCCGCAGCCGCGATTTCCAAGTCCTTAATTTCGTGTCCCGCGGTTACGATTGTTCTGAGTCTTTCCTTACCAAGAGGAACTGTAGGGAAAACTATTGAAAGCGCAAACACGCCTTCTTCAAAGAGCATATCGCTGAGTATCTGGGCTTTTTTGCTGTCGCCAACCATAACAGGCGTTATGGGCGTCTGGCTGTTGCCTGTGTCAAAGCCCGCTTTTTTAAGCTCTTCTTTGAAGAACTTTGTATTGTCCCAAAGTTTTTGTATGCGTTCCGGCTCTCCGTAAATTACGTCAAGACCCGCAAGGCAGCTTGCAATTACCGCTGGCGGATGAGAGCTGGAAAACAAAAACGGTCTTGCAACCGATTGCAGATATTGCTTTAAATTAAAGCTTCCCGCGGCGTATCCGCCGATTGTTGCAAAAGCTTTTGAAAGCGTGCCTATCTGAATATCAACCTGTCCTTTTAAACCGTAATAAGCGGTTGTTCCGCGGCCCTGGGGCCCCAAAACGCCGCTTGCGTGCGCGTCGTCAACCATTGTGATGACGTCGTGCTCTTTGCATAGTTTTACAATTTCGGGCAGGTTTGCAATGTCGCCGTCCATGCTGAATACGCCGTCGGTAACAAGCATTTTTCTGCGGGCGGAGCGGACTTCCGGGTCTTCCAAAATCTGCTTAAGGCTTGCCATATCGCTGTGGCGGTAAACTTTCTTTTTGGCTTTGGCCAGACGTCCGCCGTCTATGATTGAGGCGTGGTTGAGTTCATCTGAAATCAGCACGTCCTGAGGGCTTGTCATAAGGCTCTGGCACACTGCGGTATTTGAAGTGAAACCGGACTGTATGACTATTGAATCTTCCGTGCCTTTAAATTCGGCAAGTCTTTTTTCAAGCTGGACGTGAAGCGATGTCGTGCCGATTATCGTGCGCACGGCCGCCGTGCCGATGCCGAATTCTTCCGTGGCTTTTATTGCCGCGGCTTTAACTTTGGGGTGGTTTGCCAGGCAAAGGTAATTGTTTGAAGTCAGATTGATTACTTTTTTGCCGTCTACTATGGCAACCGGCCCCTGCGCGCTTTCAAGCACGCGAGGGGTTATAAAGCGGTTTTCCTGCTTTAATGTTTTTATTTCATCTTCCAAAAATCCGAGGGGATTCATAAGTTTTCTCCGTTACGGCAAAAGAATAATCTTGCCGCATTCTTTCTTGGGGTCGTCGGCTATTGCAAAAGCCTTGGCAAAGTCTTTCATTTTGAAAGTATGCGTAATTACGGGTCTGGGGTCTATGGCTTTGCTCTTTAACAGGCTTTCCATTTTATACCAGCTCTTAAAAACTTCTCTTCCCGTTATGCCCTGTATGCGGATTGCTTTAAAAACAATCTGGTTTGCATAATCAATCGTAACGTCTGCCTTAGGAAGGCCGAAAGCGACGTATCTGCCCGCGGGTTTCACCGCTCTTAAGGCCGTGTTGATTGCGCTTGCGTTGCCCGACATTTCAATTACGGTATCAATGCCGCTTTTGTCGCCGCCTGCGTCAACAATTCTCTTTAAAGTATTGTCTTCGGTGGGGTCAAGGACGATATCCGCGCCCATTTTCTTGGCAAGTTTCTGTCTGAAAGCCGAAGTTTCAAGGCAGATGACGCGCGCGGCGCCGCATGCCTTTGCTATCTGGGTTGAAAACAGACCCTGAGGTCCGCAGCCCGAGATTAAAACCGATTTGCCGATGATGTCTTCCGACAGCGTTGCAAAAACCGCGTTGCCCAAAGGTTCCATAATAGAGCCGATGTCTTTTAAAGAATCGTCGGAATGTTTCCATGCGCAGCGCGCGGGAATGGCCGCGTAATCCGCAAAGCCGCCCTGCACGTCTATACCCAATACTTTAAGGTTTGAGCAGACGTGGCGCTGGTCGTTCCTGCACTGGTAGCACATACCGCAAAAAATGTGAGATTCTACTGAAACAAAATCGCCTTTTTTAAATCCTTTTGCTTTGTCGCCTATTTCTACGACTTCGCCGCAAAGCTCATGCCCGAAAATGAAGGGTATCGGCATTCTTTTGGCCGACCAAGAGGTAAAATTGTATATCGGAAGGTCGCTTCCGCATATTGACGTCCTGCTGATTTTGATAAGAAGCTCGTCGCTCTTGATTCTGGGTATATCGGTATCAATATACTCTGCCCCGGGGGCTGCTTTTGTCTTACAAATAGCTTTCATAAGAATCTCCTTTTTTGTTACCGGCAAATAGATTGTACATAATTTAATTTATCGTCTTTCTTCGGCTATAACGGGTGTTTTGAGTATAAACGGTATTGTAAGCAAACCGGGTATGCTGATTCCCGCAACTATCCAATAAAAAACTTTATAGCCGTATGCAACCTGCAAAACGCCGCTCAGCATACCGGGAATCATCATTCCCAAAGCCATAATGCCCGTCGCAATAGCGTAGTGAGAAGTTTTATATTCTCCCGCGCATATTTCCATAACAAAAACGGTAAAGGCCATAAAGCCCAGCCCGTAGCCGAACTGTTCCGCCGCAAGCAGCAGAGTTATGACGGCTATTCCCGGGCGGAAGTAGGCCATATAAAGGTAAACAAGATTGGGTATCGTCAGGGCCATGGCAAAAGGCCAGATACATTTTTTAAATCCGTGTTTGGCAAGCAGAATACCGCCGTAAATATTGCCTATTATTACGGCAAGCATACCGACGGTGCCTTTTATCCAGCCGAATTGCTCAAGAGAAAGGCCCATTGCGCCTTCTGCAATCGGGCGGATCAAAAACGGCGTTGTGATTTTTTCAAGCGTAGCTTCGCCCGCTCTGTAAAGCAGAATAAAAGCGAGTATGGCCAAAATATTTTTTTGCGTAAAGAAACTTTTGAAAGATTCCGTAAAATTATCAAAAGAGCCTTTGCTCGCGCTGACTATCGGCTTGTCTTCCGCCGGTTTGGGCAGGGAAAAGATATGCCACGCAAACAAAAGCGCAAACAAAACCCCCGCAGTGCAGAAAGAAGTTACCCAGCCGTGCACAAGGCTGCCCGTGCGTCTTTGCACGTATCCGGCAAAAACGGAAATCAGCCCCGCGCCGAATATCATTGCCAGCCTGTAAAATAAAGTTCTTATGCCGACGAAGAAAGCCTGGTCTTTGGGGTTAAGGGCAATCATATAAAATCCGTCGGTTGCAATATCCTGCGTGGCTGAGATGAAAGCTCCGACAAAGAAACCTGCCAAAGAAGCGACAAAGAATTTATTTAAAGAAAGAGAAAAAGCTATATAAAAGAAAACCGCGCTCAGCAAAAGCTGCATTGTCAGCAGCCATTTTCTTTTTGTTGAAAAGCCGTCTACAAACGGGCTCCAGAACATTTTGAGAACCCAGGGCAGATAAAGCCACGAAGTCCAAAAGGCAAAAACGTCGTTTGATATACCCAGTGAGGAATAAACCGCCGCGCACAGCGTGTTTATTATAACGTAAGGCAGGCCTTCGGCGAAATACGTTGAAGGCACATAAAACCACGGCGAAAGCTGCTTGTTCATTTAGTCGTTCTCCAATTTTTCGGAACCGTATATTGATTTAAGCTCTATGTTGCGTTTTATGCTTTCAAGGTCGGCGTCTTGCGGCATAATGATTTTTATATTGCCAGTAAATGACCTTGCGGAAATATTAAGCATTTTCTTGGGAAGGGAGTCCCATTTCGCGTTCAGCGGACCTTCGGAAGAGTAAAACACCAGATTTTGCATTACGCCCTGCAACTTCGTTTTGCCGCTTGTGTTAAGGATATCGGCATTTTTAAATTTTAAACCGCCTGCGTTAATGTTCCCGCTGGCGGTTTTCAATTTCAAATCTTCTCCTTCTGCGTTTGTCAGAGTTATTCTTGATGTCAGCGTTTCGGCGGAAAGATTGCCTTTATAATTTGCAATTTCAATTATGCCCTGCGCGGTATAAAGTTTTGAGCTTCTTGCCTGCACGTTTGAAAGTTTTATGTTGCCGACTTCCGAAGAAGCGTAAATATTTCTTTTTTTGCCTATTGCAATTTTTATATTGCAGGTGGTGCGCGGGATTCTTAGAATTTTCTGAAAGAAAGCGTTTTGGCTGCGCGGCGTTACTTTGACTTCTATAACTTTATCTGCGGCTCTTACAACTTCTGCGTTACAGAGCCTTTTTTGCCAATATATCAACGAGGGCCCGCCGTCCTGCACGGCAGAAATTGTTATGTTTTCTTTTGTCGTGTTTATAAAAATATCATTGCCGGGTGCGTCTTTAAGCGGAGCGCTTACGTCCGCCGCGTTCAGGAACGTGGCGAAAAGCAAAATCTGCGTCAAAAGCGGAAGCGTTTTTCTCATTTCAGCTCTCCCTCGGCATAAAAAGCTATACATAAACTATACATAATTTAATATTATTTATAAAAGGAAAAACAAGGAGATTTTATGAACATCGTGTATTTTCTGCTTTTAGCTTTTTTCTGGGGTACGGCCTATGTCGGCGTCAAATATAACGTTGACGTTATGGATCCGTACCTTTCGGCTTTTCTTCGCACAATTATAGGCTTTCTGTTTTTTTGGGTATGGTTTATAGCCAAACGCAAAAGCGTTTATCTGCCCGTCAAAAAGGCCTGGCGTCCGTGGGCGGCGGGAATGCTGATTATGGGCCTTCCGTTTATCTTTTTGTATTGGGGCCAGCAGTTTGTCCCCGCAGGCACGGGCGGCATTTTTAACGGCACTGTTCCGCTGTGGGTTTTTATTATAGCCGCTTTAACTTTGAAAGGGGAAGATGCTTTTACCTGGCGCAAAGCAGTCGGGGTTCTTGTGGGTTTTGTAGGGCTTATGTTTGTCTTCAGCCCCGCTGTTGCAAAATTTGCGGGTTCTTCTATGGACAAAATGAGTTTTTACGGCAGCGTTTCCCTTTTGCTTATGGCAATATGCTATGCCGCGGGCAATGTGCTTACAAAATATATTTTGACCAAAGATATAACAATGGAACAGAATGTTTTCCACCAGTATCTTTTCAGCGCGGTGTTTTTGGGCATTGTCTGCCTTGCGGCGGGTTCTCATCTTCCGGGCAAAGAAATTTTGCAGCCTAAGGTTATAATTTCAATACTTTACGTGGCAATTTTCTCTTCGGCAGTTGCATTGCTGCTGTTGTTTAAACTGCTGAGTGTTTGGGGCGCTCTAAAAGCCAGCGCGGTAACGTATTTTGTGCCTTTTGTGGCAATAGGCAGCGATATGCTGCTAAACGGGCACGTACCCGGCAAATATGAGGTTACAGGTCTTTTAATAATCATTCTCAGCCTTGTGCTTATACAATGCGAAAAGCCTGCCAAGAAAGCAAAAAATTGATTTTGAAAGTTAAATTTTTTATTCCCGCGCTGTTTTGAAGGCGCGGGATTTTTTGCGGCTTATAAAAAAGACAAATAAAAAACCCCGCCGCCGGCAGGGTTATATTTTAAAGATTTAACGGTCTTAAATTGCGGTTACCGTAATGTTGTTTTTATCGGCAAGTTCTATGACTTCCTGAAGGTCCAGCACTAAAGTTTTGTCGGCTTCTATTGCTATCACTTTGGCTTTTGCCTCCGCCATTGCGCGTATTGTGCCTTTGCCTATTACGGGCAGGTCATAGCGGTCGTCCTGTTTGGGGCGCGCAACTTTTACCACTACTATTGAATTGCCTTTTGCCTCAGCCGAAGACGCGCATATTTCGCCAGCGCGTTTGATGCACATATCAGTGCCTTCCATACCTTCAAGGGCAACTACCGCCCTGTCGCAGATTACAGAGGTAAGGCCGACGTCAAGCGATGCCAGGGTTTTTGAAACTTTAAAGCCCAACTCTATACAATCTTGTTCCTCTTTAGTCGGCGCTCTTTTGGTTAGTACGCCGCGGTGCGGGATAAAATCTTCCAAAAATAAAGATGAAGAAGCAAACTCTATGCCTTCTTTATTAAATTCGTTTATCGCCGCGCCCAAAATGCTTTTTGCGCGCATATCTTTGAGGCCGGCAATAACTTTTGCGGCTTTCAAATCAGGCATCACGCTGAAGATGTTGATGTGCTGCACGCGGCCCGCCATAACGACTTTTTTGATTTCGTTTTCTTTAAAGAATTTTATTGCGGCATTCAGCTGACCAAGCTTTAGCTTAAAAACTTTTGCGGCAAAAGGTTCGTATTCTTCCGGCAAGGCGTTATCTTTTATTGCTATTACAAATACGCCAAAGCCCTTTTCCTTTGCTTTTTTTGCTATGAGCAAAGGGAATTTGCCTTCTCCGGCTATTATGCCTATTTTATTTTCACTCGTCATCGCTGTGTTTTGAACTTTTCATGCGCGCCGCGGTAATGCCGCGTTTTGTATTCTCGCAGAAAGTTACAAGGTGCAAAACTTCGGGGCACGGATTTGACGCTTTGATTTTTTCTATGGAATCGTGCATTATATCCGTGGATAAGAAAAGCTGTTTATAAGCATCTTTAATATTTTTTATGGTATCTCTTGTAAAGCCGGCGCGGCGCAAACCCACGGTGTTAAGACCGACAAGTTTTGCTCTGCCGCCTACCGCTCTGCAATAAGGGGGGATATCCAAAGGTATGCCGCTGAGGCCAGAAATCATTGCGTATTCGCCTATGCGTACAAACTGGTGCGCCGCAACCATACCCGAAAGTATGGCGCCTTTTTCTATTGTAACGTGGCCCGCTATTGCGGAATTGTTTACCATGATAATCTTATCTGCCAGCTGGCAGTCGTGCGCAACGTGCGCGTTTGCCATAAGCAGGCAGCTGTTGCCTATTGTTGTCGGTTTGTCTATGAAAGAAGAGCGGTGAATTGTTACGCATTCGCGTATTTTGTTATTATCCCCGATTACAACCATGCTTTCAACCCCGTCATAAGATAAATCCTGGGGTTTAACTCCTATAAAAGCGCTGGCTATAACCTCGTTCCCTTTGCCCATTATTGTGTTCTCTATGTAGCAGTAAGGTCCGATTGCGGTATTGTCTCCGATGGTAACGTTTTTGCCTATTATGGAATAAGGCCCTATGGATACGTTTTCTCCGATTTTAGCTGTACTGTCTACTATTGCCGTGGGGTGTATTTTAGCGGGTAGCATAATCAATTTTTATCTCCTAATAGAAAATTCAGCTGCGCTTCCGTGCAAAGTCCGTTCTGCGTGTAAGCTTCAGCATATATCTTTGTAAGTTTTCCTTCTCTTATTATCTGTATCGGGATTTTTAACAAATCTCCCGGATTAACCTGCTTTCTGAACTTAGCAAAATCTATGCTTATCATAAACCCGACTTTTCCGCTCATTGACGGGTCCTGCATTATTATAGCCGCGCCCGCCTGGGACATAATTTCAAGTATTATCACGCCCGGAACTACGGGGTGCGTCGGGAAATGTCCCCTGAAAAAATCTTCTTCGCCGGTAAACTTTCTCAGTCCGATGAGGTATTTGTGCTCTTCAATTATCCCCGCCTCATCAACCAACAGGAAAGGTTCCCTGTGAGGAATATACTTCTTTATTTCCTCTCTGCCTATCATCTTTTTGACTTCGGCATTGAGCAAAAATTCCAATTTGCCCATATACTACCCCTTTAAAAGAATCTTTGCAAATTCCACGTTAGTCTTATGGCCCCCTCCTATACAGGTAATATGCATCGGCCCCAGCTCTTTGCCCAAGAGTCTGAGATCGCCAATCATATCAAGAAGTTTGTGGCGGACCATTTCGTTATCAAAGCGCAGCGGCACGGAAAACCCGTCCTTAAGTATTACAACGCAGTTATCAATGCTGCCGCCTTTTGCAAGGCCATGCTCGCGCAGGAATGCAATTTCTTCTTCAAATCCGAAGGTTCTTGCGGGGGCTATTTGTTCTATATAGTCCTCTTTGCCGTTCGGAATAAAAGTGTATTCCTGCCTGTTTACAAGCGGGTGGTTGCGCAGGAAAACAAAAGTTAATTTAACCCTGTCGCAAGGTTCCGCTGTATAGGAGATTGAGCCCTCTTTATATTCTATCTTTTTATGAATGTCTAAAACAGGATACGGTTTATGAAGGTCTTTTATGCCCGCTTCAAGCATAGCTTTTGCGTATTCCAGGGAAGAGCCGTCCATAATCGGCGGTTCGGGGCCGTTCATTTCTATAATCAGATCGGTTATCCCCAACCCGTGGGCGGCGCTCAGAACGTGTTCAACGGTGTGGACTTCCGCCGTTTCGTTCTTGAGGTTTGTGCCGCGCATGGTTGATGAAACATTGGCCGCTTCGGCCTTAATCGGCTTGCAGCCTGGGACGTCCGTTCTAAGAAAAGATATAAAACCCTGCTCTGAAGGCTTAAACGTTATGGAACATTTTTCGCCCAGATGAATGCCGACGCCTTCAAGCGTTGCGGTCCCGCCGATTGTTTGTCTGTTCATAGAAGTAAACCCTTAAAATATTTTGAATTTCTTTTTCAAAGAAACAAATTCTTTATAAACTTCGGGCAATTTGGTCATAATTACGGCAACGCGCATAAATTCCCCGTAAGGCATTGCGGGGTAGCCCATAAGTTTTTCGCCGGGTTTTACGTTGCTCATTATGCCTGTCTGGGGCCCAAGCATTGCGCCGTCGCCCACTTTGATATGGCCCGAAACTCCGACTTGTCCCGCGATTATAACGCCGTTGCCTATTTCCGTGGATCCTGCAACGCCGACTTGCGAAACTATTATCGTTGACGCGCCCACTTTTACATTATGGCCGATTTGGACCAAATTATCAATCTTTGTATTGGTGCCGATTACCGTATGGTTAATTTTTGCGCGGTCAATTGTTGTATTCGCGCCGATTTCAACGTCATCGCAAATTATAACATTGCCTATTTGCGGGATTTTTTCGTGTTTGCCGTTGTAAAAGATATAGCCGAAGCCGTCAGAACCTATTACGGCGCCTGGTTGAATTATTACTCTGTTTCTGATTTCGCACTCTTCGCGCACGGTTACGTTGGGGTACAAAATGCAGAAGTTTCCGATTTTAACGTTGCGTCCTATATAAACGTTAGGATAAATTATTGTGTTGTCGCCTATTACCGCGCCTTCTTCTATTGTAGCGTTTGCACCGATGAATACGTCTTTGCCTATTTTTGCTCCCGCGGAAACGCAGGCTCTGGGGCTTACGGAGGGGGTTATATATTTGTTTGTGGTATCAACGTAGCGCATAAGCAGCGTGAATGCCCATTCTGGATTTTTGGCGTAAAGCAGGTTTCCTTTAAAAGTGATTTCTTTGCCTTTAAGCGTTTCGGGCACTATCAGCGCCGCTATGTTCATGCTTTCGGGGAGGGAAATTTTATCCGCATTTGAAATATAAGATATTGCATCCGCCTTGGGTTCGTCAAGGCCGCACACTCCGGTTGCTTTGGCGTTTTCGTCGCCTTTAAGTTCGCAGCCGGCAAGTTTTGCAATTTCTGCAAGTGTCAGATTCATAGTATGTCTCCGTGTTGTTCTTTGTATTTTTTATGATAGGACTTCATCCATTTTACAAATTCGGGCGTGATGTTTACAGGTTTGCCGTAAATAATTTCCTGCTTATCCACCACTAAGGCTATGTTGCGCGTTGCGGCGTAATCTTTGATGCCGTTATAAATTTCTTTAAGCACGGCCTGTATTATAACGTCTTGGCGCGAAAGAATTTCTTCTTTTGAAAGTTCTTTATAATTTAAAAGGTAAGTTTGCTTCTCTTGAATTTCTCTTTTTGTATCTTGTATGGCGGATTTCAGCTGTTCTGCTTTTTGCGGTGTGTTCGCGGGGCTTTCGGTACGGGTGTCGCAGGAAGAAAATAAAATATTGTTAAGCGTATCGTCAAGGTCGTCCCTGCTGAATTTGGGGTAAGAATGGTCGTCAGCCGTTATAAAAGGCAGATGTTCGTAAAAGCATTTATAAAAATTAAGCTGGGCGTATAAATCTTCCAACTTTTTGTTAAGCTCTTCAAGCTGGTCTTTCAGTTGGGCGAATTCTATTTGTTTTGTTTGCAGATCAAGCTTTACGTTTTTGCGCGCCTGTATCACCCAAGGGTTTTTGTTGAAAGTTTCTTCTATGTCTATATAGGCGGCAATTATCGGTTGGTTTTCGTCTTCTTTATCTTTCGCGCTTGAAAGGAATTTAAAACTTTTATCGTCTTTCGCTTCAGGTTTTGGCGCGGGTTCCTGCTGTTGCTGAGGCACGGGAACCACAGCCGTGGTATCGTGTTTCTCAAGCTGCTGGGGCAGCTGGGTCTGGTCAAGCTTGTCTGCTATTGCCGAAGGCAGAGTTTCTGTCTGCCCGAAACAGAATATCGGCACGATAAGCAAAAAAACAGACAAAATAAAAGAATATTTTCCCATATAAATTTAGTAAAGCACTTTTTGGCTTAATAATCAAAATGCAAAATATTTTTTACGCGTACGAAAAATCAGAACAAATTGGCCATAGAGAAGTAAATGTAGCCTCTCTTATCGCCCGAAGCGTGGTTGAAACCGTAGCCCCAGTCAAGCCTGATAGGCAGGCTGGGCGTTACTATGCGCAGACCAAGGCCCGCGCCCATTTTAAATTCGTCTTCCTGCGGACCGGTTTTAAGTCTTATGTCGTCAAAATGTTCCCACGAGTTGCCGATATCAAAGAACGCCGCAAGCTGCGCAATGGTTCTTCTGCCTTCGCGCGCAAGAGGGAATTTTAATTCCGCATTTGCGACGTAATAAAGATTGCCGCCTGTTTCGGGGCCTATCTGGCCCGTGCTTTCGTATCCTCTTACGGTATCCGCGCCGCCCAGGAAAATCCTTTCGTAAGCGGGCACGACATCTGTTCTTCCGTAAGGCTTTACCAAGCCTGCTCTGTTGCCTATCATAAGAACTATAGGGTAATCTTTGTTTATGTTTATCAGTGTTTGGTTGAAGGAAGATTTAAGCGAAAGCTCGTAAATATCCAAATCGCCCATCATAGGCCCGCCCGATAAATCAAGCCCCGCAGAATTGCTGGCGCCTTCGGTGGCGTCCCAATAGTTATCTCTTGTGTCTACGGTAAAGCTTGTGCCTAAAGTTGAAATGTTCGTTCTGCCTTTAACAAGGCCGGTATCCTTTTCGTTATTGTCAACGTCAATATCATAAATGTCTACGTTTTTAAATCCGTAAGATAAATTGAGGTTATAAATATCATCGTTAAATCTGGGCCCCAGATAAATGCGTCCGCCTTTGTCCAGTTCGGTATAGGCCGAGCTCACGCCTTTGTAGGCGCGGTATCTTTTGGTGTTGAAAGCGTCAACGCCTAAAGTTATCGGTTTATCTCCCAGCCACGGCGTTGACCAGCTCAGGGTGTAATCCAGAATTTTGCTGCCGAACATCGCCCTTAAAGAAAGGCGCTGCGCCGTGCCGAAAAGGTTAAGGTGGTTAATTGAAACGTCGCCGTAAAGACCGTCAAGCGAAGACACCGCCAAACCTGCCGTGAACATTCCCGGTCTGCCTTCAACTATGTTATAGCCTACGTCAACTTTGCTGGGGTCGTCGGTGGGGGAAATATCTATCTGCGCATCGTTAATAAAACCCAGATTCATTATTTTCTGCTGGCTTCTTTTGACTTGCGCATAATTAAAAATCTGTCCTTCTTTTATTGTCAGTTCTCTTGAGAAAACATAAGTTTTGGTGGCTTCGTTGCCGCTTATGTCTATATGGTCTATAAAAACTATATTGTTTTCGGTTATGTCAAAGTTTATATCAAGTTCGCCGGTCTTTTCATTCTTTGTTTTTACGGGGTTAATTTCCGCGCGAAGGTAGCCTTTGTTTGCATATTTTTCCTGAATGTCGCGCACGCTGGAGTCAAATTTTTGCTGGTTAAACAATTTGCCTTTTACATAAAAAATTGAATTTTCCAAATCTTTTGAAGAATAAACCGTATTACCGCTGAAGGTGGTATTGCCGAATTTGACTTTGTCGCCTTCTTTGACCGTATAGGTTATTGTAACTTCGCTTTTGTCTTCGTTAAAAGAGGTTTTATAATCGTCTATCTTAAAATCGTAAAAGCCCAAATCTCTGACGTAGGTTGTAACTTTATAATTATCCTGCGGCATATTTTGTTCTTTATAAACTTTGCCTTTCCTGTTGGAAAGCTGCTTCAAGAATTTTTTAAGGGGTACTTTATTCAGACCTTCAACGACTACGTTTTTTACTTTTGCCCTTTTGCCTTCGCTGACGGTTATGGTAACTTTGGCAATGTTTTCTTTTTGGTCAATTTCGGTTTTGAAGGAAGCCTGCGCGTTTGTATATCCTCTTTCAAGGTAGGCGGCTTTAATCTTTTCCATATCGGCGGCCATTTTGGGCTCGCTGTAAGGGTCTTTTACTTTAAGGGACATTGCGTCCTGAAGGGTTGTTTTTGAAAGGGCTTTCCTGCCGTTGAAGACAACTTTATCAAAAATCGGGCGTTCTTTTACTATAAAGGTAATTTTATTGCATTTATAAAGAGCATCGTCATTTTTGTCGCCTTTATTTTTCTTTTGTCCGTCCATGGGGGAAATGTCAACTTCTGCGGTGTCAAAATTGCCCAAAGCCATAAGGGAGGTTACGTCGTCCTGAATATTGCTTTTTTTATAAACGTATCCTATTTTTGCCGATACATTTTTGGTTACGGTTTTCTTTCTGATATTTTTAAGACCGTCGGCTGCAATATCGCATATCATCCACGGGCCTTCGTCTGCGGTTGCGGAGGAGGGTTGGCTTTTTGCTGCTTCTTCGGCAGAGTAGTTGCCTTTTACAAAATCAACTTCATCTTTACCCTGGTTATCGCCCAAGTCTAAAGTTCCTGCCGAGCAAAAGCAGGATAAGGCCAGAAAAATGGCCAAAAAAGTTATTCTTCTGTTATAAACGGACATATTATTATTATAATAATTAACTGTTGTCGGTGTCTTGTTTTATTTAAAACAGGCAGCCTTTTGAGCTGCCTGTTTCGTTTTGGGTTTACTTTGAAGCCTATTCGGCTTCAGGTAAATCGTTAGGTTCATTCCCCTGAGGAGGCGGGGGAGGAAGCATTTCTTTGTCTTGGCCCTGTTGGGCTTCGGGTACATTTTTGCCTGCAAAATGCTTTCCGCACTGACAACCGCCCTGCGCTCCTGCGCCTCTCCAATCGGGAGGAGGTGCAAACAGCATAGGCTTTTCACCTGAAAGTATCTTTTTGGTTATTTCTTCAACTTTTTTGGTTTTTACTTCCGCTTTTTTGTCATCTTCAAGCTTTTTCTGAACTGCTGCTATTCTTTCTTCGGATTCTTTGATGCGTTCCTGCATAAAAGCAAGGTGGCGGTCGTAATTTTGCGATACTTTTTGCTTTACGGCTTCTTCCGCCGCGGCTTTTTCTTTGGCGGTTTTGGCAGATTCATAGGCGCTGACAAGCGCTTTCATCTGCTGATAGTCTTTAATCATTTCTTCTCTGTTCGGTTTAAAAGTTCCCGCTTTTGCAGGTACTTTATTCCCTTCCTGAGCGGCAGGTTTGGCGTCTTTGGCCATAACTACGCCCGCGGCAAAAAGAAACGCGAATATAAAAAACAACGTTTTCTTCATTTTACTCTCCTTGATAACTATAAACTGTCGCAGTAATTTTCTATACTGCCGACTTCGCTTTCCACGTCCGAAAGCTGGCTGTACATTCCCGAAGCGGAATTATTGTATATTTCCGCCTTTCTGCTTACCTGCAATTTATAAACCGAAACTCCGCCCAGAAGCAGAACCCCCAGAACCGCAGCCGGAACAAGATGCTTTATGCTGAACCCGTGCAGGCTGAAAAATGATGTTTTTCTTTCGGGCTGTGCATAAAAACTTTGTGGGAGCATCGGGGATTCCAAAACCGGCATTGCCGCGCGGACCACGCCCGCGCCGAAGAGTATTGCCTGGCATTTGGGGCATTGTCTGAGATGCTCAAGGAATGCCTCCTCCTGTTCGGCGGGTAACTCTCCGTAAGAATAAAGCAAAGCCATATTTTCGGTTTCTTCACTATGAAGCATATTCTTCTCCCATAAGTTTTTGCAGTTTCTTTATACCTCTGTTCATTCTTGCAAGCACGGTTCCAAGCGGGCAGCCGAGCATTGCGGCTATTTCTTTAAAACTTAAATATTGCCTTAAGATTATAACTTCCTGCTGTTCTCTGGGCAGACGGCTTATAAACCCAGTAATTTCTTCCATTGAAACTTTGCCAAAGGCCTGTGAGGAAGTAGTGTCTTCAGAGGCAAAAGTTTCGTCTTCGTTTTCTTCGTCCAGCTGGACCGTTTTGGCGCAGCGCCTGAAATGATCCGTAATTTTATTTCTGGCAATAGTAAAAAGCCATGCTTTAAATTTGCCTTCTTCTTTATATTTGTTTATTTCGGTTAAAGCCTTAAGCATGGTTTCCTGAAAGATGTCGCCTGCCGCCGCCTCGTCTCTTACGCTGTAAAATATAAACGAATACAGCTTATCTTTATATTTATCAACTAAAAGGCCGAAATCTTCTTTATTGCCGTTCTTGACGTTGTATATTACTATATCGTCGTGTATCATTTGCCCCTCATCTGTATAACGCGCTTGCAGCCCGTTTTATTGCAGATTCAATATAATGACAAAAAACCCCGCATTGCAAAATGCGGGGTTAACAAGCGTAAAGGCGCAATAATTATTTTACCGGCTTTACAGTTTTGCCGCTCTTCATACATTTTGAGCAGATGTAAGCGGTTGTTGTTTTGCCTTCCAACACTACCTTTTGTTTGTGGAGGTTGGGTTTAAAGGCTCTTTTGGTTTTGAAGTGGGAATGGCTGTAAGAGTTGCCGGTTACAGATTTCTTCCCGCAAATTTCGCATTTATATGACATATTTTTATCTTCCTGACCGAATATTTTTTTATATTTTAGCAAAAATAGATTTGCCGCGCAAATGAAATCTTTTTAATGAGACAGTTCCCAGGCTTTCTTTTTTAGTATGTACCACGAAAGTTCAACGTGTCTTTTTATAAGCTGCCACCACGTAAGGCGGTTGTTTGTAAAATGCTTTTGGGCGTTTTGGCGCTCTTGGGCCATCACCGGTTCTATTCCGTTTTCCGCCATAAGCTGCAGCAGATAATTGCCGGGTATCGCAAAATTTAAGTTCTGGTTGTCTTTACCCTTAAGGCTTGAAAGCGCAATGCCTATTACGTAGCCGTCGTTATCAAAAACGGGGCTGCCGCTGCTGCTTGGCGAAATCGGTGCGCTTATCTGGTGCCAGATAACGTTCTGGCTCACTTGCCTTATTTGCGAAACAAGCCCGCTTGTTACGGTGTTCTGCAGACGTCTTGGGTTGCCGATTACGGTAATTTCCTGCCCTGCCCGCACGTAAGTTGAATTTCTGAAAGTTACGCAAGGCAGATTTTCGTTTGGTATTTTTAAAAGAGCAAGATCTGTTTCTTTGTTATTGCTTTCGTCTATTACGGAGGCTTGGTCGGACACCGCTCCGTTTTCAAAAGTTACGTTTATAAAGATTGCACCTTCTATTACATGTTCCGCGGTTGCTATTACGCCGTCTTTGTTTACTATAAAGCCCGTGCCGCTGTAAGTGGAGCCGTCCTTTTTGGCCACGTTGACGGATACTATCGTGTCTCCGTACTCATCCGAGATTTGCACGTGTGTTTTCTGCGCGAAAGATACGCTTGTAAGCAGCAGTAAGGTTAGAATGAGTATTCTTTTCATAAACGCCGCGCTTTACTTTTAAAAAGAAAGCCGAGGATGGGGCTCGAACCCACAACCTACGGTTTACAAAACCGTTGCTCAACCATTGAGCTACCTCGGCACACAATCCGTTTGAAAGTTGTTGCAAAACTATCGTTAAGGACAA
>Ga0183101_1000623_pt2 | contig 19416 bp, 15 predicted proteins | sample Biomet3_FD_127790 | JGI IMG/M metagenome (GOLD analysis project Ga0183101, IMG submission 127790) | Microbial communities from bioreactor (seeded with sewage sludge) at LBNL, California, USA - Biofuel metagenome 3 | ecosystem: Engineered > Bioreactor > Anaerobic > Unclassified ...
ATATAAATACTATTAAAATATTATTTTTCAGATAAATATTTTATTATTTCAAGGCATTTTCCCTAAATTCATAGGTTTTAATGCTTCTTCAATTTCTTCAATATTTTTACCTATACTACTTTCAACTGCTGCTGTCACAGCTCCCTCAACTATTGGGCAATCTACTATCTTTATTTTTTCCTTCATCTTTTCATCTAAAAATTCTATTGCCATTTCTGCATTCATAAAGGCACTGCCTAAATCAAAAATAATAATTACTCCATCTTCAGAATAAACATCTTCTATTGCAGCTGATATTTTCTCCATATCAGTGCCAACTCTTCCGTCTGCTGTTCCTCCAGCCACACCTATAGCTACATTAGGTGCCATTTGACTTGCTAATTCCTTTACACCATCTGCTATATTTTTACTATGCGATATTATCACTATTCCTACCATATATATTCTCCTTCAACGACTATTTTGATGTAACTCAAAATAGAAACTACTAATTTAAAGCTTCATATATTGTTTCTAATATTATTGCAGAAGATGTAGCCCCAGCATCTTGGTGCCCTAAACTTCTTTCTCCAAGATAACTTGCTCTTCCCTTTTTAGCTATAATTTCTTTTGTATGCTCTACACCTTTATAAGCAGCTTCTTTTGCTGCTTTTAAAATTTCCTTGACTTCAATCCCGCTATCTATACCTTCTTTTATTGATTTTAATGCTGGCTCTATAGCATCTATCATAGTTTTATCATCAGCTTGACCTTTACCTCTCATTTTTATACCTTCAAGAGCCTCATCTAGCATCTTTGCGAAATCATTAATATCAACTTCCGATTTTCCATTAACACTTACAGCTGCCTTCATAAAAGCTGTTCCATATAGTGGTCCTGAAGCTCCACCAACATTAGATACTAATGCCATTCCTGACTTCTTTAATATACCTCCGATATCATTTCCATCATCGTCTTTTATCTTTTCTACTACAGCCTTAAATCCCTTGCTCATATTAAGTCCATGGTCTCCATCTCCAATTGCAGCGTCTAGCTCCGATAAATATGCTTTATTTTCATCTATCTTTTCACTTATTTTTTCTAATATTTCAATTACTTTTTTTCCTTGAATACTCATTTCTATTCCTCCTATATAGCATAATTTAGATGATGCTTATATATTATAAAGCTTCATCTGAATTATAATTCTTTGGTAGTAGAATCCGTCATACTCTTAGATATGCTCTACTAAATTCATTTAATCTCAAAAACTCTACCTAAAAATCTTTGCTTTATATCACTTTAAATGCTGGTGTGTTTGCTGGTGCATCTAATAATTCTTTTAATTCACTATCAAGTTTTAATACTGTTATTGAAAATCCAGCCATTTCAAGAGATGTCATAAATTCACCTACAAATGTTTTATGAATTTTAACCCCTTTTTCCTCCAATATTTCATTCACCTTTTTATTTACTATATATAACTCCATAAGTGGTGTTGATGATAAGCCATTCACCATGACTGCTACTTCTTCTCCACTACTCAATTTGATATCTTCTAGAATTTTGGTCATTAAATGTTCTGTAATTTCATCTGCTGTTTTTATTTCCTCTCTATGGGTTCCTGGTTCTCCATGAATTCCCATACCAATTTCCATCTCATTTTCTCCTAATGTGAAATTTGGTTTACCAGCAGCTGGTACAATACAAGATGAAATAGCCATTCCCATACTTCTAACATTTGATATTACTTTCTCTGCAACTCTTGTAACTTCTTCAAGACTAGCTCCTGTTTCAGCTTTAGCGCCTGCTATTTTGTGTATAAATATTGTTCCTGCAATCCCTCTTCGTCCTGCTGTATAAGTACTATTTTCAACTGCAACATCATCGTTTACTACAACAGCTTTTACATTAATCCCTTCCATTTCAGCCATATCTTTTGCCATTTCAAAGTTCATAACATCCCCAGTATAATTTTTAATTACAAGTAAAACTCCTTTACCTGAGTCTACAGCTTTTATTGCTTCATATACTTGATCTGGTGTAGGTGATGTAAACACTGCTCCTACTACTGCTGCATCAAGCATTCCTTTTCCTACATATCCTCCATGAGCTGGCTCATGTCCACTTCCTCCACCACTTACTAAAGCAACCTTTCCATCTATTGGTGAATCTACTCTTACTAAAACATCTGCATTTTCTAATTTTTTTATATATTCCGGATGTGCAGCTACCATTCCTTTCAACATATCCTCAAGTACTAGATTTGCATCATTAATTATTTTTTTCATAAAATTCTTCCTCCCATATTTAAATATTCTTTATGATTAAAATTATTTATATCTAATTTATATACATATGTTGCAATTCAAAATGCACATTTCACAATTCACAATTACAGTTAAAATTCTTTTAATATTTTTAGAATTGCGATGAAGAATTATTTTTGCAATATATATAAGTTCTAAATAATATAATTCATTCATTATAAAATTATTAACCTTTATTACCTAAGTAATATAATATAACTTTCATGAATTAAATTTTTTAGAATATATGTAAATAATTTTGATTTGTTTTTATTTATATTTGTACTTTTATATAGAGCAATACTCATGCCACAATTTCAATTACTAATTAAATATACTTAAAAGTGTGTATTTTCGAGCCTTCTAGCCTAAAGTGCAAGTAAACATTTACAAAAAATTGTAATATAAATAGTATATCTCTTGGTAAAAAGTATCAAGTTGTTCTTTTTTATCATGATACTTTTTACCAACTTGCTATTTTTTATTCCCAAGTTACCTTTTTCTCTATTCCATATTGTCTTGCCTTCGCGGCTACTGTTTTATGAGTAAGTCCTAATGCTTTTCCCGCAGCATTATAACTTCCATATTTCTTAAGTGCTTTTTCTATTATAATTTTTTCATATTCCTTTAGTGGTAATATTTCTTCTGCTTCAATAAGCATGTCTATTTCATTATTATTTTTACTTTTGATTGCATTTTTAACTGTATTTATATCTTTTCTCATATAAGCTGGAAGATCACTTAATTCTATTACTTCTGTTTCATTTAAAGCCATTATTCTCTCTACCAGATTCTCTAACTCCCTTATATTTCCTGGCCATTTGTATTCTAATAGAGATTCCATTGCATCATTTGTTACTATAGTTATTCTTTTATTTATCCTCTTACCTATTTTATCTATGAAGTGCTCTAATAAAGGCGCTATATCTTGCTTTCTTTCTCTTAAAGGCGGCAAAAATATTGGAATTACATTTAACCTATAATATAAATCTTCTCTAAACTCCATTGACTTTACCATTTCTTCTAAATTTCTGTGAGTCGCAGCAATTATTCTAACATTTATTTTTATAGTTTCTTCTCCACCAATTCTTTGAAATTCTTTTTCTTGAATTACTCTCAAAACTTTAGCCTGCATACTCTTATCCATTTCTCCTATTTCATCTAGAAGTATAGTACCATTTTGAGCCAATTCAAATTTACCTAATTTTCTTTTTATAGCTCCTGTAAAAGCTCCTTTTTCATATCCAAAAAGTTCGCTTTCTAATAAGTTTTGTGGTATTGCTGCACAATTTACTCTAATAAAAGGTCCTTTGGAATTCTTACTTGAAAAATGTATTCCTTCTGCAATTAATTCTTTTCCTGTACCACTTTCTCCTCTAATTAATACTGTAGTATCTGTTTTCGCTGCTTTTAATGTTGTAGCAAGTGCATCTAATATCTTCCCACTATGACCTATATACTTCGAAAAAGCAGAATCAGGTTTCTTAGTTCTCATAAGCTCTTCTTCTAAATAATCAGCTTTTGCGGAGACCTGAGTTAATTTCTCAGAAAGCTTTTGAACTTCTGTTACATTTTTAACTATAGACACAACACCTGTTATTTCTCCGTCAATTATTATAGGGTTTACATTTGAAACTATTATTACACCATTTTCCTTATAACTTATAGCCCCTATGATACTTTCTCCTGTTTTAAGTACTTTAATTCTTGCACCATCTGGGGATACATCCCTAATATTTTTATTTAATATATCCTCTTCTTTTTCGTTCAAAATTCTAAGATATGCCTTATTTACGTATGTTATATATCCATCTGAATTTATAACACATATACCATCTTGTACTGTTTCTAATATAAGTTGTAACCTCTCTTTCAGATCTTTCACAGTTTTTAGTTCATCTTTAACTTTTTCTAATTTTGAAATATCATTAAATACTGCTAATGCACCTTTAGGTTTTTTGTCTATTATTATTGGAGTTCTATTTATAAGTAATATTCTATTATTTATTATTTCTTTTACCATTAACTCTGATTTGCCAGTTCTATTTATTTCATGGAGATTTGTGAATTCTATTATTTCATATACTTTTTTACCAATAGCATCACCAGAAGATATCCCTAATAATCTTTCTGCTTCCTCATTGAATATTGAAATTATATCTTTCTCATCTGTAGCAATAATTCCATTAGGTATATTACTAAATACATGCTCCAACGTTATAGTATTATTATTTATTATGTTATCAACTTGATTAATAGTACTTTTATCTTCTAAATCAAAATCACTTTGTAGAAAATCGCATAATTCATCTAGCGGTTCTTTGGGATCTTCTCCATGAACTTCTACTATAATCTTCTCATTCTGCTTTACCTTCAATAAAACCAGGGGCATAAGACTTGTGGCTAAAATTTTCTTTTTATCTTTATAAATTATAAAAAACTTTAAATCATATCTCTTCTCAAGTTCGCTTACCTTATGAACAACCATAGCCAAGACTCTCGCATGCAATCCTTTACTATGTCTTATAACTACTTCTTTACTAAGTATCAAAATTCTTCACTCCTAATCTTAGTTCTTTAACATATATATGTTGCAATTCACAATGCACATTTCACAATTCACAATTACGGGTAAAATTCTTGCAATATTTTTAGAATTATGATGAAGAATTAGTTTTGCAAAATAATATATATTATTTTAAAATACAATTTTACATTTTCAATAACCATTAACTTATACTCTTTTAACTCAATTGTATAAATTTCATTTTATCAATTTACATATTATACTAATGTAGGTATAAATAAAAGCTAAATTTTACCACCCAATCTCTTAATTCATTGGCTATTTATACAATACACTTTAAATAATTCACTTTAAACAATACTATAACTTAAAATTAACAATATAATATAAGTAATAAAAATCATTCATATTTTTAATTTTCGATTAGCTTAATGAACCTTAACTTTCTGAATCAGTGTTTCCATAACTTATACTCTCAAGTGGTACAATGTCCACATGTTTAATCTGAAAATAAATTTCTAGATAACAAAAAATCCCCCTCTTATTTTATAAATAAGAGGGGGATAATAATTAATTATTCTATTATTTTAAATTCATAGCCTTGCTGTTTTAAATATTCTATTATTCTTGGTAAAGCCTTCGCTGTTTCTTCTTTTCCATAAGTATCATGCATTAAAATCAGTGCCTTTTCTCTATTACCAATACTTTTTATAGCTTCCTGGGTTAGTTCATCTGCATTCTTTTTATGAGTACCTTCTGCATCTCCTGATAATGCATTCCAATCAATTTGATGCCAATCCTTCTCATGTAGAGCTTTGTCCACTTTTTCTGCTCCTTGAGGATCCTTTTTGCTCCATGTTTCTTGTCCTCCTGGAAACCTTATTGATCGTGTTGAAAAATCTTCTCCCAAAACGCTTTTTAAAGCTTTATCTGTTTTATCAAAATCAGACATACAATTCTCCAAGCTTATTTTGCCCTTTGGAAATAAGTAACCATAGTCATGTGAATATGAATGTATGCCTATTGCATTACCTTCTGCTACTTCCCTCTTTACTAAGTTTTTGCTTGCATCATCTTTATCGACATACTTTCCTATAAGGAAAAATGTTGCATGTACATCTTCAGATTTAAGGATATCTAAAATTTGAGGGGTTACTGTTGTGGATGGGCCATCATCGAAAGTTAAGTAAGCAACTTTTTTACCATCAGCACCATCAGGCTTTTGGTTCTTCTCTTGCTGCTCAATATATTTTTCTAAATATGCAACATCTTCTACACTGCCATTACTTTCCTTATTAACTGAATCGCTATTTTCCTTATCATCATTACTACTTTCTCCCGTGCTGCTAGCAGCTTGTACCGTTTTACTGCCTGTTGAAAATTTCTGTGCTGCTACTATGCTTCCTATAATTACAAGTAATGCAACTGCAATAACTAATATAGTAATTCTCGCTCCCTTAATATTTTTAGTACTATTACTATTATTACGTTTCATTTTTCTACCTCTTATGCATTTAAAAATTTATGATCCTCTATAACTTTAAGAGACTCATGATAAAAAAGCTATATTATTAAATATGATATTACTTATACAATTTATACTAACATATAAATTTTTTTAAATATACAAACATCTTTTTACAGCTGATGCTTAAACTGACTATTATAAAGTTCTGTATAAATTCCACCTTTATTTACAAGTTCCTCATGATTCCCTCTTTCAACAATTTTACCATTCTTCATAACAAGGATTATATCTGCATCTCGGATAGTAGAAAGTCTATGAGCTATAACAAAGCTTGTACGTCCTTTCATCATTGAAAGAAATGCATTTTGTATTTTTAGCTCAGTTCTTGTATCTACATTACTTGTTGCTTCATCTAATATAAGCATTGGCGGATCAATTAGCATTACTCTGGCTATAGTCAAAAGCTGCTTTTGACCTTCAGAAAGATTTCCCCCAGATTCAGTTATAATCGTATCGTAACCATCAGGAAGTCTTTTTATAAAACTATGAATAAAGGCAGCTTTAGCTGCATTTTCAACTTCTTCTAACGTAGCATTTGGTTTACCATAAGCAATATTTTGCCTTATAGTTCCTTCAAATAGCCATGTATCTTGAAGCACCATACCAAATTGGCTTCTGAGATTATTTCTTGTAAGGTCATTTATACTCTTACCATCTATAGTAATCCTACCTTTCTCTAAATCATAGAACCTCATAAGTAAGTTAACTATAGTGGTTTTGCCAGCACCAGTTGGTCCTACAATAGCTATTGTGCTTCCTTTTTTTATATTAACGCTGAAATTTTCTATAAGTGGAACTTTCTTATTATAAGAAAATGATACATTATCAAACTCAACATTTCCATCACAGCTCTCTATATTTTCAGCTTCTTTAGAATCTGCTTTTTCTGGCTCCTCATCTATAATAGAAAATATTCTTTCACAAGATGCAAGAGCTGCTTGAAGCTGAGTAGCTACACTAGTAATATTGTTTATTGGTTGCGAAAACTGTGTTGAATAGGTTAAGAAACTCGAAATAACACCAACACTTAACCCGCTTAAAACCGAAAGTATTCCTCCAACAAGGCCAACTAAAATATATGTAATATTATTTACAAATCTTGTGGCTGGATTAGTAAGCGATGAATAAAACTGTGCAAGCTGTCCGCACTTGTAAAGCCTTGAATTAATTCCCGAAAAGTTCTCTTGTGCTCTTTCTTCATATCCAAAAAGTCTTACTACTTTTTGGCTTCCCACGATTTCTTCTATATAACCATTTAATTCACCTAAAGTCTTTTGCTGCTCTTTAAACATTTTATTTGATCTCTTTGTAATGAAAGAAGCAATAAGAAAACAAAAAGGTGTCATTAAAACTATAACCAACGTTAATTTAAAACTTAAACTTACCATCAAAACAATTGAACTTATTATAGTTATGATTCCTGGATAAAATTGTGTTATTCCTTGAAATAACCCATCTGAAACATTATCCATATCATTTGTAAGTCTGCTTATAATATCTCCATGAGGATTTTTATCAAAGTATTTTAAAGGCAGAGAGCTTATCTTATTTAAGGCTTCATTTCTAAGATCTTTTACTGTGTTATATGCTACAATATTAGCTACTATAGTAAATAGCCACGTAAATAGTGCACTTATTACATATATTACTCCTAGTATTATAATTGTCTTAATTAATCCATCAAAATCAACTTCACCTTTAGCAACTATATGATCAATAGACCTTCCCACTATTAACGGCATAAATGCTATAAGTATATTACTTATTAGCGCAAATATCAGAGATGCAAACATATATCCTTTATATTTTGAAACATAACTAATTAATCTAGAAAATGTACTTTTTTTCATTTACATAGCCTCCTTTGTAATTTGAGAGCTACATATTTCTCTATAAACCTCGGACTCTTTAAGCAATTGTTCATGGTTTCCAACTCCCGCAAGTTTTCCGTCATCTAATACAATTATTAAATCAGCATCCTTTACAGTGCTTATTCTTTGAGTTACCATAATTACAGTTGTATCACTGGAATTTTCTTTAAGAGCTTTTCTAAGTGCAGCATCTGTAGCATAATCAAGAGCACTTAAGCTGTCATCCATTATTAATATTTCAGGTTTCTTTACTAAGGCTCTTGCTATAGTAAGTCTTTGCTTTTGACCACCAGAGAAATTAACTCCGCCTTGGGATATATATGTGTCATATTTTTCAGGCATTTTTTCTATAAAATCTGCTGCCATTCCAATTTCAGCTGCCTTCTTAACTTCACCCATGCTTGCATTTTGAGAGCCCCATCTTATATTTTCTGATACAGTTCCGGTAAATAAAACGGCTTTTTGAGGAACTAGTCCTATATTGTTATCAATTTCTTTTTTATAATAATCTTTAACATTAATTCCATTTAGCAAAACATTTCCTTTGCTTGTATCATATAGTCTAGGTATTAAATTAACTAAAGTAGTTTTTCCTGAACCTGTACCACCTATTATCCCAACCATTTGTCCTCTTTTTATTTCAAAAGAAATATTACTTATTGCATCTTCCTTAGATCCTTTATAAGAAAAAGATACATTATCAAATTTAATTATTGGAATATCTTTATTAATATTTTTACTAAACTCAGAATTTCCACTGTACTTAATACTTGGTTCTGTTCTAAGTACCTCATTTACACGAGCTGCACTAGCTGCTGCTTTAGTAAAAGTAACTATAAGGCTAGCAAGTACTATGAGCGCCGATAATACCATGTTTATATAATTTATATAAGCTATAACCTGTCCTGTTGTCATTCCACCTACATTTACTCTTATTCCGCCAAACCAAATTACTGCCATAAGTGCAAAATTCATTATTACACTTGTAACTGGATTCATAAGCGCAGATATTTTTCCTACCTTAATTGCAGTGCTTGCAAGTTCCTCATTCGATTCTCTAAATCTTACTTTTTCACCTTCTACTCTTGAAAATGCTCTTATAACTCTTACTCCAGATAAATTTTCTCTTAAAATAAGCGACAACTTATCAAGTTTTCTTTGAACCACCTTATATAGAGGAAGAGATTTATTCATAATAAGATATATTGCAAAAGCAAAGAATGGAATTGATAAATACATTATAAGCGACAATTTCACGTCAAGATACATAGCCATTATAATTCCACCAATGCAAAGAAACGGTACCCTTATAGCAAGTCTTATAAGCATTGCAAGGCCAAGTTGAAGCTGATTCACATCATTTGTAACACGATTAATAAGAGATGGCGTCCCAAAATCATCAATCTCATTATATGAAAAAGTTCCTATCTTTTTGAACATCTCATTTCTAAGAGCCGTCCCAAACCCTTGTGAAGCAATAGATGCAAAATACTGACATGTAAAAGATGATAACACACCTAAAATTGCCATAGAAAGCATTATTAACCCTATTTCAAATATATAGTTTATGTTTTTTGTTCCTATTCCCTTATCTGTTATAAATATCATTATTGTTGGTATTGATATTTCAAAGACAGCCTCAAGCAACTTAAATATAGGACCTAATGTGACTTGCCTTTTATACGGTTTTACGAATTTTAATAAATATTTCAAGATTTATCCCCCTATCTGTAATGTCTTATTGAACATTCTCAAAATTTCCTTTATCATTATAACAAAAACATATCTATATAAAAAATACATAATATGTATCGATGCCATATATTTTTTGTATATCAGAAGGTGGATAAAAAATGGATATTAAACAATTAAAATATTTTTATGCAATTGCAGAAGAAGGCCAAATAACAAATGCTGCCAAAAGACTTCATATGGCTCAACCCCCTTTAAGCTATCAGTTGAAAAATTTAGAAGATGAACTCGGCGTTAAACTGGTTGAACGAGGAAGTCGAAATATAAAACTTACCGATGCTGGAGTTATACTTTATAAGCGCGCTAAGCAGATATTATCTTTAACAAAATCTACTGAAAATGAATTAAAAGATTTTAAACAAGGAAATCACGGGACCTTATCCATAGGCACTGTATCTTCATCTGGAGCGTCACTTTTAGATAGCAGATTAAATATATTCCACGAAAAATATCCTTTAATAAATTTTGAAATTCATGAAGGGAATACCTATGAATTATTAGAGTTATTAGATAAAGGTATAATTGAAATTGCTATTGTAAGAACTCCATTTAACAATTCGGGAATAAACTCAATTTTTTTACCAAAAGAGCCTATGGTTGCAGCTATAAGGAAAGACTTAAGCTGGACTGATAGTGAAGTCATAAACATTACTGAATTAAATAATAAACCCTTAATATTCTATAGACGATTTGAAAGTCTCATATTTAAAGTATGCCAAGATTTTAATTTTCAGCCAACTGTATTTTGCAAAAATGATGATGCACGGACTTCCCTGCTTTGGGCGAATTCTGGACTTGGAATCGCCATAGTACCAAAATCTGCAATAAAATTAATAGGTTCTTCAAGTATAATTTACAAAGAAATTGATAGTGACATATTAACAACTCAGATAGCTATAATATGGTCAAAAACAGGGTACCTTTCATCATCTGGAAAGAATTTTTTAGACCTGTTCGAAAATACGTAAATTTTTAATATCGGACTTGATTACTTTTTAAAAAAGTTTAAAACAACAGCAAACTCGCTGATTATTCAAAAACAGCTTTATAAAGTTCATCAGTTATCCCAATAATTCAGTGGTAACTTTACTAATCACACAATATAATTTTTTAGTCTACTTGATTATCTCATTAGAATATGAAATAAATAAAGCTGAGGCTTTCTTATATAAGAGCGCCCCAGCTTTTAATTAATATTTATAACGTCTCAATCATTGTTAAATATTCTCTAACTATACTCTATAATTTAATTTACTTACATCAATATACGTTAAAGATTAGTTATTTATTTTTAAGCTTTTCTTACATTCCATTTTATAAAATACACTACTCCAACGCTAGAAATAGTAGTCAGAATAACGATGCTAAAAAGGCTAAAATTAAAATCTATTAATTGTCCAAAAATCAGTTGTCCAGGTGTCACGCTTACTGTAGCCACTGCTGTAGAAAAAGCACTGACCTTTCCAAGCATATCTCCCCTTACTTCCTGTTGAATATAGTTTAAAGATATAATATTAGATAAAGCCAAAGATAACATTATTCCAAAACCTCCAAATGAATAAAGCCCTAAAATAAAGAATTTGTTTTCAGCATTTAAGTATACAGCTATTCCCATAATTATTAGAGCAATTACCATAGGATACATGGTCTTATGTAATTTTTTCACACTAAATAATTTAGGCCTAAAGGTTATTGCCATGCCTCCTATTATCATGCCTGCAACAAATATAGCTTCTATAAAACCATACATACTGGAAGGCAGACTCATTTGTATATTAATAAAATATGGAGTCACAACACTTAAAATCGGCACCACAAAAATATTAGTCAGAGCATAAGAAACTATGATTCCTAAGACGATTGTCTTTCTTTCCTTTAAATATATACAACTCTTTTTCATTTCCTTTATTGATTTTAAGATAGGATTTTTAAATTTCTCCCTTATTTCTAAATCAGGAATATTTAAAAATAACTCTAAGATTGCGCATATTAAAAAGCTTACAGCATTTATTATTACAACCGGCTTTATTCCAATAAAACTATATAAAATCCCTGCGAGTACTGGTCCAAGCAAATTAACTACATATCCAACCTGCTGAATTATTCCATTAGCTGAAGGTAATTTTTCCTTTTCTATAATTTGAGGAATAGAGGCTGTAACGGCTGGACTGTATAAAGTATAAATAACACTTAACATAAACATTACAATACCTACTATTATGGTATTATCTCTTCCACTCATAAGTATTATTCCATAGGCGCCCATTAATACACTACTTACAAAATCAAGATAAACCATTATTTTTTTCCTGTTTACTGTATCCGCAAGGAAGCCTGCAATTGGTGCAAATAAAACATATGGAATAGTTGATATTGCTAATATGGTTGAAAAAACTCCAGCACTTCCTGTTAAATTTAAAATATATAAAGACATACAAAATCTCTGAATTGCATTTCCAAATAGAGATATTATCTGACCAATAATAATTATAATAAAGTTCTTATTTCTCATGTTATCCTCTCATAAGTTCATATTCTACGCAGATTGGATACTCACCATTTTCACTTAATTGTAATTTAACATCTATTCCGTAGATTTTTCTTAAGTTTTCTTGTGTTATAACTTCCCTAGGAATACCCTTGCATATGATTTTTCCTTGCTTCAGTCCAATGATATTACTTGCAAATCTGCAGGCATTATTTAATTCATGAAGGACTATAACCACAGTAATATTATTCTTTTTGTTTAATCTCTCTAATACCTCTAATACTTCAAGCTGGTAAGACATATCTAAATAAGTTGTAGGCTCATCTAACATGATTATATCTGTTTCCTGAGCCAAGGTCATTGCAATCCATGCTCTCTGCCTCTGGCCTCCAGATAGATTATCTATTTCCCTGTCTGCAAACTCTTTAAGACCTGTCTCTTCTATTGCCCAATCTATGATTTCCTTGTCGTGGCTATTTAGGCCTCCAATCATCTTTTGATGTGGAAATCTTCCGTAGGCAACTAATTCTTTAACAGTAATTCCACTTGGACATGTTGGCCCCTGAGGCAAGAAGGCAACCTGAGTTGCTATTTCTTTTTCCTTTTGTTTTTTTATATTCTTTTCATTTACAAAAATTTCACCGTTCTTTGGTTTTATTATTCTACCTATAGTCTTAAGCAGAGTTGATTTTCCACATCCATTGGCTCCTATGATTATACTTATTTCTCCCTTTGGAATCGAAAGGTTCATATTATCTATTATTAAATTATCTTCATAGGCTACGGATAAATTTTTTACACTAATCGCTTCCATCTAATTCTCCTTCATCATTAAATAAATAAAATATGGCACTCCAAAAATTGATATTGTAATCCCAACAGGTATTTCAATTGGAGAAAATAAATTTCTTGAAACTGCATCTGCAAGTAAGATTATTACTGCACTTATAATTGCAGATATTACAAGAAAGTTTTTATGATAAGGTCCAACTAACCTTCTCGCTATATGAGGACATATTAAGCCTATAAATCCAATATTGCCGGCAAAGGCTGTAGCTGCTCCAGCAAGAATAACGGCAATAGTTAAGAATTTTTTTCTCTCCTTATTTAAATTTAATCCAAGACAGACTCCATGTTCATCTGATAAATTAAGAACATCTAATTTCTTATAATTCATGATTACTAGAGTAAACATTATAATAACTAATGGAATTATTATTTTTGCATAATCCCAGCCTGAACCCCAGAGACTTCCAAAGGTCCAGATTAGCACTCTGTTATAATCACCAGCTCCACCTCTAAAAGTGAAAAAAGTTATAAAAGCACTTAATCCTGCATTTATTCCAAGTCCTATAAGAAGCAGTCTCTTTGGCCTTACTCTATCTCTGCTTGATAAAAAGTAGAGTATAATTGCTGAAATTCCTGCACCTAAAATCGCCATAAGAGGCAGCACATAAATAGATAAAGCACCAAGTTCACTATAGTAATCCTCAGTTTTTAAAGAAATAAAAATAACAGCTGCCACTGCTGCTCCAGCATTAATACCTATTATCCCTGAATCAGCTAATTCATTTTTTGTTATTGTCTGAAGGAGTGCTCCAGCTGTAGATAGGGCTATTCCTACTGAAATTCCAACTAAAAGTCTTGGAATCCTGGTGTTTAAAAGTGCTGCTTTCTGTAGTTTTGTTCCCCCTCCAAGGAGCGTATTTATAATATCTAAAGGTCCTATTTTATAAGTTCCCCAGCTCAAATATAATATTAAAGATATAAACAGCAAGGCTACTAATATTAAAACTGTCATTTTAAAATTTTTCTTTTTCATATCAGCCTTTCTCCTTTCTCGCTACAGCTATAAAGAACGGAACTCCTATTAAGGCTGTGAATATTCCAATTGGTGTTTCATAAGGATTTAAAAACATTCTTGCAGCGATATCAGCATAAGTTAAAAGAACTGCTCCAAATAAAAAAGAACAAGGTATGTTTATTCTATAATCTTCTCCTAAAATTTTTCTTACAATCTGAGGTACAATAAGTCCAACAAAACCAATATTTTTACCAACAGCAACTGCACCTGCACACATTGGTATCATAACAAGTAAAGTTATTAATCTTATTTTCTCAGGATTTTGCCCAAGGCTTATTGCAACATCATCTCCAAGACTTAATATATTTATCTTTTTTGAAAGTAAAAGTGCAATTATTAAACCTATGGTTGCAATCACTGAAACTAATTTAAAGTCTAACCAGGTTGCATTTCTAAAACCTCCAGCTACCCAAAAAGCAAGAAGCTGGGATTGGTTTGATAATAACCCTACAATAGTTGTAAGAGAAATAAAAAAGGTACTCATAGCAGTTCCTGCTAAAAGTATTTTTGTAATTGAACTATTATTTGCTTTTCTTGATATAAAACCTATTACTATAATTCCACTAAATATTGAACCAATTAAGGCTGCTATCATAACATTTGTAGTATTTATTGAAATTCCCATAGCATAAAATATTGCAATAACCAAAGTAGCTCCCTGGCTTACACCAAGAAGCGATGGTTCTGCTATTGGATTTCTTGTAACTCCCTGGATCATAGCTCCAGTTACCCCCAAAATCCCTCCTGTAAATAATACGCATAGAACTCTAGGAATACGTACATCTCTAATAAGTACAAGTTCAAGTTGTTCACTATAGTTAAAAATACTATGCCATATTTCAGAAATTCCAATCTGGGTAGCTCCTAGGCTTACGCCTAGGATTAGCCCAACTATGAGAATAAAAATACTACAAACTGTAAAAGTTATTGCATTTTTATTATTTCTTTTCATTTAACTTCTCCACTATTTCATCTAAAAGTTTTTCTCTTCCTATTGGACTATAGCCTTGATTAAAATAAGGTGAGGATGGTAATTTAACAACCTTGCCATTCTTTACTGCTGGAAGTCCATTCCATATTGCATTTCCTTCAAGAGTTTTTGAGTCTTCATCAGTTGCAAGAACGAATATATTATCTGCTTTTATTGCTGCAAGTCCTTCATATGTTACAACTGGTAAGCTTATATCTGTCTGCTCTGGCATACCTTCTGGTTTATTTAAACCCATATCTTCATATAATACATTTCCAAATCCAGCTTCATCAAATACATAAAATTGACCACCGCTAGCTAAGAAGGATAAATAAGTTGCATCTTTCCCCTGAGTTTCCTTAATCTTATCTCCTGCTTCTTTTGCTTTTTTATCATAATTTTCTATCCAATCATTTGCTGTATCTTCTTTATCAAAAACTTTTGCTAAATTCTTAACATCTTCCTTCCAATTTAATGCTTCTGATTTAATCATAACTGTTGGTGCAATTTCTTTTAACTGATTATACATTTTTTCCTGTACTGTTGAAATTATTATTAAGTCAGGATTTAAATTCATTATTGCTTCAATGTCCATAGTGTCCTGCATGCTATAACCTACTATTGTTGCATCCTTTAATGTATCTTCTAAATATGTAGGTAATTTTTTATAATTATAAGCATCACTATTAGCTGTTCCTATTACTTTATATCTCAAAATTGATAAAACATCACTCTTACCACTTAAATCAACTATTCTTTGAGGATTTGCTGGAATTTCAATTTCTCCTTTAACATCAGTTACTTTAACAGTTTTATTCTCCTCTTTTACTGTAGAATTGCTTGTATTTGTACACCCAACAGATATCATTGACGTTAAGCAAACTGCTAAAAGTTTCTTAGCCACTGAAATTTTCTTCATTTTGTATCTTCCTTTCATAATTTATATTTTTTCCACTATCTAGCTACTATGAAAATCCAACTTAAATTTATACATAGATCATATTCTATCTGAATTAAGTTCCACTTTATTATTTCCGACAAAAACAATTGTATATGACATTCATTCTCATTTCAATATTTGCACCAGATTTAATTATTTTTGCACCTTAATTGATTATTTTTGGCTTATATATGAATTAAATAACTTTATACTATCAATCACTTAAGCCTGAAACATATTAAAAATTATTGAATCAAATCCCCATTAATCCCCAGTTTATATCCATCAACCGTAGTATCATAAAGCATTTCTCCTGATGTATTTAAATAATACCATTTTCCACTCTCATTTAGCCATCCAGTTTTCATCGCTCCGTTTTCGCTTAAATGGTACCATTTGCTATTTTCATTAATCCATCCTGTCTGCATTATTCCAAAAGAATTTAAATAATACCATTTATTCTCGTCGTAAAGCCATCCAGTAGCTTTAATATACTCTGGCTTATTATAACTCCAGCTTCCATCTGTATTCATTATCCATCCTAATTTTTTTGCTAAAATCTCTTCTGGCCCAGATCCTTCTACCCTTATCTCTTCTGTATCCTCTGATTTTATTGAGTAAACATCAACATCTTCACTCCAAATTATCATATGATTTTCATCATAAACCGATAAATTATCCATAGATCCATCTACCTTATAAATCTTATCCCATTCACTGTAATTATCAAATTTATATACAATTCCATTTTCAACCTTCCATAGGTTTCCATTCGTATCGATATCTATATTTTTTATTTCTTCTGCCGCAATATTATAAGCATATACATAATTTTGATTTCCTCGCTCTTCATATAATGAAATAGTTTGAATTGTTATTGTTCCTGAATCTTTTATATACTCAACTATATATCCTCCTGCCACACTTATTTTGGCCCCATCAAGTAGACTTACAGATGTTCCATCTGTACCAGAAAGTATATATGTAACTGTATTTTTAGCATAGTTAGCACCATCTATCTTATCTTCAGTCTGCTCTTTTGAAATCTTTTGTATAGCTAGAAAACTTACTGTTTTACCATCATTTTCACTTGTATCAAATGCATTTCCAGCATTTACGTCAATCCCATCTATTTTACTTATTATTTCATCACTTTCAATGGTAATCTTTGCTGTTCTATATATATAATCTGCATCTTGTCCAAGTACATTTGACTCTGAAACGTATGCTCTGGTTCCTTCTTTTTTATCAATTGTATTTGTTAATGTAATAATATTGCTCGATGTTGTTGCAACCTTAATTTTACCTAAATTGTAATCCGCATCTATATAATTTCCTTCTGAATCTGTGTAAATATTATAACCATCATAATTAGTAAAATACCAGCTTTTGCCGAATTTGGCATTAGGGATTTCAACTAAATCGTTTTTCAAACTAGTACCTGAATATCTTCCTTTAGTGTTTTTTCTTATCTTTCTTGATAATGCCAAGTATGCATTATCTATATTATCCTCTATTAAGTTGTTTTCCGACAACTCACCATTTGACATATCCAAATAGTAATCTCCATAGTTCATCTCAATATATTTATCTAAGTATGTTCTATAAACTTCTCTTTCAATATCTATATCATTAATTTCAGTATACTTATCTCCATTTAAATAATATGCCCCTTCATTTTCAGCCTCTTTTGTCTCTCCCTTAATATAAAACTTACCGTCTTTATAAGCCGCTGCTTCATAAATAGTTCCTTCTTCTGATGGTATTCTAGGATAAGTCTCTGCCTTAACTTGCATTGAACCCGTCACTGACACAATTGCTGCTAAAGCTAAAACTGATTTAATTTTATTTGTTCTTCTTTTCATAATTCCCTCCGACTTTTAACTTTTATAAAATATACTTTACAACATTTTATAATTAGTTTAGAATTTATTCTTAACCAAAGCAATTGTAGATGATATTCATTCTCAATGCAATATTCACATCTAATTTAATTAGTTTTACATCTTAACTAATCATTTTCTTGTTTTGAGTATCTATATCATATGTCTAATAATATAAAAATTAAAGGAGTATTTTATGATTGTAAAATCTAGTGATGAGTTTAAAGCCGCAGTCTTAAAAAAATTGAATTTTAGTAAAATTGAAAATGAAAATTATACTTTATATACAAATAAGGATAGACCCGAATTTGGTCATTGCATTATTTATTCAAGGGATGGATATTATAGTTTAGGTATTGCGGATTATACTATTCCTAAAGACTTTTCCTTATCTTTTTCTAACCCTGAGCTACTAATGCGTTTTGGATTAGTTTATAAGGGAGTTACAGAATTTCAGCTTGAAAATAATCCTGTATCCTCTTTTACGCCTTCTTCATTCTTTGTTGTAGAAAAAGATTTAAAAGGAAAACAAAAATGGGCAAAAGGTCAGCATTATCATGGAACTGAAATAACTATACATGAAAAATATTTCACCGAAATTATAAAACCTAATTTTTCTAATGCGATCGATTTTGATTCTTTTATTAGAAATTATACATATATCTATCTTCCTCTAGAAATTACAGAAATTATCCGTCAACTACAAAGCTTAGCTAATAAAAACTTATTAAATAGTATTTACTTGGAAAGTAAAATATTAGAATGTATTGCTATTTTAATAAACGAGGTCAATAAATCTCCTGAGAATGCTTTTACTAATCAGATTGACTATGGAAACATTAATATTGGTAATAATAGAATAGTAAGATTAACCTCTTTTGATATTCGTGCTATTCAAAAAGCTCATGATATTTTATCTAAAAATTATCATAATCCTCCAAATATAAATAGCTTAAGTAAGATGGTCTTTTTAAATGAGCAAAAATTAAAGGCAGGATTTTCAAAATATTATCATATGTCGATTGGTGAATATACAAATCATATTAGAATGATTATTGCTGCAAATCTTTTATCAACAACAGATTTAAGTATCGAGGAGATAGCATATAAGGTTGGATACAATTACTCTGCTAATTTTGCTAAAATGTTTAAGAAAACATATGGAAAAACACCTTTAAATTTTAGAAAACTCAAGTAAAAATATTACTAAAAGAATTTTTACATAATGGTATTGACAAATTATAATTTAGATTTATAATTATCTTAAGTGATAATCATTATCATTATTAAATAATAATATTTAAT
>Ga0183101_1000236_pt3 | contig 19413 bp, 18 predicted proteins | sample Biomet3_FD_127790 | JGI IMG/M metagenome (GOLD analysis project Ga0183101, IMG submission 127790) | Microbial communities from bioreactor (seeded with sewage sludge) at LBNL, California, USA - Biofuel metagenome 3 | ecosystem: Engineered > Bioreactor > Anaerobic > Unclassified ...
TGAGACAAGGTACCGCAGGGACTGCGGGAACCAATACGCCTGTGGAGACTATGTAAGACGTGCTATCGACAGACACTGGAGACAGTGAGGCGCAGCAGTCATTGAAGCAGGAAGCTCCGACCTCTTAGCGTATGCGTAGGTCGGGGTAGTTCACATGGAAACAGTGAAAGACAAGCCGCTGGATGAAAGTGAAAAGTTTACGGTCGAAATGTTTGTCAAGGGATGTACCACCGTTTGTTCGAATTGGAATAAAAACAGCATGAATACAGAACCAGACCGAATGGAAAAAATGATGTATATCTATATTCCAAGTGCTCTTATGAAATACACAGTAAAATAGAAATGGTATCAAAGGTCACTGCGTACTTATTTTGATTCATACTTATACTTTATTCTTATTGTTCATGACACTCTAAAGTACGATTGTGTCAAATCAAAGGAACATATGATTTGAAAGGAGAAAGCACATGCTTAAGCAAGAAAGGAAAAATCGCATGACGATGTTCCGACTTCGTTGTTATTCTCTGCGCAGTGCTTCAATTGGATCCAAGTTGGCAGCCTTGTAGGACGGCAGAATGCCGAACACAATACCGATGAGCATGGAAAAGAGTACAGCAAAGATGGATGCTTCCACACTGATAGCAACCGGCGTCCCATTTAGCATCGATATAACATAGGCAAGAATGATGCCAACAATGACACCGAGAATTCCACCGATTGAAGTCAGTACGACCGCTTCGGTCAGAAACTGATGCAGGATGGTACTCTTATTTGCACCAATTGCTTTCTTTAAGCCAATCTCACTGGTGCGTTCTGTTACACTGACAAGCATGATGTTCATCACACCGATGCCGCCGACCAATAGAGAGATGGCAGCTATCCACAGCAGCATTGTATTTGTGCTCTGTGAAAGCTGCTGGATCTGCTTTGCCTGTTCCAATAGATCCTGGGCTTCATACTTGTACTGCGATGTAGTCGAAGAGATCTTGGTGTTCATGATTGCAGCGGCTGCTTTGCCGATAGCTGTCATTGATTCCGTATTCTTGGAACGGATAACTGCACTTTGCGGTTCATCATATTCATACACCGAAGGCCATTGTCTGTCCGGAATATAGATGCTTCCAGAAGTTGACTGAGAATATGTATTGTAGTCTGCCATGGTCTTGATGGACGGCTCGAATTCTACTGACTTCACCGCAATGCCGACAACGGTAAATGGAACCCCATGGATTTCAATCGTCTTACCTAATGGTTCTTCACCCTGGAACAGCTGCTGTGAGCTGTTTTCATCTAACACAGCCACTCTGCGATAGTTTATCCGATCTTCTTCAGAGATGCCTCTGCCTTTCATGATGGTATAACCCGTGCAGTTGAAGTAATGAGTATCAATCCCATATACATAGCCACCGGACAAGGAGTTATTCAGATGATAGGCACCGTTGTAATCCTGGCGTTTGTGGAACAATGATGCATCTTCAGTACCATCAATCTTGCTCAGTTCAGTCCGTGTGGATTCATCTGATGTCTGGATATTCACTGGAATGCCTGCCGAAAAGTCATATTCATAATCGCCCTGGGTGATCCTGACGTTGACCGAATTGACCCCCGATCCAATCAAGTTCTGCTGGATCTGCTGATTGGTGCCTTTGATAGTTGATACGATAGCAATGATTGCCGCAATGCCGATGATAATGCCCAGCATCGTTAGGAATGATCTCATCTTGTGAGAAAGGATGCCGCGGAAAGAAAGTCTGATATTCTCGTTCATCCAGCATTTACTCCTTCCACAGCACTGTTGCTGATCTTTGTCTTAACACCTTCTATATCTCCGTCGCCATAAGGAAAGGCTACATAATCATTAGTAGTCAATCCGGATTTAATCTCAGTCGAATAGCCGTAGCTGGATTTGCCTGTTTCTACATACTGCTTGACAAGCACACCGTTGTTATCCTTCATGACATAATACCTGCCGCTTTCTTTGCGCAGATAAGCATTCGGAAGATAGATGGAACTGCTGACATCCGTCTGCTGAAACGTAAGCTGCAGATAGGTACCTGCAGTCATATCCACCGCTTCAGAAATATGAGCAGTGACTCCATAATATGAAACATTTGAATTGCCGCTATAGTAATTACTGTTGATCTCAGGTTCCCTTGACACTGCCGTCACTTGTGCTTGATACACTTTGCCATCAGTCCAGGAAGTGGCGGTCAAGGTCTCCCCAACTGCCACTTTATCCAGCAGAAGTTCTGACACTGCACCGCTGATTGTGACACCATTACCGCTGATTACTGTCAGATACGGGCTGCCATCCTGCGGCGGGTTGACCACGGTGTGTACATTTTTTGCAGTACCGTCCTTCTCCGCATATACAATGCCGTCAGACAATTGTGACTTCACTTTTGTAAGCTCCAGTTCTGCCTTTCTGCGGTTAAGGTCAAGTGATTTAATATCACGCTGCTTCTGATTGATTGCTTTGGCGAGTCCCTCTGCAGTATATCCTGCCTGCGGCACTTCCGTTCCGGGATTTTCTGCTTCTCCCGGAACAATTGTCATCGGCAGGACATTCCATTTATAGGAGTCCTCATAAGAACTATCCAGATCTGCGCTGTTCAGAGTAATAGAACTGTCCAGTTCACCGTCCCATGTATTTCCTTCACGAATTTCGATTGATATATATATGATTGATTCTGACCGCTTCATAGCATTCAGGAATGTCCCATGTACCAGTCCGCCCTTCTGCAGAAGGAAGTGATATGGATGATTCTTGGTGCCATCATCGCTAGTTGCGGATGCATCTTTCTGATCAAGTGATGTCAGGCAGCTCCATGCATCTTCATCTTTGGTCGGCACTGGGGCTGGGGTTGCGGTCGGTGAAGGCACTGGCGTCGGTGAAGCAATCGGCGTTGTCGACTGCAGTTTCTTCAGCTCGTTCTGTGCCTTGGCAATGTTATTGACGATGGTCTGCACTTCCAGATTCTTGATATCCACTGTCAACTGCAGGCTTGTGATGTCATAACCAATCAGAGGATCACCGGCTTTGACTGCCTGACCTTCAGATACATAGACTGCCTTGACAATCTGGGTGGAACTTGGTGTGACGGACTGAGTATCTGTCTGTACAACAATGCCGCTGGTCGACATCGGATCTTCATAATATCCACCGTTCAAGTTGGATACTGAAAGAACATCAACAATCTTCTGCGACTGATTCCAGGAACGAATGCCGATGATAAGTCCGATGACTGCAGCAATAGAAATACAGACAATTAAAATTCTCTTTCCTGTTTTTTTCATGCTTCAGTCACCTCGACATTCTCGCTCAATTCACCATCAATGATGTGAAGGATCCTTTTTGCATGTGAGGCAACTTTCGCATCATGCGTAATCATGACAATTGTCATACCTTCATCATTGAGCTTCTGAAAGAGCTCCATGACCTGCTGCCCAGAAGTCTGATCCAATGCACCGGTAGGTTCATCTGCCAGCAGAATCTTTGGATGATTGATCATGGCTCTGGCAATTGCAACTCTCTGCTTCTGTCCGCCACTGAGCTGAGAAGGAAGAAAAGTCATCCGCTCTTTCAATCCAACCTGCGCCAATGCTTCCTTCGCTCGAGCCAAACGTTCCTCACGGCTGACTCCGGCATAGATCAAAGGCAGAGCTACATTCTCCAATGCATTCTCCTTGACCAGCAGCTGAAAGTTCTGAAATACAAAACCAATTTTATTCAGACGCACATTTGACATCTGCGAATCATTCAATTGAGCGATATCTACCCCATCCAGGATATATGTTCCCTTGCTAGCATGGTCAAGGCAGCCGATTATATTCATCAGTGTCGTTTTGCCGGAGCCACTCGGTCCCATAATAGCAATATATTCGCCATCATCAACTTGCAGCGAAACATTCTTCAGAGCAGGAACTTCAATCTGTCCAGCCCCATAGTTCTTGTCAATATTCTTCAGCTCGACAATCATGATCCGCTCACTCCCTGGGCTGATGTTACCTTGCCTGTTGTATTCGTTGCAGATACTTCTGTGACATTCACTCCTTCCTGATAGTTGTCCATCGGCCAGGCAATCTCATCTTCCATCTTCAGGCCTGACTTGATCTCATAAGCATTGGTATCTTTATCCTGCTGGCCGAGTTCAACGGTAATCTTTTTGAGCTTGCCGTTGACTGCGCCCCATACATATGCAGTGTCCCCATCCTGAACAATATAGGAAGCATCCAGCCATATGCCATCCTTGACTGAGGACTGTCCATTGTCCGGTTCAATATAAATATGCTGGCCAAGCATGAGCCCTTTTGTGCTTTTCAAAGATACATAGAAAGGATACTTGCTGGTCTTCTCACCCGAAGAACTGCTGTCGTTCACCACGACATTAGTCGATGTACTTGTTTCTGGCTTCGTTTCAATGGAAGTGACAGTGCCGTTCCAAATCTGATTTTCATCGACACGGGAGCGTATGATAACGTTCTGATTGACCACAATACTTGAAATCGTACTCTCGTCCAAAGTACCTTTGACTCGATAGTCGCCGCTTTGGGTGATCTGAATATACGGCAGTACACTTCCGCTGCTGTCAGTGCCGGTCTTATTGATTGCCTTGATGGTCCCGGCGGTTGTGGAGACGACAACTGCATTATCAATTTCATGTTGATATTTTGTAATATCAGTCTGCTTTGACTGTTTGCTGTATTCATTCTGACGGACCGACATCTGTTTATTCTGGATCTGCAGTGTATAATCCAGCTGATCATCCGCACTGGCAGATACCTTCTGTTTTGTCAGATCTGCAATATCACTGTTCAATGCATCAATCTCATTATTCAATCCTTCAATTTCTAGATTGGCAGAGGCAATATTATTTGTGGCATCAGTCACATCATACTTGAACAGCTGGGTGCCGGCATCTACTGCCTGTCCCACAGTCACATATAGTTCACTGACAGTCTTGGCTGAATCTTTGTTGATATTGACTGTATCCTGCACTTCCACAACACCCGAAAAACGATTAACTCTTCCACCCGTCTGGCCAGTAACTTCTGCCACTTTAGAAACATAGACCACATCTTGTGAAGAGGATCTTTTTGACTGCACTGCAATGACAATACCGGTTGTTGCGACCGCGCAGCATATAGCGGCAAACAGAATAATCTTGGTTGATTTTTTCATATTGTTTTTCCTTTTTCTTAATACCGTATTTCTATAGTAACATATAGCTTTTTATAAGAAAGTTTGCGAAAACTTGAATGTTTATCACAATAGTCAAGCAATGATTTTTCCGCGATTTCTATTTGCAGACCCGTTAATAAAAAAACAATCTGCATGTGTAGCAGACTGCGCATTCGTACTATCATCCATGATCGATATAACATCTTACACTAGCTGGGGGTTTATTGTGAGACAATAACAGCCGGCTAATAAATAGACCGGCTATTATTATAAGCTACTGCTTTTTAATTAGTTTAATTCTCAAATAATTGCATCGTCCTTTGTATAGCCTTCAAGTGAGCCAGCCTTGACTTGAATACATGCATAACATATTTCACTGTCTTCAGCCGCGAAGAACTGTCTCTTTCCTTCTGGCGAAATACGGATCCAATCACCCGCTGCAAGGCTGATTTCTTCTCCATCCACTACTGCTTTTCCCTTGCCGGATAAGATTACATAGATCTCTTCATTCTTTTTGTGAGAATGGACAAAAGGAACTTTTGCGCCTGCCGGCATTCTGTTAACACTTACTTCCGCTCCGGTCAAGCCAATTTGATCATGAAGCTCTACTCTAGGTTCATTAGGTACGCTGATTTTACAGAAATTGCTCATACTGTTCATCTCCTTTTATGTAACAATTGTGGTTACATTAAATATTTTAGCATTGTTATATGTAATGTCAACGGTTACATTAAAAAATCCCATCCACATGTTTGGATGAGAATCTATTTTCTTTTTTCTTTTGCAATTAACTGCTTTGTTTCCTTTATTACATCTGCAAGTGTTGTTCTTGCCATCTCGTTTTCCAATGCTTCCTGCATTTTAATCAATTTGCCATCCATTACCGTATGGATGTTCCGTCCTACTGGGCACAATGGATTTGGTTCATCATGAAAGCGGAACAGATCACCATCTTCTACACAATCAACTGCCTTATAAATATCTAACAATGTAATATCTTTTGGCTTCTTTTTAAGAGAAGTCCCGCCATGCCCTCTTTGCACTTCGATTAGACCGGCTGCTTTTAATTGCTCCGATATTCTTCGTATCACGACAGGATTTGTATGAACGCTGGATGCAAGCAGATCACTTGTTATCTTAAAATCATCCTTCAATACGTCAATTGCTATGAGCATATGAATTGCGATGGTAAATCTACTTGATATCTGCATAAATTAATATCCTGCCTTCAAGACAAGTTTATCATTACATCATTTGAAAGCAATCAATAATGACCAAAGTAATATCTTATAATCTATTCTTTTCTAGCAATGACTTTGACCAGTTAGTTCCAGTAAAAAGAAAGAGGCTGTAACGAATAGGAATGTCTGAAATGACTTCTTATGAGCTGCAGCTTCTTTTCTTTTTGAGATCCATACCTGCACATGATCTTTCTGGAAATGTGAGGACCAATGCCTGCTTCTGGGCATCATGAAAACATATGGTGCTCCTGAGGCCTTCTCAAGACATCTTTTTTCTGTTCTGCTTGCTGTAATATTTCATGAGATTGTATCCGATTGACACCAGATACACCTCGTTCTCCACATTCTTTCTGCCGCGCCTGTATACCCGGGCATAGTCACGGTCCTGTTTCAGTACACCGAACGTCCACTCGGCCTGGATGCTCCGCTGCTGCCTCAGCTGGATCCCTGCCTCACTGTCCAGCCTTTCCTTCGCTGCTGCCTTCATGTCATCGAGGATTACATTGATCGTTATCCTGCGGTTCCCTTTGGCCCTCGTGCATTCTTTCTTGAACGGGCATCCTTCACAGTCCTCACATTCATATTCCTGCGCGATGCTCAGGGAGCCGTTCTTTTCTCTCTCGATGTCGCGCACATATCTGAATTCCTTATGTGCAGGGCAGAAGTGCCTGCCATCCTCTATATGCAGGAGGTTCTCTTTCCGATACTGCTGCTTCCTGAACGCCGCCGTCTTCTCAGACCGATAGTTCGTGTATTTGATATAGGCATCGGTGCCATGTGACAGGCAGTACATATAGTTCCTCTCGCTGCCATATCCTGCATCCGCTGTCACGATCCCTGGGCATTCCCCATATCTCTTTTGGCACCCGTCCATGAACGATGGGAATGTCGTCGAGTCTGTCCGCTCGCTGCCCACTCTCACATGCCATATATATTCGTCACATATCCCGCACTGCACATTGTATCCTGGCTTGAACACTCCGGTATGCATGTAGTAGTCATATTTCATATGCATGGAGGTCGCATCATGGTCGGTCTTGCTGTAGCTGTTCCTATCGTCCCCACATATCCTCAGCTTCTCTTCGCACTCCTCGATCTTCTGTACTTCTGACATCAGTGTGTCAAAGTGCCGCTGCACCGGTGTCTTCCGTTTCCCTTTGCCATATACCATCTCGATCCTTATGATGTCTGTCATGAATGCCTGCAGCTTCACAAGATATCTCTCCAGGTTCGCTACGCTCTTGTCTGAATACGTATATCTCAGGTTGACCAGTCCTTCGATTTCCCTGACCGTCCTGGAGACTTCTTCATGTGCCTTCTTCAGTGACTTCTCGGCTGTCGCGCGCCAGGCAAAGGAGAACTTCGTCGCATTTGCCTCCCAGTTCGAGCCATCGATGTACAGCACTCTTGTGTTCACATTGTCCTTTTCCTTGATGATCTCATTGATCTCTGTGAAGATGTCGGCGAGATCATCCTTGAGCTTATTGGAGATGAACCGCTGGAATGCCATATGGCTCGGCTTCTCTTCATTTCTCAGATAGATGAATCTTGTGTCTGTACAGTATTTTTCTTCCATGTCCCGCAATGTATAGACCTGGTTCATGAACGCGAACAGCACTACCCTGAACATCATGGCGTCATCGTGTCCCTGATTTCCTCTATGGGATCTCAGGTATTTCTTAAGGTCTACCTCCTTGATGACGTTCAGGAATGCCCACATCGGATCGTCTTTATCGACCCCATATGGAATATTCAATGGCATTCTCAGCTGTTCTGCGCTATAATCCATTTGCGAGGTGGATGTATAGTTTGGATTGCTTAGCATATCTAAATTATACTCATCAAAAAAGTGCTCTTCCATATTGGAGGAACACTTTTTTTCATTTATTGGCTGCTCTTATGCGTTACAGCCTCTTTATTTGTACTGATTGTTATCAATTATTGTTCTGTGTTTTCAAGCATCATTTCTATCACATGCTTGTACTCATTCAAGCTGTCTTCATCAATATTCTTGATGGCGTCATTCTTGAACTTCTCAGCTATAACAGTCAACTTCCGATTCAGTTCGGTGCCTTTTTTTGTCAGGTGTACCTGTTTGATTCTTCTGTCCAGTGCATTTGCTGTCCTTACCACGTATCCTGAACGTTCTAAATGATCCACCAGACTGACAACTGTAGAACCCTTTGATCCAAGGCATTCCGCAAGCTGATTCTGAGTCATGCCCGGCTGCTTGTCCAGATAGTAGATTGCCAGCCATTGTGCTCTCGTCACATGATATGCTGACATTCTTTTTTCAAGGCGCACCGCAAGGACTTTTGAAGCATTACTGGTGATAAACGCAGCACAGTCATTTAAATCGAACATATCTTGCCCCCATTAATGCCTTTAAGTATAGTTCCTTTATTTATTCCTATGCAACAACATTTTTACTGCATCAATATCAGCAGGCAGGCCTTTTAGAGCATTTTCCAGTTCTTGATGGCTGCCGACTGCCATACCGTCCGAGAATATTTCAGCTCTCTCAATCAATCCCTGATTTGCATATATATGGATCTCTAATATCTCCTGATCCATACGCTCGTGCAGGATAAGAGAGCATTCACCATTCTCACCATAGATCCAGCTGCTGTCTTTCAGCTGCTTTTCTATGTCGCAAACAGCTTTACAGCTGTCACCTACTGTTTCAAAAGAACATTGATACTGCTTCTGAAATTGTTCAATGATTGCATTTTTCAGCTGCTGGACAGATACATTAGGAAGCAGTTCATTGAGATTGGCTACCCGGCTGGAAACAGAACGAATCTGTTTTCCTGCAAACTTTTCAATGGGCGGCGTCAAGATCTTTGCCATGGAAGTAAAATCAACAGAAACGAGCAATGTACCATGGAAAAGAAAACAATCATCATCTATCATCCATGCAGTACCGCCAATCTTTCGATTACCAACCATCAAATCATTCCGTCCTGAAAAAGATGCAGAAATGCCGATCTTTTGTAAACTCGACAGAATGATATTCTGCCATGGTGCTGGATCAGAAGATGGACCTTTCGCAATAAAAGTGTAATTTAAGTTCCCCAGATCATGGTAGACAGCACCACCACCAGTAAAGCGGCGCACTGCATGCACACCATTTGCTTGCATATAAGGCAGATCTGCCTCAGCTGCAGTATTCTGATTCCTGCCAAAAATAACACTAGGTTCATTCTGCCACAGAAATAGACGAACATCATTGTTGTGACTATTAAATAAATATGTTTCTACAGCAATGTTGTGATATGGATCATGTGAACTGATTTCACTGATAATTCCTTTCACGCGTGTATACTTCCTCCGCACAATCCTAAAGCAGCCTCTTTCAAGGCTTCCCCTGTTGTAGGATGCGGGAAAATTGTTTCCGCAACCTGCTCTGCGCTCAAGTGATTCTGGATGGCTGAAGCCGCAATGGAAATCAGAACTGATGCATCTGGCCCTACAATCGTACAGCCGATGAGACGGTTCTCTTTTTTATCCTGGATTAGTTTGACATATCCTTCACTGCTTCCCTGTGACAGAGCTTTTCCATTGGCACTGAAGTCAAACTGAGATACTTCGATTTCACCTGCAGATGCTTCTGCTTCGCTCAGACCGACTGATGCAACTTCCGGATCCACAAATACAACGGAAGGAATACAAGTATAATCAGCTTCTGCACCTGCCAGAATATCCTTTACAGCAATCTCACCTTGATAACTTGCAGCATGTGCTAGCTGAATGATGTTTGTGACATCACCGATGGCATAGACACCTTCAAGGTTTGTCTTCATGTGTCTGTCTACTTTGATTCCTCTGCCACGTTCATTTAACACTAACCCAAGTTTTTCCGCATTGATGCCTTCCATATTCGGAACTCTGCCCACAGCAGAAAGAACTAATTCACTCGTTGCCACAAAATCATGTCCATCTTTTGAATAACTGACAACCGCATGATGGTCATCATCTTCCTGGATCTTCTTCACCTGTGCAGACAGATGGATATGAATTCCCTTCTTTTCCGCTTCCTGCAGGATAAATGCAGATGCCTGTGCATCCATTTTCCCTAATAGATGATCCATGAATTCAATGACTGTTACTTGAACACCAAGATTGCGATAAAGGAATGCAAATTCCATGCCGATGACACCGCCGCCAATAATGGTGATGCTGGCAGGAAGGGAACGTCTGGATAATGCGCCAGTGCTGTCCATGACGCAGGGCAGATCAACTCCTTCGATGTTGATTTTTGCTGGAACGGATCCGGTTGCAATAATAACGCTCTCAGCTTCGACTATTGTCTGCTTGTCTTCACCTGCAACAACGGCCTCATGACTGTTGCTCAGTTCTGCCGTACCATAGATGATTTCAACCTGATTCTTCTTCATTAAGTACTCAACTCCTGAGACTAATGTGCTGACTACTTTTTCCTTGCGTTCAATGACTGCATTCATATCTACTTCTGCATTTCCCTGCAGACGAATACCAAAGACATCTGACTGCTGCATCGCAGCATAGACTTCCCCCGACTTGATCAGTGTTTTCGTTGGAATACAGCCAACATTCAGACATGTGCCGCCAAGTGCACTGCGTTCAGCAATGATTACGTGCTTATGATGCTGTGCAGCTACGATGGCTGCGACATATCCCCCTGGACCGCCGCCGATGATCAAAATATCACAGTGTTTCTTTTCTTCCTTTTTCACTGCCTCTGGTGTTTCTGAAACAGAAGCTTCTATATCATTCAACCGCATGATTTCAGTTCCTGCTGCCACTGTATCACCGGATCTGCACATCACTTCTGAAATCACTGCATCATTTGGCGCTTTGATTGTTTTCACTCCTTTCCCAGTCTCTGCTTCCAGCAACGGATCTCCTGCCTTTACTGCATCCTCTGCCTTTACATAAATTTTCCCTACAACAATTGGTTTGTTGCCAGGAAATACTGGCATCTTTACTATGCTCATGTTCTCCTCCTATATTCCTGAAAACACCTGTCTATCAAAGACAGGTGTTCAGCCTCATTCCTTTAGTCTCTGACAACACCAGTGCGGACAAGTTCCACACCATTGCCAAGCATGTCGCCAACAGGGCAGCGCTTTTCAATAAAGTCTGCAAACGCTTCTGCCTTTTCCTGTGACTCTGATGTTTTAAAGTGCATCTTGAAGCGGATCTGTGAGAAGCCATTTCTGACATTCGGATTCAGTCCCATGAAGCCATCCGGATCCAAGTCGCCTTCCAGCTCGATATGCATCTCTTCATACATAAATCCTTCAGCTTGTGCAAACGCTGCTGCAACAATGCTCTGGCATGCGCCCAAAGCACATAAGCAAGCTTCAACAGGATTCATTCCTGAATTTGTCCCGCCCATTTCTTCTGGTTCATCTAGTACAAATTTGAATCCTCTGGATTCTGTATTGACTTGTAAACCCATCTCCGTTTTAGCTGCTGTTGCCTTGAATGTTGTAAGCATATTATCTTTGTCCTCCTTATGCTCCTAAATTTATATTAGGCATCTAATTGTTCGATGTCAATCTTTTTTGTGATATTTTATACAACCTAAATGGTTCCAAATACCACATTTTTGAAACATGCTTTCTAAAGCATAATTGGAGAAGCCGTCAAGTAGAATTCAAGTGTCGAGAACAATTCACATACTAAAAGCAACTATCTTAAAGCTTTTCTACAGATAATTGAATAATTGCATTGAATCATCATTCTGCTTTATTCTTCATATATTATGATTACCTTGTAAATTGGTCCCTGTTTTGACACTTATAGTGCTTTTATTTATGGCATTTTAAAATGTCCTAGTGTCAAATCAAAGAAATATCTGTTTTATCATAATGAGATGCTTGTAAACAATGAATATCTGGAATCTAGAAAAGAGGACATCTACCATTTGGTAGACGTCTTTGAATAAAACAAAGAATAGTCATCTTTTAGCGGGATTGTATCAAATCATTGGATTCTATTTAATCTTTATTCTTCTTTTTATATCTTTTCGAGATTTTCGCAAACTTGGACTGCTGTAGAAGGACTGCGTTTACAGCACCATGTAGATCAAAGTTCCGACAATTGCCGTAGAGAAGATGATCTTGATTGGTCCCCACTTGAATTTACGGATCAGAATCAAGGATACAATATACAGACCAAGTTCCACCCAGCGTATGGATGATAGGGAAATCTCTGAGAGTGTGCTTGTACCGAAGAAAGCGAACAAGATGATTGTCAAGCCTGCCCCTGCAATCATTGCAACGACGGCCGGCCTCAGCTGCCCAAGTATATTTTTAACAACATTCAGTTCACGATACTTCGTATACAACCATGCCAACAGCAGAACAATGAGAATGGAGGGCAGGACGCAGCCAAGAGTACATACCAGTGCACCGGGAAGCCCTGCCATCTTCTGTCCGACGAAAGTGGCACTGTTGACTGCAATCGGTCCTGGAGTCATTTCAGCGATTGTCGTGAGATCGGCATACTCTGCCATTGTCAGCCAGCCTTTCTGCTGAACAACAAGGGTCTGGATCAAAGGCATTGCAGCATAGCCGCCACCGAAGGAAAATGCACCAATCTGCAGATATACAAAGAATAATTCCAATAAGATCATAACAGAGCCCCCTTCCGTTCCACGACTGTTTTCACTAGACCTAAAGCAATGAAGATCAAGATCAATGCAATGGAACTGACCCCAAAGAACCAGGAAGCGATAAATGCCGCAAACATCAGTACGATATTGACGAGATTCTTTGACTGAAAGATATTTTTGCCCAGATCCAGCACCACATCTGTAATGATTGCGCCTACTCCAGCCCGCATGACCTGCAGTGCAGTCTTGATCATGACATTTGTCGCAAAGGAACTATAGATCATTGCCACGATTGAAATGATGACAATCGGAGGAATTACCGTTGCTACGGCAGATAGAATAGCTCCTTTCAGACCAGCAATCCGATAACCAAAGATCACAGAACTGTTGACAGCCAAAGCACCTGGTGCAGACTGAGCAATCGCTGTCATATCAAGCACTTCATCGTCGGTCACCCAATGCAGTTCATCACAGAATTTCTTCCGCATCATGCCGATAATGACAAAGCCGCCGCCAAATGTAAATGCGGAGATTGTCAGCATCGAGAAGAAGAGTTTGACCATTGATACCTTTTTTTCTTCTTTCATATTTTCCTCCTGTTTTCTATTATAGTATATAGATGGAAAATACATTTTAAAAATGCTATTATTTTATTAATTTCATATCATTTTTATTATGTTTAAAGGAGAGCAGAATATGGCCACAGTCCATGCGTTGAAAATCTTTCAGGATGTTTATAAAACGCACAGCATTACAGAAGCTGCCCGCAGCCTGTATATCACTCAGCCTGCTGTCACTCGGGCTATTCAGGACTTGGAAAAAGAATATTCCGTCCGTCTTTTTGAACGGTATCATCGAAGACTGATTCCAACTGCTGCTGCAGACCGTCTGTATGCATACAGTTCACAGATTGTTGCCTCCATGGAGGAGATGGATAAGATGTTCTCGCAGGAGAACTACCAGACAAAGATCCGGATTGGAGCGACGCTGACCATTGGGACATTTCTGATGGCTTCCATCCATCAGCGCTTTCAGAAGGAACATCCTGATTCTCGTATGGAAGTCACCATATTGAATGGTTCTGCCCTTCAGGACGACCTGCTGAATAACACTTTAGATTTAGCGCTCATAGAAGATTCTATCCATGAAGTTGATCTGAATGCAGTCCCTTTCTACCATGATGAAATGATCCTGCTGCTGCCAACAAAACATGCTTTAGCAGAGAAGAAACAGATTGAACTCTCCGACATATCCAACTACCCATTCTTGATGCGGGAGAAGGGAAGTGCAGGAAGAGAGTATATCGATGAACTTTTTACAAAGAACAACATCCAGATTTCTCCGCTCTGGCAGAGCGCCAGTACGGATGCCTTGATCAATGCAGTAGAAGCCGGAATTGGCATTACAATTCTTCCTTCTTCACTCTGCGAAGAGGCATTGAATAAAAAGGAGATCATCACAAGACCCATTGCACATCAGAAATTGAAAAGAACATTTTACGTTGTTATGCACAAACAGAAGTACATCACACCTGAACTGACAGATGTGCTGAATATCTGTAAAAATATTTCAGATAAAGAATGAAAAAAGGCAGGTTCTGAAGTGAAGAGAACCCACTTCTTTGGACAAAATAGTTATCTAGATTCTAAGGATTGAACCTTTGCATCGCAAGGAGTCAGGCCTTCTAAACTCACCTGTATGCGTCTGTTGTTGTAATAATCGACATACTCTTCGATCGTTGCCTTCAGCTCATCAAGTGTATTGAACACATATTCATACCATAGAATGTATCGATTGATGAACTGAATTCAAATCTGGAACTGCTAAATGGCAGGCCAAGAAAATATCTTGGTAATAAAACCCCAACAGAAATGATGCTTGGCCAGAGCTCACATTGAATGGTGCGCTTAATTTGACAATTTACCTATACTAAAAAAGAATGAATTTTATATTTCTTTCTTTTTTGCATAATTATTTGTAGTGGCAATGATTATCTACAATATTTTGTTGTTCAGTATTCTAACGTTAATCAAAACTCCCACTCGATTGTTCCCGGCGAATAAATAAAACTCCATGTTTATCTTCCTATTATCTCAATTATCCAGCATTTTGTGAATAAATGGGGTCATCATGGGGTCACTGTTATTATGCTATTTATCAAATCAATCCTAAGACTTTTAAATCGGAATTCTGCTTCAGAATAACACATGGTTCTGAAAGAAAACCATATAAGATAACATCGTTTAAATTTTATTGATCATCTCAAAGATATTGAAGAAAAACAGTCCACAATCATTTCAGATTGTGCTGCATCTAATCATCAAGGGTTCAATCAATATAAAAGTTCAAAGCCAAAAGGCAAGTCCATCAACTATTATGAAATAGATGATCTTGCCTTTTTAACTTTATCGAATTGACTTTCTGACTATATCTTTAGACCAGCAGCATATCCTTCATGCGTAGCAATCAAAGCATTTCCTGCCTTTTCTGCACTGCCTATTGTATAGACTTCTTTGCATAATGATTCTGCTGTTTTCTGCAGAGGATTATATGCCTTGTAGCCGAATGCGGCTACAACTGTGTTGGCTGGGATTGTGATTTCTTTTCCTTCACTATCATTATAGGAAACGCTGTTCTCAGTGATCTTTGTAACAGTTGCATTTGTCTGGCACTTAATACCGATTTCATTCATTCTGCGTACTAAAGATGCCTTGTTTGGCATTACCATATCGCTCAAAATCTCAGGCTTCATTTCAATGACAGTAACATCACGTGCTGTCTGAGCAATAAATTCTGCTGTTTCACCGCCGACTTCTCCGCCGCCGCATACAACAACTGGCCCTTCTGTTAAACGATCTCCATATAGGACTGCTTCCGCAGTTGTTACATTCTTACTGTCGATTCCTTCAATTCGCGGCATCAATGGTCTGGATCCTGTTGCAATTACAATTGTGTCTGGTGCTGCTTCTTTAATAACGCTCTCATTTACTTCTGTCCCCATAACGAACTTCACGCCAAGCTTTTCACACTGTGTACGATAAGCTGAAATAACAGTAGACAACTCACCCTTCCCCATCGGGTAAGCAGCAGAACGGAATGCTCCACCAAAATGTGTATCTTTATCATAGACTGTTACATGATGCCCTCTTTGTGCTGCCGTTCTTGCAGCCATCATACCGGCAGGACCTGCACCAATGACCATGACATTCTTTGAATGTTCTACTTTGTGTAGATCATTTTCATATTCATGCGATACACGCGGATTGACTAAGCAGGTAAATCCTAAAGGACCAAGAATTCCATATTCACAGCCCTGCAGGCATGCAATACAGTAGTTGATTTCATCAAAGCGTCCTTCCTTTGCTTTTAACGGCAGATATGGATCTGCAATGCTTCCACGTCCCATGACAACGAAGTCAGCTTTATTCATTTTCAGAAGTGTATCTGCCATATGCGGATCATTAATACGATTGACCAGCATGACTGGACAGGATACTAAGTTCTTGATCTGTTCTGTTGAATCTGCATTAAATGCATGTTTTGCGAACATATTGGAAATAGTCGTATGCTCAAATTCCGCCGCATATAAGCCACTGGATACATTGATTGCATCAACACCCAGTTCATCCAAATGTCGAGCAAACTGATAGGATTCAGCCTCTGTTCTGCCCCCTGTAACATATTCATTGACAGAGAAACGTACAATGACTGGGAACCCAGCAGATGTGTGGCTGCGGACAGATTGATAAATCTCATCAAAGAAACGGACACGGTTGTCAAAGCATCCACCATACTCATCTGTACGCTTATTAATGAATGTTGAAAGGAATTGTGCAATCAGATATCCATGTGCAGCGTGGATCTCAACACCATCAAAGCCAGCTTTCTCCGCTCTTCCTGCAGCTTCGCCAAATGCTTTTATGATTTCCTTGATTTCCTCAACTGTAATCTCACGCGGGACCGACATTGCAAGCGGATCACGGATTGCAGATGGCGCAACAACTGGTCCAGGTACATCAGGCATTTTCTGCTTACCGGCATAATAAATTTGACAGAAAATCTTTGACCCATATTTATGAACTGTTTCTGTCAATTTCTTGTTTCCTTCAATCTGTTCATCTTTCCAGAAACCAGGAATATTGGTATATCCTCTGCCATCTTTTGTGACACCATAATCCTCTGTAATGATCAATCCCCAGCCGCCCTTGGCTTTCTCTTCGTGATAACCGATATAACGGTCCGTCACGATCCCATCAGTCGTGCATGACTGCGTGACCATAGCTGGAACAACAAGACGATTTGGAATCTCACAATTGCCGATTTTCTTCGGTGTAAACAATTCTGTTAACATTTGAAATCCTCACTTTTCTATGACCACAGTATAGAAAATGTAAGAATTACAGAGTCAACATTGTATATTTCGTGATTTATTTCACAGAATGCATCATATAGCGATTTAAATTTCACAAGGAAAGCCGGTATCCATAATGAAATGGATGCTCCAACTCTGTAATGATTATAGACTTTCAATCGGTATCATGATTTCAACAAGACGAGTAAAGCGATGATCCACTCCACCGCGGCCAATGATAACAGCACGAGGATTTCCTGCCTGATGATATCCATGCTTTTTAACATACGCCACAGCATTGTTGGCACAATGCTGATTCAAATTTCCAAGTTCTCCAAGATCTGCAATCGTACAAAGGCAAAGCTGTTTTCCTTGCAATTGATATTTCCCTTTATCATCAATTTTCAACACATCATGGAATCTTTGTTCGATAGCATAATTCCACATTTGCAAATCTTCCTGAAATTCAAATCCAGCATCAAAAAATGAAATATATTCCGAATCATATATCACGTTCGACATTAACAAGCCCATATCTAACTGATCATAATGATCACCTTTAGCAGGCCCAACTTCATAGACGACCTGTGCTGGGATTTCATCAACCCAATAATTATTCTGATTATAAGAACATAAATAGATTTTCTTCCTGATTTCTTCCAATCGTTCAATCAGAATCTGTTTTCGTTGAAGTTCTCTATTCAACTCCTGCTCATAATCACCAATCTTCTTTGTATATTTTTCAAAAAAATCATTTGATAGCAGATCTGGAATCTCATGGATATTGATTCCCAACTCCTTATACCGCATGGCGTCAAACAGCAAAAATATATCCATAGCAGAATATAAGCGATATGTACTGTTTTCCTTTCTCTCTGGATAGATGACACCATTCTTTTCATAATATCGGATCATTTGATCTGATAAATGCAACATATTTGATACATCACCAATTTTGTATTTCATGGTTATTCCCCTTCTTCTTAATCAGATTTATTCAATTTTAAAGAAATGAACTATTTTTCCTTCACAGATATCCATTGATTCATCCATTTTGTCATCGGTAAACAAATTGGCTTCGAAAGAAGTCCTACAAAAACAGCTGCTGCGATTGTTCCCTCTCTGATTCCAAGCAATTCACCTTTCATCAATATGCTTATCAGTGCAGCAATAACAACCAATACGCAGTCAAAGCACATCTTCATATTGCTAAATTTTACTGGCAGGACTTTGCATATCGCTAACACAAGTCCTTCGCCTGCCAATGTGACCACATTTGCCGTGACTTCCATGCTTACACCAACAGCAACTAATATGATTCCTATCAGACAAAATATCCATTGCACAAAATATGAAGAATACTGTAAATTGCGTAAAAGGTATACCGAGAAATCAATCATCATACCAAAAACAATTGCAACTGGAATCTGCATCAACTGAATCAACTGATATTTTTTTCGTAAGATTACAATCTGTAATAGAACAAACAAACAATGCATTGCAATCGTAAGCTGGCCAACTGATATTGGTACTGTTAGGCTCAACACACAAGGTACACTTGATATTGGTGATGTTCCTAGATCTGCCTTTATTGAGAATGCAACTCCAATCGACATAACAAATAATCCAACCAAAAAGAATAAATATCTCTTTATATATTCAGTTTTCATTAACACTTTCCCTTTCTAATTTTTTTAAATTGAAAGGATCAAAGCGTCTCCTTTGTTTCTTGGAAGATTGGGAATTCCCCAAATCCATCTGACTATCTTATCCAAGATCACACATCTTTCTAATCATTCATGATTCTAAAACGATTCTACTATACATGTTTATCCCTAAATGTGCACATCTTCATCTGAATTGCATTCTTTACCTAAACAGATTTTTTATGTTGGCTGCATACAAAAAGGAAGATTATATTTCTTCCATTTAGGAATTAAAAAATAAGACGCCAGATTTGCAGAGTGTTGGTAAAACTGACAGTCTTTAATGACAAAAATGGCTTTAATACTGATGCTTTGGTTTGAATACTTCACGA
>Ga0183101_1000099_pt7 | contig 19380 bp, 16 predicted proteins | sample Biomet3_FD_127790 | JGI IMG/M metagenome (GOLD analysis project Ga0183101, IMG submission 127790) | Microbial communities from bioreactor (seeded with sewage sludge) at LBNL, California, USA - Biofuel metagenome 3 | ecosystem: Engineered > Bioreactor > Anaerobic > Unclassified ...
ACCAAGCAAGTATAGGGCTGACGATGACCGGCCTTGCGGCGGTAATTGTTCTTGCTCTTGTACTTCAAGATGACCAGTTTGGCTTCTTGGCCCTGCTTCTCGACTTTGGCGACCACGTTAGCACCCTTAACATAAGGGTTGCCAACGATGGCTTTCTCGCCGCCGATGAAGAGAACTTTGTCAAGCGTCACGTCTTTGCCGGCTTCCGCGTCGAGTTTTTCGACGTAGACCTTGTCACCGACTTGGACTTTGATCTGCTTGCCACCGGTTTCTACGATAGCGTACATGTGTCTTCCTCCTTTTTTGTGCTTATGACTCGCTCCAGACGGCCCAAGGGATTAGCCTTATGTTGTTTGCCGTAGAGATGCGGTTGAGGCCCTAAGGAGGGCGACAACAGGAGTAAATATACCACTCTTTAGAGTGAAAGGAAGAAAAATCACCTCATTTTCTGAAAATTCGGAGCCAAAAAAGAGGATTTGAGCATTCGCCACCACTTTTCCAAAGAAAAAAGCGCTCGAATTGCGCCTTCTTTTTTCGGGTCGGAATTTACAAGAAACCATTATCACGGAACGAATAAAAACGATTGGCCGTTACGATGATGTGGTCCAGGAAGCGCAGTCCCATATCCCCCGACTTCTTTTCGAGGGAGGACGTAAAAGAAATATCGCTCGAACTCGGGGAGGGATTCCCTGAGGGATGGTTGTGCAAGAAAACAAAACTGCTTGCCTTGGAAGAGAGAGCTTCGCTTATCAATAGTTTCGGGCTGCTTGAAAGAGTGTCTTCATTCCCGGAAAAAAGAAGTTTCTCTTTCAAGAAACGACCGCGCCGGTCATAAAGAAGAAGCAAGCCTTTTTCCCCAACTTCGTCTTGGAGGGAAAGCCGATAGCGTTGATAGAGCCCTTGCGCGCTCATGCTAGCGTTCATCGGCTCCGACTTATAGTAACGTTTTGCAATCTCAAAAACCGCGATGATCTCTAAAGCTTTTGCTTCTTTGATTCCCTTAACTTCCTCGAGAGAGACGGCACTGGCAGAGCCGAGGGCGGCGAAGCCTCCAAAGCGAGCTAATAAACCCCGAGAAACGTCCAGAGCGCTACTGCCTTTGACTCCACGGGAAAGCACGAGGGCAAGGACCTCTTCATCGGATAACGATTCAATCCCCGCCTTCAGGGCTTTTTCTCGCGGGCGTTCCTCAAGAGGAAGCTCCGCGATTTTTAATCCCATGTGAAATTCCAGCCGCCGGGGAGCTTGACACCGCCTTCTTTGCTCCGTAGAAGCTTATAAACGACGACCGCCATCACCGCGATCGCGATAATCGTCATGACCGCAGCGAAAGACAGGGCTTCGCCCGGCTTGATCGATTGCATCTCAGCTAAGTCTAATTCACGTCCAAACATTGCTTATCACCTCCACTTATTAATAGAGGCGAAAAGCGCTTTTTTGCCCTAAAAATTATAAGGAGGACAATTTTGCTTCGACGCTGGCGAGTAATTTCTTATTCTTCTCAAGTTTCTCTTTTTCATTGGCGATCTTCTCCGCCGGGGCCTTGCTCACAAAGCCTGGGTTGGCCAACATCTTTTCGCTGCGAGCCACTTCGAAGGTCAAGGATTCTTGATCCTTCTGGAGTTTCTCGCGTAAAGTTGCTTTATCGATATCCTCTTCGACCGACATCTCGCAGCCTTCGTAAAGGAATGGAGTGCCGCCGAGCGCTTCTTTCTTCACTTCATAAGACGAAGCGAAGGCAAAGCGCGAAAGGTATTCGCCACTGCCAACGAACGGCTCTTTAGGCGAAATCACGAGGCGGACCTTGGCATTCGGTGCCAAACCCTGGGTGGATTTATAGTTGCGAATGTCTTTAATCATCGCTTCCAAAATCGCCTCTTCTTCAGCCGATTTCTTCGAAAGATAGGCGCTTTCGTATTCGGGGTAAGACTCGAGCATCACCGACTTTTTGTGCTCGGGCAAAGAAAGATACATCTCTTCGCCAACAAACGGAGCGAAAGGATAAATCATTAAGATGATATCCTTCATAACGAGATAAAGGACTTGCTTCGTGACTTCGGCTTCTTTTTCGCCTTTCGACAAGGCAATTTTGCTCATTTCGAGATAGGAAGAGCAGAAATCATCGTAAACGAAATCGTAGAGGGCACTTGAGGCTTGCCCAAACTGGTAAACCTCCATCTTGGCACTCACCCGCTTAATGGTGTGCTCGAGATGATCGAGAATCGCGCCATCGAGGACCGAGAGTTCTTTTTTCGTCACTCTGCGCGGATGGAAATCTTCGCCTAAGACGCCTTCGACATAGCGGCAAGCATTCCAAATCTTATTGAGATAAGCTTCGGCGCTTTCGAGCTTTTCATCCGAATAACGCATATCCATACCCGGGGTCGAATTGGTGGTGATGAAGTAACGCATCGCATCGACGCCGTACTTGGCGATCACATCGATCGGATCGATGCCATTGCCCAAGGATTTCGACATCTTGCGGCCTTGCTCATCGCGGATAAGACCATGGATGACGACCTGCTTAAATGGCACTTCTTTGGTGAAATGGAGCGACTGGAAAATCATGCGGGAGACCCAGAAGAAAATGATGTCGTAGCCCGTGTTAAGGAAACTGGTCGGGAAATAGCGCTGATAATCGGGGCTATTCGTGTCGGGCCAGCCCATGGTCGAGAAGGGCCAAAGACCACTCGAGAACCAGGTATCAAGCACATCTTCGTCTTGTTGATAAAGATTAAGGTCAGGTTCGGTCTCAGAAACCAAGACTTCACCGGTCTTTTTGTTGTAATATGCCGGAATGCGATGCCCCCACCAAAGCTGGCGGGAAATGCACCAATCATCAACGCTCTTCATCCAGCGGATCAAGACATTCTCGAAACGCTTGGGGAAGAACTCGACTTTATTGTCGCTCTTTTGGTTGGCTAAAACTTCTTCGGCGAGCGGCTTCATTTTAATGAACCACTGTTTGGACAACATCGGTTCCACCACGGCGTCGCTTCTTTCGCTATGCCCAACCGAGTGAACGATATGCTCGATTTTAACAAGATGCCCGTTCGCTTTGATATCTTGAACAAGAGCATCGCGGCATTCGTAGCGGCTCATGCCTTCATATTTGCCCGCCAATTTGTTCATATGGGCGGACTCATCGAGAACTTTGATGAGCGGGAAATTGTATTTTTTCGCCAATGCGAAATCGTTTGGATCGTGGGCTGGCGTGCATTTCATAGCGCCGGTGCCGAAACTCATATCGACATAAGAATCCGCCATGAGCGGCAGTTCTTGTCCGTTCGCGGGGTTAATCACTTTTTTACCCACTAAATCTTTATAGCGTTTGTCCTTCGGATTGACGAAAACGGCGGTATCGCCGAACATCGTTTCCGGACGGGTCGTCGCGACGATGACTTTCTTGTCGCTTCCCACCACATCATAGGAGAAATAGAAGAATTCGCCTTGGTCGTCTTTATGAATGACTTCGATGTTGCTCAAAGCGGTCTTCAGTTCCGGATCCCAGTTGATGATGCGTTCGCCTTGATAAATCAGCCCTTCATTGTAAAGGGTAACAAAGACGTGTTTAACCGCATCAGAAAGACCTTGATCCAAGGTGAATCTTTCCCGGGTGTAATCAACGGATAAGCCAAGCTTAGCCCATTGTTCATGAATGGTTTTGGCGTATTCGTCCTTCCACTTCCACGCTTCTTTGAGGAAGCCTTCACGTCCAAGATCATAACGAGAAATGCCTTCTTTACGAAGACGCTCTTCAACCTTAGCTTGTGTGGCGATGCCCGCATGGTCCATTCCCGGAACCCAGAGGACATCAAAACCCTTCATTCTCTTATAGCGAGCCACAATATCATCCGGCACCGTGTCCATCACGTGGCCGAGGTGAAGTTTGCCCGTGACGTTTGGTGGCGGAATCACGAGTGAAAAAGGCGGTTTGCTCTTATCTTGTCCCGCGGTGAAATAACCCTCGGAAACCCATTTTTCGTATTTGCCGTTTTCCACGGCGACGTGGTCGTAGTGTTTATCAAGCATAATTGCCCTCCTCAAAAAGAAAAACCGCTTCCCCGATAGGGACGCGGCGCGTGGTACCACCCTAATTCCTGAGCGTTGCCCAGGCTCTTTCTATCGTAACGGGATAGTCCGAGGATCTGCTCCTATGCCTCCGAAGCGACTCACGGGTTTAGGAATGACTGGTTTTCACTTAACCCAGCTCCCTAGACATCCTCCGACCCGATCCCTCTTCTTCACCGGCACGCTTATTCTAGAACGTTTCTTTCCTAAGGACAAGAAAAAGGGAGGTTTCCGAAAGAAAAGCCCCGCGAGGGGCTTCTTTTAACGATTATAGCAAGCTAAGAGGATTTCTTTCTCTTCTTTGGTTCCGCCGGCGTGATGGCCTTCGTGAACGCTGAAGTTTTTATTCGTCACCGTATCAATTAAGAGCTGATCTTTGGTCGCGATAGCGATGTAATCCCCTAGCGAAGCGTAAGCGTGGGGATTAATCTCCCCTTCGCCGAAATAGTTCTTCTTGAGAAGTTCGCTCGTTTTCACGAGAGCGAAGCGATCGCCGAATTCCTTATTGAATTCTCGGACAAATTGTTCTTCCATGCCTTCTTTTAAGAAGAAAGCACAGGTGCGACCTTCAAGCGAAGAAGGCTTCCGTAAGCAGGATTCCACGAGCGGGAAGGCCTTGATATCGCGGTATTGGACGTTAATGAGACCATGATCGGCTAAAGTGAACACCAAAACATCGGGGTTGGCCTTAACGAAGGCTTTGACCGTGTGATTGATCTTTCTCAAGGTTTGGTGAAGGGAAAATGAGCGAACGCCTTTTTCGTGAATGATATGATCCGGATTGGTCCAATAGCCGTAATAGAATTGACCGCCATTGGCGAAGAAATCCTTGGCGTGAAGCGGTAAATCCTTAAGCTTCTTCGGGCCTTTTCCATCCCATAAGGGAGCTTGAAGATCGAGGCGGGCTTTAACGCCTTTCTCTTTCAATAACGCATCGATATAGGTCAAAGGGCACATCCCTTTCATCACATCGGGTGTCGTTAGCTTCGCTCCACTAAGGGAGTCTTCGTTGGGGAAAACATCGATCGGATTACGATAGCCATCAACATAAAGCGACCAGCCGAGCCAGCCATTCTCAATCGGGTTTTTGCCCGTGAGGAGGGCGGTCGTGCAAGCGACGGTCGTCGCTGGGTTGACCGAATGAATCGTCATGAGTTTATGCTCCCTCATGTAGCGGGTCGCATGGGGATATTGGGCAAGGTTATATTCGCCCGAGCCATCAAAGAGCAAGAAAGCTATTTTATCGTGCCCCTTCATCGCTTCATCCACTTGAGGGATGGTCGAATGAAATGGACTCACGCCGAAATGGGCCAATAAAGACGAGGTCAGATTGACCAAGGTCGTCGTGGTATCGAACAAGCAGGAATCCAGTTTTTCCATAGTGGGGTATTATAGGGTAATCTCTCTAAAAAGGCTAGAGGCAACTTCCGAAAGAAAAACGGGGATTACTCCCCGTAGAAATGAGCGACCAGACTGCGAAGCGGATCGATCTTTTTCCCATCAAAAGAGAAATAGACATTCTCAAGTCCGCTCTGTTTCGCTTCTTCGCGAGCGCGGGCCAAATCTTGTTGTTTCGCCAAGTCACTTTTGGTAAAAACCAAGATCGTGGGGACGCGCGACTTCTTCAAGAACTTCAAAAGCATCGTATCATCGTCATTCATTTCCCGCCGGGCATCGAGAAGGAGCACCGCTCCTTTCAATAAAGGATTATCAAAATAGGTCTCCATCATGTGACCAAAGGCTTCATCTTCTTGACTTCCATAATGGGTGAACCCGTAGCCTGGGGCATCAACGAGATAATGCTTTTTGTCCACGAGGAAATAATTGAGATAACGCGTTTTCCCTGCTTTTTTCGAAGCAAAAGCCACTTTAGCGCCGCATAAGGCATTGATTAATGAACTCTTGCCGACGTTGCTTCGACCTAAGAAAACCACCTCGGGGTAATTGTCTTTCGGACGATAGGTGTAATCCGGGCAGGAGATCACGTATTGGGTATCATGAAAATTAATCATGGACTCATTATAGCAATATCCCTGCAAAAAGGGCTTCTTTCGATTCAGAGTCGATCTTTTCGAAACGGTTTAATCCTCCCTAGTGAGAAAAGGGAAGAGACTTAACCCCACAAGAGTTAAATCGCACTAAAGTATTTATTATTTTGTACGATTCCATATTTTTTTCGTACGATTTCCGTTATAATAGTTAAGGAAACAAAGGAGGAGAAACGATGATCATCACCGTAACCGAGTTCAAACGAAACCAGAAAAAATACCTCGAGAAATCCAGCGAAGAAGACGTGCTCATTTCGAAAGATGGCAAAATCATCGCTCGGATCACCAGCCCTTTCAAAGAAGCCCTCGTTTCCGCCCACGCTTTACGTGGAATTTTGCCCGTGGATACCGATGCTGAAGCCATCAAAAAGGAACGGCTTGCTAAGATATGAAAGTGCTCTTCGACACCTGCCTCACCATCGATTATCTCCAGAATCGCCTTCCTTTCGCCGAGGAAGAAGAACCGTTGATAGAGGCTGCCGTTCGCGGAGAAATCGAAGGTTATATTACAGCGAAATCCCTCACCGACATTGATGATTTGACCCACCACGTCTTGCAGGATGGAGATAAAACCCGAAACGTCATCGCCGAACTCCTGAAGATTTTTCACCTCAGCGATACTTCCGCGAGCGATTGCCTTCTGGCCTTGGCTTTAGAAAGCAAAGATTACGAGGATGCCGTCATGGCGGAAACGGCGAAACGGTTGAAGATTCCTTATCTTCTCACGCGGAACGTTCCCGATTTTCCTCAATTACCCGGAATCCGTATCCTCACGCCTTCCGCTTTCGAAAAAACGATTCTCTAGCTCTTTCCACAAAAAAGGAGTCCGGTCTTCGCCGGACTCCCTATTTTTCATCTAGGCTTTTTTCGGCAAAAGGGCGATCTTCACGGCATCATCGACATTATCCATGAAGACGATCTTGAGGGCGGTTTTAACTTCGTCCGGAAGTTCGGAGACGTCCTTCTTATTCTCTTGCGGCACGATGATGGTTTTGATGCCACTGCGGAGGGCGGCAAGCGATTTCTCGCGGAGACCGCCAATCGGTAGGGCCATTCCACGGAGCGTCACTTCGCCCGTCATCGCCACGTTGTTGTCAACGGGCGTATGGGTCAAGCAAGAGATGATGGCTGTCGTGATGGCGACGCCAGCGCTCGGGCCGTCTTTCGGAACGGCGCCTTCGGGCACGTGAATGTGGATATCGTTTTCGGCGAAAAGCTTATCGTCGATGCCATATTTCTTGCTATTGGCGCGGACATAGTCGACCGCGATTGTGCAAGATTCCTTCATGACATCGCCAAGTTTGCCGGTGAGAACAAGACCGCCTTTGCCCGGAAAGTAATTGACTTCGATCGGGAGGATATCGCCACCATACTCGGTATAAGCGAGTCCGGTAACAACGCCAATTTGCGGTTTCTTCTCTTTCTTCGTATCTTCGAAGATCTCAACGCCGAGGTAAGTTTGCACTTGCTTCGCATCGATGGCGATCGGCTTCTTCGTATCGGGGTGCTGGATCAATTCCACCACGGCTTTGCGGAAGCACGAGGCAATGAGACGCTCGAGTTCACGGACGCCCGCTTCTCGGGTATAAGCCTCAATGATCTCTTTGATGCCGCTTTCTTCAAAGTGGACATCGCCTTCTTTAAGACCATTCGCCTCCATTTGCTTCTTGATTAAGAAGCCTTCGGCGATTTTGATCTTTTCGAGTTCGGTATAGCTCGGCACTTCGATGAGCTCAAGCCGGTCCCGTAACGGGGCAGGCACGTTTTCAAGGTAGTTGGCCGTCGCGATAAAGAGGACGTTCGAGAGGTCATAAGGCTCCTCGAGGTAGTTATCGTTGAAAGCGAAGTTCTGCTCGGGGTCAAGGACCTCAAGAAGAGCGCTGCTCGGGTCACCCTTGTAGTTGCTCCCGCCGACCTTATCGATTTCATCGAGAAGGAAGACCGGATTCACCGTGCCAACCCGCGTCATCCCTTGGATGATACGACCCGGCATCGATCCCACATAGGTCCGGCGGTGACCGCGGATTTCCGCTTCATCGCTGATGCCACCCAAACTGGCTTTATAGAACTTGCGTCCGAGGGCGCGAGCAATCGACTTCCCTAAAGAAGTCTTGCCGCATCCCGGAGGTCCATAGAAGCAAAGGATCGGGGCTTTGAGGCTACCGGTCGAACGCTTGACCGCAAGGTACTCGATGATTCTTTGTTTGACTTTTGTTAAGCCATAATGGTCTTCATCAAGAATTTTTTTGACATTGTCTAAATCATCGTTATCCTCGGTTTTTTGATACCAAGGAACTCCCATCAAAACGTCGATGTAGTTCATGATGAGCGAAGCTTCGAGGGAAGCTTCTGGCATCATCTCGAAACGATGGAGCTCGCTCTTGACCCGGGCTTTGACGTTATCCGGATAAGGGTTCTTCTCGAGTTTCTCCTTAATCGTATCTTCATTTTCTTCGTCGTCTTCGCCTTCGCCAAGCTCATCCTTGATCGCCTTCATTTTTTCGCGCAGGAAATATTCCTTTTGCGATTTTTCGGCGCGTTCGCGGACCGTGTCGTTCAGCTTTTCATCGATCGCTTCGATTTCTTTTTGCTGAGCGATCACATCCAAGATATCGTGGAGTCTCGTATTGACGTTCGGCTCGGCGAGAATCTTGACTTTCTGCTCCAGCGTAATCGGCAAATAGGCCGCCAAGGTATCAGCGATGTCGTTTGAAGCGCCACCTTTACCCAGTTGATTGAGAGCGCTCTTCGGGATATCGCTTCCCAAAGCGGGCGCCGCTTCGATGCTTTCGACGATTTTGCGGACTAAAGCAACTTCTTCGTTCCGGTCGCCTAAAACGTCTTCGATCAAGGTTCCGGTGGCAATGTAAGTACCATTCTCCAAGCGAATGTTCGATAAGCTAACGCGTTTCGAACCAATCACTCGGATCCGATAAACCGAATTCGAATTGACGAAATTGACGATCCGGCAGAGCGTGCCGGTTAAAAAAATCTCATTATTGACATCGGAGACGTCAGTTTTGCTGGGATCCTTTTGGCAGGCGATTAAAAGCAAAGAATTGGTCACTCCCCTGGCATTATCAATCGCGGCGACGCTATAGGCGCGGCTCGCTTCGATCGACTCCGTCATATTGGGGAATACGAGTAATCCCCGGGTAATGAGCAAGGGCAAATCAAGCGTGGAATTGTTCGGCTCTTTTTCGTCCATGGACATTTTTCCTCCTCATGAGTGAAAGAATGACTGCCATCATTATAAGCAGGGTCTTAGCACTGTCAAGCAAAGAGTGCTAATGACGAACAAAACCAAGGCAGAACACGCGGTCCCACCTTGGTTTAAAGATCAAAAGTTTTTTTCGCTACTTCGAGACAGAGAGGACGAAGTCATGAATCTTCTTCTGGCGAAGATTGTCTTTCCATTGCTCCATGTTTTTGGCAAGGACGTTGCGGACTTCTTCTTCTTTCATCTTATACTGATCAGCGATTTTCTTGATCTCGACGTTCACATCATCATCGCTGACGCTGATTTTCTCAGCTTTGGCGATTTCTTCAAGGGCGAGGAACTCTTTGATGTTCTTCGTGGCTTGCTCGTGATACGTCTTCTTGAGGTCTTCTTCTTTGTTGCCGGTGATCTCGAGATATTGTTCGAAAGTCAAGCCTTGTTGTTCGACTTGCTTCTTCATGTTCTCTTCGAGGTTGGCGGCTTCGTTGGCGATGATCTCGTCATCGATCACATAGGTGGTATTGGCAACGATTTGATCGACAATGGCTTGGTAATACTTATTCTCTTCGGTTTCGACTTTGCCCTTAAGAAGGCTTTCCTTCTCGTGAGCTTGGAGTTTCGCGACCGTATCCACATCCGCGATATGGAGTTCTTTGACCGCGGCGTCATCAAGAGCAGGGACCTGCTTCTCTTTGACTTCGTGGACGGTGACCTTGAAGGTCGCTTCTTTGCCGGCGAGTTCTTTGACATAGTTGGTCGGGAAGGTGACTTTAAGATCTTTCTTATCGCCGCTCTTCATGCCAACGACGCCTTCTTCGAAGCCCGGGACGAATTGATGCGAGCCGAGTTCGAGGGCATAGTTGTCCGCTTTGCCGCCTTCGAAGGCCTTCAAAGCGCCCGTTTCATCGGGGAGATAGCCATCGAAATCCAAAACGACAGTATCGCCAAGTTTGGCTTCGCGCTCAACGAGAGCAAGCGAGGCATTGCCTTGGAGAAGTTTGTTGATCGAATCGGCAATTTCGGCGTCCGTGACGCTCGGAGCGACCTTCGTGGCCTTTAAGCCTTTGTATTCGCCTAACTTCGCGCTCGGGAAGAGCACGATGGTGTAAACGAGTTCGAGGGCATCGGGCGACATCTTGGTGACGTTGACGGAAGGACGGAAGAAGGGAACGATCTTCTCTTCTTGGAGAACTTCGCTATAAACCGGAGTCAAAACCGCTTCGACGGCTTCGTTATAAACGGCTTCCTGATTGATGGCTTTCTCGACCATCTCTTTCGGGGCTTTGCCCGGACGGAAACCCGGAATCGACACTTTAGCGGCGACTTTTTGGAAAGCTTTCGCTTGAGCGTCTTTCCAAACTTTTTGATCGACCTCAACGACGAGCTTCTCTTGGCTCTCGGAGATCTTTTCGATAGTGTGTTGCATTGCTTTTATTCACTCCATGCGTTTTTGCACGAGGAATAATATAGCCTATCTTTAGATAGGACGCTAGCAAAAAGGCTTGAAAACCTCATTTTCCGATGAAAAAGGTTCTCTCGAGGCTCCTAAAAGGCCTCTCAGATCTTTAAGGGCGGCTCCGCTTTGAGGGTCTCATCAATCGCATGAGAAAGCTCAGCGACCTTCTTCTCGTCAAGATGATATTTCTCGTAATAGCCATTCATTCCGAGACCCGAGCGGAGATATTCGCGGGCTAATTTGATGAAAGCGAGCGCCAAAAGAGTATCGTCTTTCGTCTTCACGACGCTCTCGGGATAGACATCCATAATGTAATCGTTCAATAAGTTCGTCGCCACTCCCGCGACTGAGGGGTCACAAGAGAGGTCGCGAAGATAGAGAACGAAATCGTTGAAAACCGTACCTGAATAAGGGGGCATAAGATCTTTGGGAACAAGATGATAGACCTTGCCGTTTTTATTGAAAGTCACCGATTCGGGATAAGCGATTTCGACAAGCAAGAGGAGAGCGTACGTCTTGACCGAAGGATGGCGGGACGAAACCAAAAGCTCTTTGATATAAGAAAGATACTCGCGCACGTTCGCGCCTTGCAGGTAATTGAGAAGATTGAGAACTTCATAATCATCATCCGAATGGCGGAAGACCTGCTCAATCTTTTCTGGCGTGTAATTCTGAGCCAATTGTTGATTCTTTTCGTTGAGGCGAATCCGCTTGGGAAGATCGCGAAGGTATTCTTCGACTTCTTGGGAAACGTAAGGCTTGTTTTCGAAATAGGTAATATCGTCATAAGCCCCGTCGAAATCATGGGCGATGAAGCGAAGTTCAAAATTGCTTTTGATCGTCAAAACAGGGTTAAAAGACCATAAAAGATCGCGGTTTTTAAAAAAGAGATCTTGAGCCGAAGCGCTATCGCCTTTCCCCAAATAGGCCGAAATCCGATAGACCAGGGCTTCGGGATCAAGGCTTCCTTCGGTCAAAGAGAGAATCAAATCGTATTGTTTTTTATCCAATAAGCTTTTTAAAGAATCCATCGTCCTTATTCTAAACCCCAACGCATTTTTCGAGAAAGGAAAAAGAAAGGAATGCCCACTTGGACATTCCCTTGGCCGGATTTTCTCAGGCTTATTTGGAGAGATCAGGCGCCGTCGCGGCAAGCTTTTCGGCATGCTGGGACAAAGCGATGATTTCGTCGAATTTCGCATTCTTGGCATCGAGATAATAGTAGTTCTTCGTTCCTTCTTTGCGGACCTTGACGATGCCGGATTCCTTCAAAAATTTCATATGATGAGAAACGGCAGGGCGCGAGAGATTGCTCATCCGGCAGATATCGCCAACGCGAATCCCACGATTCTCCCCCATCCGAAGCATCTCAATGATCATATGAATTCGCGTCTCATCGCCGAGAGCGATAAACGCGTCCTGGCACGAGGCGAACTCGGCGGCCAAACTCTTCATTTCTTCGCTGCGATCTTCCATGTTTTTTCTCCTTGATAAACCGTTCTATTTTTAGAACCGTTCGTATTTTAGAACGGTTTTTTGCCTTCTGCTATATTGGTAAAGGAAATAGATACCGTATAGCAATTATTATCGTTTTTTGACACGTGTCACAATATTTTTAGAACCATTCGATGAGGGCGAAGCAAAAGAGCAAAAACAAAAAAGAACCCGAAAAAAATCTCTTAGACAATTCGCGTTAATTGTCTAACAAAAACGGACCCCATTCTTGGATGAGCCTCGCTAAAGAAAACTGGGCATTGGCAGGACTCGTGGAAGGCAAAATGAGAACCTCCATTCCCGGAGGTGGCGTTTGATATTTTAAAAAGAGTTTCCCCGCCGTTTTGCCATTGAGGAGAATCCGCTTAACGCCTCGAGGAAGCCACGACAAATCGCTCGGCACCACCGCGCTGATGCTGCTATCGCTTGAACCGGTAATCTCACACGAAGAAATCACATCATACAAAGCGAGGCTATGCCGGAGCAATAAGGCTTTCTTTTCTTCGATCGTCTCAGGATTTTTATCGTGATAGACTTCCGCCAGTAACGGATAGAAACGATTCTGGGGATGAGCATAATAAAACCCTTCTTCCCGCGAGACCACGGAAGGAAAGGAACCGAGGATCAAAATCGTGCTCTTTTCCGTAACAAATGGCGGAAAAGGATGGGTTAAGCTCTTCATGATTTCTTCCGACGTTGATGGAAAATGACCCAGCCGAGAAGAAGTCCTAGACCAAAGGTTGCGCTGGGCACAAAGAGGATCAGGGCGATGAGACCCACGCTCGTGATCGAACGACCGAAGAAATCGCCATCCCCATTGTCGATGTGACGACCGCTTTCATTGGGATCTTCCGCCACCATCGTTGTTTTTTCATAAACATAATCGCTGAGGGAGGCTTTCACGTTCGTATAAGTAAAGCCGAAATAATCCAAACTGACCGTATCCGAGCACACCGCGCGGCTGACGCCTTGAAAGAGGAAATAACGATAAATTCGGTAAGTCGAAGACGAATCCGGCATCGAAATGTCGAAATTGGAGACTTTGAAAATCGCGGTATATGGGCTTCCCAAGATCGGGTAGTCCTGAAGTTTGCACAAAGGGGTGCTAGAACTAAAGGAAGTGAAGGATTCGCCTTGGCTAATCGTCCCGCGATAGGTGATGGCCAAATCGCTGGTGTTTTGAGATAAAAGATTGCTGCTGAAGACGACATCTTGAGCAAAAGAAACGCCCTGCCGCGGGAGGTAAATTCCGACTGAGGCCTGGCTTTCGTGGCCCGAAGGATCGCGGACTTGGATGTTGTCGAGATAAACGTCGTAGGCACTCGGATTACTGAGAGTTAAGGAATAGCAGGTACGGATATCGTCTTGCTGGACAAAAGACCATTGGCCCGCTAAAGCGCACTTTGTCGAAGGAATTTCGTCATAATAGACGCTGATACCCCCACTCGAACCGCACGAGGAAAGGCCAACGAGAGTAACGAAGAAGAGAAAAGAAAGGAGCCCGCTTTTTTTCATTGTTTCTATCCTAACCTTTTTTCGCCGAAAGCGGAATCTTTACCTTTACGAAACCTCAGAAAGAAAAAAGACATCGAGCCTGTATCGATGTCTTTTTTCCTTGATTTTGGCGCGCCCGAGCCGACTCGAACGGCTGACCCACAGCTTAGAAGGCTGTTGCTCTATCCAGCTGAGCTACGGGCGCATCCTGCGCTTTAGCGCCCCACTAATATACTCATTTCGAGGGCTTAGGGCAAGAAAAGACGACCCCTTAAAGCGTTTTGATCTTTTCGTAGAGGGCTTGCGCCACCTCATCGGGCAAAACCTGTTTCAATTCGTCGAGGGTTGCCCCTTTTAAAGAATCGATAGTCGGATAGTGCTTCCGGAGGGTCTCTTTCCGCTTTTCGCCAATGCCATTGATTTCGTCGAAAAGCGAGCGGTTCATGGCTTTGGAACGTTCCTTCTTATGGAAGGTGATGGCGAAACGATGGACTTCATCTTGCATCCGCATGAGCAAAAAGAAGAGCGGCGAGCGGTTATCAAGCGGGTAAGTCTTCTCATTTTGGTCGATGATGCCTTCGGTTTGATGCTTATCATTTTTATAGAGCCCATAGACTGGAATCGTCACGCCAGCCTTGGTTAGGGCTTCCAAGCAAGCGTGAACCTGGGTGATGCCACCATCGACGAGGATCAAATCGGGATAAGACAAACCCTCTTCCTTAAGCCGAGAATAGCGGCGATAAGTGATTTCCTTCATCGAATGATAATCGTCCCCCGCATCGGCCTCATCGAGATGGAATTTGCGGTACATCCCCTTCGCCGGTTCGCCATTGATGTAGCAAACCATGGCGCCCACGGGCGAGGAGCCTTGAAGATGCGAGTTATCGAAAAGCTCGATCCGATAGGGCGTTTCGATTCCTAAAAGATGCCCTAAAAGTTCAAGCAATGCCGCGTTATCGTCTTCCAAACGAGCGCTCATGAAATGGGCGTCGAGTCCCTGGCGGGCATTGAGGGCGGCCAAATCGATTTGTTCCAAAAGCCGGCCTTCTTTCGGAGAGATGAGCTTCGCTTCGGGATAAACCGAAAGGAATTCTTCGGCAAAACCCTCGACATTACAGGCTATTTCGCTTGGAAGGTCATTGTTCTGATAGTAGGTTTCAATGAGTTCAGCGACCTGCTCATTCGCTTCGCCAAATGAGGGCACGACTTCGACGTGTTTTCCTAAGAGCAAACCCCGGCGGTAAGTCAACACCGAGAGGGCGAGATAAGAATCTCTTTCGGCATAGGCGAAAATGTCGCGGTCAGTCCGATCGCTATTGAGTTCCACCGCTTGCTTAGCGGTCGTCCGTTTGACGGCCTCAATCATTTCTTTATAGGATTGAGCATCTTCGTAACGTTCTTCTTCGCTCGCTTTGATCATCTTGGATTTGAGATCGTCGACCGCCTCGTCGGTGTTCCCATCAAGGAAGGATTTAATATCATCATAAAGATGAGCGTAAACATCGTCTTCGATCTTGTTGATGCAAGGTCCGAGACATTGACCCAAATGGTAATATAAGCAGGCTTTTGCAGGGATATTGCGGCATTTTCGGGTTGGATAGACCGAATTGAGAAGGTCGATCGTTTTATAGGCGTCGGAAGCATTGGGGAACGGGCCGAAATAGAAATAGCGCTTATCGTTGGCCCGCCGAGCGATTTTTAAGAAGGCGTCATCCCGTTTCACCGCAATATAAGGATAATGGGAATCATCCATCATCATGATGTTGTAACGGGGATAATACGTTTGAATGAGGTTCATTTCGAGGATGAAAGCCTCTTTATCCGTATGGACGATGATGAAATCGAAATGATCGACATGGGAGACCATGGCGAAAACCTTGCCCGTTTGGGGACGAAGAAAATATTGGGAAACCCGTTTCTTCAAATTCTTGGCTTTGCCGATATAGATGATCTTATCATCTTTATCTTTCATCTGATAAACACCGGGTTTATCGGGTAAAAGGGCAATTAAACGTTTGAGTTTCTCCGTCAGTTCCATGCTTATTTGAGGTGGAGAATGGTCGCACCGCCGCCACCCTCAGCGCCATCCGCGCCTTCGTAAGAGGCGATAAAATCTTTGTGATTGTCGGCATAATCGCGGACGAGGGAACGAAGCACCCCAGCGCCCCAGCCATGGATGATGCGAACCCGCTTGAAGCCTTTGAGACGGCATTCATCGAGGTATTTATCCAAATTGAGTTCAGCTTCTTCTGCTCTTTGGCCAATGAGATTGAGTTCAAGCGGAACGGATTTTGCCAGCATCATCTCATCGACTTTTAGACCCGACATCGGTTGGAGTTGCTCCTCTTTGGGCGCCTCGACAACCACCACTTGGTCGTTTTTCACCTTGAAGGTTAAGCCTTCTTTGGAAACGACGCTTAGCTTATTGCCTTGAATCGCAACGACTTTGCCTGATGAATAAAGTTTGGGAATATTGACGTAATCCCCGACTTTGACGGGACCATTAAAATGCTCTTCCTGGGCCTTTTCTTCAAGGTCTTCCAACTGTTTTTTCGCGGAAATAACCTCGTGAAGTTTGACATCATTTCGTTCGACGGAATGGAGGATTTCGTCCATTTGCTCGCGGTAAGCATCGAGCATTTCGTTCTTTTTGGCTTCGACATCAGAAAGATAATGATCCTGACGGAGTTTGAGGGCGGCTTCGCGCGAAGAAAGATCCGTTTCTTTTTTCCGCAGGCTTTCTTCAAGGGCGACGACCTTGGCTTTCTCGTCTTCGGTTTCTTTGGTGACTTGTCCGAGTTTTTTGATGGCATCGGTCACCGAAGTTTCTTCGTGGGCGCTCAAATAGGACTGGGCGCTTTGGAGAACCTCATCGGGTAAGCCGAAACGTTTGGCAACGACAAGACCATAGGATTCGCCAGGCAAACCCATCTTCAATTTATAGGTTGGCAAAAGATGAACTTCATCGAACACCATGGAAGCGTTGGTGATTTCTTCGTGGGATAAGGCGTAAGCTTTTAAGCCCTCGAAGTGGCTTGAAACCAAGGTATAGGCGTGTTTTTTGATGAGATAGGAGATCACGGCGAAAGCGATTGCTTCGCCTTCTTTTGGTGAAGTGCCGGTTCCCACTTCATCGAGCAAAACGAGATCGCGGCCCCCGACTTGATTCAGAATATCGGCGATATTCGCCATATGACCAGAGAAAGTCGAAAGGTTGTCGCTCAGCGATTGGGAATCGCCGATATCGACGAAAATATGCTTAAAGTAAGAAAGGGTGGCCCCTTCGTTCGCAGGAATCGCTAAGGCGCATTGATTCATCAAAACCAGGAGTCCAAGCGTCTTCAGGGCAACGGTTTTACCGCCGGCGTTCGGACCAGAAATGACGATGAGTGAGGTCTTTTCGCTCATCCGGAAATCATTGGCCACCACTTTGGCGGGATCAATGAGGGGATGGCGGGCGCTTTCGAGATCAATCGTCGGTTCTTTAACCATCTTCGCCACATGGCTCTTTGTTTCGTCTGCATAAAGAGCTTTAGCTTGAAGATAATCCAAATAGCCTATCATTTTATTGTTGAGGAGAACCGGCTCGGCAACCGAAGCGATTTCTTGGGAAAGAGCAGCCAAAAGTCGGCGGATTTCCTCGCGTTCTTCGTTGCGGAGTTCCACCATCTTGTTATTCATCTCGACTAAAACTTCAGGCTCGATGAAGGTGGTTTCGCCACTGCCTGAGACATCTTGGACGATGCCCTTCACTTTGTTTTTATAGGCGTTAGCGACAGGCAAGACATAATGTCCGTTTTTAAGGGTGAGGGTCGTGTCGCTCAAATAGACCTTATTTTGATCAAGAACAAAGCCGAGTTTCTTCTTCATCTCGTTTTCGAGGTGGGTGATGGAAAGGCGAACACTTTTGAGTTTCGGTGAGGCGTTATCGAAAATGCTCAAATCCGGGGCAATGACTTTGTGAATATCTTTTTCCAAGAAATCCAAATGGGGGAAATTCGCAACATAAGATAGAAGCAAGGGCGAATCGGCGATCGGGCGAAAGAAAGCAATCAGGCTTCGTTCTTGGAGAACATCGTGTGCAGCTTTCTCCAAGTCTTCAATCGAAAGCACTCCACCTTTTTGGGCGAGCTCCACCACCCGTGTCAAATCGCTGGAAACATCGAGCGGCAGCCGACCATAACCCGCTAAAAGGTAATCCATCTCCTCTAGGCGAGCCAGTTCTTCCTTCAAATGTTCCTCTTCTGGAATCATCGTCAAATTGCGGGCTAAAGATTTTCCAACTTCGCTTCGAGCGTAAGAAGCGACTTTTTCTGTGATTTTTTGAAATTCAAACTTCTCGTAGATATTTTGCATGAGCGAATTATAACACCCGGATGCGTTTCTTAGGTAAGAAACGCCGAAGGGTAAAAGGCAAAAAGAAAGGTGCCTTTTCTTTTGCTCTCGAGTCAAAACGAGAAAGAACTTCTTCGAAAAACAAATCCATTTCGAAGTTATCGCTTGAATCCAGAATTCTTTTTCTATCGATGCCGTCTATCCTTTTAAGCCCCATGAAAGAAAAGTTTTTTCTCTTCCAAAGGGGAAACGCTCAGCCTGATTCTTATGTTACAATAATTCCATGAAAAAAGTTCAGCCCGGTTATTCCTTTCAAGTTGACGATAAGACCTTAGCCAAAATGAAAGACTTTTACGCCCCGTTCCAAGAACAATCCCCCAGCGCTTATATCGATCTCTTCGCTCGAGGTGAAGGCGTTACTGTCAGTATTTTTAAACGGAACAAAGAAGGCAAAGTCACAGCCTCCTTTCAAGGCCCCAAAGCCATTGAAGAGGCTTCCTTATGGGATCCGAGCGCTCATGACACTTCGGTTCAGCCCGTTTTGCCCAAGCCTTTATTTCATTCACCGATGCACCCCGGACCCGTTGTGCTCAACCGCTACCCCCAAATCGGAAGCGATGAAGTCGGAACCGGCGATGTTTTCGGTCCGGTTTGTGTCTGTGCTGCCTATGTCGAGGAAAAAGATGTCGCCCGCATCGATGAGCTTGGCGTCACCGATAGCAAGAAGATGTCCGATGAATATATCCTGCAAATCGGGCCTCTTTTGGTCAAAGAATTCGCTTATTCTCAACTTTCTCTCCCCAACGAGAAATACAACGAGATCCACGACGAACTGAATATGAATGCGATTAAGGCCAAGATGCATAACCGCTGCGATCTCAATCTCCGTGAGAAACACCCTGATGCTTATATCTATCAAGACCAATTTGCTGAACCCGGTCTTTATTTCCATTACCTCAAAGACGAGAAAGACGTCGTGAAAAACATCACCTTTCACACCAAAGGCGAATCTCTTTACCCTTCGGTTGCTTTAGCAAGCGTCATCGCCCGTTATTCGTTTTTAAGAAAAATGCAGGAATTATCAAACCATTATCAGATGGACATTCCCTTCGGGGCCGGCGAAGAAGTCGACCGGTTCATTCGGGCTTTCATCGCCAAGTATGGTCGCGATGAACTTAAAAAAGTCGCCAAATTAAATTTTGCGAATTTTAAGAAAATTAGTTGAGTTTATCGAGGATTTCTTGAAAATAATCCGGCAAAGG
>Ga0183101_1000030_pt3 | contig 19318 bp, 14 predicted proteins | sample Biomet3_FD_127790 | JGI IMG/M metagenome (GOLD analysis project Ga0183101, IMG submission 127790) | Microbial communities from bioreactor (seeded with sewage sludge) at LBNL, California, USA - Biofuel metagenome 3 | ecosystem: Engineered > Bioreactor > Anaerobic > Unclassified ...
GGATGTGGAACGCGTGGCGGCCGTGGCGGGGCAAACGCGCAAGGCGGCCGTGGCAGTGCCCGCCGTTTCCACACTTGGCGGACATAAAAGCCGCTATGCCGAAGGCGCTGGCCCGCGCATTGTGGGCCGCCACCCGGCCATTGCCCGTGTGCTGCAACTGGCGCGGCAGGTGGCCGGTTCGCGCGCCACGGTGCTGATTACCGGTGAATCAGGCACAGGCAAGGAAATGTTTGCCAGGTATCTGCACGCCATGAGCAAACGCGCGGAGCATCCCTTTGTGGCCGTGAACTGCGCGGCCCTGCCGGAGCACCTGCTTGAAAGCGAGCTTTTCGGGCATGAAAAAGGGGCCTTTACCGGAGCGATCGCGCGCAAACCGGGCAAGTTTGAACTTGCCGACGGCGGCACCCTGCTGCTGGACGAAATTTCTGAAATGGATATGGCCCTGCAGGCCAAGCTTCTGCGCGTGTTGCAGGAGGGAGAGGTTGACCGGGTAGGCGGCACCGAAACCCTCAAGGTTGACGTGCGCGTGCTGGCCACCACCAACCGTGATCTGGAAGCATGGGTCAAAGAGGGAAATTTTCGTCAGGATCTGTATTTTCGGCTCAACGTCATTCCCCTGCGGCTTCCTTCCTTGCGCGAGCGCGGCGACGACGTTCTGGAACTGGCCGGTTTTTTCATGAACATGTATGTGAAGGAATATCAGCTGCCTGCAACAACGCTTGGCGAAAGCGCCGTGGCCTGGCTGCGGCAGTATGATTTTCCCGGCAACGTGCGCGAATTGCAAAATCTTATGGAGCGCGCCGTGCTGCTGGCCAACGGCAGGCCGGTGGAACCCTGCCACTTTTTGCTTGAAAGCGATGATTGGCCGCTCTTTGAAGAAGACGCTCCTGTGGAGGAAAAACCGGCCCCCCTTGCGGCAACGCCTGTTGCGGGCGAGGGGCAGGAAACGCCCCCCCCGGCTCCGGCGCCGCCTGCGGCGCAGGCTGGCATGCCCAGTGCGGACAATGGATTGCAGGGGGGCGTCATTCCCCTGCACGAAATGGAGCGCATCATGATTCTCAAAGGGCTTGAAGCAACAGCCGGAAACCGCACCCAGGCGGCCGATTTATTGGGCATTTCCGTGCGCACCCTGCGCAACAAGCTTAACGAATACCGCGCCGCCGGGCACCCCATAGACTGATCCGGCGCGGGCAAAACCCATCACAACGTTCCCAAGCGTTAGCCGGTTTGTCGCCCAACCCCTGAAACGCCGGGCAAATGCCCGAAGCGCTTCGTGTTGAGTTTCGCGCCGATTGCGCATATGCTTCGCCCCTGTCTTTTCAGAAATACCGCATCTCGGAGTAGGCATGCTTGAGTATATCCGTTCCAATTCGCAGTCTCTTGGCGTCAAGCTGGCGTTTGGCCTCATTATTCTTGTGTTTATTTTCTGGGGCGCGGGCACGCTGAAAGACCGCAGTTCAGGCAACATTGTGGCCATGGTCAACGGCGACCCCATTACCGCGCGTGATTTCGAGGTGGCCTACCGCAACGCGGAAGATTCCGTGCTGCGCAACAACCCCGGCATGTCGCGCGAACAGATCAAGCAGGGTCTTGGGCGGCAGGTGCTGCGCGACCTTGTGGGCCAAACCCTGTTGCGTCAGGAGGCCGCCCGCATGGGGCTTACCGTCACGCCTCTGGAACTGCGCATGGCCGTTGGCCAGATCAAGGCCTTCCAGAATGAGCAGGGGCGCTTTGACCCCGAGGCCTACAAGCGGGTGTTGCAGATGCAGCGCATCACTCCGGCCAAGTATGAAAGCGACATGAGCGAAGATCTGCTGCGTCAAAAGATCTTTGCGCTGATCAGCGCTGCGGCCTGGCACGACCCGGCGGAAGCGCGCAACCGTTATAATTTTTTGCGTGAACGGCGCGCCGTGGAATACCTTTTTATTCCCGCGTCGCAGTTTGCGGCCGATAGCAAGCCCTCCGAAAGCGAAGTGGCTGCGTATTACGCTGATCACAAGGCGGAATTCGCCATTCCTCCCAAGGTGGACGTGGCCTATATCCGCGTGGCGCCCGAAGAACTGGTCAAGCCTGAATCCATTGGCGAGGACGCCGCCCGCAAGTGGTTCAAGGCAAACGCCGCCCAGTTTGACCAGCAGGAAGAAGTGAAGGTGGCCCACATTCTTGTGCCCCTGGCTGAAAACGCCCCGGAAGCGGACGTGAAAAAAGCCCAGCAAACCGCGGCAGCCATTGAAGGCGAACTGCAAAGCGGCAAAAGTTTTGCCGAAGTGGCCGACAAGCACAACGGCCCCAATGCCGCCGGACCTGGCGGCGAGATCGGCTGGGTAAAGCGCGGCGACACCGTCAAGCCTTTTGAAGATGCGGCCTTTGCGCTTGCGCCTGGCAAAATTTCCGCGCCGGTGCGCAGCAAGTTTGGCCTGCACATCATCAAGGTGGAAGAAAAGAAGGGCGACGGCGCACGCACCTTTGAGGCCGCTCAGGCCGAGGTGCGCAAGGCCATGGCCAAGGAACAGGGCGCGGACAAGCTGCGCGATGTTCTGGACAACCTCATTGAAGACAACATCCTCGGCAAATCGCTTGAAAAAAGCGCCGAGGCTCTTGGGTTGCAGGCGCAGGAAACCGGCCTGGCATCCGCCCAGGAACTGCAGAAAAAAATGAACGTCAGCGCCGCAGACGCGGAAACCCTGGTAAAAACCCCGGCCAACTCGTCGGTGGACAGGGCGCTTGAAGCGGGCGACGCGTATGTGATCGCGCGGGTGGTCAAATCCGTGCCCGCCTCCACTGAAACGCTGGAGGCCGTTAAGGACAAGATCGCGGCACGGCTTCAGGGCGAGAAGGCCCTTGCGGCAGCCATGAAGGCCGCTGCGGAGCGCCGCAAAACTCTGACCGACGGCACGATCAACCCCACGCTCAAAACCGGCATGGGTATCAAGCCCGCCAACCCCATGGACCGCAACGGAACCCTGGCTGATTTCGGTCCCGATCCGCAGCTTGCCAGCGCCGTTTTCAGCGCCAAGACCGGGCAGTGGCTGCCTGCGGCCTTTGCCGTCAGCAGCCCCAAGGAAGGCCAGGGCGCCGTGCTCGTGCATGTGGATTCGGTGCTTCCTCCCAACCAGGAGGAATGGAACCTCGTCAAAGATGTCATGGCCAATGCCGTGGAGCGTGAGCGTGTTGAGGGCCTGTATGAAACCTTCATGCAGCGCATGCTTGCAACCGCCAAGGTTGAAGTGCAGAACATGGACATCGTGGACAGAAAGAACATGTAGCCCCGCCGGGCCACGCGTTCTTTTGCATGTCGGCAGCTGTTATTTATGGACCGGAACCGCGCGAGCGGTTCCGGCCTTGCATATATCCCCCCGCTGTCTTCGCCTTTCCATGGTGAAGACGTTTACAAAACGACGTATCGACCTATTTTCTCATGCATCGCCCGCGCCGGACAGCGCGGACCGGGCAAGACCCGGCGATGAAAGGAGGCACTTTATGTGCGGCATTATCGGATATGCGGGCCATCGGCCTGCGGTGCCCGTTGTTGTTGAGGGCTTGCGCCGTCTTGAATACCGTGGCTATGACTCCGCCGGCGTTGCCTATCCCGTGCAGGGAAGCCTGCATGTGGTGCGGGCCACCGGCAAATTGGCCGCGCTGGAGGAAAAGCTTGCCCATGAGGAGGGCGTCACCACGCCCACCAGCGCCATGGGGCACACCCGCTGGGCCACCCACGGCGTTCCTGCGGAGCGCAACGCGCACCCTCACCGTTCCAACGACGGCTCCCTGGCCATCGTTCACAACGGCATTATCGAAAATTATCAGGAAATAAAGGCCGATCTTACGGCCAAGGGCTATACCTTCAGTTCCGAAACAGACACTGAAGTTCTTGTGAACCTGGTGGCCGAGCGCCGCAAGACGGAGCCGGACCTGCTGCACGCCTTTGCCGTTGCCCTGCGCGAGGCCCACGGCGCTTATGCCGTTTGCCTGATGGACAAGGACGAGCCCGGCGTCATCTACGCCGCGCGCATGTCTGCGCCGCTTATTTTCGGCAAGGGAACGGGCGAAAACTTTGTGGCTTCGGACATTCCCGCCTTTCTGCCCTACACGCGGCAGGTGATTTTTTTGGAAGACGGCGAGGTTGTGCGCGCCACGGCCTCGGAATACTCCATCATGCGGCTCAAAGACTTAAGCCCGGTGCAGCACGAACCCCAAACCATTCAGTGGGACATGCAGGCGGCGCAAAAGGGCGGCTACCGCCACTTTATGCTCAAGGAAATTTTTGAGCAGCCCCGCGTGATCACTGATGGGCTCACGGGCCGGGTTGACGCCAGGCACGGCGATGTGCGGCTTGCGGAGCTTGATGCCCTGCCCGTGCCCCGCCGTCTGCACATTGTGGCCTGCGGCACGTCCTTCCATTCCGGCCTGTGGGGCAGGCATTTGCTGGAGCACTGGGCCCATGTGCCTGTGCAGGTGGAAATTGCCTCCGAGTTCCGCTACCGCGACACGCTGCTGCTGGACAAGGACGACATGGTGCTGGTGATCAGCCAGAGCGGCGAAACGGCCGATACGTTGGCCGCCCTGCGCATTGCCAGGGAACGCGGCGTCACGGTGCTGGGGCTGTGCAACGTGGTGGGTTCTTCCATCGCGCGTGAGGCCTCGGCCGTGCTCTATACCCAGGCTGGGCCGGAAATCAGCGTGGCCTCCACCAAGGCCATGTGCAGCCAGATGCTCATGCTGTCCCTGATGGCGCTTTACTGGGGCAAGCGCAACAACGTGATGCCCGCTGAAGAACGTCGCGCGATCATAGAAATGCTGGAAAACCTGCCCGCGCTTCTGGACGACGCCTTGCCCGCCATGCACGAGAAAGCCCGCGAGCTTTCGCGCAAATATGCGCAGGCCCGCAATTTCTTCTACCTTGGCCGGGGGCATTGCTTCCCGCTGGCCCTGGAAGGCGCGCTGAAGCTCAAGGAGCTTTCCTATATCCATGCGGAGGGTTACGCCGCTGGCGAAATGAAGCACGGGCCTATCGCGCTGATTGATCCTTCCTTCCCCACTTTTGCCCTGGCGCTCGACGATGTGCTGCTGCCCAAGGTCAAATCCAACATGGTGGAAGTGCAGGCCCGTCAGGGCAAGGTCATCGCCCTGACCAACAAGGGCGTGGAGCTGGACGCCGAGGACACCTGGCTTATTCCTGCCCTGCCCGCGCCCCTGGCCGGGTTTGTGGTGCTGCCTGCTCTGCAGCTTTTCAGCTATGAAACGGCTGATTATCTTGGCAAGGACGTGGACCAGCCGCGCAATCTGGCAAAAAGCGTCACCGTGGAATAGCCTGAGACGTTTTTGACGGTGTATAACGCCGCCCCTGACGCAATGCCGGGGGCGGCTTTTTGCGTTTAGGGCCGCAAAGGCCCGCAGCCAGAACGTTTGCGGCCAAATCGGTTTTTTGCGCGGCTTGCCTCGCCGCCGCAAATTGGGCATAATCCAACTTCAAAACCTTTCAGGCCTTTGCGGAGGCGTCCATGCAGCCCGAAATTTTGCTTTTCGACATTGGCAATACTTCCATTAAAATTGGTTTGGCCAACGAGCGGCATGTGCTGACCTCGTACACGCTGCGCACGGATACAGCGCAAACAGCTGATAACTTTGGCCTTACCCTCCTCACTCTTCTGCAACACGCTGGTGTTGCCTCACCGCAGATCAAAGCCTGTGTGGCATCTTCCGTCGCTCCGGGTTTCGATCCTCTGCTGCGCGAGGCCATTGCCAGATATGTGGGCTGCCCTTTGCATCGCGTGGGCAAAGAATTGCCCGTGCCGCTTGAAAACCGCTATGAACGGCCGGCCGAAGTGGGCGCGGACCGTTTGGTGGGGGCCTATGCGGCCCGCCGCATGTATCCCGAAACGCCGTCGTTGCTGGTGGTGGATTTTGGAACGGCGGTGACCATTGACTGCGTGAGCGGCGATGCCTATATGGGCGGGCTCATTTTTCCCGGTCCGCGCACGGCGTTGACCGCCCTTTCGCGCGAGGCCGCCAAACTGCCCAGGGTGAATCTGGATGTGCGCGCCGACGAACCTACGCCGGGGCGCAACACGACCACCAGCATTCAGCACGGCCTGGTTTTTGGCTTTGCCTGCATGGTCGAGGGGCTTACCCAGCGGCTCAAACGGCAGATGTCCGGCTCGGTCAAAGTGCTGGGCACCGGCGGTTTTGCCGCCGCCATCTCCAGAATAAGCCCGGTGTTTGACCAGGTGCTGCCCATGCTGCTGCTTGAGGGCCTGCGCAGGTTGTACTATGAAGAGCGCGGAGCGCTCGAATAGGGAGCGTTTGCAAACGCGACCAAAAACCGCGACGCCGTCACGGGCTTTGCCCTGCGGCAAAAACGAGCGGTTTTTGTGTGCTCGTTCAGGCAAGCGCGGAGCGCTCGAATAAGGAGCGTTTGCAAACGCGACCAAAAATCGCGACGGCGTACGGGCTTTGCCCGGTGGCAAAAGCGAGCGGTTTTTGTGTGCTCGTTCAGGCAAGCGCGGAGCGCTCGAATAAGGAGCGTTGCGGCTAGAAGAGGCCCGCCGTGGCCCAGCACCGAAAAACTGTTATTTCTCAGGGCTGTAATTCTGTACCAACAATAACGCAGAAGCCTTGCCTTCTGTGTTGCCGGGCCGGTCTTGCCCTGACCGCCCCCACCACTGTTCCTTTTTTCCGCAAACAAGCCCGCCAGGGCAAAAGGAGTTGACAATGAGCAGCATTGCTTCTGTTTACGGCCGTGAGATTCTCGACTCGCGCGGCAACCCTACCGTTGAAGTGGAAGTGACGCTGGAATCCGGTCACAGCGCTCGTGCGGCGGTGCCTTCGGGAGCCTCCACGGGCAGCCGTGAAGCCCTGGAAATGCGTGATGGCGATAAAAGCCGTTTTGGCGGCAAAGGCGTGACCAAGGCCGTTGAAAACGTCAACGGCGAAATTGCCGAAGCCATTACGGGCATGGACGTGCTGCGCCAGGTGCAGATAGACAACACGCTCATTGACCTTGACGGCACGGACAACAAGTCCCGCCTTGGGGCCAACGCCATGCTGGGCGTTTCCATGGCCTGCGCGCGCGTGGCCGCGGAATTTCTGGGTCTGCCGCTCTATAATTATCTTGGCGGCATCAACGCCAAGGTGCTGCCCGTGCCCATGATGAACATCATCAACGGCGGCGCGCACGCTCCCAACAACCTGGATATCCAGGAATTCATGATCATGCCCGTGGGCGCGGTCACCTTCCGCGATTCGCTGCGCATGGGCGCGGAAATTTTCCACATGCTCCAGACCATTCTTAAAAAAGACGGGCATGTAACCAGCGTGGGCGACGAAGGCGGCTTTGCCCCCAACCTGAAGAACCACGACGAAGCCTTTGGCTACATCATCAAGGCCATTGAAGAATCGGGATACAACCCCGGCGCGGAAGTGGCCCTGGCCATCGACGCGGCGGCCAGCGAATTTTTCAAGGACGGCAAATATGTGCTGGGCGGCGAAAACAAGTCGTTCAACAATGCCGAAATGAGCGACTGGCTGGCCGAATTTACCCAGAAATACCCCCTCATTTCCATTGAAGACGGTATGGCCGAAAGCGACTGGGACGGTTGGGGCATGCTCACCGCCACGCTGGGCGACCATGTGCAGCTTGTGGGCGACGACGTGTTTGTGACCAACCCCGCCATTCTGGCCGAAGGCATTGATCAGGGCGTGGGCAACTCCATCCTCATCAAGCTGAACCAGATCGGCACCGTCACCGAAACGCTGGACACCATTGAAATGGCCAAGGAAGCCTCCTACAGCACCGTGGTTTCGCACCGCTCCGGCGAAACGGAAGACAGCTTCATTGCCGACCTGGCGGTGGGCGTCAACGCCGGGCAGATCAAAACCGGTTCGCTTTGCCGCTCCGAACGCATGGCCAAATACAACCAGCTGCTGCGCATTGAAGAAGAACTGGGCGACGATGCGGACTTTTTCGGTCCCATCATGGCCGAATATTACCTGCAAACTGAAGAATAGGCCCTGTAAGGCGCGGCCCCGCAGTGAAGGGGCACGGCGTTTTTGAACCAATGGCCGCATATGGACCTCCAACTCGCGCTCAGCCCGCCACGGGAACGGGCGCGGGTTTACCAGCGACCGCCGCGCCGGCCGGGCGTGGCGGTCGCCCTGTTTTGCGGCGATGCTACTTTCGGAGCTGAACATGATTTTGATTGACGGCAAAAAAACCGCCGCCGACATCCGCGCCGAGCTGGCGGCGGAGGTTGCGAAAGCCTGTGCCGAGGGCAAACGCGCCCCTGGTCTTGCGGTTATTCTGGTGGGCGAAGATCCCGCCTCGCAGGTTTATGTGCGCAACAAGGAACGCGCCTGCGCCGAGGCCGGGGTCATTTCGTTTCCGCATCATCTGCCTGCCTCCACCAGCCAGCGGGATCTGCTGCGCCTGATCGCCGATTGCAACGCCAATCCAGAGGTGGACGGCATTCTGCTGCAGCTTCCCCTGCCTGCAGGGCTGGACGCGCAAGAATGCCTGCTGGCCATTGATCCGCAAAAGGATGTGGACGGCTTTCACCCTGTGAATGTGGGGCGGCTTTCGCTGGGCCTGCCAGGCTTTGTTTCCTGCACGCCCGCTGGGGTCATGGAACTGCTGCGCCGCTACGATCTGCCCACCAGCGGCAAAAAAGCCGTTGTGGTGGGGCGCTCAAATATTGTGGGCAAGCCGCTGGCCATGCTGCTGGCCCGGCCCGGCCGGTTTGGCGACGCCACGGTAACGGTGTGCCATTCGCGCACGCCTGACCTGGCGGAGCAGTGCCGACAGGCCGATTTTCTGTTTTTGGCCATGGGCAGGCCCCGCTGCATCACGGCCGACATGGTGCGCGAGGGCGCGGTGGTTATTGACGTGGGCATCAACCGCACCCCCGAAGGCCTGTGCGGCGACGCGGATTTTGCCGGGGTTAGCGCCAAGGCGCAGGCCATCACGCCGGTGCCCGGCGGGGTTGGCCCCATGACCATTGCCATGCTGCTGGGCAATACCGTGCAGTCTTGGCGTGCCCGCACGGCATAGGCCGCGCACTGTAACCGGGGAGCTGGCATGGAATTCAAAGAGGCCGTGAAAATCTGCCTGACCGCAAAATACTGCCGCTTCAGGGGCAGGGCTTCGCGGTCGGAATTCTGGTGGTTTGGCCTGTTCTCCGCGTTGGTAAACGCCGCCGTGGGCATTCTGGCCGCGCTGGCGCCCAGCGTGGGTTCCATCGTCAGCGCCGTGCTGGGCCTGTGGCTGCTGCTGCCCTCGTTGGCGGTGACGATCCGCAGGCTGCATGACCGCGATGTTTCCGGCTGGTGGCAGGCGCTGCCCGCTGTTTTCATGCTGGCTGGCTTGGGCGCGGCTGTGGCTGGCGCTCCCCAGGCGCTGACCTGGACCGCCGCTGGCGCGGGGTTGGCCAGTCTTGCGCTTCTTGTGCTTTGTATACTCAAGGGAAAATCCGGGCCGAACCGTTTTGGGCCAGACCCGCTGGCGGCGACGGAATAACGCCGTGGGGGCTGCGGCCCCACCTGCCCGGCGCGGGTAAAAGGCCGCGCCGCCGCTTGCTTTGGGGTTTGCTTGCCAGACGTTCGGCTATAGCGTATGGCCCGGACATTATCTGCCATTATTGAGAGGGCAACTATGTATCGCAACGCGAAGAATGTTGGTTATTATATGATTGGTTCGGGCAGCCTCGCCCAGCTTGGCGACATGCTCGGCGTGCGCCGCGCCGCCGTCAACGGCCCGGCCGTGTTCTTTCTGGACCATTTTTTTGAGGGCAAGGATCTGCTTGCCAAGCTGCCCGTGGAAAGCCGGGACATGATTGTGTATGTGGATTCCACCGAGGAACCCACCACTGACAGCGTGGACGGCTATACCGCCAAGGTAAAAGCCTTTTTGAACGGCGCAGTGCCGTGCGCCATGCTGGCCTTTGGCGGCGGCTGCACCCTTGATACCTGCAAGTGCGTGGGCAACCTGCTGACCAACCCCGGCAAGGCCGAGGACTATCAGGGCTGGGAGCTGGTCAAAAATCCCGCCCCTTACAAAATCGCCGTGCCCACCCTTTCGGGCACCGGTTCCGAAACCTCGCGCACGGGCATTATCTGCAACGAGGCCAAGAACATCAAACTGGGCATGAACAGCGATTTCACCATGTTCGAGCAGGTGCTGCTGGATCCTGATCTTTCCGCCAGCGTGCCCCGCAACCAGTTTTTCTACACCGGCATCGACACCTACATGCACTGCTTTGAAAGCATCACCGGTTCCTACCGCAACGTGGTGGTGGATTCGCTGGCCGAAAAGGCCATCGACCTGTGCAAGCAGGTTTTTCTTTCCAGCGACATGATGAGCGACGAAAACCGCGAAAAGCTCATGATCGCCTCTTTCCTGGGCGGCATGGCGGCGGGCTTCGTGGGGGTTGTGCATCCCCTTTCCGCCGGGCTCAGCATGGTGCTGCACATGCACCACGGCATTGCCAACTGCCACGCCTTGAGCGTGCTTGAAGACATTTATCCCGAAGAATACAAGGCCTTTATGGCTATGATGGACCGCCAGGGCATCGACCTGCCCAAGGGCATTTGCAATGGCCTTACCGATGCCCAGTTCGACGCCCTTTACGGGGCCAGCATTGTGCATGAAAAGCCCCTTTCCAACCGCCTTGGACCAGATTTCAAAAAAATCCTCACCAAGGAAAACGTTATCGGGCGCTTCAAGCGCATGTAAGCGCGCGGCCTTGTGCCGCCGCAGGGTGCATCACCGTTTTATCGTGCGCCGCCGGGCCTTCCGGCGGCGCATTTGCCACAAGGAGAGTCCGCATGGACCTTAAAGTCAATTTCAGCGGTCGCGCCATACGCTATACGGAAGAAGAAATCGCCGTGGTGGTCGAGGCCATGCGCAATGCGGACCCCCTCACCCAGGGCGTTCACATGCGCGAGTTTGAAAGCAAGTTCGCCGCGTATCAGGGCGTTGCCCCCGGCAGCTGCTTTGTGACCATGAACGGCGTTTCCGCGCTGGAGCTTTCCGCCCAGCTGTGCCGTTTCAAGCCCGGCGACGAAGTGATCATGCCTTCGCACACCTTCACCGCCTCGGCCTACCCCTATATCAAAAAGGGCGCCACGCTGGCCTGGGCGGACGTGGACCTGCTCACCCGCGTGGTGACGGCCGAAAGCATTGAAAAGGTCATTACGCCCCGCACCAAGGCCGTTGTGGTGGTGCATCTTTATGGCTATGTGGCCGACATGCCCGCCATTGCCGCCCTGTGCAAGAAACGCGGCCTCATTCTTATTGAAGATGCGGCCCAGTCCATCGGTTCGGAGCTTGAGGGCAAAAAGGCGGGCAGTTTTGGCGACATGGGCGTGTTCTCCTTCCATTCGCACAAAAACCTCACCACGCTGGGCGAAGGCGGTATGCTTTATGTGCGTGATCCGCAGCTGGCGGCCATTGTGCCAGCGCTGCGCCACAACGGCCATTGCGGCTATGATTTCGAGCGCCCCGACTACTGGAAGCCCGCCATGGGCAACGTGGACCTGCCCATGCTGGGCAACGACCCGCTGCAGCCCAACAACTACTGCCTGGGCGAAGTGGAATGCGCCCTGGGGGCAAAGCTGCTGGAGCGCATCGACAGCATCAACGATGAAAAGCGCGCCCGCGCGCTGCGCTTCATGGACGGGCTGGCCGATTTTCCCGAGCTGGAGTTCCACCGTGTGGAAACCCGCCGTCACAACTACCACCTGCTGGCGGCGCGCATGACCATGGGCGTGGAAGCGCGCGACCGCTTTATGCGCGCCATGTTCAATGAAAAAGGCGTCAAATGCGTGGTGCAGTATATTCCGCTGGACCGCTACGACTATTACCGCCGCCTGGGCATGGGCACGGCCCATTGCCCCAATGCCGACAAGTTCTTTGACGCCATGATCTCCTTCCCCTTCCAGCACTGGATGAGCGAAGAGGATTTTCAGTATATGCTCGCCTCCACGCGCGAGGTGCTGGCAGCCCTGCGCTAGCCTTTTGACGTTGTCCCGCGCCCTGTGCGGCAACCGCGTTTTGCGGGCGCTGAAGGGCGCGGGACAACGGCTTTGTTTTTGCGCGGCGGCAAACCGCGCCGCACCGGCATAACCCCAACCTTGGGCGTGTTCGCCGCCGTGTTCGCGGATACGCTGTTTTTTTCGCAAGCCGCGCCGTTGAACCGCGCAAGCGCCACACAAGCAGAGCCATGAAAGAACGCTGCATCGTTATTCCCGCCATCAAAAAAAATGCCGTCATTCCCGACCAGCTGGTGAAAAAACTGGCCGGGGTCACGCTTGTGGAACGGGCCATCAACACCGCGCGCGGCGTGCTGGCGGGCGACGACATCATGGTGCTCACCGACAGCCAGGAAATAGCGCTCATCTGCGAGCGCGCGGGCGTGCGCCAGCACTGGAACAAGGATCTGCGCTTTACGGGCCTGGACATTGTGGCCGAAATGCGCGGCCTGCTGGCCGAACTTGCGACGGAATATGCAAACTGCGTCATTTTGCGCGCCTCCTGCCCTTTGCTCACCTGGGTGGACGTGGAAGACGCCTGGAGGCGCTTTCGCGAGGCCGGGGCCGACAGCCTTGTGACCGTTAAAAGCATGCGGCAACGCATCTGGAACGTGCATGGCGAGGGCCTGGAAAGCCTGCTGGACGAGGACGCCGACCACGCCGGTGAAAAAACCCTGGTGGTGGAAAGCCGCGCCCTCATTATTCTGCGCCTGGCCTTGCTCAATGCGGCCGGGGAAGGCGCGGCGCGGCGCGGCAAAATCGTGCCCTATTTTCTCAACGACAGGGCCATTGAAATTCAGGGATACCAGGATTGGTGGATCTGCGAACATCTGCTGCAGCGGCGGCATGTGGTCTTTGTGGTGGCTGGCTGGCCCGCCATCGGCATGGGGCATGTGTTCCGCGCGCTCATGCTGGCCCACGAAATCACCAATCACAAAATCAGCTTTGTCTGCACGCGCGAAAGCGAGCTGGCCGTGGAAAGCATTGCCCGCAAGGATTACAAGATTGTGCGCCAGGGCGATGAGGAACTGGCCGAAACCGTGCTGCGCCTCAGGCCCGATCTGGTGGTCAACGACATTCTGAATACCTCTTCGGCCTATATGGCGCGCCTGACCTCGGCGGGGGCGCGCTGCGTCAATTTTGAGGACGAAGGCCCCGGCGCGGACTGGGCCCGGCTGGTCATCAACGCGCTGTATGAGGACCACCAGAACACGGAAAAGCTGCGCTGCGGGCCGGAGTATTTCTGCCTGCGCGACGAATTTTTGGGTGCGGAGCGCAACCCCTTTCGCGCCGAGGTCAAAACCGTGCTCATCACCTTTGGCGGCACGGACCAGAATGATTGCTCACGCCGGGTGCTGAACATCATTGAACCCATCTGCCGGGCATATGGCATTGCCGTGCGTCTGGTGGTCGGGCCGGGCTACGCCCACCGCGAGGCCATGGAGGCGCATTTGGCCCAGCTGGACAACCCGCTGGTAACCTACACTTGGGCCACCAACGTTATGAGCCGCATGATGGAAGGCGCGGATTTGGCCATCTGTTCCGCCGGGCGCACGGTGTACGAGCTGGCGCACATGCGCATTCCTTCCATGGTGCTGGCCCACCACGAGCGCGAGGCGCGCCACACCTTTGCCCGGCCCCGCAACGGCTTTGCCTTTGTGGGCATCATGGACAGGATAAGCGACGCCAAAATTCGCAACGTCTTTCTGGCCATGCTCAAAAATCCCCGCCGTCAGCGCTTCTGGGAGCGCCAGAACGCTCTGGACTTCACGTCCAACAAAGCCAGGGTGGTGGGGCTTATGCAGGGCCTTTTGCAGGAAGGGGCCGCCAACCGGCAGGAACCCTCGGACAACCTCACGGCATCCACGACATTCTGAAAGGAACGCCCATGCGCAACACCGGCAAGGTTATCGCCATTGTTCAGGCCCGTCTCGGCTCCAGCCGACTGCCCATGAAATCGCTGCTCTGCCTGCGCGACGTGCCCGTTATCGATTGGGTGACGCGGCGTCTGGCCAAGGCGGCAAAACTTGACGGCATCATGGTGGCCGTGCCCGACACGCCGCTGGACCGGGTGCTGATGGAGCATCTGCAACGGCGGGGCGTGCCCTGCGTGGCCGGTTCGGAAGACGACGTGCTGGCCCGGTTCTGCCTGGCCGCCAAAGCCGCAAACGCGGGCAGCGTGGTGCGCGTGTGTGCCGACAACCCGCTTATCTGGGCCGGGGCCATTGACCGGTTGGTGGATTTTTATGCGCAGGGGCAGTGGGATTACGCCTACAACCACATTCCCCGCAACAACCTGTGGCCCGACGGCCTGGGAGCGGAGATTCTTTCGCGCGAGCTGCTGGATGAGCTGGACGCCAAGGCAACCGAGACCTCGCAGCGCGAGCACTGCCTCAACTACATATGGGACAACGCGGCCAAGTTCAGCATTGGCACGTTTGACCCGCAGGAAGCCTGGCTGCGCCGCCCCGACCTCAAGCTTGATATGGACTGCCCGGACGACTTCCGCCGTCTGGCGTTGCTGCCCATTGATCCGGATATGGACGCGGCGGATATTGCGCGGGTTTTCGGCTAGTCGTTTTATTTTTTCGGCGTTTCCACGTGGGGCGCGGTGCTGCAAACGGCCCGCGCCCTATGTTTTTTTGCGCGGTGCATGAGGCCACGCCAACCTCGGCTCGTGGCCCCGGTGCGCAGCCCCGGCGGCGGGGCTCCGGGCCGCGCATTTCCGCACGCCACTTTTTTGCGGCATACGGCGGCTTTTGCGCGGCGAAACGCCCTGGCGCGATGTTGGTCTATAAATAGGGCGAAAAGATCCAGCAGGCCGCATTGCGCAGCTTTACGGGCAGGGAAAGGGCCGCCAGAGCGTCGGCGGTGATTTCGCGCCCCGAAGCCACGGCCCTGTCGATATGCGAGGCGATGTTGCCGTGAAAGTCCGGGTCGAACACTTCCATGTTCAGCTCAAAATTGAGGCGCAGGCTGCGGGCGTCCAGATTGGCGGAGCCGATCTGCGCATAGTAGCCATCCACGGCCAGCAGCTTGGTGTGGGCAAAGGGGGGCTGCTGGTACCACACGCGCACGCCCGCTTCCAGCAGGGTGGGCAGCAGGCGGAACTGCGCCCAGTGGACATAAAACAGGTTGTTTTTGGCGGGCAGAACAATGCGCACGTCCACGCCGCGCTGCCCGGCTGAACGCAACGCCGAAACAAGACCGTGCGAGGGCAGAAAATAGGGCGTCATGATGCGCACGGACTTGCGGGCCGCATTGATGATGCCGCAGTAAATGTCGTCCAGAACATCGGCCTCTGAACCCGGGCCGTCCATGATGATGCGGCAGCGGCACTCGCCGCGCGGCAGCGAGGTGGCGGCGGGCAGGGGGGTGTAGTTCTTGGTGCAGAAGCCCCAGTTGAGCAGAAAGGCGCGGCGCAGCTGGTCCACAATGGGGCCTTCGCACTGAAAATGCATGTCCTGAACGTATTTTGTTTTGCCAGCGGCGATGTTGTCATCGGCAATGTTCATGCCGCCGGTAAAAGCCACGCTGTCGCAGACAAGCATTTTGCGGTGGTTGCGCAGGTTGATGCTGAAGTTGGGCGGAAACAGGCGCGGCGGCATGAACTGGGCCACGCGCACGCCCTGCTTGGCAAGCTTTTTCCAGGGCTTGCGGAAAGAATAGAGCACGCCAATGCCGTCCACCAGCAGGCGCACGTCCACACCGCGCGCCGCCGCCTGGGTCATGGCTTCGCCAAAGGCTGTGGCCACATGCCCGGCGTTGAAAATATAGGTGCAAAGAAAAACGTGGTCCCTGGCGTTGTTGATGGCGTCGATCATGGCCGGGTAGGCCTGGTCGCCATTGCGCAGCGGCGTAATGGCGTTGCCCCCGCAAAGGTGCTGCTCCGTAAGCACGCGCCCCATGTGTTCCATGCGGGCAATGCTTTCGGGCACGCTTTCCGGCGGCACCTTTGCCAGCGGCGGGTGGGCGTAATCGGGTTCCAGCGGCTGCTGCTGGCGCATAATGCGGCTGGCGCGGCTTTCGGCCCGGCTGATGCCGAAGCAGGCATACAAAATGGGGCCCACCAGCGGCAGCAACAGGGCCGTTACCGTCCAGCCAAGGGCGGCGCGCGGGTCGTGCTTGGTCAGCAGGGCGTGGCACACGGCGATCCATGAAAGCACATGGACCACCACAATGCCGAGAGTTTCAAAAAAAATAAGCATGTTTTGTCCCTGAGCGGCTATGCGGCGGCCCAAACGCGGGCGCGTTCAGGCCGCCAGCATTCCATCAGGGCGGGGCAATTCCCACCAAATGGCAACCGCGAAGAGCCCGGCGGAAGCTTAGCGGCGGATGGCCAGCAAGGCCGTATCCGTGTTGCGCAGCACCCGTTCCGTTATGGAGCCAAGCAGCATGTCCTGCAGGCCGTCGCGTCCGTCCGTATACATGATGATGAGGTCGGCGTTTTCTTCATGCGCCACGCGCACGATGGTTTCGGCCGTGGTGCCTTCTTCCACGCGGCAGCGAAAGGTTTTGCCTGCCGCTTCCAGCATGGGGGCCACGGTATTGAGCAAGGTTTGCCCCTTGGCCTTCTGCTCGGCCAACAGCTCGGCGTGGGCTTCGCCGCCAACAATCTGGGGCAGCGGCTCAAAGGTGTTCAGCAGCACGAAGGTTCCGTCTGAAAGGCTCAGAGCGTGTTTCAGGGCCACCTGCGCGCGGGTGAGGCCGTTTTTTCCGCTGATGGGGATGAGAATGGTCTTGTACATGGGATTCCTTGGGTCAATGGTTGTCACAAGGGGTCTCTGCCGTGTGGCGCCTGCCCGGGTTCAGCCGGTTCAGCGGCTCGGCGTAAGGCCAATGCGGTTGCGTTCCACGGCCACTGCCAGCTCCGGCAGAAGGTCGCGTAGGGCGTTCATGTCGTTGGCCTTGGCCGCGCGCTCCACGCAACGGGCCATGCGGGCCAGCACTCGGAAGCCGAATTCATCCGATTCCGAGGCTATGCGCCCCGCTGCCTCGCCAACAACAGCGCAGCGGCGGCTTTTAAAGCCCTTTTGCGCGTCGTCCATGGCGGCGTCTAGCCGTGCCACAAGCTGCGGGATGGTCTGATCCGTTTCTCGCGGCGCGGTGGGCGGCACCAATGCCGCCGGGGCGGGGGCATATTCCGTAGCGGTGGGGGCCGCTGCGGGTTTGAAGGGGGCGGGTTCCGCCGTTTTGGGCGTCGGCGCGGCGGGCATGGCTGCCGCATGCGGCGATTCCATGTTCGGCTGTGGCGCTTTTTCGTGCGCGGCCCCGCGCAGAGCCTCGGCGGCTCCAGCAATGAAATTCATGATGGAGTTGCCCCCGGAGGCACCTTTGCGCAGCGTGACCGCCCGGCGCGGTTCTTCACCTGCGGCAGCGTTCGCCGGGCTGTGCTGCTCCTCCGCGGCGGGTTGCACGGGAGCTTCGGCCTGCGGCAGCAAAAGATCTGTCTGCGCTGCGGGCAAGGGGGAATCGTCCGGCTGATCCTCGGCATGCAGGGGCCTGTCGCCAGAATTACCCAGAAGCTTGAGAATAAGCCTGCCCGTGGCCGTGCGCGGCATTTCCGCCTGCCGTGCGTGCGGTTCCTCCGCCTGCGCCGGTTGCGCCCCCTGAGATTGTTGTTCAGGGACGTTATCGGCTTTTGCCGGTTTGGTCATGGGCATGGGCTCGCCCACCCATTCGCCGGGATGCGAAAGGCTGGGGCTGACATAGTGCTTTTTGTCCCTTGCTTCCGGCGCTGCGGGGCGTTGCGCCGCAAGCGGAGCAACGGCAGCCGGAGAAGCCGCAACGGAAGGCTTTGACGCCGCAGGGCGGGAGGCCACGGGCGTGCCGATGGGCATGGGTTCGCCCACCCATTCATCGTGCAGGCTATAGGCATCCCATGCGCCTTTGCCTGCGGGCGCGGGTACGTCAAAATCCGCCGTGTCGCTGGTGGTGGCGTTGGCGCTGTTCACGGGGGTCAGCGTTGCCTCGCCAACCCTGTCTGTCAGCGTTTTCAATGTGTTCGAGGCCGGTTCCACCGGCGCAACGTCGTGCGGCTGGGGCGCGGGGGCCTGCTCCGGTTGCTCGGGGCGTTCCTGCGCGCGCGGTTCCGCTGCCACCGGCATGGCCTCGGCAAGATTGGGCCAAGCGATTGTTTCCTGGGCGGCAAGGTCGGGCTCTGCGGGTGCGGCTGGGGCCGCGTCTGGCGTCTGCGGAGCGTTTGCCGGGGCACTATCCGGTTCGGCATTGGCCGTCGGTGTCGCGTCAAGCGGCGCTTCGGGCTGTTCGGTTTCCGCTGCTGTTGCCACTGCCGTTGATGGCGTCGTTTCCTGAGCGGGTTCCTGAACCGATTCCGCCGCCGGTGTTTCGTCCGTTGCGGGGGGCGGCGTTTCCGTCATGGCCGGTGCGGCGGCAATGTCCTCCGCGCCGGTCTCAGCGGCCCACAGCGGCCCTTCAAGGCCTGCGGAGGCCATAAATTCAGTTGTGTCGGGCAGTTCGGCGGGTTGCTCGGCGGGGTGCTCGGTTTCCGGGGCTACGGGCGTAATGGCCGGTGCAGTAAAAATTTCATCATATATTTCTGTTGCTTGCGCATCATTCGCTGCTGCCGCAGGTGCGGATGGTTGCTGTTCTTCCGCGCTTGCCGCTTCAGGTTGCGGCCGGTCTTCTTCCATCATGACTGGCAGCGGTTCGCCCTGCTCATGCTGCGCCGGTTCTTGCGGTTGCATGACAGCATCGGCCGCCATTGGCGCGGGCAACTCCGTGTCGGCAAGGTCGGCCATGTCGGGGGCCGGGGCGGCAGTGAACGTGAGCGGGGCAAAGGCTTCTTCCCGCGTCGGTTCGGGGGGCAGAAGATCCGTCAGCTCAAGGGGTTCTTCATCGTCTTCCAGCGCAGGTTCCGGCGTCACGGGCAAGGGCAGATCCACTGCGGGGGCGTTTTCGGCCTGGGGGTCGCCAAAAAGGTCGGGCACGGCATGGTGCTCCGGCGCGGCGGGTTCCAGTTCTTCCGGCGGCGTGGTGGTGACGGGCGCGGCGGAAGCGGGTTCGGCAATGTCCGCCGCAGCCTCGGCGATGAACGGGGGCACAACGGCGGGATTTTCCGGTTCTGTGGGCGATTCTGGCCCTTCAGGCGCGACAGTTGCCGCCTCGTTGGCGCCAACCCCCGCCTCGTCGAGCACTTCGCGCAGCGTGGCGGCAAAGGCCTCCGCGTCCACGGGTTCGAGCAGGGCGTGGGTGTAGCCGGTTTCGGCCAGCGCCGCCCACCGGCCGTCGGCCGGTGGGGGGGGCCAGGGCCCCGAGGGGGGGGGGCGCGGGG